>VFQQ010000538.1_pt1 | contig 72585 bp, 119 predicted proteins | sample 3512341 | NCBI WGS metagenome assembly VFQQ01 (sample SAMN10412373, study PRJNA504923) | tailings metagenome | isolation source: Relicate 2 Philex TSF1 revegetated site | place: Philippines: Tuba, Benguet | collected 2017-08-29
GGTGATGTGCCTTGGGCTGGCTGGCTTGGATGCATGCAGTAGATGGACCGGTGCCTTTAGGGGCTGCATTTGTGGCTGCGTCTGCGCTGCAGTCCTGTCACAACCCACAGTTGGCAGGGACATTATCCAGTGGGCTCCATCCCAGCTCCCTGCCTCTGCTCTTCTCTGCAGCGCTTCCCGGATGATTTCCGTGCCTATTTAGCCAAGGGACTGCTGCTGAAGGATCAGGGACGGGAGGGCGACGCCACGCGATACTTCATCCAGGTAGGAAGACAGGTGTTGCATGCCGACAGCAGGGCAGCGACAAGACATGCATATTGTGGCTCGTGGGCGGTACCGACCACTTGCTCCAACTACCTCTGCAACCATGTGCTGTTGCCCAACGTCGCACTCACACTCATCCTTATGATGCAGGCCAAGTTCTACGCCAAGGGCGGCAACCGCAAGATCGTCGAGAGCATCATTGAGAGCCGGCAGTGAGGCGCAGGCCAGCCGGGCCACAGCCGCATGGAACTGCCCAACTCAGCCCACCTTGCAAAAGCTAGCCTGCCGCATTTGACCTAAGCTGGCATTACATGTTCATGACTTCATGATTTGATTTGTAACTACGCCGGAAGCAGGGTAATAGCGGGAGCATGGCATGGTCAGTACAGGGCTTGCTGCAAGCTGTTGGCAGGGCAGCTGCCCTTGTGCGCCGCACCGCCCAGCATGCTGATTTCTCCGCACGTCACCGCAGGTCCACCACCTCGTACTTGGCCCGGGGGTTGAGGTACTGCGCAGGCAGGGGAGGGGACGGGCGGCACCAGCACACTCACTGCTTGTGTGGCCACACCAGCCCCGAGCCAAACTGTTGGCATGGCCAGCTGGCGCCCAGACCTTCCAGCCTGCAAGCCGGTTGTTGCAGTCCACAACACCCAGTACCCCTCATCCTTAGCCCCAGCGCAGCGCACCACGTGGCCGCACAGCTCGTAGATGGGCTGCCCCGTGTCGGTGGGCGGGTGCGCATGGAAGCCACGCTGCGGGCAGCGCTGCACCAGCTTGAGGCCTCCGGGGGTGGTGAGGCGGAAGATGCCCACGCGCTTGGAGGGGTCCTTGGGGGCCATCACAATGGCCACAGCCTCGTCCAGCATGGTCTGCAGGGACGGGGGTGGGTGACGGGGGTGGGGGGGGGTGCGATAGGGGGCAGGCTGGGAGGCATGGTGGGGTGTGCGGGGACCAAAGCATGTGGCTGCATGAGCCCTGCCACACATGGGCATCATGCCAGCCCTCCCAAGTGTTGCCCAGCCGCCCCGCACCTGGAAGCCGCAGTGCGTGTGGATATCCACGGATGACAGGAAGCAGGTCTGCGTGGGATGCGTGTGGATCCAGCCCAGCGGGTACAGCGCCCGGCTGCAGACAGGGAATGGCAAGGGCGCAGCTAGGGCAGGTTGTGCAGTGCAGGATAAGAACATTGGGGGCTGCAGGCAGGCACGAAGGAGTGCATGGCGAGGGTTGGCCAGCCAAGCATTTACATTAGAATTCATGCCATCCCTGGGGCCCTGCCGGGCAGCCGCCCGGCCCACACCTGTCCTGCACCTCGAAGATCTCCTCCTCGTTCAGCATCTCCACCTGGGGCAGGGCGGAGTAACAGAGCCTCAGTTGCGGCGCCAGTGAGCAAGCACACCTGGGTGGTGGCAGCTCTGCTTGGCCCCCAAGGGCTAGCAGCAGAAGAAAGGCCTCCCTCCAACCCTGCACTTCTCCCCCCACACTGCATGCGCAGCCCAGGCCGCGGCTCACCGTGTCGGTGGTGCCCTCCTGCTTGGGAACAATGAGGGTGGTGATGGTGAACACCGCATCATCCGCGCTCAGCTCCCCAGCCAGGATGCCGCACGTCTCAATGCCCCGCCGCGTGTTGCTCACCGCGTAGCTGCGGCAGGTGGGCGGTGGGTATGTGGGGGGAATGTCAGCAGGCAGGCGCAGCAAACCAATATCGCAGGCTGCCATCACCATCCTGCTGCCGACACAGCTGCACCTAACTAAAATTACTGCAATACGGCGAGCAGGCGCTCCAGCCTCAGCCACACGCACAAAACCGTGCCCATCTACAACCCTGCCCTACCCCCCCACCCCGCCCCACCGCATGAACTCGTCCATGAGCGCCACAGAGATGTGCACGTCCCGTATCGTCTGCAGCCGCTTCACCTCGGCCACGCCGCTGCTGGCGGGCGGCGGCGGCGCGGGCACCACAGCCCCAGGTGCGCAGCACGTGGCATCAGGGGGCAGCGGCTGCGTGGGGCGCGGCGCACTGGTGACGCCCACCTCCTGCGGACCCAGGCCAAGCTCTGCGTATGGGCTGGGCGGCGGGTAGGGCGGCGCCGGCTGCTGCTGCTGCTGCATTGCCAGCGGCGGCTGCAAGAAGCCCTCAGCCTGGGGCCGCCCGCTGACGTCCAGCTCTGCTAGTGCTGCCTCCACCGGTGGTGGTGGTGGCGGTGGCGGCTCCAGCTCTGCTAGCTCCGGATAGAGCGGCCGCTGCTGCTGCACCGGTGCCGCTGGCCGCTGCTGCACCACTGGCGCTGCGCTGCTCGGAAAGGAGGTGGATGGCAGCAGCGCATGCTTGGCTAGTGTGGCCTGGCTGGCTGCCGGCAGCCGCAGGCTGGTGCTCAGCTCTGGCAGCTCAGGGAAAGGCGGTGGCGCCAGCAACGCCGCAATGCTGCTGCTTGCTGCCGCCGCAGGCACAGCGGCTGCCGAAGCGCCCATGCCCAGGCCCGCCAGCAAGTCGAAGCCTTCAGGTTGCGGCACGCCCAGCGCTGCTCCCGCAGGGGCCGGTGGTGCCGCAGGCGCCGCAGCCACCTCCCAGTGTATCTGCGGCAGGTTGCCGGCGCTCAGCGGCACGGTGCCTGCCAGCTTGGTGGGCTGGAACGCCTCCAGGTCATCGCCACCCAGCGCCTCCAGCGCCATGCGCAGCTTGACGGAGGGCTTGAGCCGCTCCGCCTCGGGCATGTAGCGTTCCACCACCTCCTGCACTCGGGTGTAGGGGGGATAGCAGAGGAGGCAGCCCAGCCTTGGGTGGGAGAGGGTCTGGTGCATCAAAGGAGTGCACTGCCATGGTGAGCAAGGTGGCTGGTTGGATCGCGGCTGCTGCGGTTCTTGCAGGCCGGCGCGCATGGCAGGAGATGCAGGCGATGGCTGGAGATGCACAGAGGTGGCCAAATTGCTGCAAGCTGCAAATGGACTGCGAAGGCACGCCATCGAGCTGCTTTCTGCAAGGAGCCGACCAGCCAGCTGCAGACGAGCTTGCCTTCCGCAGCTGCAGGTACTTGGGGTCGGTGGGCGCGAAGGCACGGTGCCGCGGGATCGTCTCCACCACCGTGCTGCAGGATACAGCAAGTGAAGTGTTGTGAAGGGATACATACTTCGCATCAGTTGTGCACTTGTACTGTGCAACTGGAAACATATCACATCAGTGCTTGCACAGCTGGCAGCATCGCTGGGTTCCCGCCAGAGCGGCAGCGCACCCACGCCGCCCACCTGATGAAGCGCATGACCATGACGTACAGCTCCACCTCGTTCACCTCACGCCGCTGGTACTCATCGGCCTGTGCATGAAGCAGTTCGAAGCATGTGGACCGACTCACCAGCTGGGCATGCGGTGAGCGACAGAGCGATTGGTTAGCGGCTGCGACATGGCCGCCTGCCCGCCTACGCAGCACCCCGCCCACCACCCACCTGCCGCTTGGCCAGTGCGGCGGAGCGGTAGTACGTCTGAATGGAGGCAAAGTTGTCGGGGGCCCGCGCCCGAGTCCGCTCCTCCAAGCTCTGCAGCCCATTGCCGCTGGCGGCGGACTTGCGGTTCACGGCTGGCATGGCGCGGGCACGCCGCCAAGCAGCTACCCACGCCGGAGAAGTCCTATGATGCTAGGAAACTGCTGCACAAGTCCTTGTTGAGTTGGGTAATCTTCCTGCACTCGGGCCGCGGGTGAAGCGGCAGCAGAGCCGGCGGCGGCGGCACGGCCTGCTGGAGGCTGGCACCGGCGCCAGTGAGCGCCGTGCTGCGCCGCCGCTGCGTGCCGCCTTGGGAGCTGATCGGGATAGACCTAGAAGAGCTCAGACGGCCTTGCCCAAAGCCCTGCCTGCAACCACGGGTGGATCTGGACAGCCCCGTGGCCACCAAACACGTCTGCAACACCGTGGGATGATCGCCGGCCTGTTTGGGCTGCCTGGCCACCCTCAACGCGCCCCATGTCTCATGCAGGCGCCAGCACCCAAAAAGTGGAGGTGCATGCGTGCATGCCGTGCTGCAACCCAACTGGACGATTAAAAGAAGTGTGCCAGTGCGTGGAAAAAGGCCGTGCGGCAGTGCCCACAACCCCACTTGTTGCGAGCGCTGCTCCTGCGTGGCCTTCCGCCCGGCTGTAGTGTGTAGAAGCAGGTCAGCACCATGATGTTGGCATCAAGCGCGCCCTGGCCGGCCCTGGCCTTCGGGCATGTGCTGCTCGCTGCGCCTGCGGGCTTCTGCACCTGCTTGCAGCTGTCCGTAACACTGCACATGCCTGTAATGTGCAGCACCGCCGGCACCCAGCCTCCGGGCCTCAGTCGCCGCTGCCGCCACTGCTGCCGCCGCCACTGCCGCTGTTTGCAGCGCCCTTGCGTTGCGCGTTTGCTGTGCTGCGGCTCACTCCAGCACCAGGGCCGCCAACACACGAGTCTGCCACCCATCCTTGCTGCAGCCATGGGCAAGGACAAGGGCGACAAGACGCCCAAGGACAAGTCGGCGAAGAAGGAGAAGAAGGACAAGTCGGCCAAGAAGGAGAAGGCAGCAACTGAGGAGCAGCCAGTGGAGGTTGCTGCCGAGGCGGCGGTGGCTCCCAAGACGGCGCTGGCCCCCATTGCCAAGCCGCTGGCAGATGACAAGCTGGCCAAGAAGGTGCGCAGGGCGCGGGCAGGCCCGCCTTGTGTGCATGCAGCATTTTCCGCGGGCTGTGCTTTGTGTGCAGCTGTGGCCTGCCGTGTAAAGCACCCACCCGATCCTATTGTCGCAGCTGTTGGTCTTGCTGCTGTTGCTGCAGCGCTTCTCTGCTGGCTGCACTTGCTATGCCCCTCGGTCCGCACCTGCACGTGTGCCAGCCTCCATCCCCCGCCCGCCCCTCCTCCCCTGCCGCCAGGCGCTCAAGCTGGCCAAGAAGGCGGCCAAGCGGAAGCAGATCAAGCGGGGGGTGAAGGAGGTGATCAAGGCCATCCGCAAGAAGGCCAAGGGGTGAGGCCCTTGTGCAGCCTGCCTGCCGGCATGTGCCCGCTAGACGGTGCATGCCTCGTGTGTGGAATCCAGAGGTCCCAGCTGTGGTGGCGACATGTCCCAAGACGGTGCAAATTCTGGACAGCGTGCAATGTTGCATTGTCCATTCTTTCTCACCTGGTGTGCTCATGTCTCTCTGTTCTGCCCCGCCCCGCCTCGCCTCGCAGCGTGTGCCTGATTGCAGGCGACATCTCTCCCATCGATGTCATCACCCCGCTGCCGGTGCTGTGCGAGGACAACGACATTCCATACATCTACGTGCCCAGCAAGGCAAGCGCCACACCTGCTGCCATGAGCAGGCAGCTGCTAGTAGAGGGCGACCAGGCGGGAGCAGGGTTTGTGAGTAGCCGCCAAACGCTGCCTCTCCTGTGCTGGGCACCACTGGCTTCTCACCCCAGTTGCCCCCACCCCCACCGCCTGTGCTGTTGATGTTGCAGGAGGAGCTGGGCGCGGCGGGCCTCACCAAGCGCCCCACCAGCTGCATGCTCATCCTGCCCAAGCCGCTCAAGGGGGGCGCGCCCGCGGACGACGAGGCCAAGGAGTTTGCAGAGGCGTACACAGAGGTGCGATGGGGGTGCCACCACACCTGTGCGACGCGGTCATGACTGACTGGGCTTGGAACGTGGTGGCCTGGGATCGCCGCCACTGCTGCTGCTGCTTTTTGCTACCGGTACTCTTGCCACCGTCACCCCCCCCCCCCGCCCTCTCCCTGCCTGCCTGCCCTGCCCCGCCCTCGCAGGTTGAGAAGAAGGTGAAGGCCGCGCAGATCATCTTCTGAGCGAGCGCTGATCAGCAGATTTGCCAGCAGTTTTCCCAGTGACTTCTATTCAAATGAACGACCCGCCGCCAGACATGCCGTCCTCCCAACTCTTGCCGCACCGCCAGGCATCGCTCCACTGCCTGCCGGCACCCCTCGGCTGCGCATGCCGCCCCGCAGCCTCCCGCCACCGTCCCTGCCATCACTTCTGCCTGGCCCGCGGCCTGCACGCTGCCGCCGTTGTAACCATGAGGGGCTCGCTCCACAGGAAGTGCTTGTCGTCATACAGTGCCTGGGCACAAGTGGGGAGGCAGGCAGGGCTGATGTGGTAGCGAGCGACTGCATCCCACGTGCCTGCTTCAAAGGCCCGTCTGCAGCTGCATGTTCCATGGCCTGCAAGCCAACATGCCGTGCAGCTGCGCACCTTCACACAAAACACCAGCTGGCTGTTGGGTGGCAGCCCAGTCACGTCGCAGCTGGCCTCAGGCCCCTCGTACGCTTCCTGCCAGGGCAGTGCAGCAGGGGAGAGCCGGCGAAGCGGTGAAGCGGGGTTGGAGCTGCGGGCCACGTGGCACAAGCAATGCGCACACAACGCACAGTGCAGCCAGCTGTGCAGGACACCCGTCTCAAGAGGCAAGAAGCCCATGGCAAGCCTGCCTCACCCGCGCCAGCCCCTCTGCGTTGGTCATCATCAATTTGAAGCTGACCAGCTTTTTTTGGGGCGCTCGCCATGACAGCCTGGGCACCAAGGGGCAGCAAGGGATAGAAGTGGCTGGGTGCTGTAGGCACGGGCGGAAACTGCGGTTGGTCATGTCGAGTTCAACCCACTTCAAAATAGCCCATCACACGACCACTGCTGGCTCCTCTCACCGTACGCTGGTGGCTGCTACTGTGCCGCACGTCAACGTCAGCGTCTGCACCACTGCTTGCGCCGCTTGCTTCGCCGCGCGCAGCTCCTCAATCCGCTCCGGTGGGCAGCCCAGGTCCACAGTCCACAGCTCTGACACCAGGCCGCTGCCGGCAGCTGGCTTGAGCAGCAGCAGCTTGGATCCCAGGAAGGCGGCACTGCCAGCGCCCAGGAAGGCGGTGGCTAGGGAAGAGGAAGGGCCGCCTTCCCGCTGGCTGTTAAATCTGATGCCGCCATGACCAGATGTAGTGCGCCGCCCAGGGTCCCGCCCCGCTGCCATGCTGACCACTGCACCTGCCTCGCTGCTGCATGCTGCCGCCTGCGGCTCAAAAGCGCTCTCATCCAGCACCTCCCAAGCGCTGCTGGCAGTGTTCCACAGGCAGGTGTCACGGCGGCGGGTTATGGCGCCGCTGGCGGAGCGCGTCAGGCCGCCCACAACCACAAGGTAGCGCCCGATGCACGCCATGATGTGCCTGCATGGACAGAATGCACTTGCAGCAGGTGGAACCTGTGCCCGGCAGGAGCCCGAGGCACTGCACTGCTGCAGGGACACCAGGCTGTGCATGCCATCTGGACCGCTACCCAGCCAGCTCACTGTGTGCGGGGTGCCACGATGCAGGACGACTGCTGTGGCTCAACTGCCGCCCAGTACCGCAGGCCCACATCAAACCTGCAAGCACAAATCAACCGCACTGAGTCAGAGAGGCAGCAGGCACGCTGCCATCTGAGCAACTTGGTTGTTCTAAAGTGTGCAGCCCTGCCGCCTCACCAGTGCAGCTCGTTGCTGCAGCGGCCGTCCTCCAGCAGGCCGCCCATGAGCCACACCCTGTCCCCAGCCTCTGAGACAGCCAGGGCTGCGCCGGAGCAGGGCGGTGGTCGCTCAGGGATGCACGGCGTGCGGGCGCTGTCGGCGGCGGGCAGGTGGCGGGCGGTTGCCGCCGAGTCAAGGCGCGTCCAGCGGGCAAATGCCACGTCATAGAGCCACAGGTCGCCCAGGCAGCGTCCGTCCTGCGCCTGCCCGCCGTACATGTAAGCAGCATTGGTCTTGGCACAATACGCCAGCGCTGCACCCTGCCGCGGCTCCGGCAGCGCCGCCGCTTCAGCCGGCACTGGCGTTGTTTCCCAGTGCGGCAGGTCAGGTAGCAGCTGCTGCGTGGCAGTGGCAGCGGGCAGCAGGCTGCCATCTGGGCAGGCGCCGCCAAAGCCCAACAGCTTGCTGCCAACGCTGCACACAGCCCTGCCGTTGATGCCAGCTGACTCTGTGCTGCCACCCTGCTGGTCGGCTGTTGTGCTGGCCCACGTGCCACTGCTCAGGTCCAGTGTGATCAAACGGTGCCCCTCAGAGGGCTGCTGCATGCTGCCGGTTTGCTCCGACGCCGCGCCTGCTGGCCCCTCCAGCACTAGGCGCCGCCCGGCGGCCGCCAGCGTGCAGCCAGGCTGGGCAGCAGCAGGCAGCGCCCCCGTCAGGCGCTCCCTGCCCACATGCAGCAGCCACGGCTGGCCCTCCACAAAGCGCAGCTCGCTGCGGCTGGCCGCCTTGACCTGCAGGGCCGCCACTGTGGCGTTGCTGGCCGCCAGGCCATCCTCGGCGCGCTGCAGCCGTGCGCGCAGCCCCTCCATCTCCCGCTGCTGCGCCGCAATGCGCTCCTCCTGCCGCCGCTGGTGGCTCAGTGCCCTCTGCAGCTCTGAGCTGGGCTGGCCGTTGGTGCCGTCTGCCTCTGCCTGCTCTGCGGCAGCTGCGTCCAGCTCGTCCTGCAGCGCACGCTGCAGCTGTGCTGCCTCGAGCCGGCTGGCCTCCAGGGCCGCCTCCAGCTGGCGGGCTACCGCCGTCAGCCGCGCCTGCTCCCTCTGCTGGCTGGCCAGCACATCACCGCTGGCGGCCGTGTCGTGCGTATGCCGCAGGCGCAGCGCCGCCAGCTCCGCCTCTAGGGCACGGGCTGCCGCCTCCTGAGCCGCCGCCGAGCCGCGTGCCACCTCCAGCTCCGCCTGCAGGCGCTTCTTCTCCTCGTCTTTGCCGGCAGAAGACGGTGACCCCTTCTTCTTCTTCTTGCCATCGGGAGAGGCCTTGGCCTTGCCGGCTTTGGCCTTGGCGGCGGGCCTGGGGGTAAGAGGGCAGGGCGGGGGCAGTCGCTGCGGGTGTGGGACGGCGATGGCGGCAGCGGCAGCGGCGGCGGCAAGTGTGCACAACAGGGCGTTGGCCCTCGTCGGTTCAACTCACTTGGCGTTGCTGGAAGCAGCTTTGGCGGGAGGCGCCATCCCCAGTCAACAAACCAGCTCTGTGGTGCGGTTCAACAAAGACGGGCTGGGCGCCGCAGGGCTATGAAACACACTGTCTCTGTTGTAGAAGGTTGCAGAAGCACGCCGGACGCAAACGAGGCTCTGTAGATGCTGGACAATGGTTTGCCCAGCTGGACAGCTTTGGTCCCACGAGCTTGCTGCTCAGCCGTTGGATCAATTCAGCATTGCCGGGGCCGTCGAGGACGATGCTGCGCTCCATTGTCCATGCTGCTGGTCGGCGGGCGGCCTTTGCCGGTGCGCCGTGCCTTGCTTAGGCACGAAGAGCGGTCAAGATGCCCATCCGATCGGCCTGCATGTTGGATCCCCAGCCCTGCCGCCGCTCGCCGCCGCTCACCGCCTGCCGTCGCTTGCCCGTCACCCGCACCCTCCTCGTGTTGCAGCTGCAGCAGCGGCCACCGCTGCGCGGCAGGCGCCCTTCGCCTCCTTTGCGGCCCTGCTGAGCCAGCCCAAGGTGGCGGCCACAGCAGCGCTTGCCGGCTTCACCGCTGCAAGTGAGCGGCAGCGTCAACTGTTGGACCGCCACTTGCAATGCTCGGGACGTAGTCAACAGGTGCAGTGCTCTGGATGTGCATCCTCACATTCCAGTGACTGACGCGACCTCACGCCTTAACCATGCTCTGGTTCCCTGCAGCCACGACCGTGGGCTTTGCTGCCTCTGCCGTGACCGAGCGCTCCTTCATCATGGTGAAGCCGGATGGCGTGCACCGCGGTGCGCCACAGCGGCGGAGCACAGCTGGGAGGGGTGGCAGATTGCTGGGGTGCTGCCTGGTAGCGTGCCCAGCATGTAGCCGCCAGATGCCAATCTGTCGCCCGGTGTCCACATCTGCTGACCTGCCTGCCTACTGCCGCCGTCGACTGGCAATGCTCTCCCATCTACACCTGTTGCCAGGCCTGGTGGGAGATATCATCAAGCGGTTTGAGCAGCGCGGCTACAAGCTCGTGGGCTGCAAGGCAAGCCGCTGGGTCGTGTGAGGCGTGCCCTGAAAGCTGCTGCACCGCTGCTGGCCTTAGCATTTAGCTGCTGCTGCTGCTGCTGGTGTGGCAGCCCCGTGGCATGCCCTCCCTGCCAGCTCGGGACTCCTTTCCTCCCTACTGCAGGTGCTGGTTCCCTCCCGTGAGCTGGCGGCCAAGCACTATGTGAGCAAGGGTGGTGTACTCGACATGTTTGCTGTGCTTCAGACTCTGCAGGGCGGGTTTGGCATTCAGAGCAGCTCCTGCCTGTGCTGCTGGGGCAGCATCACATGGCAGGTGCGCCCAACTTGATGCCCAGCCTGCAACCGACATCTGAGTTTTGGCCGGTTGGTTGCCAATGCACATGCAGGCCGAGCATGATGGCAAGCCGTTCTTCCCAAAGCTCGTCGACTTCCTGACCAGCGGTGCAGTGGTGGTAAGCCTGTGTGGGTAAAAAGACGCAGCCATAGGTCAGCAAATGCTGCGCTGGGGAACAGAGCATGCAGGATGGCAACAGGCAGCCAGCATGCACCGGAAAGCATGTCTGCCGGCTGCTCCCACCTGGCTCTCACAAGTGCATGACGCTGTTCACAGCTGCCTCCCACCGCATGCAACACAGGCCCTGGTGTTTGAGGGCAAGGACGTGGTGAAGACCGGTGAGGGCCCTCAGCCCTGGGGCCAGCAATGGTGCCACTGCCGCCGCCGCCAGTGACGACCGCTGCGCAGTTGTCTACTCTGAAGCCTGCCTGCACATGTGTGGAACGCCTCCACCGCATGCCTGAAGGCGATGTCTTGATGCCGCCCTGCAACGCAGGCCGCACCATGATTGGCGCCACCAACCCGCTTGCCTCGCCGCCCGGCACCATCCGGTGAGGCTCCAGGGGGCGGTTGCTGAGCTAGCTAGCAACCTGCTTCACCATTGGTGGAGGACAACATGGCGTGCATGGCGTGCGCCTGGGCCTCACGCTTGCTTGATTGCCCTCCCGTCCTGCAGCGCCGACTATGGCATCGATGTGGGGCGCAACATCATTCATGGCTCCGACTCGGTGGACTCGGCCATGCGGGAGGTGCGCACAGCTCGCTGCTGCCGGTCTTCGTAGCTGCATATCAGTCAGCGGCATGTGAAGTGAACGCCCTGAGCGACAGCCGCTGGCCTCCGCCCTTGCAGATTGCGCTGTGGTTCCGCGCCGATGAGCTGGCAAACTACACCCCCGTGGCAACCGCTTGGATTTACGAGTGAATGGCTGCTCATCAGTGCACAGCAGGGTGGGCTGGTGCATTGAGCGCCACTGCATGACCTTGATGGCCCTGGTTGGTTGGGCTGTAGCAGCTGATGTGTGAGTGGTGATCACTCTTTGTAAGAAGCTGCTTGAATAGACGAATCACAGGCAGGCAGTTGGCCGGCTTGCATCCGCAAGCAGTCTGCGTCGCTGGCGACACGGCATGGCATGGCCGCAGGGCTGCTCATGCACGCAACGGCCTCAGCATCGCATACCTGCAGTCCATCGTGATCAGTACGCATCGCTCAGACGCCCGGTTGCAGCGCCAGCGTTCGCAGGCGCGCTCGCTCGTCGGCACCCGCTCCGTAGACCGTGCTGGCAGGCTGAAGCGGGCATCGGCGATCTGAAGGTCCAACGTCAGCCCAGCTCCGGCAAAGCTCGGCAGCTCGCCTGACCACTTGAGCAGCTCGAGGAGCAAGCGTCTGGCGGTAACAGGAGCACAGCTAGAGGCACCAGGTGCGCAGCTGCGCTCCGCATCGGCGCCCGGCAGCTTGCAGCAAAGCGGAGCTGCAGTGCCACGACGGCGGCGGCGGCGGCACGGGCCGAAATGGGCTTGTGCTTTGTTTCCAGTTCCAGGCTTCAAATGTTCTGCCAGCAATGCATGGTTGAAGCATCAGGGTGATGCCATGGTAAAGTTGAGGATTTATCCAGTGCACTTCAGCTGAAGCAGCTGTCCCTTTGGCTGGCCAGTCTGCACCGCATGCCTGTCCGCTTGAGTGATTGCCTGCCCCTTGCCCCACTGAATGCAGGCGTGCGTAGCGGGGCTGGCGTCAGGGGAGGCATAGGCCAGTGACGCACGCTGGTCGGACAGACAGATGTTCAGCTTTGGCTCGGTGAGCACTGCCCATGTTGCTGCAGCCCCTCTGAAGGTGATGCAGTCTGGGGCTCTTGAGCTTGACGCTGCACCTTTGGATGCTGCACCGCTGCACCTTCTCCCTGTGTGCAGGCGCCCGTGGGCGGGGCTAGCACGCCCGCGTTTGGCGCTGCCTCCACGCCATCTTTGTTTGGAACAGCCAGCAGCGCGGCGGCGGGCGGCTTTGGTGCGTCGCCCTCGCCCTTCATGTCCACGCCCGCGTTTGGGGCGCCCGCCTCCTCGGCCAGCCTGTTTGGTGAGCAAGGAGGGAGGCTTGTACAAGAGTAGTTACCAGGAATGCGTCTGTCATATGTGGGGGGCACAGTCCACACGGTTCCTGACGATGCACCTTGTAGTCAGCCCTGGCTTGCGTCGCGTGCCACTGCATGCAGGCGCGGCCTCCACGCCCTCCTTGTTTGGCGCGCAGCCCGCCTCATCCGCCAGCCTGTTTGGCGCGGCCTCCACGCCCTCGCTGTTTGGTGCCGCCTCGTCTGCCAGCCTGTTTGGTGCCGCCTCGTCCGGCAGTCTGTTTGGCGCCGCCTCCACCCCCAGCCTGTTTGGCGCCGCCTCGGCGGGCGCGCTGACCACCTTTGGGGCTGCGCCCGCACCCACCCTGTTTGGCGGCCAGCCGGTGGCGGCGCAGCAGGTGACGGCGCTGGCCACCAAGGATGGGCGGCCCATCACGCACGGCAGCAAGTGGGACGACCTGTCGCCGCAGACGCAGCAGTACCTCACGGAGCTGGAGTGAGTGGCGCGGGCAGGCGCCTGCGGCTGTGGCACCTCGGAATTGTAGGCCGGCGTGCCCTGCCATGCAGCCAAAGTGCAGATGTGCAGGAGGCTGCCTGACGCCTTGCATTGCCACACAGAAGGTTCACTGCTCCCGCCACCCCCGTTTTGACCGTCTGCTTCTGTGCCTGTGCCCATCCACCCTGTGCGAGCAGGAAGGTGGTGGTGCAGTACCGCGAGGACTGCCGCCAGCTGGACAGCGACCCGCGCCTGGCCAGCAGCAGCGGCGCCAAGGAGCAGCAGGAGGCGATGCAGGTGGGTGGGTGTGGGGTTGCTGGCTGCTCATTGGGGGGCAGCGACAGGGATGATGGGGACTTGCTATCAAAGGAAGCACAGTGCCGAAAGGTGCCTGGCCACCGCCATGCCCGGCTGCTGGCTCCCTTGCTTCACGCCTCCAGACCTTGCTGCGCCCGCCGGTGCTGCAGGCGCAGGCGCGGTCCCTCAGCCAGTCCATCTCCGCGCTGGGCTCCGCGGTCAAGGCAGATGTGGAGCAGGTGAGTGCAGGAGGGCTCATCCAAGCTGCACTGTGCTGGTCACTTGCCACCACAAGCACCGCAGCTGACCTGCTGTGCTGCTGCCAGGCAGGCTGCGCCACTGGAGCACGCCATTCCTGCCCAGCGTCTGCGCGGCGCAAGCCTCTCAGTATGCCTTGCCCACCCCCCACACCATCCCTCCCCGCAGGTGTCGGCGCTGCGCGAGGCGGTGCTGTACCTGGTGCGCTCCACCGAGACCGCGCTGCACACCTTCAAGCGCTCGTACGCGTGGCGCGAGGCAGCCAAGGTGCGCTGCGGTGGGGTGGGCTGGAAAGCAGCGTGACCTGGATGGGAAACATCAATGTACAGTGGGCTGGTTCTAGCACACAGGCTGGGACTGCAGCTGGCAAGGGCACGTATTGCAGCCTGGCCTGATCACGCCCCTGCTCCCTCTTTTGCTGCCTCCCCGCAGGCCTCGGCCCCGCTGGCGTCGCAGGACCTGGCGGGCCCTCCGGTGCTGCCCGCCACCTTTTTGCGCGAGGCGGTGGCCGGGTTCCTGGACCGCCTGCGTGCGCACCAGGTGCGGGGGCGGGGCAGGCAGGGCTGAGGCTCGCAGCAGAGAACGGCTGCTGCAGAGAACGGCTGCCTGCCTCTAGGCTTTGTTGTTCTCAGAGCCAAGCACGCCTGGTGCTGGCGTACCAACACCCTCCTGGCCTGGTGCGTGGTGTATCCTATGCAGGCAGCGGTTGCGGAGCTGGAGGCTGTGCTGATGGCCGCCGGCGCAGCGGGTGGGTGGGCAGCAGTGCTGTGGAACGACATGGGCGTGCACTATTGCCTTGTGGAGACCAGGTGCAGCGGGCGGGCAGGCACCTTGTACTGCAGCACTGTGGCCGGCATTGAATGAATCATGCCGCTTCGCTCAATCAGGCACTGCAACGCTAACCAAACGTCCTGCCTCACCGCTCTCCTGTCCATCAGGCGCGCAGCGGCGCAGCGGCGGCCACGACGGCCTGCAGGCGCTGCAGACCGCGCTAACCAACGTGCACGACCTGCTCATCCACACAGCCGCCAAGCTGCAGGTGACACCAGGGTGGGGGGGCTGGTTGCTTGCTGTGTTTGGGCACATGTCTGGTTGCCCATGGCACATTGTTGCATGTGGAGATGCTGCACCTCCGCCTGCCCTGGAGCCTCCCCAGCCTCTGGCCGATGCATCCTCACCCACACAGCTGCCCGCTCCTCCCTCCTGGCCCATCGCCCACTCTCCCACCCTGCCCTGCCCCTCCCCCTTCAGGCGCTGGACGACCGGGTGGGCGGCGCACGCGAGGCCTACCTCACCCGCCAGCGAGCGCTGGGCGACGGCAGCGACCCGTTCATGGAGGAGGCGCGGCGGCAGCAGAAGCATGCCGAGCACCAGCCGCGCAGCCCCGCAGCGCAGGCCGCCGCGCTGCAGGCCGCGCAGCAGCAGCACGGCGTGCAGCCGCTGCCCGCAGGTGCGCGGGGCGCGGGGGCAAGTGTGCAGGCCATGCTGCCCGTTTGTGGCAGTGTTGTTGCTTGCGCTCGCCTGCATGCTGCTTTCAGAATGCCCCAGCTCTACACTGCCCTGGCCCCAAACCCCTGCAGGACACACCACCGCTATGTTTGGAGCATCCCCGCTGCAGGCGGGCGCCCCAGTCGCCTCCCCCGGCGGCCTGTTTGGCACGGTGGCGCCCTCGCCCGGCGGCGCCTTTGGCACGCCCCTGTTTGGGCAGCAGCAGCAGCGGACCACCCCCACCTCGCGCAAGCCCAGCTCGCGCCGCAGGTAGCCGTGTTTCAGCTTGCTTACTGCACTGCTGCTCCCCAAGGCCACCAGTGCCGACCCCCGCCATGTCTATCAAGCGCATGTCTGTATCACATGCTTGGGTGCTGGAGCAGGCTGCAGAGGAAAGGTGGCAAAGGCAAAATTGAGGCTGAGGAAGGCTTAATCAGAAGGGCATGGGGCATACGGGGGGCATTGCGTTGACGCAGGGTTGGGGAATGTTGTGTGAGTGGGCTGCGGCAGTGCTATGATACCAAGAATGGCCGCAGTGAGGAATGAGCAGGGAGGGACGAGGACAAGGAGAAATGGGTGGTGGTGGCGGTGCAAAATCTGGTGCTCGATGCAGTTGGAGCAGGTGCATGGTTGGTCAGTGGGAAGTGAGGGAAAGAGCGGGCGGGGAAAAGCATGGGGCAGCAGCCGCAATCGATATGCAATGGATTCGGAGGCACGGAGCAGAGAGTGGGTGGTCAAGTGAGGTGAGTATTACGAAGGGCTCGGTTTGGTTGGTTGCAGGGTCAGCAGGCAGAGAGGGTCAGGGCAAGAGAGGGTGGGTCGTAGGCCGTCACAGGCAGGGCACAAACACGGTGCACTGCGCCGGCGCGGAGCAGATGTTGGGCAGGCCCAGATTGTAGACAGTACAGGCCCGCAGCGGCGAGAAGCGGTCCGCGGCGCGGTACCCCTGCAGCACCAGCAGGCGCAGGCGGCCGGGTGCGGCGCCCGGCGCCCAGCGCTGCAGCCAGCCAGCCAGGAAGGGCGGGCAGCGCAGCGTGACCTGGCTGATGGCTGCCTCGCTGCAGGGGGCCAGCGCTGTGTGCAGCAGGGCACGCGCCGCCAGCAGCGCCGGCTGTGCCTGCAGCGACGCCTCGTCGGTGCAGCCGCGAGCGAATGCCAGCTGCATGGGAGCAGGGGTGGCGGGCAGGGAGTGTGGGTCCAGTTGAACACGGGAGGAAGCACTTGCACCCCCAGTAGATTGCAGTCGCAGCTGCAGCAGAGGAGGTGTGTTGGACAGCAGGGCATGACCATCCTTCCTCTGGTGACCAGCAGTGGCAATCGTGCGCCCAGGGCCTCAGCCAGCTGCGCCTGGCATCCGGCACCCACCTTTTCAAAGGCCTCAGCTTTGCCGCTCTTGGTGAAGCAGACCGAGTCCAGCAGCGTCTGCTCCTGGAACGCGTGCTGGAAGGCCGACAGCGTGACGTTCAGCTCCGCAAGGGCCCACCTGGGAATGCAGCAGAGCGGGAGCAGGGTTGGGTGGCAGAACACAGAGGTACTGGGCCAGTGCAAGCCGGGCTGCTGCTTGCTGCCAGGAGTAGCCACCCAAATTGGAGCGCCCTGCATCAGTCAAGCTGGGGCTGCCTGGGCCAATGGCATATCCTTCAGTCCTGGCACTATGCAAGCGCAGGCGCCGGCGGGCGGGAAGCGGCGCCGCGCGGCGCCGGGTGCTCACCAGAACTGCGGCCCCAGCTGCGCTGGCTGCTGCTGCTGCTGAGCCACCTCCAGCACGCCGTGGGCCTGCAGCCAGCGCTGGCAGTCCTGCGCTGTGGAGCAGCCGCTGCCCTTCTGCTTGGCGGCAGGGCAGCTCTCAGGCTGGTTCTCGTAGTCAGAACCGTCCTCTTCCAAGCTGGAGCTGGTGCGCTTCTTGCAGAGCTGCATTGCGCCCTATAGGGGAAAAGAATCGCGCGCGCCGTCTGTCCAGGCCGCTCGTGCTACAGTTGCTTGCGACGATGTATTGCTTATGGCCGATGACTGCTGAAAGCGGCGAGGCCTTGGGGCGCGCTGCCCGCCTTTGAAGCCTGCATGGGACAGGTCATCACAAGATGCACCGAAACCCAGCCGATCGCGGCCGCCCAAGCTGCTGATCGCTTCGCACGTACGTCAGTCTGTGCGATCTGGGTGTGGGAAAGGAGAGGGGGAGCCGCAACAGCGCGACAAGGACTCGTGCAGCCTGTCCGCGGCCAATTAGCCTTGCATTGCTGGCCTCGTTGCCTCTGAGATCAGGTGAGCGGATGATGGGAGCGGATAACAGCGCCGATGGGCCTGGCTGGGCCTTGCCTGACGCTGGCCTTCTCACCGCCGCTCAGCCGCCGGCAGCCGATGTGGCAGCCACACAGCCTTGCACCCTTCAGCTCAACCTGTTGACCCTCCCGCTGCCAAGGCGAACCAAGCTCTCTTTTGCACCTTGAAGTATGCAACTCTTGGAGGCTACGGTCCTGCCTTGCTTCACCGGACTGTGCCACCCCTCCCACCCGCCGCCACACTTTCCCGTGCTTTCATTCTGCTTGCGCAGACTGGCAGGATGGACTTCGTACTTGGGACGGCGATCATCTGCCTCCCGCCGCAGCACCAGGTGCCGCTTGCACTGGCCACGGCCGCCTTCAAGGTAGGTCGGTGGAGGCGTGGTTGGGCTGCTGCGGGGCAGCAGGCATGGCTGGCCAGTGGTTGGTCAGAACGGGCAATCCCGGCATGTGTCCCATGCTCATCAACTCCTGTTGAGACCAAGCACCACACAGCTCTGCCATCTGAGAAACCCCGCTGGCACCACACCTGTCCCCTGTGACGCCTGCAGGGGCTGGCCCGGCTGCGGCAGCAGCGCAGGATGCGGCGCGCCGCCAGCAGCGCTGGCGGCATGCTGGGAGCTGGCACCAACGAGGTGCAACTGGAGTGGCGCGACCTCACCTGCACGCTGACCGACCAGAAGACGGGGTGAGGCTGCACTGTGGGTGGGCCAGGTGATGCACACTGCCTGGCTGCTGCTATATGCGGCCGCAGCTGCAAAAGATTGGTGCTGCCATGGGCTGGATATTGGAGGGGACGCACTGGCCGGAGCAGTCGATGACGGCAATCCTGCGCAATCAGCATGTGCAAGCTGAAGTGGCATGAATGCAACCCGCAGCTCCAGCCTGCATGCAGTGTGCCACTCTGCTCGGCGCCCACCACCCCAACGCTGCGCGCCCTCGCCCACCCGCAGCCAGAAGCGGCTGCTGCTGAATGGCATCTCGGGCGGCGCGGCACCGGGGCGGCTGACAGCCATCATGGGTCCCAGCGGCTCGGTGCGGGATGGCGCTTGCATCATGGGTGCCCTGCATCGTGCCGCTGCGCCGCAGCCGGCAGCAAGCCACAACCGTGCATGCAGGGTCTGTGGCTGGGCAGCGGCCGCCCAGATGCATCTCTAATGGGCGCACCACCACCCGCTTGCAAGTTGTGCAGGGCAAGACGACGCTGCTGAGCGCGCTGGCCGGCCAGATGCCGTTCTCCAAGAACATCCACCTGCAGGTGGGGCATTGTAGAGAGAGGGGCAGGTGATGGCAGGCAGGCTCTCTGCCTCAGCGTGCAACTCTTGACTGGGGACTGGACAAAGTGCTGCAGAGCAGCTGTTGCTTGCTCTGCCCAGCTGCTGCCTCCGCCCTCAAGCCAAGGCGTTCTCCCGGGGCACTTCCCCACCCGCCGCAGGGCCACATCACCGCCAACGGCGTGCCGCTGCAGTCCTCCAAGCTGCGGGCCGGCTTTGTGCAGCAGGACGATTTGTTCTATCCGCAGGCGAGGGCACAGGACCGGGGCAGCAACTGCGCCTGGAAATGCCATGTTCTGAGCGTGGGGCTGGTTGCAGCGCTGCGGCTGCTGCTGGATCACTGCTCCAAGTGTCCGGGCCTGCACATGCATCTGATCCCCTGCACATCCCCCCTCCACTACCCGCCCGCAGCTGACTGTGAAGGAGACTCTGATGATGGCGGCGGAGCTGCGCATGAGCCGCGACACCAGCGCCGAGGAGCGGGAGACGTACGTGGACGGAATCATTGCGCGCCTGGGCCTGGCCAAGGTGGGGGGGTGCGGAGGGGCTTTCATGGGGTGGGCTGGCCAGAGGGGTGGGCGTGGGGGTGGGCCGGGCTCTGGGGGGCCACGAGAGTTGAACAGCATAGTGGCACAGCGGTTGTTGGGGCGGTTGTGAAAGAGGGATGGCAGGCGCTGGGCGTCTGACGCAGGTTTCCTCCCTTGCTGGCCCGCTGCGCCCAGGCCGCCGACACTCAGGTGGGTGACGCCAAGACGCGGGGGCTGAGCGGCGGCGAGAAGAAGCGGCTGTCCATCGCGGTGGAGCTGATCAGCAGGTGACGTTTTAAGCAGCTCCGCGCAGCCTGCCTCCCAACAAGATCAGCTGCACTGGCGCTGTGGTGCATTTGCCCCTGGGGTGGTGCTTGTGCAAGCGCCTGCAGCATGCCATCAACCGCGTAGCATGGTGCTGACCCTATTGCGCCCGTGCCGGCCCGCAGGCCCATGCTAGTATTCGCCGACGAACCGACCAGTGGACTCGATGCTTTCAGCGCTGAAAAGGTGGGCACAGCTCCGGTTTGAGGGGCCCAGTTCCGTGCCAGACAGCGTGCAGTGGGATGCCAGGCCAGCAGGCACAGCGCCCTGCCCCGCGTCCTCCCTCGCGATCGCCCTGTTGGTTACACAATGGCTGCTTTCGGCACCCACCACCCCTGCAGGTCATGGGCACACTCAAGGAGCTGTGCAGCGACGGCCACACGGTGCTGGTGTCCATCCACCAGCCCCGCTCCTCCGTGTTCGCCATGTTTGACGACCTCATCCTCATGGCCGGTGCGTGGCGGTGGACAGAGGGGCTCAGGGTGGCAGGGCGGCAGGGCGGCAGGGCAGCAGGCTGGCCACACAAAGCTGCTGCTGCTGTGGTGGCTAGGTGTACCTGGTGTACCTGGGGCGTGCAGCCAGCTATCAAAACCACCAATGCAGCTACACCTCTCTGTCCATGCAGAGGGCGAGCTGGTGTATGCGGGCCCTGCGGCCGAGGTGCTGCCCCACTTTGAGAAGCTGGGCCACAAGTGCCCGGAGCACTTCAACCCCGCGGGTGCGCTGCTAGTGTGCTGTGCTCAACCATCTTGCGGCTGATGACAGCTTTGAGGCTTTGGCTTTGATGCCGCTGTGCAACCCTGCCAGGGGTCTGCTGCTGCATTGCAACCGCTGCACGCCTCGGCTTGCTTGAGCCCCACTTCTCCCTTGCCCCCGCGCAGAGTGGCTGGCTGACCTGGTGGCTATCGACCACTCCAGCCCCGAGGCGGAGGCGGAGAGCCGGCAGCGCCTGCAGGTCTGGGCGGGAGGGCGGCCGCTAAGAGCTACGGGCAGTCCTGAAGCTGGCTGGCTCAGTGGCTGGCTGGCTCAGCTGATGGCCACTGACCTCTTGTTGGGTGCCTGCTGCGCGCCTCCTGCCTGCAGAGCCTGGCGGCAGCCTGGCGCACTGCGGCCTCCGCTCCTGCCCCCGCGCCCGGCGGTGCGGGGGCAGGCAGCGCTGCTGACGCGGCGGCGCTGGCGGTGGCAAGCGGCAACAAGCCCAGCTGCGGGCTGGGCAAGCAGGTGTCGCTGCTGTTTGGGCGCAGCCTGCGGCAGGTGCGTGTGGCACAGTTGTTGAGTCACTGGAGCGCTGGGGGATGGATGGGCCGTCAGATCTGCACATTGGGGTGTGGGCGGCCCCGCAGCAGGTGCAGCGACCTGCACAGAGGTGCACCAATGCGCTCAAACTGAAACTGGAAGTGTCACCGGTGTTGCAGTTTTTTTCAGCCATGCGTGGCAGACTCTTCCCGACTCATGCCTAGCTGCCCTGCACCCCTGCAGGTGCTGCGCGACAAGGCCACCAACATTGGGCGCGCCTCCTCCCAGGTCTCTTCCGCCCTGGTCTTTGCCTCCATCTGTGAGTAGCGGCGGAGGGTTCTGCTGGGCCGGGAGGCGGCCTGGCTTGGGGGTTGGGTGATGCTTCAGCCGAGCGGTGGGCAGTGTAATTAACTTCGACGGGCTGTCCTGTCGCCCACCAGTGCCTTATTGCAAGTGTTGCGCCGCACTGTGGACAACTGTAAATGCACTCCCCCACCTCCCACTTCCACGCCAGACTGGCGCATGAAGCGGTCGCAGAGCAGCATCCAGGACCGCATGGGCCTGCTGCAGGTGTGCCGCCAAACTTGTCGTAACCCGCAGCTGTGTTCCTTGTAGTGCTCTACAATCCGTCGATATTGCACTCGGTGCCGCAGGTGTCTGCCGTCGGCACTGCAATGACCTCCCTCATCAAGACGCTCAACGTTTTCCCCCGGTGCGGCACTGACTGGGGTCAGGATGCTTCGTTGTGTTGGGCGGAGCTCACATGCACTTCGCTGCTGTTGCAAAGGCATCATTGCAGAGGTGGCAGGGTGCAACAGGGTCAGGATCCCTAGCCTGTAAGAGTATGCCACAATGCCACCACCCACCTTGCAGCGAGAAGACGCTTGTGAACCGGGAGCGCGCGCGGGCAGGGTGAGCTGAGGGTGTGTGCCTGCCTCAGCAGCGCTTGCTTCTAGGGTTGCTGCTGGACAACTTGGTTGGCATCGAAAATTGAACTGCAGACGCCGCCAATGCCCGCCAGCACACTGCCTTGAGCCTCCAGCATCACCCTTTGTGCCGCCTGAGCCCGCTCCTCTGTGCCCCCGCCTCCCCCTCCCAGCTACGGCGTGCTGCCCTACCTGCTGTCCAAGCTGGCGGCGGAGCTGCCTGTGGGCGCCCTGTTCCCCGCCCTCTTTGGCTGCCTGGTGTACCCAGCCACGGGCCTCAACCCCAAGCCCCGCCGCTTTGCCAACTTCCTGGGCGTGCTGGTGCTGGAGGCGGTGTCGGCGCAGGTGGGGAGCGCTGGAGGAGGGGCCTCAAGCAGCATGGTTTGCAGCATTGGAGTGTTGTGGTTACTGCTTGCCCTGAGTGCTGCCTTGCTATTCTTCAGGAGTGTGCCCAATGCTGTGGCTGGCCTGCTTGCACCTCCACCCCATGGTCTTGGGCGCTGCCGCACCGCGCCAAAGCGGGCCATGACCCCTGACCCCTGGCTCCACCTGCCCTGCAGGCACTGGGCCTGGCTGTGGGCGCAGCGGCCCCCTCCACCGAGGCAGCGCTGGCCATCGGCCCCGCCGTCATCCTGGTGCGCGCTGCTGTGGCTGCATGGAGGTTGGCTACATTGCCGCGCCCGGGGGAGCGGCATTCAAATCCAGAGCTGGCCTTGCACGGCTGGCTGTTTATCGCCAGGGCGCACTGTTTTCTCAGCTGCCTGCAGCCGCGCTCACCTGCTCAGCTCCTGCATCTGAGCCGCATCCCCTGCCGCCCGCTGCCGCCAGGTGTCCATCGTGTTTGGCGGGCTGTTTGTGAACGAGAGCAACGTGCCGGGCCCGCTCAAGTGGCTGCCGGCGGCCAGCCTGGTCAAGCAGGCGTTTGAGGGCGCCTGCATCAACGAGTTCAAGGGTGCGGCAGGGCTGGGCCGGTCACGTGTTGTCATGTGCTGTGCCAGGCCGGGCTGTCAGCGCCCCTGCCAGCCTGTGCCCAGCAACCGTGTTGCAGGCACAACCCACCTGCTTGTGCCAACTGGCGTACCCCGGTACCCATTCACAAACTGGTGCGCCCACCACCCCCTGCCACCAGGCGCGGAGTTTGAGCTGGACGAGCGTGGCGGCGGCACCGCCACCGGCGAGCAGGTGCTGGACAGGCTGTCCTTCGGGCCACCCGCCTCCATCAGGAAGACGCTGGCGGCGCAGGGCAGGTGCGCTGACGGGTGTGCAAGGAGCTGGGCGCTGGTTTGACTGCGGTGACTCGCACGGCAGCCATCCCCGCTGGGCGGATGGGCTGAGGTGTCCTGTGTGCTTGGCTGCGCCCCCTGGCCCCTGCAGGATTGCTCTGGTGTACTGGTGGTTTGCGTATCGCATCCTGGAGCGCAAGCAGCCGCGCTACCAGCCGTTGGAGGCGCCCAAGGCGGCTTGAAGCGGCGCTCGGTCAGCAGCGGCAAGCGCAGCCCACTCTGCTCATTCACATCCCTTCACTATCCACCCTTTGCTGATTCCTGCACATACTGCTGATAGCGCACTTGTGTTTACACAGAGGGCAGGGCACGATAAAATGGGGCACGTGAGCAAAACTGAGCAGGTTGGGTCTGGGTGTGGTGGCGGTTAGGTATGCATCCAAATGCATGCATGAGAGAATCTATGGCAGAGGCGAGGTCAGTCTGTCTGTCCGTCGCTGCGCGGCTGACACGGTTTGCGGGACGTGCATGGCGTCCGTGGTGCACGAAGGGGTCAGGGGAAAGGGGAGAGGGAAGCAAGTGGTGGGGGGTGGGAGGGCGCGAAGGACAGGCAAGAAGGAATGGGAGCTTCTGGTCGCATCGCTGGTTGGGTTTGGTCTGCAGAGGAGGTCCGTCAGTAGGGAGGGTGCATTGCGGCATGCAGGCCTGCCGGCCCACTATGGTACACATGCGAGATGAAAAGAGAGAGGAGGGGGCGTCGTGGGTCGGTCAGAGGGAGGTTGGGTGCAGTGTGGTCAGGGCAGGTGGAAGGCGTAGGGCAAGGGGGGGGGTACCCGCAGAACGTCTTGTTGGCTCATGCAGCTGCGCAGAGTGCATCGCTGCCGCCGTCCATCCGGTGTTGTACAGGCCTGGAGCCGGGGACGGCAGCCGCCAAGGCTGACTGGGGCCGCACCTCTGCGCAATGGTGTCAGAGAGGCGGCCCCGGTCGCGCAGGCAGGCAGCGCTCACTGCTCGGGCGTGGCAGGCGAGGCGGCGGCCGCCGCTGCCTCAGCCTCCGAGCCCGCACTGCCGGGGCGGCTGCCCAATGAGGCGCCACCTGCTGGGCTGCTGCCTGCTGGGCTGCTGGCACGCTCCGCTGCCGCAGCAGGTGGCTCAGCCGCTGGAGGGGGCGGCACTGCGGCGCTGGCTTGGCTGGCGGCAGTTGCTGCTGGCTGCACCTGCCGGCTGGAGCCGCTGTGCTGCTGGTAGCCACCCTGCTGGGGCATGCCTGCAAAGAAGCGGGGCGAGATGAGCTGGACTTTAACATTCGAGCATCCACACGGGCATCGGCAGGGCAAGCACTTGCATCAAGCCTGCACTGCCAAGCAGCTTACGCTACGCATTTACCAGCGGATGTGCGCTCCGCTGCAGCACAAGCATGCCAAAATCTCGCACCTGGCGTGCGCATGGCATAGTAGCCATGGCTGGGGTAAGCTGTGTAGGCGCCCATCCCCGCCATCTGCCCGCCATGCATGGCAGCGCGCCCCATGCCCATGCCGCCATACCAGGCGCCGCTCTGCACATCAAGGGGGAAGCACGAGTGGAAGGGTGATCAGCACACGTTGGCTACAAGGCAGCTTGCACAGCAGCAGCCAGGCAAGCGCTGCATGCTCATAGATGCTTACACCGGCCTCTGCTTCCCCGCCCACCTGCTGCTGCATCATGCCAGGCGCGCCCCAGGGCGAGGCGTGCTGCTGCTGGTGCTGCATCATCAGCGGCGGCACCATGAAGGGGTGGAACACCATGGCCGTGCCGTGCGCGCTGCCGCCGTACGCATCATGCATGCCCACCATGCCGCCGGCGCGCGTGCCATTGGGCATGCTGCCGCGCCCGCCCTGCAAGCAAGGCAGCGGTGAAGCAGGCACTGTGGGCGCAGTCGCGCTGCAGCAGACGGCAGCATGGCTGGCCAGCAACAACCATCGCTTTCATTGAAACCACCTCCCCAGCAGCAGCACACCCTGCAGCGGCCACTCTCACTTTGCCTGGCGGAGGCCCTGGCGCGGGGTTGAAGTGCTGCATGCCGCCCGACCGCATGCCGCCAGGCCCCTGCGGCATCTGGCCCGAGGCGCGCCAGCGCATCTGCCCCTGCGGCATCACACCCGCCGCCTGCATGCCGCCGTACTGCTGGTACCGCTGGTCCGCCGGCGCGCCGTAGGCACCCCATCGTGGCGGCCCTGGCACCTGCATGTCCCGCTGCGACAGCCCAAAGCCTGGCAGGCAACAGGGGAGGAAGGGGAGGGCACAGCGGGGTAAAACCGAGGGAGCAGCGACCAGGCCAGACGCTAAGGCAGCCACCAGGGACCTGAACCAGCATTGTGGCCTGCCAAGCTGAGCTGTGTGCACCAACTGCTCAAACAGCAGCCCACGCGTGCTGACAAATGCCAGGAGGGCAAGCACATGGCCGCAGCAGCCGAGGCTCCATTTGACTGTTGGGGCGCTGGCGGGCAGGGCGCCGCCGCCGCTGCCACTGCCCACCGGGCCCATGTGCCTCGCCCACCTGCAAACGCGTTGGTCATGTCGTCCACGCCCACGGCACTGCCGCCACGGCCGCCGCCCCCTCCCCCGCCCGCATCTGGCGGGTAGCCTCCCCCGCCCGCGTGCTGGGCCTGGTGCCAGTGGTGGCGGCGCCGCCCGCCCACAGCGGTGAAGTAGCCGTGCTGCTGCACCGCCTGGTACATGTCGCCGCGGGATGACTCGAAGATCTCGATGTAGCGAGCGCCGATCTTCTCCTTGTGGCGCGCCAGCGCGGCCGCCTGCGCCTCGGGCCCCGCCAGCGCCACGTACGCCTCGCCGGTGGGCCGCCCGTCGGGCGTGCACGTGAAGACGATTCCCGCCTCGCCGCCCACCGTCTCCACCCCCTCAAAGAAGGTCAGCACGTCCTGGGCATTGGAGTTGAAGGGCAGGCCGCGCAGGCGCACCACGTGGCCCCGCAGCGTGGGCTGCGCGCCCTCGCCGCCGCTGGTCGCCGCAAGGAGGTTGGCCTCGCCGGCCACGAAGAGCCTGCGGGGCGGGGTGGGGCGTCGCGATCGCTGCAGCGGGCCCTCCGGGGCGCGAAATGGGGCGGGGCGGGGCCTGGAGGGGCCCTGGTTTCAAACGCCGGGGCGGCGGGCGGCGGCGCTCGCGGCCCCTCCCTGCTCACTCTATGTAGCGCGTGGAGAGGTGGGCGTGCTGCTTCTCCTCCAGGGCCTTCTGGGCGTCCTCTGGGGTCTCGAATTCCACGTAGCCATCGCCGCTGCGCTTGCCTGCGGGGGCCCAAAACGCAACGCGCGGCGATGTTTGGTCGCCGCCGCGCCCAACCGGCCCCGCGCAACCTGGGCACGCCCCTGGGCCGCTCCCTGCCCGCCTCCCACGCAGCTGCGCGCCCCGAGCGCCCGAGCGCACCATTCTTGGTGCTCAGGTGCACCGCGACCGCCTTTCCCGAGCCCTCGAAGAAGCCCAGTACGTCCTCCTCGGTGCAGGAGAAGGGCAGGCCCCGCAGCCGCAGGATGGAGGACATCGGTGCTCTCCCGCGCGCTCGCCGCTGCCCCGCCTTCCGCGCCGAGCCCACCGAGCGGCGAGGGAAAGTGGGCAAGTGGGAGGGGCCCCCACGGCGCGCCGGAGCGACCAGCATGAGGCCCACAGCAGGCTCCCAGCAGGGCGCTAAAAGGTTCGGCTTCTGCGCTCGGGAGCCGCTGCTGCCCTCGCCGCACACCAGAAGACTTCATGGCACGACCAGGAGGTTGGTTTGGGCGCGCTGCAAGGGACGGGGGCGGTAGAGACTGGGAGCGGCGGGGCGGCGGCACCGCCCGCCCGCCGTGCTTCTGCGAACAGCATTGCTGCGGCTTGCAGGCCGCCTGGCCACAAGTCGGCCCCCATCCCGCCAGCTAGGGATTGCGGGGGCATGTGGGGAAGCAGGCTTGAGGGTGAGCAGCATGCGATGCGCGGCTTTCTTGACAGTGTCAGCAGCGCGGGCGGTGGAGTGGATCGAGGCCACGGCCGCTGCTCGGCACCCTGCTTGGCACCCTGCCATGCTGCTGCCGGACTGGCCCAAGCTGCCCGGGATCAGCAAGAGCAACGAACACACTGTGAGTCTGTGATGTAACAACCACAAGCCAGTTATGCCCGCCAGCGTGCATTCCACCCCACTCATCACACTCTGCTCCAAGCCGTTTCTACCCCGCACTCCAGGCCCACCTTTTACAGCCGCCGATCCACACCAGCTCCCCCTTCTGGTGCTCACATGCAACTGGTTACACAACATTTTCTTTTTTTCCAGTTTAGCCAGGGAGCTCAGGCGGGCCTTAAAGCAGGGGCCTGGTGCAGAAACGGTCTATTGAAACAGACGGAGCTGGAGCAGAGGGGCGTTCAGCACGCATGTATGACATGTGGGTATGTATGGGGCGCCCAAGCAGCAATCAATTTGTGGCAGCGGAAGTACAGCGCTAGGGGATGGCAATTATGAAACAGGGCAGGGGATCTCTATCGAACCATTGTTCAAAGGGGGCTGACATGCTGGGCTGCTGCCCGCAAGGCTGCCGATGGGCATGGCCTGGGCGCCTGGCAGTGGGCTGCTACTGCAAAACATTATCCCAGTCCTAGCAGCCACGGCAGGCACGGCCATACCGCTACATATGTTGGAAGCATCGGGTGGCAAGGCGGGCTGTCCCACAGGGAGCAGCTGCGGCCTGTGCCGCGCACGCGCCTCACCACGGCGCTGCTCACGCGGCAATGGGCTTCAGGTGCTGCACCACGGTGGTCAGGTAGGGCGTGGCTGCACATGCCAGGTGGAGCAGGAAGAGCGCGTCAATAATCATCTGCCAAGCATGTCTCGCTGCCGCTGCAGCCATGCTGCACTACCGGCCCTCCCCCTCAACCCGCCACTCATGCTGGTGCCCCTCAGCCACCCATGCTCACCCGTCTCCACAGCCGAGGCGGGCAGGCGGGCGCGCGCCGTGCTGTACAGCCAGGTCTGCTCCACCCGCGCCGCCAGCTGGTTGGCCAGGTCAAAGGCCTGGCGGTACTGCGGCGTGGACAGCACGCGGTCGTGCACGCGCATGTACTGGTCCTTGGCCTGGCAGGGGGGGGAGGGCGGGGGGAGGGCGGGCAGGGGAGCTGGGTGAGCAGCCCAAAAGGGCAAGTGCGCTGAGCCGTGCGCAGGGCAAACCAGCGGTCCAGCTGCGCCTGCCTAGTGCAAGCAACCCAAGTGGTGCCAGAGAGATGCGAGAAGTAGTGCACTGCCCCATGCGCCGTAACCCTGCCCGCCGCCTACTCACCGTGGCCAGGCGCGGCTTGGCGGCCTCCACCGCGGAGCTGACGGGGCCGTAGGCCAGCAGCCGGTCCACCGCCTGCTGCACCTGCAGGCAGCAGGGTGAAGAGCAGGGTGAGAAGAGTGAGCAAGCAAGAGCGATGAGCAAATGAGCAGGCGGGCAGCTGATGGGGGAACGTGTGCTGCCACGGCACCAAGCCCTCCACTGCAATCCTGCTCAAACCCCAGTCCCCCTGCGCCCCGCACCCCACCTTGTGCACCAGGGCTGCGGGGGCCGCCATCACGGCCGCCTTGGCCTCGCCCACGCGCGCCTGTGCAAGGAATGCCGGCGCAGATCGGTGAGCTTATTGCCACACGATGCACATTCGTGCATTGAGCAGAGGCATTCTGGTATGCATCCTCCCGCACACCAGCGCCTGCTCCCTGCACTCCCCCTACTGCCTGCCCCTTGCTCACCAGCACCTCGTCGGCGGCGTCGCGCGCCGCGCCCACCAGCCCCTTCTCCTTCATGTACTCCACGGCGCGCTCCACCTACAGGTGGGGGAGGGCCGAGGGTGGGCTGGCTTAGGGCAGGTTAGAGAGCAGTGGGGACCTTGGGACGGGTGGAGCATGAGCTGGGGGGTAGCCAGATGCTGGCAGGAGTCGAGTTTGTGTGGCATGTGCATGGTCCGGAGCACAACTAGCAGAGCGCGTTGAGTGCAGGCGCACCTTCTGCAGGTACGCCTCGCGCGCCTGCTTGTAGCTCTCCAGGTTCTGGTGGGGTTGAAGGAAGGAATGAGACTGGTGAGTCATCCACAGGGGGCACAATGCCAGATTGGGAGCAGGCTGAAATTGCAACAAAAGCAGCAGTACCAAACCACAGTGCCTCCAGGCCAGCCCAGGCCTGCCCACCTGCGCGTGGAACTCCTTCTGGCGCGCCAGCTTCTCCTGCAGGTACGCGCTGTTCTTCTGCGGGGAGGGCACAGGTTCCAGTGGAAGCGATGTATGAGGCATGGCTGAAATAGGGCAGGGTAGTAGCAAGCGAGAACCTAACCATCCCCCAACCACCACCAAGCTGCCGGCTTACCGCGTAGGCGTTGGTGGCGGCATCCAGCGCCGCGTCCACGCGCTCGTCAGCCGCCTTCAGCAGCGTGGCTCCTGCACAAGGTGTCAAGCAGCCCAGGGGGAGGAGGGTTGATGCGCTGCATGCTAGGCGGCAGCAGGATTCTGGCAGGGGTGTAACGGGTGGGCTGGTCGGCACACCCGCCCTGCAGGGTGCCTATACTTCACAGCTGCATGTGGCAGTAGGCTTGTGGAGGTGTGCTGCACATGATGAAAAGCACCAGCTGTAAGCAGATGCCTCCCCAGCCACACTCGGCAGCTGCCCCAGCGAGCGGTGACCACGACGCGTCCGACTAGGTAACTCGCCGCTGCCGCCCCCTGCCCGCGTCCCCGGCCCCGACCCGCCCGCCCTCCACGCACCTGAGTCGGCTGCCTTGGCCACGAGCGGGGCGGCCTTCTCGACCGCGGCCTCCAGGGGCTGCTTCATGGAGTCGGGGGCGCGGGACAGCAGCTGCTGCACCGCCTGCTCGCCCAGCTGGCCTGCCCGCTGTGCAACGTCGGCTGCGGGCTTCAGGCGGCGCAGCTCGGCGTGCCCGTCCTGCACGGGCGCCTGCGCCTGCACGGTGGTCATAGCTGCTTGCAAGGGCTTGGGGCGAGGAGTGGGGAGCGATCAGAGACGCAAGGGACAGAAAGCGGCGCCCCCGACAGGCTCCCGGCCACTTGTCCGCCCGCCGCCCAGCGCGGCGGCTCAGCGTGGCTGCCCATGCGACAGGCGCGGCGCAGCTGCCGTTGCCTTTTCAACAAAAGAATTACACGGCTGCTGTAATGGACAGCCCAGGCATACGTTATAAGCAACATTTAGGCACCGCAGGAGCTGGCCCCCGGGCGTGCGCTCACTCCTCCAGCCAGCTCGCGTCGCCCTTGCCGCGGCGCACCACCACGGGCTCGCCCCCGGTGCAGTCGATGACGGTGCTGCCCTCGGCTGGGCGGGGGCCCGCATCCACCACAAAGTCCAGCCCCTGGGGGCCGTACCGGTCCATCAGCACCGCGGCATCGGGCGCCAGCGGGCCGTCGTCCTCCGCGCCCTCGCCCCCCGCAGTGGTGCACAGCAGCGGGCGGTCCAGCTGCTGCAGGATGGCCAGCGCCACTGTGCAGGGGGCAACAGAGCGGGGCAAGGTGTGAGTCAGGCAGCTAGCCATGGGACTGCACATCCCAGGCTGCCTGCAGGACAGCCCAACCATTGCGCAGCAGGCGACGGGGCGCACGCGCCAAGCAAGCTGGCGGTTGCGCGCTGACCGACGCACCTGGGTCGCCGGGCAGGCGCACGCCCACCTCGTGCCGCTTCTTGCTGCGCCCCTTGTCCACGTTTGTCACTGCCTGCGGGTTGGGGCAGTGAGACCTGGATGAGCTGCAGTCGAGTAGCAGCACAGCCTGCGGTGCTGCTCCTCAACCGCCATCGCTGCCTGCGCTGCTTGCGAACCAGAGCTTTCAACTGCAATGCCGATCAGCAACTCTAGCATTTGAAGGACACATGCATAGCATCACAGCAGCCTGGCATCCTGCCAAGCCGCGCTCTAGCGCACCTTGGGCATTTCCTTGGATGCCAGCAGGATGAAGGTGTACTGGAGGAGAGGGAATGAAGGGGGACAGGAGTGGAGGCAAGCAGGGCATCCCTGCTGTTGTACAGGCAACACAGAGGCTTGCTTGCATAAGTAGCCATGCGTTTGGTGCTTCAAATATAATACAACACCTAGCATGCGCGTGGCCTCAGCCTGCCCCGTCCCTCGCCGCGCACCGGGCCTGGCAGGACGCGGCGCACGAGCTTGAACATGTCGGGCTGGCCGGGGGCGCGGCTGGGTGGCCACCCCAGCGTGTACGTGTCCACGTCCTGCAGCGGCAGCAGGGCAGGTGGCAGTGTGCAGGCCAAGACGCAGCACTCTACCGGCAAGAAGAGGGGGTTGCAATGGGTGTAGGCTGAGGGTCCATCCAGCATGCAAGTTGTGAGGATCAAGCCAACAGACAAAATGTCTTGACACCGCTGACATCGCGAGCTGTCAACAGCGCCCCTGCCTGCCACACGGCGCACCAATAAACCGCGCACCTGCAGGTTGCGGCACAGGATGGACATGCGCTGGCTGCCCTTGCTGCGCTTGATGGTCAGCAGCTTCTCCACCGCGCCGCGGTTGCCCAGGTCGCACACAAACGCCAGATTGCTGTCTGCAGTTGTTGGGCACTGGGCAGGCCTCAGCGCAGGCCTGAGCCAGCCAGCACAGGCAGCGCACCGGCTCATGCACAGGGATACATCACAACCTCCGAAGTTGCGGCGCACGGCAGTGGAGGTGGAGCTCACAGCCACTCGCCAGCCCCACCCGGCCGTGCCGCCCACCTGTGGGGATGATGCCCACCGCTCCCTCCTTCAGCGCCTCCACCACTGGGTCCAGCCGCCAGGCATCCGAGCCGTCTGGCTCCACCTGCACAAACTGCTGCTGGCGGGCGGGGGCTGCCGCGCGTGCTCCAGCTGCTGCAATCTGCCGCGCCGCATGCTGCTGACGGTGCTTGGTTAGCTGGCTCTGATCCGGCCTCAATTGGTGCCCTGGCTGGGCAGATGGCCGCTGCAGCGTCACCGGGCCGTGGCCCCTGCTTGGCACCGCAACTGCGCGGGCGGCGGCGGCGGCGGCGGCGGGAGCCCGACCGACCGCACCCGTTCCTTGCATGGGCGCTCGAGGCTACAGAGCAGACTGCCGCGACGTGCCCAGGGGGGGGGGGCTGGTTAGGGCGCTTGTCGTTTGCACAGCCTCACTAGTGGGTGCCACCCAGCTTGGCCTGCCTGGATGGTTTCGGCGGCTATATGCGATTACAATTGGCGCCCAACCGGCGGAGATGAGCGCCGACCCACGTGAGATGCCGAAATGAAACGCGCTCTTGCACTCCAAATGGCGCGCTTGGCTGCGAGGCCTGCACCCCGACATCTCGACTATACATTTCAGGCATGCTCACGGCCTTTCAGCGGGCCGTGCAGCAGGGGCGCCCTTGGAGCTCTCTGCTGCCTTACCTGGCTCCCATCGCACCAGCTCGCACGTCTGTGTGGCGACCCAAGCTACCGATCCAGCTGCGGCAGAGAGCACAAGGGGCATCCGACACCAGCGCCGGCGCCGCCGGCGCCGCCGCCGCCGCCCGACTGCATGGCGCCACGGCCCATCAGGCAGCTGCCCCACCCAGCGACGGCCCCGTTGTGGTAGTTGCGCTGGGAGGCAATGCTCTTTTGAAGCGCGGCGAGCCGCTGACCATGGAAGTGCAGCAACACAAGTGAGTTGCTGGGAAGGGCTCGCTGCCTCGGCAGTTTGCTTCACCAGCCAGCCAGGGAGAGTTGTGGCAACCACCTTGCCTGTCCCCCTGCACCCTGCCCCTCCAGCGCCAAGGGTGCGGCTGCTGCCATTAAGCAGCTGGTGGACGCAGGCTTTCGTGTGTGCGTCACGCATGGCAACGGCCCTCAAGTCGGCATGCTGGCGCTGCAAGACCCGCAGGTGGGTGGGCGCGCTGCTGCTGGGGAGTGCGGAGTGCAGCCAGCTGGGCGGCGCACCTGCTGGCCTCCTTTTAACGTGTGCAACATGGACCAGTGCACTTTACAAGTCATTCAGGTGCTGCTGGACTGCAATGCCGTGCTTGCCAGTTTCTGCCTGCTGGCGCACCTCGAGTCGGGCACTGTGTCCTTGCCGCCCTGGCGCTGCCACCCTCCCCCCAACACACTCACCCCACCCCACTCCCTGCCCCCAGGCGCGCCTGGAGGTGCTGGATGCGGAGACGGAGGGGCAGCTGGGCTACATCCTGGAGCTGGAGCTGAACAACGCACTGCGGGGGCGCGAGGTGGCCGCGCTGCTCACCCAGGTGCGGGCCGCGGCTCGCAGGCATGGTGCTGCTCACGTGCACGTCATTCGTATCGCTCACATGAGGGTCTGCATTTACAAGCAAAGTAGGCCAGCAAAGCATTTGAGGATGGCAACCAAGGCCCGTCTGGCATCCTGCTCACTCGCCTGCCGCCCACAGGTGGTTGTGGACCCCGCCGACCCCGCCTTTTCCAGCCCCACCAAGCAAGTGGGCCCGCACTACAGCAAGGAGGTGCGCGGTGGAGGCAGTGTGTTTGAAGCTGGCAGGTGCCTGGGCTGTCTTGAGCTACGCTCGCATGGTGGGCCACCCCTGCAACGAGCGCCAGCTTTGCTCCACCTCCCCAGCCACTGGGCAGGAATGAGGCCAGACAACAAGCTACTGCTACCTGCGCTGCCTGCCTGCAAAGCATGCCTCCATTCCCCTGATTCCCATTTACAGGAGGCTGAAGCGTATGCAGCGGAGAAGGGGTGGGCTGTGGCCCCCGATGGCGACACCTTCAGACGCGTGGTGGCCTCGCCGCTGCCGCGTGACATAGTGGAGGCGCGGGCGGTGCAGGTGCTGCTGCAGGTGAACAGCTGGTGCTGGGGGCAGCTGCTGCCATCGCGGCCTGCAGGTTGCCGCTGCCGCTGCTGCCGCCGGTGCTACTGCTTTTGCCAATGCCAACGCCAATGCCTCTGGCTCCGCCCACCCATGCTGCTGTTGGAACCAATACCACCTCACCTGGTCCGCCCCCCGCCAGGCGGGCATCCTGGTTGTGTGCTGCGGCGGTGGCGGCATCCCTGTAGCAGTGGATGCGGCCAGTGGGGAGCGGTACGGCGTGGAGGCTGTAGTGGACAAGGACGAGGGTGGGGCGCAAGGGAGGGGATGGGACGGGGGGGCAGGTGTAAGGGGCGAGGGGCCCTGGGCCAGCAGCCCCGGGTTGTGCACATCTTGGGCAAGTGCAATGTCTGCCCACCTGCAGTCTTTGTGCCCTCAAGCCACCAAATTTGCCCTCCTGCCGCTGGCTCTGCAGCTTCGGCGCTGCTGGGCTGCAAGCTCAAGGCCGACTGGCTGCTGCTGCTCACAGGTGCGTTATTATGCAGTTCAAATGGGATGGGTGCCTTGCCTGAGCCACGAGTACCTGCTCTGCCTACAAGCCAACGCCTGCCACCTGCAACAAGGCTTGCCCTCCCACCTCATTTGAGATGCCTCGTGCTGTCTTGGCCGCAGATGCGGAGGCGATTTACGACCCAGCTGGCTGGCCCCAGGAACGGCGACCCATAGCCTCCCCCGTGCGCTGCAGCGAGCTGCAGGGTCGGTCCTTTGCCAGCGGCAGCATGGCACCCAAGGTGGCAGCCGCCTGCAGGTTTGTAACAGCCACCGGCGGCAAGGCGGCTGTGGGGAACATGTCGGATGCGCTGGCCATCCTGCAGGGGCGGGCTGGCACAACAATCGTAGCCGGCTAACACAGCTGGCTGCCACACCAACGACAATGCTGAACAGTTTATGCTCTTGAGCTTGCCAGCTGCCTACTGGCAACACGTAGTTTGCCACTCTGTGTAAATTTTCACCCTCGCACAAACTTCAACTGTTTGCCACCCCCTGCCTGATACATTGATCACCTTCTCTGCATCCCTCAGTGATATGTTACCATGACTGCGCCGTGGGCACAGGTGCGGAGAGGAGAGCAGTGGGCAAAAGCGCGAGGAGATGGGAGCAAAGGGGCATCTGGGGGTGGGTGCATCCTTTAACGGCAGCAAGCAGATCGACCGCCAGGCTGCAAGAGAATAAGCTGTGGTTCGTTTGTGCTTGCAACATTCCTGCAGGGAGCGATGGGTCGGCTGTTCACAGCTGTGCATTTTTGAAGATGCTGCCCTATGTGTCATTTCATTCGTGTCTGCGTGGGCTGGACAGGCGTGTGCTGCACCGCCAACCAGCAGCCGCTGCTGCGCAACGGCAAGCCGGGTGCTGTCGGCCTGCTGCCGGCCTATGCAAGCCCACATGCAGCTCAGGCCTTGGACTGCATCTTGTGCACAACCTGAGGCAGTGAGAGTGGTGAAGGGTGGGGCGTGAGAGGCATGCTGCACGTTCGTGTCCGGGCGTCACGCCGCACACCACATTGCCGCATGCTGCCGCGCATGCCGCCGCGCACCACTACACACCCGCAAGTCTGCAGGTTCGCCCCCCACGCACCACATTGGTCTGGCTGTTCTTGGTCACGTAGTCGCTCACGCTGCCCAGGCCCACCAGGCCATAGAGTGTGCGCTGCAGGGGGGGCGGGTGCACCCGGGCACGAGGTGAGGGGCAGGCACACCAGTCAGCAAGCTGGCACACGCAACACAGGCAGCATGAAACAGTGCAAGAGGTACGATGATACTCCGTGGCGGCGCACCTTGACTCCGCCCATGCCGCGGCTGCCCAGCACCAGCATGTCCGCCTTCTCGCCGTCGGCAAAATCCGTGATGTGCCGCCCCTGCGGAACGGCAGGTGTGGATGCCCCACTTCACGCCTGGTGACAGCACCGGCACGGGGATGGGGCTAGGCCAGCCAGCAGGCTCAGCTTATATACAGTTCTGTGCCTCCAGGCTGCCTTGCACCCAACACTTGCTATCCGATACATCACTCATTGCTGATGACAAAAGTGCGAGTTCCAGCGGCCGCAGAACGCTGACCATGTCTGCAGAGCCGCCCGCACAGGACACAAGCGTGGTCATCTTCACATTCTTGATCCCTGCGCCCTGGGCCTCGCCCTTGCACCTCTGCACGCGCAGGTGTCCAGGGGCAGGTGCTGAGGAAGGGCCGGGTGCTGAGCAAGGCCCAGATTTGAGGCAGCTCCAGCTAGCACAGCAGTGGGCGGCGGGCAGTGGTAGCAGTGGCGACTGCTGCTTGCTGCATGAGTTGGCGATCACAAACCCCAGACTGCAGCGCACCTGCAGCAGGTCCTGCGTCTTCTGCAGCGCGATGGGGTCGGGCTTGCAGTCGGGACTGGAGTCGGCCGCGCTCTCGCCCACCACGTCGTTGGCCAGCCCCGACTCCAGCACAGAAATGAGGTGCAGCTGCAGCGGAGCAGGGGCGCGCAGCAGCGCAAGGTTGCAAGGTAGCTGGCTGGCAAGTGGGCGGCAAGTGGGCATGCACAGATGCAAGCCTGCGCTGGGCCAGAGGGGCAGCCGGCAGGCGGGCTGAAGCACTTGGCTGAAAGACACAGCAGGCAGGCAGGCAGGCAGGCAGGCAATTGCTGTGCCGGTGGCCCCATCACCTCGTCATCCTTGTTGCACAGGTTCTTGCTTGCCCATTTCAGCGCGTCCAGGCTGCGCAAGGCAACAAAGACGGTGGGTGAGACACTGGTGGCCGGCAACGCAGGGCGGCGGCCGCCTCCGGGCGGCACCCTTGTGCCGGGCTGCCAGCAGCTCCCCAGCTGCTCTTCGCTGGCTGCAACGCATCCTGTTAGTCGTGGAGATCGATCACAAAGCTCGGGGGTTGTCCAGGGGCAGGGTTGGCGCGCCACGAAAACAGCCCAGCCCACCGACCTGACGGGGCTAGGATCCACGGCCACAACAACCTTCCGCGGCATGGTGGGGTGGATTTGGAAGCCTGGAAATGGAGCGGCGGGCGCCGGAGGGGCCGAGAATGTACAGCGACCAAACCCTTCGTGTTTAGGGCGGGCAAGATGCGGCAAAGTAGCTGTGGAGTGCAGTGAGAACAGGAGGAGGACGACGGAGTGCGCCTGTGTCCCTGCCGCCCTGCTGCCGCCGCTGCCGTCACGCTGAGCAGCTGCCCTCGCCTGCAGCAGGCAGGCCCTCGCATCCCGCCACCATTCCCCTCGCATGCACGGCGAGCCATGTACGCTTGCTTTACACTGCTGGTGCTGTAGTAGCTCTTCTTTGCTGCTGCGGGGTTGCGAATGAAATACGGGGGTGCGGCGGGGCCACCAAAATTGGGCTTCGGCACGGCGCATGCGCGTTCAGTTTGGCAGAAGGCAGGGCAGAGTGCTGGGGGGAGAGGAGACAGGCCCAAGGAGGCGCAATATTGGTACACACAGGGGCCGCTGCCCCCCAAGGCAGAGGCGCGGCCACGGGACAAAAGAAGGGTAGACAGAGTAAATTTCGAGGGGTCGTGCAACGGGCCGCTGGCCGCGTGGGGCGGCCCACAAAAACGCGGGGCGTGCAACGGGGCGCGGTGAGGTGACAAAATGGGGTGTGGATAAGATCATGTGCGGGTGCGGTGGGCAAGGAGGTCCATGCAAGGCACTGCAGCAGGCACAGCTACTGCAAAAGGGAGGGCCGGAGGCGCCGCTGCATTGCAAAATGAAATGGGGCAGGCGGCAGGGAGCAGCGCGCAGGGAGTGCCGCGCCCCACCTGCCGATGTGTACACATCAGTCCTTCCACCGCGACTCGGCCAGCTCCTTGCTGCCCAGGCGCTCGACGGCGGAGGCCAGCCAGGAGCGGAGGCGCGCTGCCTGCTGCGCCGCCTGCTGCCCGCTGTGGGCCAGGCCTTCCGCCACGTCACGCCCCAGCTCTGCTGCCACAGGGGGCACGCCGCCATCCCTGGCGCCGCCGCTGCCCGCCTCGCCACCCGCCTCCTCGCTGCTGCCATCGCCCCCCAGCTGGCGGCGCATTAGGCTGGTGCCAGCAGCCACCAGGGAAGCGGCGCCCAGCAGCGCGCCCGCCACCGCCAGCTCGCGCGTGTAGTTGCTGGCGCGGTCCAGCAGGTCGGCCAGCAGCACATCAGGGTCCACGCCCGAGCGCAGCAGCGAGCGCGAGGCGCCGCCCAGCGAGGCGTAAAACAGGCTCCAGAAGGCCATGCCCGCCGCCGTGCCCGCCAGGTACGGCGCCAGGGGCAGCGGGGACAGGCCCAGCACGTAGTTGGAGGCCCTGGCAGGGGCCGAAAGGGGAGGCAGGGGGTGGCAGGGTCGGTGCAGTGCCAGGAGCAGTTGCAGCAGAGCACGGCTGAACGCACACACCGCAGCCACAGGCAAGCAGGCAATCAAGAGCAATTGGCAGCTGCCAAGCGGAAACCAGCCAACCGCAGGCACTGCCCAGCACTCACGAGTACGGGACGACAGGTGTGAGTCGCAGCAGCAGCACGGCGCCCGCCTGCTGCCAGAAGCTGCCGCGCTCGATGGCGCCCATCACCTCGGCCAGCTTGGCCTGCACCGGGCCCTGCGGCTGGGCGGGGCCGCCCTCGCCGTCGCTGCTGCTGGCATCCATGCTGCTCACGGAGGACAGCTCGTGGCTGATGATCTTCTCCGCCAGCGGCCGCCCCACGCCGCGCGCGATCAAAAACGCCGTGAGGGCGGCCAGCATCGCGCCGCTGAGCATGCACAAGGAGCCCTTCTGCGCGCCAAACAGCAGGCCGCTGGCCAGAGACAGCGGCTGCGGCAGGGAGCGGGGAAGTGAGGGCATGCAGCATGGGAGGCGGGTGGCTATTGCTAGAACGCCAGCACACCAGAGCGGCGGCAGGCAGCAGTGCGCAGACAGAAAGCAAACGACCCCGCCGCAGCCTCGTTGGCTGACCAACTTGCCTGGGTGGGGAACAGCGGGATGCACTCTGCCACCGCGACGGTGAGCACGAATGCAGCTGGGCCCCAGGGCCCCAGCGCCTCTATGGAGTTGATCACAAACTCGAGCATGCCATCGGGCGGCGGCGACTCGTTGGCATGTGCCGCAGCCGCCGGCAGCAGCACCACCGCCGCGGCCAGAGCCGCCGCCGCGACTTGCGCTGCCGCCGAGCCAGCTGTTTGTGATGGTTGCTGCAACGGCAGCCCAAGCGGGTCCCACCTCCCTGCACACAGGAAGCAGAGAGCGGAGGGCAGGTGGGCGTGGTGGCGTGGGTGGGCGGCAAAGCTGCGCGGTGGGCACCGCCACGGCGGCACCGTCTGCTCAGCGGCTGCTTCCCAGTCCTCCATCAAGGTACAACCAGCTGAAAACGTGCGGCTGCGGTGAGAATTGCTCAGCGGCAGTGGGAATTGCGTGCACCTCGGGCGGTGGGCGGGCGCACCGCTGCGCGCCGCCCGGGCGGGGGCAGCCACCCCGCGCGCCCTGCTGTCCACTCGCCTGATGTGCACGGCCCCTCTGCGTGCTCCTGCTCTGCGGGCTGGGCCGTGGGAGGCCCCTGGCGGGCGGCCGAGGCACGTGGGCAGCGGCGGGCGCTGCGGTTGGCTGACCGGCTGCACGCCGCGAGTGGGCGGCTGCCCGCCAGCATGGTGCGGGCGACTGACGAGGCCATGGCGGCGCCCGAGGGAGCGGGTGACGTGCAGTCGGCCCGCAGCGAGCCGTAAGCGATCCTGGGACAGCGGGGAAGGACGCGGCAGGCGCGCTGGAACAGCCTGAGCTGCGGGTGGCCACTGCCTGATGTCCCATCATGCCGAGCGCCATGGGGCGGCCTCTGACGGCCCTACACCCGCTCCTTTAGACTCGTACCGCCCATTCGGCATTGCTGCAGCTGCCAATAGCGCCCTGGCCCCCGCGCCTGCGAGAAGGGCTTCACTCGTGCCGACCGCCCCCACCAGCCTTCACTTGGCCTCCCAGACCAATCGGCATAGCATCTAAAGGCCTTTGAAGCGCACAGCGGCGTGCTTGGCGCTCGGCCCCACGGCGGCGGCAACGTCGGCAGGCAGCAGCGGGCCTTGCCCCAGCGCCCGGCACCATGGCCAACCTCATGACAGCCAACCTGCCCAGCGAGGATGAGGAGGACCAGGACTACGTGCCTGATGAGGTGGACGAGGAGGAGCGGCGGGCAGCCAAGGAGAAGAAGCGGCCAAAGCGGCTGCGCGGCGCAGCAGCGGGCGCAGGGGCGGTTGCGGCAGACAGTGACGAGGAGGAAGCAGGTGGCAGCGGGCGGGGCGGTGAGGAGCTAGAAGACCACGATGCGGCGCTGCCTGCAGCCAAGCGGGAAGCCAAGCGCGCCAAGGTGGACGCGCTGTGGAGCCAGCTGAACGCGGCCAAGCCGGCGGCACGGCCTGCCGCTGCCGGCGCCTCCCTTGCAGCCCTGTGCAAGCCTGCAGCGGCCAAGAAGGGCGGCAGTGACCAGGTGCGTGTTTGGGGTGCGTGAGGACGCAGGCATGCATGCCTTAGTTCTGTTATGGCATGGCTGGTGGCTTGTGCGGTGTTCTGCTGGGCGGTAGCCAGCTTTGGGCATGGCGCATTTCCTGCACCTTGCCAGGGGAGCAACCGCCCTGCACCCGCTGCCCAACACACGCACAGGCGTGGATGCGCCAGCTGGGGCTGGCCTCCAAGCCCAAGCCCGCAGCAGCAGCGGCAGCGGACGGCGACAAGAAGAAGTCAGTGGCGGCGGCGGCGCTGGCGGCGGCCAAGGCGGCGGCCTCAGTGGCGGGCGCGTCCCGCATGGACACAGTCACCGTCACCGAGCAGCGCCGGTTTGCGGGGCAGACCATCACGGTGAGGCTGGGGGGGATGCATGTGGCTGCCGAGACCAGGGCCCCGTGGGCGGGCAAGGGTGGGCAAGGTGCTGCTGAGGGTGCAAGAATGCGGAGACCTGCCATGCGCCAGCTGGCCAAACCCTGTTGTCCATCTATTCCACCCTGCACCCCAGGTGAACAAGGAGGTGGCCAAGGACAGCAAGGAGGCGCAGAAGGCGGCGGCGGAGGCCGAGGCGGCGGCGGCAGCCAAGAAGCAGGCAGGGCTGGATGCCGTGCTGGCCTCGTTGCAGCAGGCCAAGAAGGTGGGTGGGCAGGCACAGGGCGCACGTGCGCGCTCAGCTGCTGTTTGCCTCTGTGAAGCACCTGTACGCTCTGCTTGTTGGATTGCATTTTTTGCGGGATGAGGCTGCATGCTGGCATGCCTGCTGGGCATATTTGTGCATAGACGCCAGGGCCCCCAGCCTTGAGCTGGCATGCACTCTGTGCCAGGGCTGTGCACCTGTCCCCCTGCACCGCCCTCACGCACCGCCGCTCAACCACCCTTGCCAGGTGACTGTGCTGGACAAGTCGCGGGCCGACTGGAAGGACTTTAAGAAGACGGACGAGACGATTGAGGAGGAGCTGGAGATGCACAAGCGGTCGGGCGACCAGGTGCGGCTGGGCAGCCGGGGGGGCAGCGCTATTGTTGGCTGAGCAGGAGGCAGCGGCGGACCAGGCCATGGTTTGTTTGGCATGAGGCAGCCGGCACCAGGGGCGCTGAATGCCTGGTGCGTGTTCGTTTTGACAGCCCTCTATCTGATTTGTTTTGCCCGCCAGCTGAAGCTCAAGGAGCTGCCCTCCCTCTGGGCTCACCTGCCTGCTCTCGCCTCTCCTTCTCCCCCCTCCCGCAGTACCTGGACAAGCAGGCCTTCCTCAAGGACGCGGAGCTGCGCGAGTACGAGAAGGAGCGGGACCGGCGCCTGGCCTCGGACGTGCGCAACCGCGGGCGCCTGTGATGCGGGCGATGCGGCATGCAGCAGGGCAGCATTGGCAGCACCTCCCGCCCCGCCCTGCGATAATGATATTGATGCTCTGCCCTGCTGTGCTGGCATTATTGCTGAGATGCCCAGAGCGTGTGAGCTGGTGCGAGAGTGTAGGAGCTGGAGGGCGGTCATGCTGGACAGGTGTGGCTGCGGCTCCTCAACCGCGGCATGCACTGGCTGGTTGGCGCGTACTGAGAACTTAGCTCCACAAGGCTGGTTAAGTGCCTTTGCTTATGCACTCACTCTTTGCAGAGTTGCAGTTGCATGCAGCTCTGTACATGGATGAACCTGCTCTTTCAACCTGTCACCAGTCAAAAGGCCGCATGTCACGCTCGCTCGTCTCCATCCCCCCAGTCGTGCCAGCTGTTGTTCACAAAGCGCGTGTGGCTGTCCAGTGCATCCAGCTTTGCCTGGCAGGGGCAGGTGGGAACGAGGGGCTGGTTACAAAAAGCAGCTGCACCTGCCTGGCACCGGGTTTTAATCTGCAAGCAAGCAGCGCATTTCACAGTGCAATCCGCCAGGCGTGTTGCAGCTGCTGCACCTCCTCTACAGTCCCTGCCGCACCTGCTGATCCAGCGTGAGCTCCCAGCCAAACAGGCCCTCAATGTTGCTGCGCAGGTGCGGCTCGCTGCCGGCCTTGGGGATCACCGGCACCCCGCGCTGCACGTTCCACCGCAGCAGCACCTACAGCAGCAGCGGGCGCGGGATGCAGCTGACTTTCATTGAGTTAGACTTGCAAAGGAGGCTGGTGCAGATGACAATCCCTCGCCTGCAGCACTGAGCTGGCACAAAGCACGCATGCAGCCCGCATGGGAGCAAGCAGCCTTTGCAGCAGGCCCACCTGAGCAGGCGACTTGGCAGCTGCCTCTGCCACCTCCACTACCACTGGGTGGTCCAGCAGCCCACCCTTGCCATGGCCCAGCGGGCCATAGGCAATGGGTTGCACGCCCTGCAACAGGAAGGGCGGGTGCCTGGGCCTGACAACCAGAGACAATGGTGCAAAGCTTGCACTGCCTGGTTGAAATGCTGCCTGCACATCCGGCCTGCCCGAAGCGGGAGCACACACTGTCTGCCCTGCCATGTGCCTGCCCTGCAGCCAGCTGCCCACCCACCAGGCGGCGGCAGCCATCCACCAGCTTGCGCTGCGCCAACATGGGGTGCAGCTCCACTTGGTTGCATACCGGCTTGATGCGTGCCCAGGACACCAGCCCCTCCACCTGCACGCAGTGGGGCGGGGCAGGGTAGCTGTGGCCTGGCTGGTCTGCTAAGAGTGGGGATACAGGGATATGCACAATGAGCAGGCCACCTGCTTCGCAGCCTCACCTGAGCCAGGCTGAAGTTGCTGACGCCGATGTGCCGCGCCAGCCCATCATCAACCAAAGCCTCCATGGCAGTCCTGCAGCAAAGCACGGGGAGCGAGGCTGGTGTGGGCGGCTCAGCATGCCGCACCAGCCGCAGAGCACCAGCAGGTTTTATGAGCCGCACATGTCGCCCTCTTGTGACGGGCTTCCAAGCTGCTGCTCCTGCCGCCTCACCAGGTCTGGTGTAGCGTGACCGCATCGTCTGGCTCCTGCGTGCCCGGCTTCCAGGCATCCGGCCCTGCAGAAGCAATGAGGAACAAAAGTAGTGGCTCGTGGCATAGCTGCACAAGGCTTCCTGGCTGGGACCGTGCACCACTGCTCTGATTTCAAGATGTGCAAGCAAGCAGCCCAAGCAACCCATGAACTGAGCAGCCGCAGTAATCCCTGCCCAAACAACTTGCAGTGCAGCAGGCAGAGGTCCAGCGTCCCACAGCCCAGGTCCGCCAGCGACCGTTCCACAGACGACCTGTAGTGCGAGAGGCAGACTGTTGAGGTCAGCAGGCTGGTGGGGCAGCCTTGTGCAGCTGGGAACACGCCTTCTTAGGACCCCGCGCACCTCAGCGCTGCCGGACGGTGAGCGTCGTTCCACACCTTGCTGATGATGACCAGCTCGCCGCGCCGCCCCTGCAAGTTCATGCAGTATCAGGGTGCTGAGACTGCACATAGCAGCACTGTAAGCCAGCTGGAAGAGCACACGAGATCACAGAACAGCCTGCCGCACTTTGAGCGTTGGATCAAACTTGGTGCCCGCTACCCTGGCTGCAAGCAGCCGCACCGGCTCAAGGAAGCTTTTCAGGCCCTGCCCCACCACGCTCTCGTTTTCGTACACTGGGGCGCAGTCAAGCATCCTGTAGCCCACTGCAGCGGCACATGGTGACGAGCAGAGTTGCAGCGTGGCGTGGCATGCCAACTCATTCCCTCCCAGCCGCGCACGAGTGCCCCGCAGCACGCATGCAGCGCTGGCCTCACGTTCAAGCGCCTTGGCCACTCCATCTGCGGATGCAAGCTTGTAGGTCCCCAGACCGATGAGCGGGCAGCGCACATCGCCGCCAAGTAGCACGTGTGTTGCCTCGCCCTGCGGCAGGCGGCGGCGGCGGCAGTGGGGCAGGTGGCGGAATCGAGCGCTAGCGCGTGGCCAAACCGTGTGATCGTCGACCAGATGCAGATCTGCAGCGCTGAACCGGCAGCCGAGGCACCCACCGCTCCGGAAAAAGCCCTGCGCCCCTGGGCTGGAGCCCGTCGGCGCCTGTAGCTCGAACATGGCACTGATGAGGCGCATCGACCATGCCGAACTGTCACCTGCTCGCTGCTGCTCCCCCAGGCGCCACCGCCGCCGCCACCGCCGCCGCCTGTGGCCCGTGCTGCCATCTCCAATCTTTTCCTTCCAGTGCCTGCTGGCTGGAGTACAAGAAGTGTTCTGTATGAGCGTTATCAGCACGGTCCCAAGGATGACTGCCGCCGCCGCTGCGCGCTCTGCATGCTCGTCAGTTGACAGCTGGCATGCCGTGGGCCACTCCTGCAGCTGCATCCCAAGGGGCAACCCCTCAGCCCAAGGGCAACCCATTCCCAAGGTGCAGGGGCATCTGGAGATAATCTGCAAAGCTTTCAACACAATGGCTGTTTCCAGCGGCTGCAACTGCTGCTGTCTGCACTGTGCCTCGTCAGCACGATCTGCACCGGATGGGATGCTGCACACATCTGCCCGATTGAGCAACAAAGACCCAGCAGGCTCTTTTCCTGCCCTCACGCAGCCCACAGACACTGCTGCCCTATCCTGGTTGTATTGTGCTCAGGTGTGTGCTGCATGTGCTGCCCGTGCTGCACGTGTTGGCTGTGGGCGACCCACCCACCCACCCACCCAAACTCATTGTGAGAGCCTTCTCCCCTCCATTTAACCACTCCGTCTGCACCCCTCACCGCTCCAAGATGTCAGGAAAGACTCCTATGACCCCTGCCGATGCCTCGCGCATCCAGGCTGCCGAGGCCAAGCAGGGCGGCGGCGGCGTGGAGAAGGGCGGCTTTGCTGCCCGTGCCCAGGTGGGGAGGGGCGTGGTGAGAGGTGCTGGGGCCGGGAATGGGCTGCAGCAGCCGGGCCCAGAGCAAACCAGGCAGCTGCCGCGGGCCCGTGGCAGTGGGAGGGGCCGCTGCCGCCGCAACCACGCACTACAGCACACCTTGGCAATCAAGGCTTTCACCTCTGTGCAATGCACACTCAACTAAGCTCAGTCCTCGTCCCACTCACTTCCATTCCAACCCTGCAGGCCGCTGCTTCACAGAACGTGGCCGCCGGCAAGACCCCCGACACCCAAGGCGGCGCCAAGAAGTGAGGCGTTGCAGTGTCAATGCCACCGAAACACCAACCAACACGCCTAGGATGGCCTGCACATGCCAGTGAGGCGTCACACTTCATGCTGCATGCAATCTGCCCGGCTGAACACAATTGTGCTGTAAAGCCTCAGCCGTAGCAGCACTGCAGACAACCCAGGTTGCCGCACTGCCTGCAGCTGTGCATCACGACCCATCCCAGCCCGCCTTGTCAGCGGCTTATGCCAGGGCTCTCAGTCACAAGCGCAGTAGTGTAGCGTTACAAGCTCAGCTGCAGCTGCAGTGTTGGGTTTCACAGGAAGGGCAGCAGGCTCTTCACCTCCTGCTGTGCCGGCAGCGCTGCCTCTGCCGCATCCAGCGCGTCCAGCACCGCCTGCCCCGCCTCGCTCGTCAGCCGCGCGCGCTGCCCGTTGCGCTGCAAGCATAGGGCAGGATGCACAGTGGGTGGGCGGTGGGGGCTGAGGCATGCCTTGCTTGGCGCATGAGAGCGTTCGGGGTGGCTGGCATGGCGTGGGCCACCGATGAACCAGCCCACAGTGCACCCACGCAGTCTATGCTGCCACAACATATGCGGCACTACCGCACCTGGTAGAATGTGCCCAGCTGCTGGATGGCGGAGGTCAGCTGCACATAGCTCTCCTCCCCCGCCACCGCCGGGTTGTCCTTCCAGCGCCCCAGGAACTCGCGCACCAGGCTCTTGGCCGGGTCAGCGGCGCGCCGCACCTGGGGAGGCAGGAAGGGGGCCCAGGTGTCACTGATGATGTTCATGGCGAACAGACTGAACCATCATGGGTGGGTGCCGGCATGTGCTGGGCCTGCCGCCGCACCTGCCGCTCCTCGGCATCGCTGAGGTCGGTGCTGATGGCTTCCCGCAGTGCCGCCACTAGCTTCACTGCCAGCTCCTCGTAGGCTGCAGCCGGGAGGGATGGAGGGAGGCAGGGGGTGGCGGTGGCGGTGGCGAGGGCAGCGGCAAGGCGTACAAGCAAGCGGGCGTGGGCAGCAAATGGTGTGGGTACTAGCCAGCCCCATTGCATGAATTGCATTCCTGTCTGCCGATCCAACACAGAGCGCAGCACCTCACACCTTTAGGCACGCCCTCGGACGCGGCAGCTGGGCGGGGCAGCGACAGCACCATTGCCGCTGCCGCCAACTCGAGCAGCTCCCGCCGCCGTAGCGCCGGGCTGGGGACGCCGCTGCTGCCTAGGGGATCATCTCTGCTGCACTGATGTGCTGCCAGCGCAAGCACTGGCCGCCTACTGCCTCTACGGGCCGCACCGGCACTGCTGCTGCAAGCTGCCGCCGCCTGGCGAGCAATGGCGCACTGCATTGTTACTTCGACAGCACAGCAAGTGACGGAACGTGCAGCACAGCGACGATGGCGAGGTGCGCCAGCCAGATGAGCCCTGCCGCCGCTGCGGCAAGCAGAGCGCCGCCATCTCCCGATGCCTTGCAGCTCGTGATCTCGCGCTTTATTTGTTGCACAGGCCGTCGAGCGCTCAATGTCCTACGCCACAGGGGCTGCAAAGCCGCCAGCAGCGCGGGCCGATACTGGCCGCCCTGCGGCGTCCTTCTGGCGCCCTCAGCAGCGGTCTGTAACCTCGAAGACACGGGGAGTGGCAGCGGAGCGGCAGGAGCGGCGGCTCAAAGCCGTGGAGACGGCGGCGGCAGAAGCGACTGCGGCGGAGGCTACCACTGCGGCGCCGCCGCCCGCCGACACTTGGGCTGCCTTTGCTGCCGCTGTGTCCGGCGAGTGGGAGGGCGTCACCGCCAGCTTTGGACCAGATGGGAGCCCCATCCAGCTGCCAGAGTACTATGTGCCACAGGTGCGCCGGCTACACCGTGATGCACTCGGTTTCGCATGTTGCGAATTCTGGACGGACACAGCGTGCATCACGCCGCGCTCCTGTGTGCTCCTTTGCATCCACCATGCCATGCTCCTTGTCGCAGGCCTACCGCGACTGGGGCGTAGAGCTGTTTGACTGGCAGAGCCAGAGCAGCATGCTGGCAGACGAGGGCGGCCTCACTGCCACCGACCGGCGCATGATGCCCACCGTCGGTGCGTGCAGCCTGGCGCTGCCCGCTGCAGATGAAGAAGAGGTTCAGGCTGTTGCGTGGGTGAACAGGTGTCGCAGTATGCTATGTCACGCCCCCCAATACCTGCAATACCTCCTGGATTTGGCCTACCCCGCAGGTTGCGAGGCCGATGCCATCGCCTACACGCAGGACGCGCGCCAGCTGTTCTCAACCGGCCCTGCCGGCCCGCCACCCACCGTGGCCGCTGACGGCAGCTACAGCACCGGAGCATTTGATGTGTCGGCCGCCGACTGCCACAAGGCTGCTTTTGAGGCGTGCCTCATGCTGCCCTGCCAGCCGGGCGGGCAGCAGCACCGGCTGCGGCTGGTGCACAACCTGGCGCGCCTGGGGGCCGAGCGACGCTGGCAGCTGCAGGATGTGGAGCTGCACTGGGAGCGGTTCGGCGCTGCTGCGCTGTGCTGCCTGGCATGGCCTGTGTTCAGTGTGTTGCAAAGCGGGCAGTGCACAATGGAGCGGCAGCAGGTGGCAGCAGATGTGGCTGGCTTTGCCGGCGTGTGCCTGCTGCTCATCGCACCTGGCATTGTGCAGCTGCAGCATTTGCCTCACTCCTCCTGGCTCAGACATCCTCTCGTGCGCCACCACCTGCCCGCAGCTACGACTCGCCCTACCGCGGCAAGCTGGAGCTGTCGGGGTGCGGCGGCGGCATGAAGGCCTTTGCCACCGGCGAGCCCCTGGCGGCAGACGCACTGGCGGGCGCCTGGGTGGCCAGCGGCGTGCGCTGGACAGCAGATGCCAGCAGCAGCAGCAGCAGTAGCAGCGACGGCACGGCCCTGCAGGCTGAGGCAGTGGCAGGCGAGCAGTGGTCGGCCGAAGGTCTGGAGCCGCTGCTGCTGCACCCGCTGCGTGCCTGGAGCTGCTGCCGGGCATGCGGCGAAGGCGGCAGCGACATCAGCCTGGCTGCCGGCGTGCTGCGGGATGAGGCGGGCACCAGCATGGCGCTGGCTACCCGCAGGCTGGTGGGAGGACGGCTGGCGGCAGTGGAGCTGCTGACTTTGACGCGCGCTTGATGCTGCCCGCTTCCAGGAACACATCAATCAGTTGACCCATTGCTCTGACCAAACACAATTGCCTCTCCTATTTAGCTGCAATTTTGATTTTACGCATCTGCTCAGCATTCTGAAACTTGTTGGCTCACTCTCACATAGCAGCATTTGCATCAGCCAGCCACAGCAAGTAGCAGGCGCATGGCAAGCAGCGAGTGTGGCCTCAAGGCCGGACGTCATGCAGCGCGGGGTTAAGAATCAAGTCAAGTCGGGTGAAATGTCCTGGGTCAGTTCAGAGACAGTAATTCTGGGCAGTAACTGAAGGCGTGTACTGAGTAACTGCCTAACAAAAGGCGAGTCCTGAGGCATGCGACTGTAGGCGAGCAGCCACCGCACAGGCTGGCTACGGCCGCACCAGCGCCAGCAGCGCCTCGTACGCCTCAGTCACTCGCTGGAAGCGCTCCTTGGCGGCGGCCGCGGCGCTGCTGCCTGCGGCGGCGTGCATGTCTGGGTGCTCCGCCTTGGCCTTGGCAAGGAAGGCGCAGCGCAGCGCCTTGCCGCACCGGCTGCTCAGCCAGCTGCTCTCCAGGCCCAGCAGGCGCAGGTGGGCCGCCGCACCGCTGCCGCCACTGCCGCCGCTGCTGGTGCTGTGGTGCCAGCCTTCGTGTTGCCAGCTGCCATGCTGCCAGCCGCCGTTCTGCCAGCCGGTGTGCCAGCCCCCGCCTGCTGACCCTTGCCAGGAAGTGCGCCAGCCCCAGGCGTCTCCAGCGCTCCCACTGCCCCCTGCTGCCGCACGCCTGCTACGGCTGCCGCTGCTGCCAGGCGGCGGCGTGTACCACGCCTCATAATCTGCGCTGGCTGAGCCAGGTGTGCCGCTGTAGTCCGACTGCATGTCCTCCCAGGTCCAGCTGGCCTTGCCCCACCGTGGCCCTGCGCTGTTGCCGGCAGAGTAGGTCGAGTTGCCGTTGCCGTCCTCCTCATCGCTCCACATGCCTGCCCAGCTGCCGCTCCGACTGCTGAAACCACCGCCGCTGCTGCCGCCGCCGCTGCTGCTGCTGGCCCTGCCGCCGGCACCGCTGGCCACCCCACTGCGAGCAGCGGCGGAGGCGCGCTGCCAGTCCTGCCACACGCGGTGGAACTTGCGGCGCTCTGACGCAGTGCGCGGCCGGCCCAGCACCGCCTCTAGCACCTCCCAGTCGTCCCACTCGCTGTCGGACTCGCTGCTGCTGGAGTCCTGCTGCTGGCTGGTCCATGTCGCAGTGTCAGCGCGCCGTCCCTGGCGGCTGCCTTTGTGTTGGCCCTGCAGGTAGGCAGCGGCAGCAGGGGATGTGAACGGATTCGGGGCAGTGCTACCTCGGACCGCAGGATGCTGTGCAGCAGTGCAGGCGCTCATCGACAGCAATGGATGGAATGGTGGGGGCATATGCACAGTGACGACAGTTCAATGGCCCTGCTTGCCTACAGCAGAGACGCCCCACACAGAACAACGCTTGCCTGCCAGGAGGCCGCAAAATCAAAGCCCGCTGAGTTGAGGCAGAGGCGCTCCCGCAGCTCGCGGTTGTGCACCCGCCGCTGCCGCCGCCGCTCTCGCTTGACAGCCTCTTGATCGCCGGAGTCAGAGCCCGTGGAGCTGCTGCTGTGCCTGCCGTTGCTGCTTGGCGGGGCACGCGGGCTGCCGGCCGCACCGCCGCTCTTGCCGGCGGCACGGTGTGCGCCGCGCTGCTGCGCGGCTGCTGCCGCCTGCCAGGCCGCAGAGAGCAGCCTCTGATGCAGGTCTCGGCGATGCAGCATGCTTGGGTGGGGCGGGGTAAGGGGCAGGGAGGCTGCTGCCGCCGCCGCCGGCGCAGCGACTTTGGGAGACCTGCCAGGTCCTTGGGCCGCTCCGGCCGCACCCCGCGTGCAACTACAAGCTACAGCAGTCGTCTTGGGTGCCCTTGGTATCACCTTGGACCGCATTGCGCCCTGCATGCGCTCGGTGTGCCTGGTCCTCCCACTGCTGCACGCAGCGCCGATCATTCAGCACGCCATCGTGAGGCATTTGCACCCAGGGAGGCGGAGCGGAATGAGCCCGCCCTAGTTACCGGCCGGCCAACCGAGGCGCCCCCAGCCTGTGTAGCCGGGCCCCGGCACTGCACGCAATCAGCTGAACGCGTTGGGGACAGTCGCACCCACGCCACCCTCCCCTTCCGCACGGCCGGGGACCGCTGGCAGCCCCCGACGGCCTGGTGAGGCGCGCGGCGTGCTGACGCCACACACAAGCCCCGCGGCGTCCCGTTGGTGCAGCCGCGCCGCTGGCCCAGCCTGGCCTGCCCAACCGCCGCCTGCCCGCCCCGAACCGACTGCCGGCAGCGCCGCTGCCACAAACCAAGCATGCATGCTTCAGTGTGGACAGTGCTGCTGCCCTTGCTGCAGGTGCCGTCTCCCGCTAGCCTGCAGACGCCGTGTCTGACAACATGAACTGGTTCCTGATCAGTGAGTGGCCGTCGCCGCTGCCGCGTTTGACCGGCGCCCACAACCTGCGTTGCCGGGATGTCGCCAGCCGCCTCTGCCGGCTATGGGAACGCACTGCAATCTCGTTGGCCTGCAATACACTGCTGCCCAGAACCTCCTTGCCTTCCAACCCACCGTCGTCGCTGCGCCGTCCACCTGCCCCGCCGCAGTCGTCACGGTGGTGGTGGCGATTCTGGTGCTGCTGGTGTCGCTGTACCTGGTGGTCAACTACCAGCACCCGGAGGACCGCAACCAGGCGTGGATCCCCAAGATCGTGGTGCTGCTGGGCTTCGCGGTGGCCTTCTGGACGATACTCTTGTTCCCCCTGGATGTGGCCAACCAGCAGGCGTGCGCGCTGGACGTGCCGCTGTCCAGCTGCGAGACCACGCTGCCCATGACGCAGCTGTGGTACGCCGTGTACATCGCAGCCATGGCCATCACCTTTGTGGCCGTGCCCTTCTCCATCTTCTACTACGAGGCCGACAGCGACTGGTGGGTGGGCCGGCGGCGGCAAGTGCGGCGGCCATGCTGTGGCTCCTGGCTGCTGCCGCTGTGGCATGTAGGCATGTACAGCACGCAGCTGGCTGCCTGCCGCATGCCTTGACCGCCGCTGGTGCCCTTGGTGCTGCAGGAGTTTCCCACGGCGGGTGCTCAGCGGATTCCTTTGGGCCTTTGGCACGGTGGTGGTTATGGTGCTGCTGATCTGCATTCCCTACGGTGCGCCTGCTGCTGCCGGGACTGTGCAGCAGGGCGCAGCATGGTGCAGCAGGGCGCATGCAGCCATCAAGTCGAGAGCCAGAAGGGCGCGCCATGCATACAGCAGGCCGCATACAGCCAATCGAGCCAGGGACCAGCAGAGTGCACCATCGGCTGTTCACTTGCGCTCCCCCACCTGCCTGTCCTGCCCGCAGCGTTTGCGGGGTATGCTGTGTACGACGTGCAGGGCGCGCGGTCGGGCCTGCTGCCCGTGTCGTACCTGTCCGACCAGGACTACCCCTTCTCCCAGTGCATCGGCCTCTTCTCGTACTACAACGCTGCTGGCAACGCGCCCGCCGTGAACACATCCCTGACCACGCTGGGATACAACGTGAGGGCAGGGCCGTCGACATCTGCCTTACCTGCCTGCATGTGTGCTGATGCTGCCAAACCAAGCCGCCTACATGCCCTCTGGCATGCGCACATGATTGTTGCTGCCCTGCCCCACATGCCGCAGTGCAATGTGTTCATCAACCGCGTGAGCGACCAGTGGAAGCAGCGCGTGTCGATCATCGTGTACGCCATGGTCATCGTGGCCACCGTGGGCTGGGTGCTGTTCATGGTGTTTGGCGCCATCGGCATTGTCATGCTGCCCATGGACTGGATCCGCGAGTTCATCGGGCGGCCCAAGGCCACCATCACGCGCAGCCAGTACATTGACCGCGCACGCGACCTCGCGCGCCGCGCCAAGGTGGGTGGCTGTGTGGCTGTCTAGGGGAACTGGTGGCTGACGCGCTTGAGCTGCTGCACTGGTGCTGCAGCATGCTTTGAAAGTGCTGCCTTCCAGGCGCTCACCCATTCCCCACCCCACCTGCCCACCTGGCGGCAGGACATCCTGGCGCTGGCCGACGCGCTGAAGCGGGAGGAGCGGGAGCGGGGGCGCAGCTGGCGCTGGAGGCGCAACGCCAAGGCGCTCAATGCGCAGCTGCTGGTGCTGGAGGAGGAGGAGCACCAGCTGGAGATGGTGTACCCGCAGGTGCGGTGGGGGAGCCAGGGCTAGCAGCAGCACTTCAACCGTGGGGCCGCAGCTGCAACCGCTGATGGCCTGCCGCTTGGCAGCGAGTAGCTGGGTGTCATTTGCCAGCCTTCGAGCTTGCGAGTGTTGATTCGCTTGCAGCACATACCGCTTGTGACTAGTCGTAGCATCACCACCGCCAGTGCTCTCGCTGACACCCACCCTCCCTCCTCCCTGCACCCTCCTCCCTCCCCCCGTTCCACCCCGCCCAGAGCGAGGACCCCGACTACAAGTGGGTGCTGACGGTCATGAGCTTCTGGCTCAAGTTCTTCGGCGGCCTGCTGGGCCTGGTGCTGTCCGTCTGCTGGGTGCTGCAGATCATCCTGTACATCCTCATAGACCCGCCCGTCACGCCGCTGCTCAACAGCCTCTTCATCAAGTGCGTGCAGCCAGGGGGCTGGGCCGTGCAGCTGAACAGATGTGTGTGGGCCTGCTGTGACTGCTTGCAATGCAAGTCAGGTGTGCATGGCTGTCCACCGTCCCTGCACCCCCAACCTGACACTCAAACTCGCTCCTGCCTGCACCCTCCCCTCCCCCACGTGCCCCCACAGGGCCAACAACGTCTTCCCGCTGTTTGGCACGCTGCTGTTCGGCGTGTTTGCCTTCTACCTCCAGCTGGCGGTGGTCAAGGGCAACTTCAAGTTTGGGCTCAACCTGCTGCTGTTCCGGGTGCACCCCATGCGGCCGGGCGCCACGCTCATGTCCTCCTTCCTCTTCAACGTGGGCCTCATCCTGCTGGCCACCACCGCCACCATCCAGTTCTGCGCTGCCGCCTTCCAGCTGTATGCCGACGGCACCGCGGTGCTGGACATCTTTGGCAACCAGCTGACGTCCATCCAGGTGCGGGGTTGGGTGGGCACAAGTGTGGAGGGCCGGTGGGTGTCTGTCGATCAGACGCTCTGCATGCACTTGCATTCACATGACCCACGGGCCCACACCCACTCGCAGGGCCTGCGCTACATCTACACCGAGAACATCTTCATCTACTGCTTCCTGGCCTTTGTGGCGCTGTCGCTGGCCTGGGCGGCGGTGCGGGGCCCCGACCGCTGGAAGCGGACAAAGGTGGAGGATGCGTACATGATGTGAGAGGGGTGCCGGCTGCCCCACTCGTTGAGCCCCCTTCCGCCGCAGAGGCGGTTGGCCGCGCTCCATGTACGCACCCATTTGTTCATTCCTGACTGCTCTGACTGTGACCGCTGCCAGATCCGTACTGCTATCTTCTATTTGTAACATCAACATTGCAGGCAGCAGAGGCAGCTCAAGAGAGACAAACATTGCTGAGCAGGCAGCAGAGGCAGCTGAAGAGAGACAAGTCGAAGGAAGAGAGACACATGCAGCAGTGCAGGGCAAATGCTACCAGTGCAGAGCAGCGCACCAGAAGCGTTCCACAGAGCCGGCATGCGCCGCAGCAGCGCTATCTACCCCTTGCCACCCTGCTGCTGCTGTGGCTGCTGCGCCAGCTTGGCCTGGAACTGGCGCAGGTCAAACTCGCCGGCATACTGCGCCTCCGACTGCTCCAGGTTGCCCAGCCCTGCCAGCAGCGAGGCCAGCCCGGCGCCACCCTTCTTGCCGCCCCCCGCTGCTGCTGCAGCGGCCGCTGCCTCGGCGCCGGCTGCCGCCTCGGGCTGCGCTGCGGGCTGGGCGGGCGCTGCTCCCTCGCGCAGCGTGAAGATGTCCAGCAGGTTGCCCGTGTCCATGGCTGCCAGGCTCATGTTGTCGCTGTTCACCAGCGTGGCCGCCACGTCCAGCTTGAAGCGCTGCAGCGACATGATCTGCTCCTCCAGCGTGCCGCGCACCTGAGGGGAGGGGGGACGGGTGGGAGCGGGGGCTTGCATGGGGTGGGATGCATACAGCAAAAGGGGGGCCATCGTGGGCGTCTCAAGCTCGCCATTTCAGCCAGCCAGCCCTGTGCTCACCAGCAGCCGGTACACGTTGACGGTGCGGCGTTGGCCCAGCCGATGGGCACGGTCCATGGCCTGCACACCCAGGCAGATGCAGAGGCGCAGCTGTTTGGGACGCGGTCACGCCCTGGCTGCAACACATCGGACTTGCGCCTGTCCCAGAGCACGCCACACAAAAGCAGGGCAAGTGTGCCTTTGCTGCCCACACCGCCACCAACCTGGAGGTCGTTCATGGGGTTCCAGTCGTGCTCCAGGAAGATGACGGTGTCGGCGGCGGTCAGGTTGAGGCCCAGGCCGCCCACCTGGCAGCGGGGGAGGGGGTCCAACAGGCGGGCAGCACACGATCAAGCGCATGATATGTCGCCTCCTGCCGCACACGGTGTTGCTGTGCAGCGCGCTTCTTCAACCAGCACGCAACAAATTGCCACCACAAAGCACGCTGCGCCACACCTGCGTGGTCAGCAGCATGACGTCGATGGTGGGGTCGGCGTTGAAGCGCTGCACCCTGCAACCAGGAATAGTGGGGGGTTGTTTTAGGCAAGGACATTGGCGCAAGGGTGATGTTGGCAAACACAGCTGCCTGGTGAACCCAAGCTCGGCAGCCTCTGTGATGACTCACTCGTCATCCACAGCAGCACAGCAGCATCCCCACCTCGCCCAGCCAGCCCACCTGCGGAAGCGCTCCGCCGCGTCCACCGAGCCATCAATGCGCAGCGAGGACACGCGCAGCGGGGCCAGCACCTGCACAGGGTGAGGTTGGGAGCTGCATTAGCCGGCAGCGCGCATGCATGCACGACTGGTTGGGCAGGCAGTTGGCCGGCCACCACCCCAGAACGCCAAGTGGTGTCACCTGACTGACTCGCCCTCCAGCCCTCACACCCCCACCCACCTCGCTCTCCACCAGGTCCAGCAGCCCCTTGAGCTGCGCAAACACCAGCACTCGGTGGCCCGCATCAGTGCCGCCCGCCTCCTCCTCCGCCTCTGCCGCCTCGCGCTTCAGCCCCGGCTCCACGCCGATGCCTGCAGGGAGAGAGTGGGCGTTGCGACAGGATGAGGTAAAAGGCAGGGAGGTGAGCTGCTGAAGCAACGACCGTGCAGGGGCAATGTGCCGCAGAGAAGCGCCCAGCCTGCTGCACCCCAAGGTGCCCGCCTGCACTTCACCACCTGCCATCAGCCCCAGCCTCCACCCTCGACTACCTGCCACCCACCCGCGTCCAGCAGCAGCTCTTGCAGCGCCGCCAGCTTGGGCGCGTGCACCAGGTTGCGGCGCAGCTCGGCGTGAGCTGCGTCCCAATCGCTGCCATGCCGGGAGCCCAGCACCTTGTGGACTGCCTGCATGGGTTAACACAGGAGGCAGAGGTGGCAGGGAGGATGCTGCAGCCGCTAGCTGGCAAGGCAATGTGTGTGCATATCTGGCAACCAGGCACGAGCATGAAACAGGAACTGTTTCAGCAAGAATGGGCCATCCCCTCCTCCCAACCCAGGTGCGTGTGCCTCTCACCTGCATGTGTGCAGGCACCTGCGGGTCCAGCACCAGCAGCGGGTGGCTGCAGAGCTTGCGCAGGTAGAGCAGTGACTGGAAGACGTGGGGCGGGGGGCCGCCCTCGCCGCCCAGCCCTCCGCCCGATGCCAGGCCCGTGATCTGGGCCAAGGCCTGGAGAGGCGCAAGGAGAACAAGGGGAGCGGCAGACAAATGAGTGGTGAGCAGCAGCTGGTTGGAGGGCAACAGCGCTGGTTCCCAGCCGCATGCATGCCCATTATAAAGCAAGGCAAGCAAGAGCTGCCTCGGGCGGTGTGGCCTGGTCGCCACCAGCCGCAGGGCTTTGAGCCGGCCTCACCTGGCTCTCCTGGAACTCCTGGTACAGCGTGCGCTGCAGCGGGGACGGCTCCACCACAATGTCCTGCGGCACAGGCAGCAGGGCATAGCAGACAAGGAGGGGTGGTGAGATGCTGAGGAAATGTAGGGTGGGTCAGGACAATGATGATGAATGCAGGGCCGGTCAGGACGACGATGAAGTGGACAACCAATGGGACAAGCCAAATCCCGATCTACAAAATGGCGGCAGCACTATGCGACAGCACGAGCGGCCTGCAACAGGGCTTGCGTGCCTGTACAATTTTGGGCGGCAGGTCGGACAGCACCGCGTCCTTGGTGCGCCGCAGGATGAAGGGCATGACCTGCGGAGGGAGTGTGTGGATTGTTGGAGGACTCAGGGTGGGTGGAACAGCAAACAAGCTGTTGGCATGACCTCAAATGGTTGACCGGAGACTTGATGTTACGTGCCAGCCACACTGCCACCCACCTGGCGGTGCAGGCTTTCCACAGCCAGCAGGCCCGCCTGCGCGTCGGCGCTGCCACGCTTGCTCGTACGCGCCGCCTGTGGGTGGACGGGGCACAAGCAGCAACACAGGTTGGTGGAACAGCTAGGAGCAGTAGATTACAGAAACAATGCGGTAGCCCACCGCTGCCCACCCTTCATGCTACCGCCCCAGCCCCCGCAGTGCACCAACCTGCAGCATGCGGCCATAGCGCGCGTTGAACTGGCGCTCGCTGCCCAGCAGGCCGGGCATGAGGAAGTCAAAAAGGCTCCACAGCTCCTGCACGTCTGCGGTGGGGAGCCAGGCGGGGGAGGAGGGCACAGCAGGCATTACATTACTGGGTGGATGGACAACGCAGGCAGATACAGAGCATCTGGATGGGCCGGGTGCACCAACCACACCCATGTTGGCTCGCTACCACACTGTGCAATAGGTACAGCCATCAGGCCCCAGGGCCCTGCTCACTGTTCTGGACGGGGGTGCCCGACAGCAGCAGGCGGTGCTGCGCCGCCAGGCCCGCACGCTTGGCTGCCTGTGACACCTTGCTGGCGGGGTTGCGGATGGCGTGCCCCTCGTCCAGCACACAGTAGGCCCAGGCCTGGGAGCACACCCAGTCGACATCTGTGGGGCAGGAGGGGGATGGGAAGCAGCCAGGTAGGTGTGCCACACATGGGGCTAGCATGCATGGGTGCACACATGCTGCCGTCCAGCCCTCAACAAGCTGCCGGGCCACTGCGCAACACCAGCATGCCACATCTGCCCACATCCCTCCAGCCTCCATCTCTCCAGCGGTCCAGCACTCTTCAACCCGTGGCGCACGCACCCGCCCGCAGGCTCTCGTAGCTCATGACCAGCACATCATGCTGCTCCAGCTGGCGGCGCAGCGCTGTGCGCTCGGCAGGCGTGCCGTGGTAGGCCAGCGGGCGCAGCACGTCGGGCGCCACAAACTTGGAGATCTCAAAGGGCCAGTGCGCCACCAGGGTGGAGGGGCACACCACCAGCGAGGGCAGCGGCCGGTCGGTGGGCGCGCCTGCGGTGGATGGACATGTCATAGCAAGCCTTACAGCATGTACTGTGCATGGCATCCTGGCCAATCCATGACTTGGCAACTGCATGGCTGCAGCAGGCGGGCAGCCCATGATGGGAGGTCCCCCGCACCTGTTGCTGCAAACTTCTGCCGCTGCTCGTGCGTGTGCGACGCGATAATGGCGGTGCACTACAGGGCAGAACAAAGGGGGTGGGGAAGTGGGCAGGGTGGACTTGCAGGCAGGAGACCCTCGTGCCTTGCCAACCCATGCCAACTGGCATGTCACGGCATGTCACGGCATGCCTGCCATGGCATGCCATGCGGGTCCTCCATGTCAGTTCTTCTACGCCCATGCATGCCATGATACATGGACCCACGCCCATGTCAAGAATGCACATGGCACATGAACCCATGCCGTGTCATGCCATGTCATGCATGGGCGAGCTTCATGGCATTCATTGCCCATGCCCTGCAACCCATGTCATGGCAGGGCATTGCTGCTGCACACCCTGTCGCGTCCCTGCTCAGCTCGCCCCAGCCACACATGGGCACCCCAACCGGCCAGCCGCCTCCCTGCTCAGCCCCCAGCCCACCTGCAGCGTCTTGCCCAGCCCCATGTCGTCCGCCAGCACACCATGCAGGCCAAAGCGGCGCAGGAAGGCCAGCCAATTGATGCCCTCCTGCTGGTAGCGCCGCAGGGTGCCCGCAATCCTGCGGCATGGACACATGTAGACGGGTTTTAGCGATGCGGATGCAGAGAGCATGCCCGGCGGATGCTGCAACTATTGGAACAGGCATGCATCAGCATGCCATGCCACACTTGCAACAATATGCTGACATGTGCCAGCGGCGGAGCCGCCATGCGGCAAAACAAACCCAACAGACCAACCCAAACCCACTTGATGGGCAGCTGGAAGTCCTCCATGGCCGAGTTGTCCAGCAGCTGCAGCAGCAGGCGGCCCTCGCTGCCCAGCACGCGCCGCTGCTCCTCGTCCAGCCCCGCGGGCTCGGCGGCGCCCTGGCAGGCAGGGGGTGCGCTTGCATGGGGGCTGATCCAGCATGCGTTGCCCACTCATTGGCCAGGCAAGCCATGCCCACTCAAGCACCACCTCCCACACCATTTCTCCAGCCGCCCAGCCCCACCTGCGCCAGCGGCATGAGGGCCACCACAGCCGCAAATGTGCGGGCCGCCAGCTCCCGCGCCAGCGGCTGCGCATCGCTCATGCGCCCCATGAGCGGCACCACCACCAGCAGGCAGTAGGGCACAAGGCCCAGGCCCAGGCGCGACACACTCTGGTGCAGGGCCAGCAGCGCACCCAGGCGGGCGCTGTCCGCGGCACCACCTGCGTGTGGGTGCACATGGGGCAGGCATGAGACTGCGGTGCACTGCACTGCATGCCATCGCTTCGAGCAGGGGCAACCCATCCTACACCTGCCAGCTGCACCTCATCACCAGCCCTATGGCAGCATACACAGGGTCAGCCACGCTCCCCTCCCCAGTGGCTTACCAACAAGCAGCGGGGCCAGCAGGCGCAGCATGGGCGGCATGAGAGCCGTGGTGTGAGCCTCCACCAGCGCCGCCAGCGCCCTCGCAGCCGCAAGCTGCAGCGCTGCATTGGCGTGCTGCAAACACAGTGCTATAAGTGGCAGCAAGGCGGCTAGCTGGGGTGCCAGGTCGGCGTGCACTGCTGGCGCCAGCACTGCCAGCACGTGCAGCGCCTGCACGGCCGCCTGCAGGTCTGCCGCCGCGCCCTGCTGCTGCATCGCTGCCAGGGGCGCCCACACAAGCTCCCACAGCTTGGGCAGTCGCGCCTGCAGCTGGCTGCCTGCCTGCCGTGCCATGCTCTGCAGCACTGCCTCCCCACCCCGCCGTGCTAGCGCAAGTGCCTGCGCCGCCAGCTCCTCCTGCTGCTCCTGTGGGGTGGGGGCTGCCGCCTTGCCGCCCGCCCCTTTACTACTGCTTCTGCCGCTGCCGCTGCCACTCTCCTCCCCATCCAAAACGGCGTGCAGGTCTGGTGGGGCGGACACGCTGGGCACCGCCCGCGGGTCGCCGCACGCAAAGCTGCTCATGTGCTTGATGATCCTGCATGGACATGAGAGCAGTGCTGGCTGTTCAAAACAACAGTGAGGAAGTGCTTGCTCAGGCGACTTCCTGGCTGCCATCTGCCTAGCTCAGCAAGCTGTTCTGTCCAATCAGGAGTGTGACGGCACGCCTACTGCGAGCAACCACCCAACTCAAGAACACACCATCCCCTTCATTCCACTCACTTGTCATTGGGTGAGGGCGTGCGGTCGGCGCACAGCAGCGTGAGGCCGGCCAGCGCCTCAGCCGCCGCATCCTGCAGCGCCGCCTGCGGCTCCCGCCGGATGGCCGCCACCAGCGGCTGGATGATGGTGTTCAGCTTGGGGGGCAGGGAGGCCAGGTGCACGACGGCCACCGCCTGAGCTGAGGCCACACTTGTCTGCAGCACCGCTTCGCTGGTGGCCAGCAGGCCCGCGGTTGCACGCAACGCCGCCGTCGCCAGCTGCAGGTCGCCGCCTGAGGAGGACGATGGGGGGCAGGGGCAAGGGCAGGGGTTGCAGCAAGTCCTTGGAAACCACACAGTGCATGGCTTGCTGCAATGAGCCATGCATGGCAGGCCCCATGCCGAGAGACCTTGACTGAACAGGCAGCATTCCCCATGTCCCTACCCCTCGCAGCGCCAGTTCTTGCCTGCGGTGGGCGGCACCTGCGCCGCCAACGCCAGCGCACCCTGGTGTCCCAGCCCGTCCAGCGGGCCAGACATGGCCAGCGCCACATTGCCCTGCACTGCCCGGGCGATCAGGCCCGAGGCCTGGCCCCGCAGCTGCGCATACAGCTGCGCCAGCTCGCTGAACGGCTGCTGCGCTGCGGCAGGCGCTGCCAGCAGCTCCAGCAGTACACCCAGCAGGTGCTGCAGGCAGGGATCAGCGGCTGGGGCTGCCGCTGCATCGGCGCCGCCCGCCTGCAGCTGCGCCCAGTGGGTCACCACAAAGGAGGCCAGCAGACGGCCGGTGGCGGTGGGCCCACGCAGCAAGCCCTCCAGCAGGGGCTGCGCAGGGTTGCCTGCACCGCTGCCTGCCGAGAGCGCGTGTGCCAGCTGGCCCAGCGCCTGTGCCGCCGCCAGCCGCATGCGAGTAGTGCTGGCGGCATCGCCGTCCGCCTCAACAACCAGGCTCTCCCGCCGCCGCTCCTGCACAGCAGCTGCCTGCGACTCGGATGCACCTGCCAGCTGCTGTGACGAGGCCGCCCGCCCTGCCGCAGCCAGCTGCGCCTTGCTGCTGCTGCCGCCGGTGGCCCGCTTGCGGGGCAGTGGCACGGTCAGCATGAGGGAGGCATCCAGGGCGCTGTGTGCCGGGGTGGCCGCCAGCTGGAAGAGCGCAGCCAGGGTTGGCTGTGCAGGCAGCGCAGCTACCAGCGCGGCGGGCTCGGCACGCCGCACCAGCAGCTGCCATGCCGCCTGTGCTGCGGCCAGCACCTCTGCATTCCGCTCCAGCAGCAGGCACTGGAAGAGCAGGCGCAGCGCTCGCTGCAGCTCCTGCCCAGGCAGCAGTACCGACGGTGGGCAGCTGCGTAGCAGTGCCGTCAGGCACCGCAGGCTGGCGTGGCGAACCGAGGTGAGGCTGTGCCGCAAAAAGGGCCACAGGCGCGGCACCAGCCGGCCCAAGCTGGCGTCGCCCTCGCCGCCGCCACCGCCTGCCTGGCCTGCTGCTCCTTCCGCTGCAGGCGAGGTGTACACCTCTGCTAGCAGCGCCATCACGCTGGCGGTGGCTGGTGACAGGTCCTCCAGCTCCAGCAGAGCGTCCCACAGCAGCTGCCGCACCTGGGCGGCAGTGGGCGGGCCGCCGCTGCCGGGAGCCAGCAGCGGGGCGCCGGGCAGCAGCGCCTCGGCGGCTACCGCCTGCACATCGTCGTCCGAGTCCTGCATGGTGCAAAGTGGATGGAATGGAGCAGAGTGGGAGCAACCCAAAGTTGCGGCAGACCCAGGGTTGAGCTGCGCTGGGCACAGCAAGTTGCCGAGCCCGGGCCCCATGCATACTCAGGCACCCCACCTCCTACCCAAGCTGCGCTAGCCTTACGCACTGCCCCAACTCCACACCTGCAGGCCCACGATAGCCGCGGGCAGCACGGCGTCCAGCAGTGCCGCCCCCACGCCGCTGGTGCCCGCCGCTCGTGCCGCCAGCACATACTTGAGGCCCAGCAGGCTGCCATGCCGCACCTCCCACTCCGCAGGGCACTCGCTGAGCTGGCGCAGCGCGCCCAGCAGGGCGGGCAGGGCAGCCGGCGGCAGCGGCCTCACGGCCGCACCCAGTGCCTGCGCAGCTGTCTCACGCACGGGGGCCACCACCTGCGGGCGGGCATGAGAGCGGCGCTGTGCATTACTCACCTGTGCATGCTGTCCCCAGCAGAGTTCACAGCAGTGGTGTGGCATGCAAGAGCCTGAGGGCGGTCCTTCTTGGCTGCTGAGCAGGCAGCGCTGCACCCTACCTCCACCCCTCCTCCACCCACCTGGTCCGACACAAAGTCGCCAAAGCGATCCAATGCCAGCACGCACAGCAGGTGGATGGCGCAATCCTCCAGCCACCCCGTGTTGGCTGCTGCAGCAGCGGCCACGTCTGCCTCGCTGACTGCGCCCAGGGCTAGCTTGCCGGTGCCACCAGCCGCCCAGCCGCCGGGCTGCGCTGCCAGCGGGGCATGCACACCCGCTGCGCCGGCCTGAGCAGCCAGGACTTCACGCAGCGCCAGCGCGGCGCCGTGCCGCACCTCCCACCGCGGGTGCAGCACATCCACACACAGCTGGTCGCACAGCGACTGGAAGGGCCAGCCCCCGCCCTGCAGCACGCCCTGCCACTCCTGCTCTGCCGCCTCGGCTGCCGCCGCCGCCACCTCGGCCGTATCTGGTGCATCGCAAGGTGCGGGGGTGGAGGCGCCAGGCTGGGCGCTGCCGGCGCGAGCCTTCTTGGGTGGGCTGGGCCCGCCGCCGCCCACCCCGCTTGCCGAGCGTTTGAGGCTCTTGGCGCGGCGCACCGCCGCCGCACGCTCCCGGGCAGACAGCCCGCCCATGTCTGCCAGCAGCTGGCTGGCGTCCTTGTGCTGCTGCTGCTGCGCGGCCGCGGGCTGCTGCTTGCTGGCCGCGGTGGTGCCGCTGGCGCGCCTGCTGCTGCTGCCGCCGCTGGCCTGCGACTTGCTGTCCTCCAGCAGGTCTTCATCCTTGAATAGGGCCTCGGTGTCCATCAGCGCATCCATGGGGCCGCCCAGGCCCAGGCGCTGCTTGAGCGCGCCGCGCTGCCGCCGCACCCGCTCCGCGCGGCTCAGCCCCGCCTCGCCGGCAGGCAGCTCGTACTCCTGATGCAGGGGCAGGGGGCAGGAGGTGAGAGCAGGAGCGAAGCCTACTGTTATACACAGCAAGGCCATCAAAGCATGCAAGCTGGACTGTTTCACTAAGCAAGCAGTCGAGCAGCAACCGAGATGGCAGCGGCAGGCAACCAGCCGATTGCGGCATCCCCACTGCACCACCCCTACTCCTCGCACCTCGCCACCAGAGGCCAGCATGGGCGTGCCCTGGCTCAGCACTTGCTGCACGTTGAAGCTGGCAAAGGACAGCAGGTGCAGCTCCGAGCCTGCCTCTGGCTTGGCTGCATGCCCGTCGCCGGTCGGCCCCTCCCCCGCTGCCGCTGGCTCCTGCTTCACGGCGGCATGCTGCTCGTGTGCGGTGCCCCCAGCCGCTGCCGCAGCCGCCAGGTCTGATGCTGTGTGGTGGCCAAAGTGCTCGGCCAGCAGGCCCAGGCAGTGGCCAGCAGCTACACGAGCGTCCCAGTCGCGGTGCCGCAGGTGCGCCGCCACCGCCGCCACCACCGCGGGCAGCTGCGAGGGATGGGCTGCGGCAATCCCCGCGATCTGGGCCGCCGCCTGCTTGCGGATGGCCAGCGAGCTGCCGCCTGCGGGGCAACCAGGAAGCAAGGGGAGCGGCGATGGGGTGCTGGGCGTGTCGTGCACGCCTGGTGGCAGCAACACCGATCCGGGAAGCTGCTCACCATCGATCAGGCCCAGCAGCTTCTGCAGCCGGCTGCTCTTCTGGTGCGGAATGGCCATCGCCCTGTTTTCAGCGCGCTACGCCATTGCTGTGTGTCGATTCAATGCAGCTGCTGTTGTGACAGTAGGCAACGGGCCAGCACGAGTGCTCGGTCACCGCATGCTCGCCGTGCTTGCAGTGCCGATGCCGGAGCGGCAGCGCAGCGGCATTGAATGCGGGGCGCCCTGCCCCTCTGTCCTGCCATATTGCCAGCATGCAGTGAAATGTGTTTTTGATCATGTGCTGCATTGCGCGGCGTAGGTAGCATCAACACGTCACAGTGCCTGATGGGTTGAGGAACAGCAGCAGCATGGCTGCCATTGCAAACTGCACAGCAGAGCGCATCACTCTCTCACGAGTCAGGCAGGGGCGGGTGGTGGATGAAGCTTTCCCGTAACCTGGGAGCTGATGGTGCCCTGCACTTTGGAGGAGGGCGACTCGAAGCCGGTGAGGGCGCCCATCAGGCAGCGGCAGGGGCGCCCATTGAGCAACGGGAGGGTCCGATACTGTTGGTGGCAGGTCTTGCAGGCGCAGACGAGCATGTCATGCGTTCGGCAAGGAAGTGCGGCTGGCGCGAGCCACTGTTGCCCGGACAGATGTGGGCTTGCCTGCGCTCCAGGAGCGGCGGCGGCAACGGCAACGCTGCCAGGCGGGCGGCAGCTCATGGGCATGCATGTGGGCTTGACACGCTGCCCCGTGCTGGAATAACATTGCTGTCGTTTCTTTTCCTGTCAGCCACCGCCGCCGTGTCCCAAAGCCGCGCCGACACGAACGAGCACTGCGACCAGCTCGCTTTTTAGTCCAACAGGCTGTTTATACCAGTCTAAAGCAGCGACAGCGCAAGTTAAGGCGGGCTTCAAGGCACGCAGGTGCGGCACAGAGCCTAGCGGAGTTGAGGCGGCGCGCTGCAGCCTCCTCAGGGGCCGCACGCCCTTCAGGCGGACTGTATAGATGTGCATGAAGTTATGAAACTCTCGCCGCCGGCCGTTTGGGCTGCTGTGCTGCCGCTGCCGCCGCCGCCTGCCGCCACACACAAGGCCGTGCCGCCCACCCAGGCTCGTTTGGCCAATTCAAGCAGGCCAGCATGAAGCGGCAGAGGCGCAGCATACAGGAGCGAGCAGGGCCACCGCCAGGGTACACAGACTCGGATGAGGAGCCGCAACAGGTACAGCGACAGGCGCCGGCCAGCAAGCGCAGTCGCATGGAGGCGGTGCACCACTCGGACGACAGCGGCAGTGGCAGCGGCTCTGAGAGCGAGGAGGAAAGCAGCAGCGGGAGTGAGGTGAGCTTCTCAACCGCACAAAGGCCAGGGCTGGGGCGGTTGCCGCTGCACTTCCAGCTGCTGGCTGCGCTGAGGCCGCCGCCAGCAGCCCACCTGCTTTTGCTGCCGGCCTTGCGCTGCTTGCTGCAGGGCGAGGGCGGGGAGGACGAGGGCCTGCCGCTGGGTCAGCTGGTGGCGCTGCGGCAGGACGGCAGCACAACGCCGGCGGCCATGAAGGCGCGAGCGCAGGCATTGCGGCAGGACAAGTCGGCGGGGCGGCAGCGCTTCAAGCGAGAGGGCAAGCACCGGCCGGTGGAGATGAGCAGCAGGCGGCCGGTGCCGGTGCTGCGTGAGGCGCTGCCTGGCGGCAAGCGGTGAGCGGCGGCAGCGGGAGGGAGCTTCTTCTGGAGCTGGGTGCACAAGCCTGGCGGGGGCATGCGGGACGCGCGATCATGATTGCGGAGGGGCACCCATGCCTTCTTGGGTTGGCTGCAGCACCACACACCATCCCTGCCCGCCCTCCCTGCCCACCCTGCTGCAGCGAGGTGCGCGACCCACGCTTTGAGTCGCTCAGCGCGGGGCAGTACGACGAGTCCAAGTTCAAGAAGCGGTGAGGGGTGGCAGCGGGGCATAGGAGCTGCTCTCAAGGTGGCTGGTCGACACACCTGTTGTGGAGAAAGCGCACGGCTGGTGTCGCCCTGGTCCCGGCATCCCACCCACCTCCATTCCTCGCCCCTCCCCGGCCCCCCAGCTACTCCTTCCTGTACGATGACAAGATGCCGGAGGAGCGGGAGGAGCTGCGGGCGGCGCTGAAGAAGGCCAAGGGCCAGGCGGCGCGCGCGGAGCTGCAGGTGGGCGCAGCCACTGCTGGCTTGGTGGTTGGTGGCAGGGGTTCAAGAGCATATCAGTTGCCTGGGGCAGTCTGCGACAGTGCCTTGACTCAGACAGGTTAAAGGGAGGTGCAAAGATCCCCAGGCCTGGTGCCGGAGCCCAGCTGCCGCCCTGCGTGCCAGGCCGGCGCTGGGCCCCAAGCGTACGGCTCATCGACAGCGTGGCATGCATTGAGACTGACGCTGGCTGGTCTGCTGCGTGTGCAGGCGCGGCTGACGCGGGTGGAGCAGCAGCTGCGCAGCGAGGAGGCTCGGCGCAAGCGGGAGGGCTTCAAGCAGCAGGTCAAGGTGCGGCAGCGCGGCTGGGGCTTGCGGTGCAGGGCTGAGTTGCATTCTGGTTAGAGGTGGAGCAGGTGGCGCACGCTTTGCTGGGCCATCTTGACGCCCCACCTGCATGCCTTGGCTGCCGCCAGGCCAAGGAGCGCGCGGCGGTGGAGGGCGGCAAGCGTCCCTTCTACCTCAAGAAGAGCGAGCAGCGGCGGCTGGAGCTGCTGGCCAAGTACGAGGAGCTGCAGGTGCGGTTGGGGGTGGTGTGATGTGGTGGTGCGCTGGTGTGCTGGTGGGGAGAGGGCAGCCAGCTTGGTGCGGGGGCTGGCTGGGTAGTCTTGCTGGGGATCCACAACTGTCGTGTCCTTCACAGCATGCCCAGCTCTTGCCTTCTCCCACGAATTGCTCTCTCCACCTTCCTGGTCCCACCCTCTGCCATCCTGGTCCCACCCTTACTCAACGCCCTCCAACCACCCCAACAGGCCAGCGGCAAGCTGGACAAGTTCCTGGAGAAGCGGCGCAAGAAGAACGCGGCCAAGGACCACCGCTACCTGCCCTCCACGCGGCGTCAGGCGGGCGGCGAGGACTGAGCGCCGCCACCGCGCGAGCATGCTGCTCTGGTGTGGCCCCCGGGCCTGCCTTGTACCTCTGCCAATCCTGGGCTGTCTAATGTGGTTCCGGTCACACGCATTTTGTTCTGTTGTACACTAGCTCAACATGTACAGATTCCGACAACGAGCAAGAAAGAAACTGCAGGATTACAGATTCAGCGCCGTTCTCAGGAGAACTTGAGCTCTGCAGACAGCACCGCCAGTGCATCGGTGGGCAGCATCAGGAAGGTGTTGAGGAAGCCGTCAGTGGTGCGGGGCACGCGTGCCACACCCACCAGCCGTGCACGCCCATCAGCGCGCATCCGCTGGCCCACACCATGCCGCAGCACACCGTCGGATGCCTCGGTGGTCAGGGTGGTTGACACCGTCAGCGGGGCGGCGCGGTAGATGGGCCCGGCCGTGAACTCGAAAGAGGCGAGGAAGTCGAGGTCCACGCGGCCTGTGGCAGGGTCCAGCGTGCCCTCCAGACGCTGCAGGGTAGTTGAGGGGAAGAGTCAGCCGGGGGCGTCAACACAGCTAAGTAGTGCATTGCAGCCGCTGGGCATGGCACTTGGCCATGCAGACACCAGCCCACGTGCAGCCTTGCCCCAACAGCACCCGGCCCCGCTTGCCTGCGGCACGATGGCGATGTTGAGCGGCGGCGGGATGGGGATGCCGATGATGCTTGCATGCTGGGCGTTGATTGGGGGGATGTCACTGCAGCCAGGACAGAGGGAGTGAGATCAGAAGCGTACAATCCCTCTGTCAAGCGCTCGACCCCACTTCCTGGGCCCAACCCCACCTCACTCCCCAGGGCTCACAGGGTGGCTGGGTCAAACACAATGTTGAGCAGCCCATCGTCCCGCTCCGTCACGCTGCCAGTGCCGCCGCCGCCTGCTGCGTTGTAGCTGAAGGTGGGGAACACAGACACGGCGAGCTCGCAGTCCGCCAGGGTGCTCAGCAGGACCTGCCAGGCGGGGTGGGGTAGGGTGGAATGTGAGCAGGCGCTCACCGCGCTGCAGCAACACAGCACAGCTACAGCAGTGGAACAAAACGTCATTGCATATTGCAGTTTCAATTCACTTCATTTGAAGCGATGCAACCGACCTTGCTAAAGTGCTGCGATGCAGCAGCAGCAATCTCGGTGGCTGCCCCCGCTGCCAGCGCCGGCTCACTGGCTGCTGCTACTGCCGCCGCTGCCTGGGCTGTTGATGCTGGTGCAGCCGCTCCGATCAGCATGCCACCGGCAGCAAGCAGGCCGCCCCTGACCAGCTGCATGCGGCTCAGGCCTGGAGCAGCGCCGCCGCCATCGTGCAGCGCCGGGCGGGGTTGCGCCGTTGGCGAGTCTGAGCTGCTGCAAGTCGGGGCGCTCAATCGGGCTCGCCCGTAGGCGACTCCAGGTCGCTGCTGCAGGCGCTGCATGGCTGCAGGCTGGCTGGGAAAGGGGAGCGGGACGGCCATTGGCGCCACAGCCTTCTTCAGTGCGCCCTAACACCTCCGATCAGCCGTAGATTACTGATGGGCAAAGCAGCACGGCGCATTTCGATCCCCCACGCTGCGCTCGCAAATGGCAACATGGGGCCGTCCCTGCACCCACCACACGCCAGCCACTTTAACTTTGGCTCGCTCTTTCCAATCAACCTACAGAGCCTGGTGGTTTGCATGACTGGGCAGGCGCGCAAGAGCAGAAGCCATGACTGAAGTTGCCCGCCAGGAGTCGTGGTGAGCTGGGCGCGTTCGGTGGCAGCTGTCGAGTGCCTGAACATGGCTTCAGACGGGCCGGAGGGCAGTGCCGCCCACTGGCTGCAACACAGTACCTGTCGCCGCCGGGCGCAGCGGCCGCTCCTTGCCCGCCCTCCCACTCGCCCGTCGCGGTTGCACTTGCCGGTTGTCGTTTCTTGAGTTGTTCCAAAGCAATCCGTGCTGTACCACTGAGTCCGACCCTCACCTTAAACCTCGCAGGTGGAGCAGCAGCTCCTGGTTTGCGGGCGGTGTCCTGCAGGATGCACCCGCCGCACCCGCCGCCCAGCCGGTGGCATCACAGCCGGCCGTGCCTGGGGATGCGAGGCAAGCACAGCAGCAGGATGGTGCCGGCCTCTTGCTGGTGGGCGGGGCGCGGGCGCAGTCGCGGTTCAGTGGCAGAACGGCCATCCCCATCGCAACCTGCACCCCGCTGAGCAGCGCCGGCAATGCAGCAGTACAGGCCCCAGCAGCAGCAGCGGCGACGGCAGCAGCAGCCCCGACGGCAGCAGCTCCCCACCCCAGCATGCGCAGCGGCCAGGAACAGCCGCAGGCAGCACCATTGCCTGCTTTGGGCCGGCATGCTGCCTGGGCTGGCCGCCCAGCGGGACACACCATTGACGGCAGCACGCCGACCCGCAGCAGCAGCGCGTGTGGCGAGCATACCAGCCGCTGGGTGTTTGACACTGCGTCATGGCAGTGGCGGGTGCGGGATGGCCAGCCCTGTGCCGCTGCTGCCAGCCCCAGCGACAAGCACCAGCTGGCAGCACGCAGGTGGGGCGACAGCAGAGACGGCTTGGGCGCCGCTGCGCTGGGCCGGCAGCAGGCGGAGCAGCAGGCGGCCAGCAAGGCAAACGACAGCAGCAGCGCGGCTGCAGCAACGGCCAGGCCTGCCGCCCCCGCCAAGCGGCAGCGCCTGCACGTGGGCGCCATGACCGGGGACACGAGCGATGCTGGCTGGGCGGCTGTGGGCGGCCTGCATCGGCAGAAGGAGGCGCTGATGGAGGCGGTGGCCTGGCCCCTGGCCCACCCCCGCCTCTTTGCCCGACTGGGGGCGGGCGGCGCCAGGGGCGTGCTGCTGCACGGCCCGCCAGGTGGGTGGATGGTCCTGACGGAGAGGAGGCAGGAAGGTGTGGTGGCTTCCCAAGAACAGGAATGCACGGTGCTTGTGGTCTGCGGCTGGGTAATCTCAACCTTTGGCTCACCAGTCGGCCCTGCTTGCACTGCCTTGCATGCAAAGCAGGAAGCGGCAAGACGCACCTGGTGCGTGCGCTGGCAGCCGAGGCGCGGCTGGGCATCGTGGTGCTCAACGGCGGCGAGTGTGCGGGGCAGGACGCGGAGAAGCGGCTGAGGAGCGCCTTCAACCAGGGTCAGTGGGGCGTCGGCTGAGGCACGCGCTTTGTTTTGCATCAGTGGGGTTGCAGGCCAGCCTGGACCAGACTGCCGGCTGGCATCTGCAGGCGAGGGGCTTATGTGCAGGCTCCAGCAGTGCTCCAGCAGGAGCTGACACTTGCCTGCATGCCTCATACTACCTGCCGCTTCTGTGCCTCCTGGCCAGCCGCGCCACACACCTGCTGCCTTGCCCACTGTCCAGCCATCCTCCCCCCACGCAACCCCATGCAGCCAAGTCGCAGGCGCCCTGCATATTGCTGTTAGATGAGCTGGATGCGCTGGCACCCTCCCGCGCCGCCTCCACCTCTGAGCACGAGCGGCAGGCCACCGCCCGCCTGCTGGCAGCCATGGATGAGCTGCGGGCCAGCCGGGCGCGGGTGGCGCTGGTGGGGGCCACCAACCGGCGAGAGGCGGTGGATGCGGCACTCCGGCGGGCAGGCCGCCTGGACTGTGAGGTGCGCTGGATGGCTGTGCTTGGCGTGCTGGGCTCTGTGGGTGCACTTGACTTGCGATGGCTTGTTCACAAGGTTGGGCTGCTGCAGGTGCTGGCAGTGTGAACCACACTTCGCAGTTGCCATGACATGCACACACCAGCACCGCCTCTGTTTGTGCTTTCAGGTTGCACTGGGTGCGCTGCGGCCTGAGGAGCGGGCAGAGGTGCTGCGCTGCTGCACGGCTCGCATGCCACTGGCACCAGATGTGCAGCTGGACGCATTTGCCGCACGCCTGCGCGGGTTTGTGGCGGCCGATGTGGCTGCAGTTGCCGCTGAGGCGGCGCTCCTCTGCGCTGCGGAAGCAGTACGGGCACTTGAGGCGGAGGGCAGGCATGTGCCTTCCGCCTTGGAGCAGCCAGAGTTTCTGGCGTCGCTGCGGGTCAGCGCCGCACACTTTGAGGCAGCGGTGGTGCGGCTAGGGCCTTCAGTGCTCCGCGGGCTGGCACCAGAGGTGCCTGCTGTGCGCTGGGACGACATTGGCGGCCTGCAGGTGGGCTGCCGGGTGCAGGTTGCACGGGTGGCTGCCAGCTCTGGCACACCTGCTGGCACCTTGGATATGGCACGCCTCTGGCTGTTCCTCTGCTGACGCAGCGCTGCATTTCGCTGCAGCTCTTCTGCTGCTGCTGCTGTGTCATCCCCCTGCACTCCTCCGCCCACCCAGTCCACCCCACCTTTTCCCATTCAACAGGAGGCCAAGGCCGCCCTGCGCGAGCTGGTGGAGCTGCCCCTGGCTCACGGCCACCTGCTGGATGCTTATGGCCTGCCGCCGCCCCGCGGCGCGCTGCTCTACGGCCCGCCTGGCTGCGGCAAGACGCTGCTGGCCAAGGCGGCGGCCAACGAGTGCGGCGCCAACTTCCTGTCCATCCGGGGCCCCGAGCTGCTGTCCAAGTGGCTGGGGGAGAGCGAGGCGGCGGTGCGCCGCGTGTTTGACGCCGCACGGTGGGTGTGTGGTGTGTGTGGGTGTGGAGGGTGGATGTTTGCCTGCCAACCTGCTCATGCTTGAGGCGTTGGTGTGAGTGGGACGGCGCAGCAAGGAGGGACGCACAGCTGGTGGTCAGGCATCTGAAGGTTTGTCCCCTGCTAGCCCACGCCTGCAGGCAAGCGGCGCCCTGCCTGCTGTTCTTCGACGAGTTCGACTCTGTGGGTGGGCGGCGGAGTGCCAGCAGCAGCGGCGGCGGCGATGCGGCAGCGGCCCGAGTGCTCAACCAGCTGCTTGTTGAGATGGACGGCCTCACAGGTGTGGTGCTGCGCTGTGACAGTCGTTGCAAGCTCTGTGGCACATGCATGTTGCATGGCTCCTTATGCTTTTTTTGTGCTTCCTTGTGCTTCCTTGCTTGCTTGCCTGGCCGTCATCCCTGCTCCCCTGCCCGCTGTCCTGCCGCCCTGCAGACCGGGGCGGCGTGCTTGTGCTGGCGGCCACCAACCGCCCCGAAGCGCTGGACCCCGCCCTGACGCGCCCCGGCCGGCTGGACCACCTGCTGCGCGTGCCGCTGCCCGATGAGCCCGCGCGAGCCGCCATCCTGGGCGCCTCGCTGGCGCGCTGCCCGCTGGCGGCTGATGTCGACCTGGCGGCCCTGGCGGGGCAGCCCACCAAGGGCCTGAGCGGCGCAGACCTGGCGGAGCTGTACCGCCGCGCCGGCATGGCCGCCATTCGGGAGCTGGTGGCGGCAGAGGAGGCGGCGGCGGCGGCGGTGCAGCAGGCAGCCCCAGAGGCGCCTCCCCTGCAGCAGCGCCACCTGCTGGAGGCGCTGGCAGGCCTGCGCCCCTCGGTCAGCGCAGCCGAGTCGCAGCGGCACGCCGCCATCGAGCAGCGCCTGCAGGAGGGCAGCCTGGAGGCACCAGAGGGCACGGCAGACCGCCGCCAGGCAGCACTGGTGCGGCAGGCCGCAGATGGGTCGCTGCGCCGCCTGCAGGAGCGGGTGGCGCAGCTGGAGGTGGCGCTGCGCTGCGCGGGGCTGGAGGTGCCGCCCAGTGCCTGACCTTACTGCTTTTTGACCGACCGGCAGTGGTATTTTTGTGCCTGTAACAGGAATCCAAAGCCAGCACGCACCTCATGGCTGTCTGTGCTGTGTGCAGCGCAACGATGGTGGGGAAATTTACATGT
>VFQQ010000539.1_pt1 | contig 72439 bp, 68 predicted proteins | sample 3512341 | NCBI WGS metagenome assembly VFQQ01 (sample SAMN10412373, study PRJNA504923) | tailings metagenome | isolation source: Relicate 2 Philex TSF1 revegetated site | place: Philippines: Tuba, Benguet | collected 2017-08-29
ACGAACTCTCGACGTGGGACATGGAACTCCTGCCGATCGAACTGGCCGACCTGAAAGGCGTGGACTTCGACCTCTCGCTCCTGGGCTTCAGCGCGGAGGACCTCGCGGCGATCATGGCTCCGGCCGGCAACGAGGGCCTCACCGACCCCGACGATGTGCCCGCGCCTCCGGACGCGGCGACGACAGTGCCCGGCGACATCTGGGTGCTCGGCAACCACCGCCTGATGTGCGGCGACTCGTCGAAGCCGGAGAACCTGGACCGCCTGCTCGACGGGCAGCCGATCCACCTCGTGAACACCGACCCGCCGTACAACGTGAAGGTCGAGCCGCGCAGCAACAACGCCATCGCCGCGGGCATCACGTCCTTCTCGCGGCGTGAGGACCTGCAGTGCGAGCGGTCGCAGAGCGAGCGCGGCAAGAAGGACCGCGAGCGCCTGGCCCGCAAGAACACGCACCACCAGTCGATGGACCTGGCGAGGCACCCCGAAAAGGCCCAGCCGACCACGAAGAAGATGCGCGCCAAGGACCGGCCGCTGGCCAACGACTTCGTCTCCGACGACGAGTTCGACCGGCTGCTCGCGGCATGGTTCGGCAACATCGCCCGCGTGCTCATCCCCGGCGGCGGGTTCTACATCTGGGGTGGCTACGCGAACTGCGCCAACTACCCGCCGGTGCTCAAGACGATGGAGTTGTACTTCAGCCAGGCGATCATCTGGATCAAGGAGCATCCGGTCCTGACGCGCAAGGACTTCATGGGCAATCACGAGTGGTGCTTCTACGGCTGGCGAGAGGGCGCTGCACACCGCTTCTTCGGGCCGAACAACGTGCCGGACACGTGGTCGATCAAGAAGGTGAACCCCAACGCGATGGTTCATCTGACCGAGAAGCCGGTTGAGCTCGCTCGACGGGCGATGGAGTACTCGTCGCGCCCGGGCGAGAACGTGCTCGACCTATTCGGCGGCTCCGGGAGCACGCTCATCGGCGCGGAGATGACCGGGCGGCGGGCCTTCCTCATGGAACTCGACGCGCTCTACTGCGATGTGATCGTGCAGCGCTGGGAGAAGTTCACGGGGCGGAAGGCAGAGCGGCTGGCGGCCGTGGAGGTCGCGAAGTGAGAAAGCTGCACCTGCCCGGCTCACTAGGAAAGCCCCCTTTCTTAGTGAAGATCGCTAGGAAACGATCCTTTCCTAGCGATGGACCCCGCTGCGGGTCGCAGAAACGCCCCGGAGCGGGTCCGGGGCGGGAGAGGACGTGTGGGGGTCGGTCAGGCGTTCTTGCCCGCCACGAACACGCCGCGCTCGTGCTTCTTGAAGCGGGCAGCGGTGCCCTTGGCCGCGATCTCGCGGATGATGGCGGCGTACAGCGTGGCCTCGGGAGTCTTGCCGCCGGGCGAGCGCCACAGGCCCTTGGCCTCCATCGCGGCGATCATCTCCTTGGCCCTCATCGGCACCTCGCTGGCGGCGAGCACCTTGGCCGCGGCGTCGAGGGCGCTGACGCGCTTGGGCTTGTTCTCGCCTGCGGACTTCGCGGGCTTCGGCTTCGTCGCCTTGGCAGCCTTCCGCTCCGTCGCGGGCTTGGCGCTCTTGGCGTTCTTCGCCGCGGCGCTCGACGAAGTGGCGTCGGGCTTGCGCTTGGGGATGCGCTTGCCGCCGGGGCCGACGGCCCGCTTCATCGCGGGGCTCGCGTCCGGGGCGGGGTTGAGGACGGTCGGGCCGAAGACCGCGACCGCCGCCCGCTCGGCGAGGCGGTCGGCCTCCTCGCGCGTCGGCGGGGTCGTGTCGTCGGGCGTCGCGGCTGCCTTCGCGTCCTTGCGGGCCTTGCGGGCGTCGCCCATCTCGCGCTGGACCTTGCCCATGTTCAGAATCGTGCCTTTGCGTGCCATGTCGGACTCCTTCTTCTCGGTGCGAATGCCCGCCGCACGCTGCGGCGGGGAAGCGTGGCGGTCGCGGTTCCCCGCGACGCCGCGCGGCGGGGGTCACTCGGCGTCGCGCAGGAACTCCTCGATGCGTTCGCGCTCCATCCCGCTGATGAAGCCGACCAGGTCGATCAGGTCGCTGCGGACCTTGCCGAGGTTGCCCGGCAGGCCCCAGTTGCGCGGATCGGCCTTGGCACGCTCGTCGTGCTTGTCGAGTTCCATCTCCAGCACGTCGAGCAGGCGGGCGATGTCGCTGCGGCGGGCGGCGTAGGTCTCGGCGGCGGTGGGTTCGGTCTTGTTGGTGCGCTTCGTCATGGTCGTGCTCCTTGGGGTTCGAGGTGCTGGTGGTCTCCGGTAAACACCGAAGCCCGCATCGCGCGGGCTTCAGGTCGTCGAGTCGGTTGGGAGTTCGGGGTTTCGCGGCCCCGCCGGGGCCTCGCGTCCCGTCGCTTCCCGGGCCGCGTCGGTTCGTCCCTGGCGGTAGCCCGTGTGCAGGCCCTCGCGGTAGCCGCTCTCGAAGGCGTGGCGGACCAGGTCGCGGATGGACCAGACCGGGATCTCGTGGATGTCGAGGCTGTCGCGCTTGCGCGTCTCCAGCGTCTCGAGCAGCAGTTCGACCTTGGCCCATTCCATCTCGGCGTCGAGGGCCTTCTGCTTGGTGATCGCGTCGATGTTGGTGCGCTTGGTGCTCATGGCGGCGTCCTTTCAGCGGGTGGTGGTGATCGAGGCGAGAAGGGCGGCGACGGCGTGGGCGACGTTCAGCACCGCCGCGGTGGTGCGGACCTCGTCGGGCGTGCCGAGGCGGAACGAAGCGCTCGAGACGGTCACCTCCCACACCGACCCGTAGGCGACGTGCGCGTTGATGCAGATCGGGCTGCCGCAGGGCGTGGGCAGGTCGATGCTGACGTCCGGGTTCGCTGTCACGCTGTGCGCCACTTTGGCGAAGCCGAAGGGCGTGGTGTTGGCGATCGCCCGAAGCGCGGGCATCATCGCGTCGAGGTCGGCCTTGGTCGGAATGGTCTTGGTCGTGCTCATCGTTCCGTTCTCCTTCGCGGGGTTCCGCCCCGCGTTGTGACACATGAAGCCGTGACATCGCGCGAACAGCAAGGCGATTCGGCGAGGATTCGCCGAGAATCTGCGGCTTGTGGGCAAACATGCCGACACGGGGCCGCCCGGGCGGGAGTTCCCACGCCGGGAGGTCCGGGATGACTCCCGAACACGCGCCTAGTTCCGGCCCCTCCCCCGCCGCACAGGGAATGTCCCGGCTGAACCCCGGCGCGCTGTCGGTGGCGGACGCCGCGAGGGCTCTCTCCCGCATGGGCGGCAAGGCCGTCACCGAGGAGATGCTCCGCGCTGACATCGACGACGGCGCGCCGACGAACGCGGACGGCACGCTCAACCTCGTCCACTACGCCGCGTGGCTCGTGAAGGAGATGTCTGCTGGTGGCGATTGACCCGCGCCAACTCAGGCCCGGCGAACTCGCGCGGCTGCTGAACAGCACGCCACTGGGCGAGGTCGTGAGCGAGCGGCAGCTCCACCGCCATCGCACGCGCGCGGGGTTCCGCGTCGCTGCGGATGGCGACGCGGGGAAGGTGAATCTGTTCCGGTACGTCGCTTGGCTTGTGACGACGCGGCACGAGACGATCGCGGAAGCGGCCCGCGCGCCCGAGGGGCTCACGGGTTACGAGGCGATGAAGGAGCGGGCGCGGCAGCGCAACGCCATGCTCTCGCTCTCCGGGCGCGACATCGGCGACCTGCCCGAGGTGGCAGACCCCGCGCGGAAGGAGAGGGCGGCCCGTGACTTCCGGTACTTCTGCGAGACGTACTTCCCGCAGACGTTTCACCTCCGGTGGTCGGACGATCACCTGAAGGTCATCGCCAAGATTGAGCAGGCGGTGCTGGAGGGCGGGCTGTTTGCGATGGCAATGCCGCGTGGCAGCGGCAAGACCAGCCTGTGCGAGGTGGCGTGTCTGTGGGCGCTGGTGTACGGGCACCGTGAGTTCGTGGCGCTCGTCGGCTCTGACGAAGAACACGCGGCGGGGATGCTCGAGTCGATCAAGGCGGAGCTGGAGAACAGCGAGATCCTCGGGGCCGACTTCCCGGAGGTCTGCCACCCGATCCGGTCGCTGGAGGGCATCCACCAGCGGGCCTCGGGGCAGTTGTATCAGGGGAAGCAGACGCACATCGGCTGGACCGCGCGCGAGATCGTGCTCCCCACGATCCCCGGCTCCGCGGCGTCGGGGTCCATCATCCGCGTCGCGGGCATCACCGGCCGCATCCGAGGCATGAAGCACAAGCGCGTCGATGGCGTGAGCGTCCGTCCGTCGCTCGTGCTCATCGACGACCCGCAGACCGACGAGAGTGCCCGGTCACCCTCGCTGTGTGCCAACCGTGAGCGAATCCTCGCCGGCGCGATCCTGGGCCTGGCGGGACCGGGGAAGAAGATCGCCGGGCTCATGACGCTGACGGTCGTCCGCCCCGACGACCTGGCCGACCGCATTCTGGACCGCGACAAGCACCCGCAGTGGCAGGGCGAGCGGACGAAGATGGTGTACGCCTTCCCCGCGCGGGAGGCGCTGTGGCAGCGGTACGCGGAGGTCCGGGCCGAGGGGCTGCGCAGCGACCGGGGCATCAAGGCCGCCACGGAGTTCTACAAGCAGCACCGGACCGCGATGGACGAGGGCGCGGTGGTGGCGTGGCCGGAGCGGTTCAACCACGACGAACTCTCGGCGCTGCAGCACGCGATGAACCTGAAGCTCCAGAACGAGGCGGCGTTCTTCGCGGAGTACCAGAACGAGCCGCTGCCGGAGGTGCAGGCGACGGACGACCTGCTCACCGCCGACCAGATCGCGGCGAAGGTGAGCGGGCACCAGCGCGGGCAGGTGCCCCTGGGCTGCACGCGCCTGACGATGTTCGTGGACGTGCAGGGCAAGGCGCTGTTCTACCTCGTGGCCGCGTGGGAGGACGACTTCACCGGGTACGTCATCGACTACGGCACGGAGCCCGATCAGAAGGCGGCATATTTCACACTCCGCGACCTGCGGCGGACGCTGGCGGCGGCTGCGCCCCGCGCCGGCGTCGAAGGGGCGATCTACGCCGGGCTGGAACGGCTGATCGGCGCGACGGTGGCCCGCGAGTGGCGGCGCGATGACGGCGCGATGGTGCGCATCGACCGCTGCCTCATCGACGCCAACTGGGGCTCGTCCACGGATGTGGTCTATCAGTTCTGTCGGCAGTCACCGCACGCGGGCGTGCTCATGCCCAGCCACGGGAGATATGTCGGCGCATCGAGCATCCCGTTCTCCGACTACAAGCGCAAGCGGGGCGAGCGAATCGGCCTGAACTGGCGCGTACCCGTGGTGACCGGCAAGCGCGCCGTGCGGCACGTCGTCTTCGACACGAACTACTGGAAGTCGTTCGTCCATGCCCGCCTGGCAGTGCCCATGGGCGATCCCGGCTGCCTGTCCCTGTTCGGAAGCAAGCCGGAGCCGCACCGGCTCATCGCCGAGCACCTGACCAGCGAGTACCGCGTGAAGACCGAGGGTCGGGGCCGCACGGTCGATGAGTGGAAACTCCGCGTCGACGGGCTCGACAACCACTGGCTCGACTGCCTTGTCGGCGCGGCGGTGGCGGCGTCGATGCATGGAGCGGTGCTCTTCGGGACGGACGCCGAGGCAACGCCGCGCCGGCGGCTGCGCCTGTCGGCGCTGCAGCACGGGAGGAAGACATGGTGAAGGACTCACCGGCTGTCAACCCGAGTACGCGCGAGGAGCGTGGCCTGCGCTGCCCCAAGTGCGGGTGCGGCCATCTTCCCGTGCGGTACACGCGGCAGCAGAATGGCCACATCATGCGTGTGCGGCGGTGCCGGCATTGTGGACACCGCGTCGTCACGCGCGAACGTCCGTAGCGCCACGTACACATCTGTACGAACATGCCGCGCTGACGCGAATCAGCGAGCCATGACCGGTGCGCCGCGTCGGAATGGGTGGATGATCACACACCTTCCACCCATGACCGACGCACGCGCGGCCGCCAAACTCGAGCTCGAACTACGGCTCACGCCCGGCGTCGACCGCGAAGACGCGGCGCAGGAGGCGTGGCTCGCGCATCTGACGGGACGCAATCCCGCGCGGGCCGTGAACACGTTCGCGCAGCGCGAGCGCCGGCATCGCCGGCGGCAGCGAGCGGTGGGCGGGCGCGCCGAGGTGCTGGGCGCAAAGGAGATCAGCCATGCCCGGTGATCCGCAGCCCGCGCCGGACCTCGACCAGGCCATCCGCGACAACGCGGCGCAGCCCGCGAAGGCGTCGGTGGACGGCCAGTCGGTCGAGCAGCATTCGCTCAAGGACCAGATAGAGGCGGATCGGTATCTCGCGTCGAAGCAGGCCGCGCGGACGCCAAGGAATGCCCTGCGGCTGACGCGACTGGTACCGCCCGGGGCGGAGGGGGGCTGATGCTCGGACTCTTCAAACTCCGTTCGAGCACCCCCCACGCTCCCGCTCCGCCGAGGGTTCGCTCGGCCCACAAGGGCGGCCTCCTGCGTCGGCTCGTTGTCGGCACCGCGCTCCGCGCCGGGTTCGACTCGGCCGTGACCAACGACGCCAACCGGCGTCACTGGGCCAACGCCGACGGCCTGAGCGCCGATGCGGCCGCTTCGCCCGAGGTTCGGCGGACGCTGCGCAACCGCGCCCGCTACGAGACGGCGAACAACGCCTACGCGAACGGCATCGTGCTGACCCTCGCCAACGACGTGGTGGGCACGGGGCCGCGCCTGCAACTGCTCACCGAGGACGACGACGCCAACGAGCGCATCGAGCAGGCGTTCGCCGCGTGGGCCAGGGCCATCGGCCTGCCCGAGGTGCTCCGCACCATGCGCATGGCCCGGGCGACCGATGGCGAGGCCTTCGCCGTGCTCATCAACAACCCGCGTCTGGCGACGCCGGTCAAGCTCGACGTGCGCCTCATCGAGGCCGACCAGGTCACGACGCCGGACCTCTGGCCCGTGGACGAGAACGCCGTGGACGGCATCGTCTTCGACGCCTTCGGCAACCCGGTCGAGTACCACGTCCTCAAGGGGCACCCGGGGGACGCGCGGACGTGGGGGGCGGGGTTCCTGGGACTCGAATACGACCGCCTGCCCGCCGAGTCGGTGCTGCATTACTTCCGGGTCGATCGCGCCGGACAGAGCCGTGGCATCCCGGACATCACGCCGGCGCTGCCACTGTTCGCGCAGCTCCGCCGCTTCACGCTGGCGGTGCTGGGCGCGGCGGAGACCGCCGCGGACTTCGCTGGCATCCTCTACACCGACGCCCCCGCCAACGGCGAGGCCGAGGCGGTCGAGCCGATGGACGCCATCGAGCTCGAGGCCCGCTCGCTCCTGACCATGCCCGGCGGCTGGAAGATGGCGCAGGTGCAGGCCGAGCAGCCCAGCACGACCTACGCCGAGTTCAAGCGCGAGATCCTCAACGAGATCGCCCGCTGCCTGAACATGCCGTTCAACGTCGCGGCGTGCAACTCGTCGGGGTACAACTACGCCAGCGGACGCCTCGACCACCAGACGTACTTCAAGAGCATCCGCGTCGAGCAGGAGCACCTGGCGTGCGTCGTGCTCGATCGGCTGCTCGACGCGTGGCTGCGCGAGGCGGTGCTGATCTCTGATCTGCTGCCGCTGCCGGTGCGCACGCTGGTCGCCACCGGGCAGGGCCTGCCGCACCAGTGGTTCTGGGATGGCAACGAGCACGTGGACCCCGCCAAGGAGGCGACGGCCCAGGCCACGCGCCTGGCGTCGCACACGACCACGCTGGCCGCCGAGTACGCCAAGCAGGGGCGCGACTGGGAGAACGAGCTGCGGCAGCGGGCCAAGGAAGTCTCGCTCATGAAGGAACTGGGCCTCGCGCCGGAGCGCGACGAAGCGCTCGCTCCTGTCGGCACGGGCAAGGAGGACGACGATGCCTGACCATCCCCCACCCCCCGCACGCTCCCCACGCCCGCCGCGCACGCTGAACCTGTGCGCACTGGTCGAGGGCTGGATCGAGGCCGCCCCTGCGACGGGCGATGGGCAAGATGCCAACCTGCGCCGGTTCTCGATGGTGGCTTACACCGGCGGGCCGATGGTCCTGGCGGGCTGGCCGCACCCGGTGGTCGTGGACCTCGCGGGGCTGCAGGTCGCCGGCGGCGGGCTGAAGAGCCGCCCGATCCTCAAGGACCACAACCGCTCTCTCATCGTCGGGCACACCGATTCTGTGAAGGTCGAGGGCTCGCAGCTGCTGGTTTCGGGGGTGATCTCCGGGGCCGGTCCGGTCGCCCGCGAGATCGTCGAGAGCAGCCGCAACGGCTTCCCGTGGCAGGCGTCGCTGGGCGCGGTGGCGGGGCAGATGGAGTACGTGCCCAAGGGCCGGAAGGCTGCGGCCAACGGGCGCGAGTTCGAGGGGCCGGTGCTCATCGCGCGCAGGAGCACGCTGGGCGAGGTGAGTTTCGTGGCGCTGGGCGCGGACGACAACACCAGCGCGGCGGTCGCTGCCGGCGCTGCACACAGAGTCAAGGAGGACGACATGACGTTCGAGCAGTGGCTTGAGGCCAAGGGCTTTGACCCCGCTTCCCTCACCGACACGCAGAAGACCAACCTCCAGGCCCTGTTCGATGCGGATGTCCCTGCGGCGGGCGGCACGGATGCCGACCCCGACGCGAGCGGCGGGGCGGGCGGCAACACGGACGCCCCCACGATGATCGCCCGCCTCCGCGCCGAGACCGTCGCAGAGACCAGGCGCATTGCCGAGGTCCGTCGCATCTGCGCCGCGGGCGGCGGCCGGCACGCCGAGATCGAGGCCAAGGCCATCGCCGAGGGGTGGGACGCGGACCGCACGGAACTGGCGGTGCTCCGCGCCGACCGCCCCACGATTGCCGCGGGCGGCGTCCGCGGCGACAAGGACCATGCCCAGGCTGGCCGCGCCCTGGAGGCCGCGCTCTGCCTGACGGCGGGCCTGCCCGAGAAGCAGGTCGGGCAGTGGTACGACGAGCGCACCATGAACGCGGCCCTGGCGTCGGATCTGCGCGGGGCGGGTCTGCACTCGCTCCTGTACGAGGTGATCCGCGCCGGCGGCGAGCACGTGCGCCCGGGCCGCGTGGACAACGACACCATCCGGGCGGCGTTCAGCGCCGAGCGTCGGCTCATCCAGGCGGCGGGCGGGTTCAGCACGATCTCGCTGTCGGGCATCCTCTCCAACGTCGCCAACAAGACCATGCTCGCGGCGTACACCGCCGTCGAGAGCGTCGTCGGGTTCTTCTGCGCCGAGACGGACGTGAACGACTTCAAGGAGGTCACCCGCTACCGGCTCACCGGCAACGGCGTCTTCGAGAAGGTCGGCCCCGACGGAGAGCTCAAGCACGCCGGGCTGTCGGAGCAGGCGTACACCAACAAGGTCGAGACTTACGGCCGGATGATCGTCCTGAACCGGCAGATGATGATCAACGATGATCTTGGAGCGTTCCTCCAGATCCCGCGCATCATCGGCCGCATGTCGGCGCTCAAGCGCGAGGAGGCGGTCTTCGAGCTGCTCCTGGCCAACCCGGCCAACTTCTTCGGCGTCGGCAACAAGAACTTCTTCTCGGGTGCGGACACGGCGCTGTCGATCGACGCCCTGACCAAGGGCGAGCAGATGTTCCTCGACCAGACCGACACCGACGGCAAGCCCATCCTGCTCGCGCCCTCGGTGCTGCTTGTGCCGTCGTCGCTGAAGGTCGCGGCCCAGGTGCTGATGACCGAGACGCGGATCAACGAGACGACCACGACGGACAAGGGCAAGCCCGCCGTCAACCCGCACGCGGGGAAGTGGAAGCCGGTCGCGTCGCCGTACCTCAATGCCCAGGGGCTCTCCGGCGGGAGCGCGAAGGCGTGGTACCTCTTCGCCAACCCGGCGGACGTGGCGGCCATCGAGATCGCCTACCTGCGCGGCAAGCGCACCCCGACCATCGAATCCGGCGACACCGACTTCAACACGCTCGGCATGCAGTGGCGCGGCTACTTCGACTTCGGCGTCGCCATGCAGGACTTCCGCGCGGCGGTCAAGAGTAAGGGCGAGGCGTAACCCGCCATGGGCGACGTCATCGAGGGCGGCGGCGAGATCGAACCAGGCGAGCCGGGCGAGCCCGGCTCCGGAGGATCACAGATGTCCACGACGAAGTTCGTACAGGAAGGCGCGGCGATCGACTACACCCCCGGGGCCGACATCCCCGCGGGCACCGTCGTCGTGCAGGGCGACCTGGTCGGCACCACGCGTGTCGACCTCAAGTCGGGCCAGCTCGGCTCGCTGGCGGTGCAGGGGGTCTTCGACTTCCCCAAGGCCGCCGGCGCGGGCACGGCGTTCACCGTCGGCACGCTGGCGTACTGGGATGCGGTCGCCAAGGTCGCCACCAAGACCGCTGCCGGCAACAAGGTGATCGGCAAGGCAGTGCGCGCCGCGGCCGATGCCGACATCACGGTGCGCATCCGGATGTCGCAGTAACCCCGGCGAGAGGAGGGCGGCATGGGTGACCTGCTCGAACAGGGCGCGGCGTTCCTCGACGACCAGCGGCATCGGCACATGAGCCGCGCGGTGGTCTACAGGCGCGGCGCGGAGGAGAAGGAGGTGCAGGCCACCATCGGCCGCACCGAGTTCGAGCAGGCGGACGAGGCGGGCCTGATCCACCGCGTCGAGTCACGGGACTTCCTGATCCGCGCTGCGGACCTGGACCTGGGCGCGGGGCCGATCCCGCCCAGGGCGGGCGACCAGGTGCGGGAGCAAGTCGGGACGCAGGTGTTCGTGTACGAGGTCAACGCGCCCGGTGGCCAGCCGCCCTGGCGATTCAGCGACCCGTACCGGCGAGTGATGCGGGTTCACACGAAGTTCGTGGGCACGGAGGCGTGATGACGGGACCGAACGGACAGAACGGCAACGGCGGCAAGGCGTCGCTGCGCGTCCAGTGGGCGGGGATCGTCGTCACGATCCTGCTCGCGGCGGGCGCGATGACCGTCCAGTGGGGCGTGGTGACCGCCAAACTGCAGCAGGTCGAGAAGCGCCTGGACGAACTGATCGTCGAGGCCCGCGCCCTGCGCACCGAGTACCAGGCGATCGAGCGGCGGGTGTCGTACCTCGAAGGGCGGCTCAACGGAAGGGGTGGCCAGTGAGCACACTCGTGGGGGTTGCCGACGCGGTCGCCGCGCACATCAACGCCGGGACGTACTCGCGCCCCGTGGCCGCCGAGCGGATGTACCAGCCCGCCTTCACGCTGGAGGACCTCAAGGACCTGCGCGTGTCGGTGGTGCCGCGGACGGTGGGCATCTCCGCCGTCAGCCGCGACAGCAGCATCGTCGAGTGCGTCATCGACGTGGGAGTGCAGCAAAAGCTGCCCCCGGCGAACGAGCAGGCCGAGATCGACGCCCTGCTCGATCTCGTCGATGAGATCGCCGATCGGCTGCGGCTGACGAGGCTGCCCGGCGCGCCCGAGGCCGCGTGGGTCGGCATTGCGCACGAGCCAGTCGTGTCGAGCGAGTCGCTGGAGCAGCACCGGGTGTTCACGAGCGTTCTGAGCGTCACGTACCGGGTGCGGAGGTAGGAGGCAGAGGTCGTGCGGAACTTCATCGCGCTCAAGATCGACCTGGACAGCAACTACGTCGCCCTCTCGGCCACGCGGCTCGTGGCGATATGCACGCTGACGTTCGCGCACACCAACTCGCAGGACGCCACGCTCAAGGGTACCGACGGCAAAGAACTGCTGATCCCGCCGGGCGCGCAGTACCGCCTGGAGCGCGTGGACCTGTCGCAGATCCAGATCAAGAGCAAGGCGGGCGAGTGCGTGTACGTGGTCGGGCACAGCAGCTGAGCCACCCCCACGAGCGACAAGGAGACCGACGATGGCGATCAAGCTGGGCATGGAGGCGGTCCTCAAGTACAAAGCCGGCGGGCAGGCCGGCGGCGGGACGTGGACGGCGCTGGGCAACACCCGCGACGTGACGCTCAACCTCGAAGCGGGCGAGGCCGACGTGACGACGCGCGCCAACGCGGGATGGCGGGCGACCGTCGGCACGCTCAAGGAGGCGAGCGTCGAGTTCGAAATGGTCTGGGACACCGCGGATGCGGGCTTCACCGCCATCAAGAACGCCTTCTTCAACAACGCCGTCATCGGCCTGCAGGTCCTCGACGGGACCAGCGGCCAGGGCCTTCAGGCGGACTTCTCCATCACCAACTTCTCGCGCAGCGAGGCGCTCGAAGAGGCCATCACCGTCTCGGTCACGGCGAAGGTGACGTACTCCACGACGGCGCCTTCATGGATCGGCGGCTGATCCGCACCCACACGACACACGCACAGGAGACACAGATGCGGACGTTCACGGACAACGCGGGCAGGCAGTGGCAGGTGGAGATCAATGTCGCGGCCCTCAAGCGCGTGCGGGGGCTGGTGCGCGTGGACCTCATGCAGCCCATCGAGGGCACGGGCGGACTTCTCGAACGCCTGGTGCGCGATCCGGTGCTGCTGTGCGACGTGGTCTACGCGCTGTGCAAGCCCGAGGCGGACACGCGCGGCGTCAGCGACGAGGACTTCGGCAGGGCGATGGCGGGCGACGCCATCGAGCACGCCACCGCCGCGGTGCTGGAGGAACTCGTGTCTTTCTGCCCGAGCCCGAGGGACCGGGCCAACCTCGGGCGGGTGCTCCAGGCCACGCGGGAGGTGATGGACAAGGCGCGGGACCTGGCGACGCGGCGGATCGATCACCTGATCCAGAGCGGGGAACTCGAACGCCTGGCGGAGAACGCGCTGGCGGAGACGGAAGGCGAGGACCCACCGCCGCCGACGCCTGGCGGCACGTCTGGCACTGCGCCGGAGCCGTCGGCGTCGATCCCGGGCCCCTGACGCTCCGCGAGCTGATGGAGATGCTCGAAGGGCGGCAGCGTCACGACTGGTCCATCGCCTCGTCCTGCCTCTCCGTCATCGCCAACCTGCACCGCGATCCCAAGCGATCCCGCCGACTCAAGCCCAGCGACTTCGATCCATTCGCCCAGCGCTCTCATGCACAACGCCGCATCACCGTTCCCGTCTCGGTCCTCAAGGACGTGTTCATCGACGGCAAGGTACCCCGCATCGCACAGGAGGATTTCGGATGAAGTACCTCGGTTCGCTCTCCACCCGTCACGTCGTCTACCTCGTCGGCCTGATTCTCCTGGCGCTCGTGCTCGCTTCGTGCGCCGGGATCGACCTGGGCGATCTTGTCAAAGTCAAGACGCCCAACGCGATCCAGCAGACGACCGGCCTGCGCTCGACGCTCTCGCTGAACGAGGCGGAGGTCGAGTACCAGAACTGGTTCAACCAGGTGCAGGCGACCGGCGCGCAGTGGAAGGGCAACATCCAGCGCGCCGGCGAGGTCCGCGGCCTGCTCGGTCAACTCACGCTCTCGGCCCTCGACACCGTCGGCCCGACGGTCGCGGGCCTGCCCGTGCTCGGCCCCGCGCTGCCGGCGCTCACCGGCATCGTCGGCCTGTTCATCGGCTCGGGCCGACTCCGCAAGGAGAAGGAGGCGTCGTTCAACAAGGGTCTGGAAACGGGCCGCGATATGGCGGCGGAAGCCTGATCCGCACCACACATGCAAGGAGGCTGTCACATGAAGATCGTCGCCGGACGCTTCATCCGCGTCCCCAACAAGCCGCCGTACCAGCACCCCGCCGCCAGCCCGGACTACTTCGCCACGCGCGGCGAGGTGGTCTGCGGCGGACGGCGCGCGGAGCTCGACCTGCTCTTCACGCCAACCGAACTGCGCCGGGCCGCGCACCGGGCGCAGAAGAACCGCGAGGACATCCCGCCGGCGAAGCGGCAGGCGCTCCTGGCCCTCATCCGGCGCGTGCTGGGTGGTGGTGAGCGGTGATCACCATGCGGATCAAGGACATGTTCTTCGACCGCCACGTCGTCATGCGGGCGATGGACTCGGCCAAGCGGAAGGTGCTCAGCCAGGCCGGGGCGTTCATCCGCACGGCGGCCAGGACCAGCATCCGCAAGCGCAAGGGCACCGCCCCGCCGGGCAAGCCGCCGCACTCGCACGAGGGCAGCCTGCGCAAGTTGATCCTGTTCGGGTACGACCGATCCAGTGATTCCGTTGTGGTCGGCCCCGTCGGGTTCGCCAAGAGCACCGCGCCGCGGGCGCTGGAGCACGGCGGGGAAACGGTCGTGCATACCAGGCGCAAGGGAAGGTTGACATCGCGGAAAGTCAAGATCGCCGCGCGGCCGTTCATGGCCCCGGCGCTGGAGAAGGAGCGGCCCAAGCTGCCGCTCCTGTGGCGGAACTCGATCCGAAAGGGAGGCTGACTCGTGGCGGACACGCGGGGCATCCGGGCCGGACGGGCGTTCGTCGAACTCGGTGTGAGCGACAAGCTCAGCGCCGGGCTCCGCCGCGCCCAGAAGCGACTGGAGGCCTTCGGCCAGGGCCTGCGCAGCGCCGGCACGCGCCTGGCGGGGATCGGCGCGGCGGCGGTGACGGCGCTGCTCGGCAGCGTGAAGGTCTTCTCGAACATGGGCGATGTGCTCGACAAGATGAGCCTGCGCACGGGCGTGAGCGCCGAGGCCCTGAGCGAACTGGGCTTCGCCGCCGAGCAGTCGGGGGCGGACCTGGAAACGCTGGAGAACGGCCTGAAGTTCATGCAGCGCTCGCTCGTGGACGCCGCCAAGGGCTCGGCCTCTGCGCAGCAGGCTCTTTCGATGCTCGGCCTGTCGGTTGAAATTCTCGCGGGCCTCTCACCCGATCAGCAGTTCAAGCGCCTGGCCGATCGATTGTCGCAGGTCACCGACCCCGCGTTGCGCACCGCTCTGGCGATGGAGATCTTCGGGCGGGCTGGGACGAAGTTGCTCCCCCTGCTCTCCTCCGGCGCGGCGGGGATCGAAGAGTTGCAGGCCCAGGCCCGCAGCCTCGGCCTGACGGTGAGCACGCAGACGGCCAGGGACGCCGCGGAACTCAACGACACGCTCAACATCCTCTGGCGGGTCGTCAAACAGGGCGTCTTCGCCATCGGCGGGGCGCTCGCGCCCACGATCAAGGACCTGTCGCTGCGGATCACCCGCGTGATCGTCGCCGCCACCGACTGGATCAAGCGGAACAAGGACCTCGTCGTCTGGGTCCTGAAGGTCGCGGCGGGCGTCGTGGTGGTCGGGGCCGCCCTCATCGGCCTGGGCGTGGCGATCACTGGCGTCGGCGCGGCGATGGGCGTGCTGGCCAGCGTCGTCTCGGGCATCGGCGCGGCGTTCGGGCTGGTCGGCGCGGCATTGGGGGCGATCCTCAGCCCCATCGGCCTGGTCATCGCCGCCGTCATCGGGTTGGGCGCAGCGCTCCTGGTCACCAGCGGCGCGGGCGCGGCCGCTCTCGAATGGCTCGGGGAGCAGTTCACACGCCTGCGCGACTGGGCCACCAAGGTCATCGGCGGCATTTCTGACGCCCTCGCCGCCGGCGACATCGCGCTCGCCGCCGAGATCCTGTGGCTGAGTCTGAAGGTCGCCTGGCAGCAGGGCGTCGCGGCGCTAAACAAGGTCTGGCTTGAGGCCAAGCAGTTCTTCGTCGGCACGGCGCAGTCCATGTGGTACGGGGCGCTCGCCGCGGCGGAGATCGGCTTCCATGCCATCGAGGTCGCGTGGATCGAGACGACGGCGTTCCTCAGCAAGACCTGGACGAACTTCACCACCGGCTTCCAGCAGATCTGGGAGTCCGCGTCGTCCTGGGTCGCCAAGCGCATGCTGGAGATCCAGGGGCTGTTCGACTCCGGCCTCGACGTGGACGCCGCCAAGAAGGCGGTGGACCAGCAACTCGAATCGCGCCTCGTCGAACTGGAGGACGCCGCCCAGCGCGACGTGGCCGCGCGTGAGCGCCGCCGCGCCGCCGAGCGCGAGCAGGCCGCCGCCATTCATGAAGCGACGCTCGCGGCGATCGGGCAGGACTTCGAGAACGCGCAGGACGCCCTCCGCAAGGACACGGAGGCTGGGCTCGCCGAGTCGCGCGCGGCCCTCGACGCGGCGAAGGAACGCCTGGCCGCCGCCATCGAGGATGCACGCCGCAAGCGCGAGGCGGCGGACGCCGAGCGTGGGCCTTCCAGGTCTCCCCGCGACCTCATGGCCGAGTTCGACGAGCGGATCGCGGGCCTCGGCGACCTGCTCGCCAAGGGGATCAGTGTGCGCGGCACGTTCAACGCCAAGGCCGCGCAGGGCCTCGCCGCGGGCAGCGACGCCGCCGAGCGCACGGCCCGTGCGACGGAGCAGACGGCAAGGCACACCAAGCGTCTGGCCGACGCGGCGGGGACGGGCGGGTTGACGTTTGGCTGATCGGAGTGACGGATGCCCATCGAGGTGCGCGAGAAGTTCGAGTCACGCCGGCTCGTCAAGAGCGTGTCGGGCAGCAACTCCTCGGCGGAGCTCGCGTACATCGTGCTGGGCACGGACAACGACATCGCCGCGCGCGATGCGCTGGAGGCCGAAGCGCCAGTCACCTACGCCACCCTGCCACGCCAGAGCGTGCAGGTCGAGCCGCTCGGCCCGGGCCTGTGGGACGGCGTCGTCCGCTACGCCCTCTTAGGGGGCGGGGGCGGCCTGCCCACGGGCGAGTCATCGTTCCAGTTCGACACCGGAGGGGGCACGCAGCACATCACCCAGTCGCTGGCGACGCTCCAGCGCGTCCCAGCGCCGGGCATGGTTGCGCCGGACTTCCAGGGGGCCATCGGCGTCAGCGCCGACGGCGTCGAGGGGATCGACATCACCGTCCCGGTCTACCACTTCGCCGAGACGCACTACAAGCCCGATGCGCAGATCACCGGCGCGTACAAGGGCGTGCTGTTCAACCTGACCGGCAAGGTCAACGGCGACGGCTTCCGCGGCTTCGCGCCCGGCGAGGTGCTCTTCCTGGGCGCGAGCGGCGCGAAGCGCGGCAGCGGCGATGAGGCGGACTGGGAGATCACGTACCGCTTCGCCGCCAGCCCCAACGTCTCGGGCCTGTCGATCGGCCCGATCGGGGGCATCACCAAGAAGGGGTGGGAGTACCTGTGGGTGCGCTACAGCGACCAGGAGGACACCGCCGCCAAGGCGCTGGTGAAGCGCCCCATCGCGGCCTACGTCGAGCGCGTGTACGAGAGCGGGAGTTTCGCGGCGTTGCAGTTGGGATGACCCCCACGAGAAGACATGGGTGACGACCTCCGCAAAGTCCGGCCCGGCGATCCGCTCCGCATCCCCGCGCGGGCGTACAACGCCTTCGTCGATGCGGCGATGGAGACCAAACGCCGCCAGCAGGACCGCCGCGGCGGCGAACTGTGGGACGGCGGGCGGTCCTTCATCGGCGGGGGCGTCGTGGCCGTGCGCAACGACAGCGGCGCGGACCTGGAGCGCTACCACGCCTTGGCCATCGACGGGCCGCTGTTTCTCCCCGGAGAGGACGGCCCTGAGAAGTCCTTCCAGAACCGCCTGGCCTTCAAAGGCATCACGCCCACCGACACGACGCGCCCGGGCTCGTTCGCCATCGCGCGCGAGCCGATCCCGCAGGGCGAGGTCGGCCTGTGCGTCGTCCACGGCGTCACGCCCGCGCGCGTGCTCATCGAGGACGAGGAGCACGCGTTCGCCGAGGTCGCCCCCGACGAGACGGTGCTCACGTCCGCGGGCTCCGGCAGCGCCGCCATCCTCTGGAAGGAGGAAGGTGTCGGCGAGAAGTGGGCGCTGGTCGAGGTGGGCCGCCCGCGTGAGGGTCGCATCGTCGCCATCCTCGGCGAGGCGCGCGAGATCGAGGGCGAGCGCTTCCGCTGGCGTTACCCGTGGGCCGAGGCCGCGATCGACGGCGACCCCGGCAGCGACACTTTCGGTCGGTACATCGCGCTTGAGGAAGGCCTGTCGTCCAAGGGCGCGGGCGGCGAGGAGGATCCAGCGCGCTGGGCGGTCAACAGGTTCGAGAGCCATCACAGCGACGTTCCCGAGGAGGAACCCGAGGGCACCGACGGCTTCGGCGGCCTGCGCTCGCTCTTCGTGCCGGGGCAACTCGAACCCCTCGACCCAGCGGGCTATTGCCCGCGCAAGGCGGCGGTGCCGATGCTCCGCCCCATTCTCAAGGGCGTTGCGGTCGAGATGGTCGCCGAGCGCAACACGCGCGGCGGAACGGTCTGGGCGTTCCAGGCCCTCAATGGAATGGAACTGGTCGAGTTCGACGTCCCGGTGTGGCTCTATGTCTGACGCGAACGTCTCCATCCCCGTGGACCTCGAAGCCCGGCGCGAGCACGAGCGGCGGAAGTACCTCGCGCTGGCTGGGCACGCCGGGGGCACCTACGGCTCGACCAACCACGGGCGCTTCGCGTACCGGCTCGTCCAGGGATTCAAGCCCCGGTTCGTCGTGGACTTCGGCTGCGGACGAAACCTCTTTATACAGCACCTGCGGCGGTTGAGGATCGACGGCCTGGGCATCGACTTCGCCTTCCCCGAAGCGGACATCGTCGCGCCCATGCACCGCGTGCCGGTCTCCGCGGGCATCGCCGACGTTGTGACGTCCTTCGACGCCCTCGAACACCTGCTCCCCGAGGAGGTGGACGAGGCGCTCGACGAGATGCGACGGATCGCCGTTCCCGGCGGCCGGTTCATCTTCTCGATCTGCACGCGGGAGAGCAAGACCAAGGTCAACGGCGAGGGGCTGCACCCGACGGTGCGACCCATCAAGTGGTGGCTCGACCGGGTCGGCCGCGTCGGCACGGTGCGTCAGGGACTTGGTGCGCCCAGGTACATAGCGGGGGTGTTCAACCATGCGTGAGAATGGTGGCGACATCGCGGCATTGCAGGCGGGGCTCAGGCAGCGCAGGCCCGCACGGAGCGGCGTGCGCCTCTACACCGCCGACTTCGACTCCGTCTCCCTGTGCGACTTCTACCGGGGTCGCTCGGCGTTCCTGATCCTGTCGGGGCCTTCGCTCGCCCAACTCGACCTGTCGCGGCTCAACCAGCGCGGCATCGTCACGATGGCCGTCAACAACGCCTGGGCCGTGCATCGTCCGACGCTGTGGACGTGCGTGGACGACCCCGGCCGCTTCATCGACACCGGCTGGAAGGACCCGGGCATCCTGAAGATCGTGCCTACCTCGCACTTCGACAAGCGTCTGCGGGTCCAGAACCCCGACGGCTCCATGCGCGCCAGCGCGTTCAAGGTGCGGCAGATGCCGGGCGTGCTCTTCTACCGCCGCAGCGACCACTTCGACCACAGCCGATTCCTCAAGGCCGACACCATCAACTGGGGCCAGGACGGCGAGCACACGGACTCGCTGGGGATCAAGGGCAAGCGGAGCGTCATGCTCGCCGCGCTGCACCTGCTCCATTACCTGGGCTTCCGCACGGTCTACATGCTCGGCTGCGACTTCAAGATGGCCCGCGATCGGCGCTACGCCTTCGACGAGCACCGCAGCAAGGACGCGATCCGCCACAACAACATCCTGTACGAGAGCCTCCAGAAGCGCTTCGAGGCCCTGCGGCCGCACTTCGAGCAGCACCGCTTCCGCGTGCTCAACTGCGCGCCCGACCCCGAGTCGTGCGCCCTGAAGGCGTTCGAGTTCGTGCCCTTCGAGCAGGCCGTGAGCGACGCGGCCGCCGAGTGCTCGAAACCCATCAGCACCGCTGGGTGGTATCAGCCGGCCAGTCCGAACGACCCCCACGAGGAGAACAAGGGATGAGCGACGAACCACGCCGGTACTTCCTCTACATCCCCGTGTGGGCCTCCACCGGCGGCCCCGGCGGCTCGGGCTCCGGGTCCGGTTCGTCGGGGAGTTCGGAGAGTTCCTCGTCGGGCTCGTCGTCATCGAGCGGGAGCAGTTCGTCCGGATCATCGTCGAGCGGGTCGTCGAGCAGCGGCTCGGGCTCGTCGAGCGGTTCCTCCGGGGCATCGAGCGGCGCGAGCAGCGGGGCCAGCAGCGGCGCGTCGAGCGGCGCATCGGGGAGTTCCGGCGCTGGCAGCAGCGGCGCGTCCAGCGGGGGCGGCGGTAGTTCGGGCGCATCGGGCGGCTCGTCTGGCGGCGGTGGCAGCAGCGGCTCGGGCGGGTCGGGTTCCGGCGGCAGCGGTGGGTCCGGCTCGGGCGGTTCGGGTGGATCAGGCTCGGGCGGGTCCGGAGGCTCCGGCAGCGGCGGGTCTGGTGGTAGCGGATCGGGCAGCGGCGGCTCCGGAGGCGGAGGCTCGGGCGGTGGAGGATCGGGGGGCGGTGGTGGCGGCGGAGGAGGTGGTGGAGGCGGGGGCGGAGGTGGCGGTGGGGGTTCGAACTGCATGCTCTTCGGCACGCTCGTCCGACTGGCCGACGGCCGCGTGACCACGATCGAGAACCTCAAGCCCGGCGACCGCGTCGCCACGATCAAGATTCCCGGCCTCGAAGTCGATGTCCCCTACCGCGCGCAGTACCAGTGGCTTTCCCATCATGGCATGCGTGGCACGATCCCGACCGTCGGGCGCGTGGCCAGCGTGAAACTCGGCGAACACACGGGGTTCGTGGTCATCAACCGCCGGATCAAGGCGACGCCGGAGCACCCGTTCCTCATGCGCCGCGGCGACGAATGGGGCTTCTCGTCGGCGGAGTTCCTCAAGAAGGGCGACTACCTGATCGGCGAGCGACTCGCCGAGGAACTGGTCGAGACCGTCGAGCGCATCGACGCGCCGACCCGCACCGTGGCCATCCACATCCCCGGCACGAACACCTTCTCCGCCGAGGGCGTCTGGGTCCACAACGACATGCCCGCGACCGCGCACTCCTCCGGTTCGGGGTCGAGCTCAAGCGGTTCGGGTTCCGGCAGCGGTTCCTCGAGCAGCAGCGGCTCGTCGGCCGGCAGCAAGTCCAGCGGGTCGTCGATGTCGTCCAGTTCCTCCTCGGGCTCCGGCAGCGGCTCCAGCAGCCAGTCCAGCGGCGGGCCGGGAGGGACGTACTCGATCTGAGGTCTTACCCCTTCGCCTTCTCAAGGAACCTATCCACCGCCGATGCGAGGAACTCGCATCACGATTCGAGAACTCGGCGGTTCTCCTTCCCGGCCGAGGCAACTTTCTATCGCCGCGATGACCTCGATCGGCCGGATCAACGCCATGCATTGCCCTACCGGCCTGGAGAAGTCGAGCACCGGGAGCTCACACAGGCTTCGATCGTGCGCTTCGCCATCGCCGCGGACGACAACCCGGCTTTTCCAGCAGGCCTTGGTCCGGCAGCACGTCAACATGCCCAGCGTGTGCAGCGTCCGCTGTAAGGGGTACTGCGTCCATGTGACCGGCTCGCGCCCGCCGAGCAGCGCGATGTAGGGCTTCTCGAAAGCGGCGCACAGGTGCTGAATATAGGTAATGGGACCGAGCCCGCCGGCGGCGTGGAAGCACACTCGCATGAGGTCGCGGTGACCCGTGCGGCCCACCAGGTTGACGACGCCATCCAGGGCGGGGTGGTCGTGAACGGCGCTCCCGATCTGAACGAACCGTACGCGTCCACGGAAGTGGTGGACCACAGCCTGGTAGTACTCGACGGGCCATTGTTTCAGGGTGAAGTCGCTTTTGATCCCAGCACAAATCACCCAGAACATGCCTGACGCGAACCCGTACTCCCGCAGGCAATTCGGCAAGTCCTTCTCGTCGGCTGACAGATACAGGTGCGGACGGTTCGTGAGCGCCGGCAGCGGCATGCCCAGGTACTTTTCGAGGTGCCGCGTGTAAGCGCCGATGAATGTGCTCGGTCGGTCGTTGCTCGCCTGGATGTCACCGTACTGCATCGGCACGTGCTCAGCGTCGGTGTCGGCCAAGGGAGTGATCCAGGGGTTGTGCAAGAAGATCTCGTCGCAGCTGGTGCGGACGTCGGTCAGGAACCGTCCCGGGTACTGCGCGTGCAGCGATTCGATGGCTGACGTGATCGTGCATAGATCGCCCGGTGCGAGCAAGCATTTGAGGATGAGGGCACGGCGCTCCAAGGGACACTCCATGAGCCGCTGGTTCAAGTGGAGCGATCATAAACTCGTTCGGACCCCACTTGACCTGCCCGTCCGGACTCCGTACGCTGCTGCAACCTTTGGTCCTTCCTCGTCTACTACCTCCCCCCGCCGATTCCGAGTGCCGGATCGTTGCTCTTTGTTCTGCAGCATTCGCGTGCCGACGTACGCCGATGACAAGGAGAACCAACGCATGCCGACTTCCAGTTCTTCCGGCTCCGTGCTGAACCCTGCCCCTGACGATGGGCCGCCGGTTTGGTGCTGGATCAACTGCGAAGACGGCTGCGGGCCTCTGGAGAACCGCAACCCGTTCATCTGGGTTGGCTCCGGCGGGAGCGCCGGTGCTTTGGCGTCGTGCGCCGGTGGCAGCGGCGGATGCGCGAGCGGAGGGTGCGGATCGAGTCCGGCAATGTCGTCGGCGAACCCGGTGCGGTACTGGAACGGGGGCGTGGTGCTGTCGTTCGCCGACATCGTCACTCCGTACACCCGGCTGACGCACACCCGCAGTTACAACAACAGGACCGCCACGGACTACGACGGCCCCAACGGCTGGAACTGGTTTGTCGCGCAGATGCCCTACGTCGTGGCCAAGGGCACCTCGATCGCGGTCGTCTTCGACCCCAACTACCCGATCTGGTTCGATGACGCTGGCGGCGGCACGTACGTCCAGCGCGACGGATCGATCAACCTCACGCTTGTGCATGATGTCGGCAAGAAGACGTACACCTTCGTTCGAGCGGTTGGCGGCGGCAGAGGGTCAACGGTCACAACCGTTTTCAACGACTTCACGGCGTTGAACCGACCCGGGCAGTTCGTCAGCCAAACCGACACCGCGGGGGTGGATACCACGATCGTCAGCCTCAGCGGTGCGGAGATTGCTGAACTGCAATCGGTGATGACCGTCTCGGGCACCTCTTACTACGGCTCGCTGGTCTACACCTACTACTCATCTGGCCCCAACGCCGGAAAGTTGTCCTCCGTCACCTATCGGCGCAAGACCGGTTCCGGTGGTTCGTGGGTGAACATCAAGCAGTGCACCTACACCTATCACGACGGTAGCGACAGCAACGGCAACCTCAACGATCTGAAGACCGCCACCGAGCAGCAGTACGACAGCGGCACGTCGTCATGGCAGGACATCGCGGTCAGCTATTACCGTTACTACGTTGACACCGCCGGTGGCACGGGATTTGTGCACGGGCTGAAGATCCAGATCGGCCCCGAGGGGTACCGCCGCGCGTTCAACGACAGCGTGAACTTCGACACCGCCAGCGACGCCGCGCTCAAGGACTATGCCGACCACTACTTCGAATACGACCCGTCCACTCGGATGGTGACCAAGGAAGTCGCCGCGGTGTGCGTGAGCTGCCCCGGCGGCGGCACGACGGCCGACACCTTCGCGTACAGCACATCCGGGTTCTCCGACGGGGAGAACAACTGGAAGTACAAGACGGTCCAGACCCTTCCCAACGCCACGACGCTGACCGTCTACTCCAACTACCGCGGCACACCGATCCTCCACGTCTATACCGACTCGAACGGCACTGACAAGTGGTACAAGTTCTGGCGGTACAACAGCGATTGCCAGGTCGTCATCGAAGCCGAGTCGTCGGCGATCAGCGGGTTCGACGAGGCGTACGCCGACCTCGTGAACTACGGGGGAAGCCCGACGTATCTGAGCGCATCGTCCGGTCTCTTGCGCACCACCGACTACTATACGACGACGGGAAGCGGCGCGGCCCAGGGTTATGTGCAGTACCAGAACGTCCGACAGGGCACGGGTGGCACGAACATTCGCCTCCGCGAGTACGTCTACACATCGCACGCGGACAGCGACGGCAACACGGTCTACCTGCCATCGCAGGTGAGCGTCTACCCCGACGCCACCACCACGGCGGTCAAGTACACGACTTCCTACGCCTATACGTTCCACTCCGGCACGAACGTGGTCGCCACGCGGACAACGACGTTCCCCGTGGTGACAACCGCGCAGAACGGCCCCAACTCGGCGACGACGTTCTCTGAGACTTTCGACGCCAATGGCAACCTGATCGAGACCACCGATCAGGCCGGAACGGTCAACCGGTACACCTATGACCCGGTCCTCGCGGTCGCCACGCAATCGGTCCTGAACTACCAGTCCAGCGGCTCGGGTCCAGGCGTCAACGTCACCACCGACACGATGTACGACGACGAGGGCCGTCCCACACAGACCCTTGGCCCGTCTCACAACGCGGTCATCGGCGGCTCCGACACCGTGGTGCGAACGGCGTCCTGGTTCGTCTACCTTCGGTCGGTCAAACCGGGGAGCGGGACATGGGAGTTGAACCAGAACTGGTCCGGTCGGGGCTACGCAACGGGCACCAGCCCGTCCTACACCTACACGCTCGTTGATCCGGTCAGCATCAGCCGTCTCGACAAGGATGGCCGGGTTATCGACCAGATCACCTCGAAGCGCACGACCGGCAGCGGAGCGCTTGCACCCTCCAACACATTTTCGCAGACCGATTGGAAGTCGTGGTCCAGCTCGCAGTACAGCAACGCTGGGCGGCTGCTCTCGACGCGCTCCTACTTCCTGATCCCCTCGTCAGGAACGGGCACGAACGGGACGAACTACGCCCAGACCGACTACGGATACGACGCGCTCGAGCGCCGTATCCGGGTTGTGTCGCCGGTCGGCACGATCACGCGAACGGTGTGGACGGCTCCGCAGCGTGTGAAAGAGGTCTGGGTCGGCACCGACGACACCGGCGCTACGGATCCGAACCCCGCCGGCAGCGGCGCGCCCAACAACATGGTCATCGTGACCGTCAATCAGTATGATGGCGGCTCGTCCGGGGGCGACGGGAATCTTACTCAGGTGACGCAATACGCGGCGTCGTCGGATACTCGGGTCACGGCCTTCACGTACGACTTCCGCAACCGCCGGATCACGATGCACGGCGAGGTCGACGTCTATCAGGTCTTCACCTACGACAACCAGGACCGCATTACACAAACCGACCGCAAGAACACGAACTCGGGCGGGAACCTGATCGGGCGGGGCACCGCCGCCTACGACAGCCTCGGGCGGACGTACCAGCAGGTGACCTACGCGGTCGATCCATCGACCGGAACGGTCGGCAACCCGCTCACGGCGAGCACGTGGTACGACCCGGTCGGCCGCGTGATGAAGCAGATCAATGCCGGTGACGGACTGGTCGCCACGAAGAACGCCTACAACGCGATAGGCTGGATGACGGCGACGTACCGCAGTTATTACACGGGATCGCCGAGCTACAGCGAGGCGGGGACGGTGAGCGGCGACATCGTGGTCGAGCAGACGCTGCTCACGCAGGACGACGCCGGGCACGTCATCAGCTCGGCCAGCGTTCAGCGGCTCAACGACACGCCGGACTCCGGCACGGGCAGCACCGGCGCTCTCACCGCGGGGACGCAGCCCAAGGGGCGGATCTCATACGTGGCGTCGTGGTTCGACGGCATCGGCCGGGCGATCGCTTCGGCGAACTATGGATCGATCGCGAGCTTCACCCGCCCGAGCACGCCCCCGGCGCGGTCGGACACGATCCTGGTCACCAGCACGGACTACGACGACGCGGGCCGCGCCTACCAGGTCACCGACCCCAAGGCGATCGTGGCCAAGACCGTCTTCGATGCCGCCGGGCGGGCCACGAGCCGCATCGATGACTTCGGTACGAGCAAACTGAACCGCACGACGAACTTCACCTACACGCTCGACAATCAGATCGCCACGCAGGTCGCGGTGAACTCAACCACCGGCAACCAGACGACAACGTATTCCTACGGCGTCAGCTCGTCCACGTCCCCAGCGTCGGACCTGGCCAGCAACAGCCTGCTGGCCGCGATCGACTATCCTGGCTCCGTGAGCGGGTCGGATCGCGTTGCGTTCACCTACAACCGCCTGGGACAGCAGAAGACCACCACCGACAGCCGCGGCACGGTCCACACGCTCGGGTACGACAAGCTCGGGCGGCTGGTCAGCGACACAGTGACGACCACCGGCTCGGGCGTGGATTCGGCCGTGCTCCGCGTCGACCGCGCGTACGAGGTCCGGGGGATGCTGGAGACGGTCACGAGCTACAACAACACCGGCGGGACCGGCACGCCGGTCAACCAGTTCGGGCTCGAATACAACGACTACGGCCTGCTCTCAAAGGATGCGCAGAGCCACGCGGGCGCAGTGAGTGGGAGCACGCCGGCGGTGCTCTACACGTACGCCGGTACATCCACGTCCAACTATGTCCGACGCACCAAGATCACGGGCGATGCCTCGACGGGGTACGAGTACGGCGCGACGGGCGGCATCAACGACCGCCTCTCTCGCGTCGAGTCGGTCGTCGACTCAAATGACCCGAGCGTCACTGCCGAGTACTCGTACATCGGCGCGGGCAACGCCGTGCAGTTGGACTACGCCGAGCCGCAGGTTAAGCTCGACCTGTGGGGCGGGACCAGCGGGCAGTTCGATGGATTGGATCGCTTTGGTCGCATCATCGACCAGCGATGGAGGTTCTACGGAGGAACGCCGACCGACCTTGATCGCTACCAGTACGGCTACGACCGCAACTCCAACCGGCTGTGGAAGCAGAACATGGTCGCCACGACCGGATTCGATGAGCAATACGCCGTCGACAACCTGAACCGGCTCACGCAGATGAAGCGTGGGACGCTCAACGGCAGCCACGTCATACCCGGCACGCCGGCGAAGCAGCAGGACTGGGGCTTGGACCCGGTGGGGAACTGGAACAAGTTCGCCGTGGAGACAGCGGGGACGGCGGTGCTCGACCAGACGCGTACCGCCAGCACGGTCAATGAGATCACGTCGATCGGCACCGGCACGGGCGGCCTGCCCGTCTGGGCGACACCGACATACGACGCCGCGGGGAACATGACGGGGATCGTGAAGCCCAGCAACCTCACGGCGAACCTGACGGGCGTCTATGACGCGTGGAACCGCCTCGTGGCCGTCAAGGACGGCGCGAACTTCGTCGCCACGTACGCCTACGACGGACTGAGACGCCGGGTGATCAAGAAGAGTTACACCGGCGGGACACTCAAGGAGACGCGAGACTTCTATTTCAGCGACCAGTGGCAGGTGCTCAGTGAAGTCGTGAGCGGGAAAGCCGACAAGACATATGTGTGGGGTCTTCGGTACGTCGATGAGCTGCTCTGGCGCTTTGATTCCACTTGGAAGCGCATCTACGCGGTGCAGGACGCCAACTTCAACTGCACGGCGATCTGCGACTCGAGTGGAGCCGTGCTCGAACGCTTCCAGTTCGATCCCTACGGCAACCGCGTCATTCTCAACCCGTCATGGAGTGTCATTTCGGCCTCAGCATACGACTGGACCGTCGCGCACCAAGGGTTGATGATCGAGATCGATGTCGGCCTCTACAACTGCCGTAACCGCGTGTATTCGCCGCTGCTGGGCGTGTGGTTGCAGCGCGACCCGATGGGGTATGCGGATGGCACCAGCCTTTATCTTTACGTGGCGGATAACCCACTCGTCTATTTCGATCCGTCGGGAACGGTGATGGGTATCATTATCCGCTGCATACCCTATGTAGAGCCTTGGCGGCCTGTGCCGTGGCATCCTGATCTTTTAGATGAATGCAAGAAAGCATGCAATGATAATCCGGGGGCAAATGCAATAGCGTGGTGCTTTAATGGACTGCCTGTTATCTGTGTATGCGATCGGTCGCCAAGCAACCCAAGTGGACCGCTCGGCGGCGACTATGCATCACAGTACGGAAGATGTCAAGAGCAGTACGAGCGGGAGCAATGGGGTGATGGTGTCCATCCTCCGTGCGGGCCTGGATTCACGGGAAATCCCCACTCGCAAAACCAAACAGAGCAGGAGAAGAAACAAAGCCGCTGTCGCAAGGTTGCAGCGTTGGATAACTTTGCAAAATGCATCGAACGAATACAATGCCCAGAGGGAGCGGCGGGCTCTCAGTGTAGGCTGCGTCGATGTCTAGAAGCGAGGCAGAAGTCATGTCTCGCACGAGGATATGAAGCATACTGCAACTCGCCACCCGGCGAGTCATTCGAGCAAGCACAGAAGCGTGACATCGAGCGTCAACGAGAGTGCCTTCGAGGCTCTGGGGCGGATTGCCAGCGGCAAGCAGAGAGCGGTGGTAATCTACCAATTAAGAAGTGAGACGCTATGTACATGGGAGTGTGTTGCAGATACATGATATTCTTGATTTCGGCACTAGTAGTAGGCTTCTTGTTTGTGCCTTTGGTGTTCGGGGTCATTTTAGCTTTGACTGGAGTCGGCAACTACGAGAGGTTCGGGTTTTCTTTTTCTGACGTGGACGAAGGGATCTTTGGACGAGTTAGCATTATTGGTGGCACAGCGTTAACTGATGTTACGGGCGACGAACTGAACGTCCTGGCATACGATTCAGTCATCAGCATATCGTGCGGATGGCCGATACCATTGTTCCGGCTTACAATGAGCATTGACGAGATCTCCTATAGACAAACCGGAAAGTCCCGCGTTGTGGTACATGCGGGAAATACAAAAGATCTGAACATACACATGATGGCTGCCGGTGCTTGGGGCATTATCGTCGCTGCGCTGTTGGCGTTTGGGTCGTGGCGTTGCACTGCTCGCTTTGCTGCCATTCAATGCTGTACGCGATGCGGATACGACCTGACTGGAGTACCTGGTCCGCGATGCCCTGAATGTGGTGAATAGCCGCGCGCGCGCGTCCTGTACAAATACTCCGTACGTACATTGTGCTTGGATTTCAAGGGTGATCTGTGTCACGCGACCTTCCGGTAATAGTGCTTGAGAACGCCGCCGAGCCGCTGTTTGCAGCGGACCTCGCGAGGGATGACCGGCCCGGCGCGGACGGGCGGCTTCCGCCCCATCGGCGTGGCGAATCCGAGCGACATGTGTGGCCGCTCCCGATTGTGATAGTGGATGTACTCGGACAGCAGGTGATCCAGGTGCCGGGTCCCGAGCACGATGAAGTGGTCGAGGCACTCGACCTCGATGCTCTGGATGAGCCGCTCGGCGTAGGCGTTGAGGTTGGGCGACCGGTGCGGCAGCCGCATGGTCTCGATCCCGGCCTTATCCAGCGCCCTGCCGAAGGGGCCGTCCCCGGCGGCGAACTTGCCGTCGCGGTCGCGGAGCAGGAGTTTGGGTTTGGCCATGCCCGTAGGCAGAGAGGCGATGAACCTCCGAACGTCCGTTTCGCTCCAAGCCGCGTCAGGGTTGGTGGTGCTGGCGGAGACGTGCGCCCGGCGCGTCTTGGGATGGACGAACACCAGCGCGAAGGCGAACTTGAGGCCCGTGGCCGTGAGTACGCGGAGCGTGAGGAAGTCGCATGCCCACAGGGTCTTGGCGTGCGATTTCAGGAACTGGTCCCACGTTCGCTCGCCGCGGGCCGGGCCGGTGGGAAGCTCCGCCTGCTTGAGGATGTTGACGACAGTGCTGCGCGAGACCCCGCCGATCCCGAGCTTCTTCAACTCGCCCAGGATGCGGACATAGCCGAAGCTGGTTTCGCGGGCGATCCGCAGGACGATCTTCCTGATCTGCTCGGGCGTGCGCGGCCGGCCTGGCTTTCGGGTAGCGTACTTGCGCTTCGGCTGCTTGCTCGCGTCCCGCATCCACTTCAGGAAGGTTGCTGGCCTAACGATCGAGACCAGCGACCGGATCGCCGCCCCCAGCGGCCTGCCCAGGCGCACCAACCGGGATCGCTCGGTCGGCGTGACTCGGATCGGGCCGTTAATCCTGGCGCGGAGGATCTCGTTCTCCGCCTTCAGGTACTGGACCTGCCGGCGGAGGTCGGCCTGCGAAGAACCGGCGAGGACTTCCAGCAGGCGACGGAAGGGATTGCTGGACATGCATCCTTTGTATACTGCACCCGGCAGATGAACCCCGCCGCGTCCAGTTTTCTCCCGACCTTTCTCCGACCGTCCGGCTTGTCGGGCGGTCTGGGGTTGGCGTGCGGCGCTCTCGATGCGTTAACCGGCAGGTTCCAGTTTTGGACGCCGCTGCCGGTTAACAGCGCGCGAGCGCCGGACGGAGTATTTGCACCCCGCGGGCGGGGTGGTTGGCGGGCGGCATTCGCCGCGGGCCAAGCCCCGCGCCGAACGCCGACGACCCGCCGACCGCGTTCTTGATAGCGCCAAGCCTGTTAAACAGCAGATTGAGGCCGACATGGTGGGTCAGGGCAGGATTCGACGGTTCGAAACGGTTCCGAACAGGGAGCTTCAAGGGCCGCGGCCAAGTGCCGCGGCCCTGTTCGTTTACGGCGACCGTCAGAGCGGCAGGGCCGGAGCTCGCCAGATCCACGCGAGAATTTCGCGGGTTCCGGACGAGGCCGAACTCAGGCCGGCGCTCTCGGGTTCGGGCCCTCGGCCAAGGGCGGCAGCCGAAACGCCTGCGTGACGACGTCTGTCGGCGCCAAACTCTCGGCTCTGGGCAGAGAGTCGTGGGTCTGGTTTACAGGATGGTTGCTGACAGACCCATGGAAGCCGTTCGGTTCGTAACTGTTCCTCGGGTCGCCGAAGGAACTCTTGGCCACGCCGACTACTCCAACCAGATCATGCTCAGCACTGCCCCGGTTTGGCCGAGGGGGATTGCCGCCTCGATGGCATCCTCGGCAAACTCTGGATACCGCTCGGCCCATTCGCTCATGCTGACATCCTGGACCTCCTCGCAATCGAGCGTTCCCGCGAAGTACTTCCCCGCCAAGGTGCGGTTCGACACCGGCGCTCCCGCCTTGATCCAAAGCGATCCGTTCAGCTCCTTACTCGCTCGCCACCACTTGATCCGGCCGGCCTCGGCCATGACCATCACGCAGTGCTCGTCGCTGAGCTCAACGTAGCGGACGGCGGTAGCGGTCCGAGAGGTGCGGTACACGCCGGCGAGCCCGTTGATGGTGTCCGCGGTCGGGGTTCGGCCCGCCATCGCGGGCTTGAACAAGGCCTGCGGCATCAGCAGTTCAGAGGCAAACACGTTCGCTTCGATCTCAAGTTCGCTCCCTTTGTAGTCGGCGCGCATGTCCTCCGACGTGCAGGCGACGACCTGGGATTCCTTCTCGTGCAGCCTCCAGTGGCCGATCTCGTGCGCCACAGCGAACCGCTTGCGCCCGACTTGGGGGATGTCCTGCTTTAAGCGGATGATGCCCCGGTTGCCTTTACGGACCAGGCGCGCGTCTGCCGAGTCCAGCTTGGCCTCAAGCACGACGACGCCCATCGCCATCGCCAGGTCTTCCAAGACCAGGTCCGCCGGCGACTGGAAGCCGTAGAGCTTCCACACTCGCTTGGCCTCACCGACGGCGAAGGCTCGTCGGAGGTCAGGGTTGGCCATCGCCGTCTCCCGGGTCCAGTTGTTCCAGCCGCTGGATGTCTTCGAGAAGGCTGCGCACGTCGTCGTCTGTCGCAGCCTGCTCAAGCTTCCGGAACAGCACTCCCCGCTGTGCCTGGGGCGCGCACGTGCTGATCATCTGGTGCAGAATCTGACGTGCATCTTTCATCGGGCCGAGCGTAAAATCGCACACCGCCTTCGTGATCGTGGCCCGCATCTCCCTGGCCCGTGCGAGCTTCTCGCGCGCCGCACGTGCGTCCAGCGCGAGCCGCACCTGGGCAATCGCCCGGGACACGTCGACGCCCGCCCGCTGGAGCTCGGCGTCGAGTTCGCTCGTCGACATCTGCGCCACGTCGGGCGCGACGAAGTCGAAGAAGCGATCCCACGCCTGGTTATCGAACCGTTCCAGCCCGGCCATGTGGCACCTTCTTGGTTTCGACTCGAAGTGGTTCCAGCTTCCGTGCGAGCCGCTTCTTGAGGTTGGTGACATCGTCCTCCGTCACGTTCATGAGCTCCGCGATCTCCTTGCGGCCGGTGAACCCGGCGGCAAGGCACTCGAACAACTCGGTCAACTTCGGCTCGGCCGCCAACGCCTTGATTGCCTTGTCCTGGAAGGCCTTGGCGGCTTCGGTGTCCGCCACCAGCGCGGCGGGGCCTTCCCTCGGCTTGGTGCGAGGGTGCCAGCCATCGAGCGCCCTCCCGGCATGCCCGTCGTTCGACGGCAACGCCTGGGTTCTCCTGTTCTCCGCCAACTCGACGAGGTGGCTCACCTTGCTGTCCACCACGCCCTTGAGAAACTCGAGCAGCTCGTCCCGGTTTGTTGCCGTGCACGTCTTGCGGTCATCGTTCAGCACCGACAGGATCGCCTCTGAGGCCAGCGAATCGGGCCCGTGCCCGTCCGGCATGGATTGGTTGTTCCCTCCCGGCAACCCCCTCCACCGCAACCTCCTCGACTTGAAGATGGCGTAGACCGTCAACCTCTTGGTGAGGTCTTCCCACTCCGTAGTCGTCAGGTCGGGAAGGTCACCCAATCGACGCCTCCGCAAGCCGCATGCGCTCCAGCCGGTGCTCCACGGCTGCCTCCCCGTCTATCCCTGCCGGGCAGGAGAACATTTTTTCCATCGTAATGGAAAATCGCCGCCAGATTCCGGCAGGTGAGGGTAGGGGCCGTGCGACACGGGCTGGCGGGGTGTTCCCGATCAAGCCCGGTCGCACCGGCTGCCGCCGGAGTGTCTAAACATGAGAGTCGAAGCACACCGCCAGGATCACTGTGGCTGCCACGATGATCACGGCCACGGGCCTCGGTACTGCGTGAACACCGAGGGGAACGAGCACAACTGGTCACGCTCGACCATCACCACCGAGGAGATCGCGGCGCTCGGGGGGTGGCCAGTGGGCCAGGGCGTGATCCAGGTCAACGAGGACAACACGGAGCGCACGCTGGCGCCCGGCGAGGTGGTTGAGCTTCGCCCCGGTCACGCCTTCTGCCGCCGAGTCCGCTGGAAGCGTGGGTTCACGCGGTCGGAGCGGATCGTGGCGGAGGACGACCTCATGCGTCGCGTCTTCCCCGAGATGGAGGTCCGTGAGGGGTGGCGGCGCATCCCCAAGGTCACGCTGCCGCCGGGCTGGAACCGCGCCGAGACCGACGTGGCTTTCCAGATCAGCGACGCCTTCCCCGGCGCGCCGCCCTACGGCATCTACGTGCCGGCCGGGCTGCGGTACAACGGGCAGGTGCCGGCCAGTTACACCGAGCCCGCGGGGTCGGCTCCGCCGTTCGCCGGCGCCTGGGGCATGTTCTCGTGGTCCGTCGCGGATGGCAACGACTGGCGACCGACCGTCAGCGTCGAGAAGGGGGTCAACCTCCTTCAGTGGGTCCGCGGCATGAGCCAGCGCTTCGCGGAGGGAGTCTGAATGAGCGGTCCCACGATCCACATGGCTGGCGGAGTGCTCGCACGGCTCCGCCAGCACCTTTTTCCACGGGGCGGTTCCTGCGAGGAAGCCGCCTTCCTGTTCGCGCGGGCTCAATCCGTCGACGCCGCTGTGGAATTGCACGTATCGGAGGCGCAGCTGATCCCCCCGGAAGGCTTCGCGTGCCGATCGCCCTTCTACCTAGAGCTCACCGACGAGACGCGCGCCGCGGTGATCAAGCGGGCTCACGACCTCGGCGCTGGGCTGATTGAGTGCCATTCGCACCCCGGGCAGCGCGGGGCCTGCTTCTCGTGGAGCGACCTCCACGGCTTCGACGAGTTCGTGCCCCACGCCATGTGGCGGCTGAAGGGCAGGCCGTACGCCGCCATCGTGATGGCGCCCGACTCCTTCGACGCGCTGGTGTGGCGCTCCGCCACGGCTCGCGTCGAGCCGGCGGGGGCGATCGTGACGGAAACGGTCCGCATCGAGCCAACCGGGCTCACCCACAGCAATTGGAGCGAGATCTATGACCGGCAACCGCTTTGACCGTCAGATGCTTCTCTTTGGGGCCGAAGGCCAGTCGCGGCTCCGGGCCGCGAAGGTCGCCGTGATCGGCGCGGGGGGCACTGGCTGCTTCATCATCGCCCAACTCGCCCTGCTGGGGGTTGGCGAGCTCGTATCGGTGGACGCTGACCAGGCGGACATCACGACGCGCAACCGCCACCTCTGCGTCCGCCATGGCGACCCGATTCCAGGAACGTTCAAGGTGGAGGCCGCCGCCAGGATGGTGCGGGAGTTTGATCCCGACATCCGGTTCAGCCCGGTGCCCCTCAGCCTATTGACGCCAGAGGGATTCGAGGCAGTCAAGTCCGCCGACTACGTGTTTGGCTGCGTCGATCGTGAAGGCGTCCGGTTGGTGCTCACCGAGCTCTGCACCGCCTACGCCAAGCCGTACATCGATGTGGCAACCGGCGTCGAGCCGGGCACCCCGCCGCAGTACGGCGGCACCGTCTGCTGCTCCGTCGCCGGTGGCGGGTGCCTCGTATGCATGGGCGAGCTTGATGTGGAGGAGGCGGTGCGCGACATGGAGACCCCCGATCAGCAGCGGGACCGCGAAGCCATCTACGGCGTCGCGGCGTCGGCGCTGGGCGGGCGCGGGCCGTCGGTGGTCTCGATCAACGGCGTGGTCTCGTCGCTGGCGATGACCGAATTCATGAAGCTGTGCACGGGATTGGGCATCCCGGCGCCGCTCCTGAGGTACGACGGCCGCGCAGCGCGAGTCAGCATCCGCGCGGAGGGACCGAAGCCCGACTGCTACTACTGCAAAGCCGTCTGGGGGTCCGGGAGCGGAGCCGATGTGGAGCGGTACTTGCTGAAGCCGAGGCGTTGACGGAGAGTTCGCTGGCGAGCAGCCGAGGCCGCTCGCCGCGTACCATCTGCCCGGCCGAGCGCGACTCGCCCCCCGCCTGGCCAGCGGCCGGCGTCGGCAAGGGAGAATGCCGCGCGTGGACACCGACGATCGCGTCCTCTGGGATACCAGGCGTATGCCCGGACGAGTGGCGCGCGGACCCACGCCGCGATAGCGACTCTTTTCACAAAGCGCGCGACGATTTGACTGGTGCACCAGAGTGGTGTATCTTGGTGCACCATGCCACGGAAACGGTCGACCAAAAAAGGGGCGAAGCGATCATCGAAGGCCGGGATGGTCCGAGTTTCGGTTGGTTTTCAGAGGCCGGATTACGCTGAGCTCGAGATCGTCGCTCGCGACAAGCGCGTCTCTGTCGCATGGGTGGTTCGGGATGCCGTGAGCGGGTATCTGACAGCCAGATCGCCTCTCTTCCGAGCCTCGCCGAACCCCGAGGAGAGCGCGTGACCACTGTTCCTTTGGTTCACCCAATGCCTCGCCGCCCATCCATTCCGGGGTACGGGCAAACTCTGAGTTCCGCCACGGAACAGCGTGCGCGGTCCGTTCGCGCGTGTGTGGAGGTTCTCCGAGTCGATCTTCTGTCGACGACCAGTGATGCTCCCACTTGGCTATCCCTCATTGGGGGCGGGCAGACCAATGTGCCCATTTCACGCGAATTGGCTGCTGGTCTTGCCGCGTGGTGGCTCGCGTCCGTGCGTCTGGTTGCGGTTCTTGCAGGGCGAGTATCAGACAGGTCCGGCTTGCCTGAAGCAGAAGCCTGGTTTCGTGGTCCAACCCAGACTCGATGCCTCTCGGAATTGATTTCGGCCCGCTCGCTTTCCGCGGCTGAGGACCTGCTCCGAGCCGTCGAGCACGACGACGCGCTTCGAGACCTCCTTCCCTATGTGCTTGAGGCTCACGGACCTGGCAGCCGAGCCAGCGTAATGAGGGACCCGGCCACGATGCGGGCGCGAGAGGCGAAACGCGCAACTGGCGTTTACTACACTCCGAGCGACGTGGCGGAGTACATCGTCGCAGAGGCCCTGCGGCTACACGGAGGACGGCCCGACCAACTCGCCTACTTTGATCCCGCTTGTGGCAGTGGCGTGTTTCTTCGCGCGGCGTTCGATCTGGTGACGCGTCGCGGGGACCTGCCCGCGGTAGAGGCGACGAGATTCGTCACGGAGCGCCTGTTCGGATCAGATATCGATCCCCTAGCCATCCAAGGTGCCTGCTTTGTACTGCTGGAGCGACTTTTCACACACACTGAGCGGTTCGATCCTGCTCCATTTTCGGTGTGGAGCTGCATTCGTCGGAATTTCGCAGTTACAGACTCGTTGAGACTATTCGTCCCCGGTGCAACGACTGCACGTTTACCAGCAGTGGGCCTGTTTGACGCGACGCCGAGCATGCCACGCGAATCGGAAGCCGCGGGCGCGGCCCGCATCGGGCAAGGTGAAGCCGAGGAGGGGATGGAGCTTGGCAACCTGTTGCCAGCAATCGCCGAAGGGGCAGACATCATCGTAGGGAATCCGCCATATGCCCCGCTGGGACAGCGTCGAGATGGCCAAGGTTTGAAGGACAGGTTTGCGTCGTACACAGAGGCCCCGAGTGCCGACTGCTATCCGCTTTTCGTGGAGATGATGTGGCGATTCGCACGGCGCGGGCACAGCGCGGCGGGAATGGTGGTTCCCCTGTCGATCGCGTATCACAGCCGCGAGCAACTCCGTGCCTGCCGGAAGGCGATTGTCGCCAGCGGCGGAAGGTGGAGATTTGCGTTCTTTGACCGCGAGCCTCATGCGCTTTTCGGCGAAGACGTGAAAACGCGAAACGCCATCGTCTTCCGCCAGGAGACGGCGGATGGCCCCCGCCTTGGCGAGCCCGCGGTTGTGGAGACGGGGCCGATGCGGAAGTGGTCGAGTCGAACGCGGGCAGGACTTTTCAGGACGATCGACTTTACCCCTCTGGAATGCCCGCGAATCGCCGACGGCATTCCGAAGCTTGGAGGGGCAATCGCCTCGCATGCTTTTGAGCTGCTTCAGCGCTCCCTCCACCATTTCAGTTCAATTCCGCGGCAGGTCGGGTCGTTGGCGCCGGCTGCGGCGGTTGAGACATGGGACGGTCACCGGGTGCTTGTGGGCGGAACGGCGTACAACTTCCTAAACGTGTTTCGGCCCTATCCGGGTCCGGCCACGACTAAGGCCCCGTGGAGCGAGAGCTCGCTCCACTGCTTCGAGTTCGCCAACGAATCGGACGCGCACTTTGGACTCGCCATCCTCTGTAGTCGAGTTTCGTTCTGGCTGTGGCATGTCGAACAGGATGGCTTCCACGTCACCCGCGAGTTCTTAACAACGCTCCCATTCGGTCGAGCATCGTTTCACGATCGGCAGCGTCAGGAACTCGCGTCGCTGGGATCGCAGATGTGGGCCGCGCTCCAGAGCGATACGGTCGTCAACGTGAACGGGGGTCGGCAGACAGTTGCTTTCCGCCCGTACAAGTGTGACGAAATTAGGGATGCGATTGACGCAGTGCTGCTCGCTTCCGCGGGCCTTGATTCGCAATTCCTTCGCTACCTTCAACAGTTCGTTCGCTCGGTGATTAATGCGGACATGACCGACATTCGCGGCCAGACTGCCGTTAGTGGCACCGTCACGGAGGACGCCGACACATGAGTAAAGCCCAAACCACTTCGCACAAAGAGAAGAGCCGCCTCACGAAAGAGGAATGGCGGGAATACACGAAGACGGTGTGGCACATCGCCAACACTTCTCATCCAGGTCATCCGGCTGTTTACCCGGTCGAGATTCCTCATCGCCTCATTAAGTTGTTCAGTTTCCACGGCGAAACCGTACTGGACCCGTTCGCTGGCACTGGAACCACGGCACAGGCTGGGATTCCACTGGGCCGCAAGGTCGTCTGCGTCGATCAGAATCCGAAGTACGTCCGGCTCATCCAGTCGGAGTGCGGCCAGCTCCGCAACGGCACGCTGACCGCTGCCAAGCTTCTTCACGTGGTTCACGGCGACAGCCGAGATCTCAGAACACTCGAAAACGACTCGGTGTCGCTCATCGTGACCAGTCCGCCCTACTGGAACAAGGCGGACTACGGATCGGGCAAGGCGAACATCGGAAACGTCGATGGATACCGAGAGTTTCTGCGCACGATCAGACCTGTGTTTGAAGAGTGCTTCCGTGTGCTTCAGCCGGGGAGGAAACTCTGCCTTGTGACGGCGAACGTCAACCAGCACACTGACCACGGCCTCCTGACCTTTCCCCTCGCGGCCGACTTTGGCGTCCTCCTCCGCGATTGCGGATTTGTGTTGGTCACCGAGATCGTCTGGTCGAAGGATGGCACAGGGGGCCGCTGGGGATCGGCAAACGCACAGCGACCAATCTTCGGAAGTTACCCCTATCCCCCGAATTTCCTCTTCAAGAACGTTCACGAGTACATCGTGGTCGTTTCGAAGCCGCCTGCGAAGCGATCCAAGGGGCCGAAGGTGAAAGCGCTCCGGGATATCATGCACGATTCCGGTACCGAGCTTCCGCACAGGATCGCCGCGATCAAATGAACCTGTACCAAGTCGCACTTTCTGGCGTGGACGGCTTCGTGAGAACCGTCGCGACCGGGGATGACTGTCTTCCATCCTCAAGCGCCTGTGCGATGAGGCGCCCGCTGGATGATCGGTCTTCGTACACCCGATAGGTAATCTGGCCCTCGGCGCGATCGAATCGGATCACTGGTGCTTGCATCGACTTCGCTTCTGGAATCTCGAGCTTGAGCGTGTTCGTCTTGCCCCTTCCGCGCTCGGGGCGGGTCGCGCTGATCGGCCGACGATGACCATCGTGGCCGCTGACCACGTGGGTTGCCTGATTGAAGAAGTTTGAGTGATAGAGCCCGATCGGCACCTGCAGCTGTGTATTCCCTCTTGCGAGGCGAGGCCTCATCAAGAGGACGTTTGATGTTTGGTCCGACGGCCGCGTCGCGACACGAGCTGCTCCAGCCCCCCGTGGGGCACCGACCACCGGGGCCGCCGGCGCGGCCGCGCCTCCGTCAGGCACAGGCGGCGCGACAACGCGGAGTTTGCCGAAGAGCGGTTGTCGCGAGGACTTCGTGCCGCCCTTCGATGTCCCTCGCTGCGCGCGGAACTGGGCGAGCAAGTCCCGTTCTCGCTTTACGTATCCCATCGAAAGCAGGTTGGCCAGTAGCGCGACATCCAGCTGCTTCGCCATCCCGTGAAGCGGATCTCGCCATGAGTCGAACGAAGCCTCTGCATCTGCAACCACCTTGGACTGCGGCGTGTCATCGATCGTCAACGCCACCTCGGTGTTGGTGTACAGACCGGACTCAGTGATGTTGTTGGACCCGACTACGAGCCTGGCGGCGGTAGCGTTGCTGAGCAGGTACAGCTTGGGATGGAAAACTGCGGATTCTTCGTTGTGGAACACATGGGTAATCGCCGATCCATACGTCGCCAAAGAAAGCAGGTCTTCGAGGCCCTCGAAGGACGTATGGGCGATGTCAACGCCGACGATCAGTCGGATCTCCCCGCCTCGTTGCAAAAAGGCGCGAAGGGTCGGCATCAAGTGCCGAGTTCCCGATCGGCGAACCCACGCCACCGCGGCTTGAAAACGAGACCATCGCCCGGCTGAGAGCTCGTCCAGAAGGTACTTCCCGAAACGGTGTGCGATAGGCTGATTGAGGAACACTGGCATACAGCGTCTCCGCAGGGTCGCAGCACGGGCGGGACGTTGCCGCGAGTGTGCAGGGCGAGCCATTCTCAGGGATGGTACCCGTGTTCGCATGTCGCGCCCACTGGACGGGCGCGCAACACGGCCTCCCCTGGGGTACTCAGCGCGACAATCCCGGCCGGTTAGCAGAGGGGTATGGGCGAGGGCAGCGTCCCTCGCCGCATGCCACGACACGAAGCGCAGAACACCCCGACGACGGCCGGCTCGCTTTGCTTGCCCGCCCGCGCCATCGAAATCCTCGCCACGGCGACAGCCCGGTTGATTGACGCGAACGCCCATGGTGCGGGCGTCAGCATCGAACATGCCGGTTCCCCAGGGGCGGGACTTGAACTCGGGGATCATGCCGCCCTCAGTGTGCCTACGGGTGAACGCCACCGTCCCGAACCGGAGAACCCGGGACTACGCGGCCCGAAGGAGCCTGAAGGACGATGAAGACCGCCGCAACTAAAACCACCCAGCAACAGGTCGACGAACTCCGCGAAATGCCCGTTTCGCGGCTCCGCGAGCGCTACGCGGAGGTCTTCGGCGAGCCGACGGCCTCCGGGAATCGCCAGTGGCTCTATCGGCGGGTCGCCTGGCGCATCCAGGCCCTGGCGGAGGGGGACCTCTCCGAACGGGCGCGGCGTCGGGCCGCGGAATTGGCCCGGGACGTAGACGTCCGGGTCAGGCCGCCGGGGGAACGGGAAGGCAACGAACCCAGGGTCGGCGCGCGGCTCGTGACAATCACCGGGCGGCTGGCGTCGACGGGAGCCGACCGCCTGCCCGCGCCGGGCACCGTCCTGCGGCGCACGTTCAAGGGCGCTGAGCACGAGGTCACGGTGCTCCCCCACGGCCTCGAGTACGAGGGGAGGACGTACCGCTCCCTGTCGGCGGTGGCGACGGCGATCACCGGGTCGCACTGGAACGGGTTCCTCTTCTTTGGCCTGACCAAGAAGGGGTCCGCATGACCGCAGCGAGCACCAAGCTTGCCGGCGCTCCCCGCCGCGCAGCCGCCGAGGTCACGGTCAGCGGTCCCGCTACCGCTTTTTTTGCAAGAGCACGGAGGAGGGGCTCAGCCAGGAGTTCAACTCGCTCGACGCACAGCGCGAGAGTGCCGTCGCATACATCGCCAGCCAGAAGAACGAGGGGTGGTCCTGCGTCCCAGACCGCTACGACGACGGCGGCTTTACCGGCGGCAACATGGACCGGCCCGCGCTCAAGCGTCTGACGGACGACATCGAGGCGGGCAAGATCGACTGTGTGATTGTTTACAAGGTGGACCGCCTCAGCCGGTCGCTGATGGACTTCGCCCGGCTGATGGCGCTCTTCGACCGCAAGGGCGTGTCGTTCGTGTCGGTCACCCAGCAGTTCAACACCACGCACTCGATGGGTCGTTTGACGCTGAACATTCTGCTGTCGTTCGCGCAGTTCGAGCGGGAGATCATCTCCGAGCGGACGCGCGACAAGATCGCCTCGGCACGCCGCAAGGGCAAGTATCAGCACGGCAAGCCCATCTTGGGCTACGACTTCGTGCCCGCGCCCACCCCGTTCACGGGGCGACGGCTGGTGGTCAACAAGACCGAGGCGGAGCGGGTTCGTCGCATCTTCGAGTTGTACCTGGAGGCGGGGAGCATCCTCCGAGTCGCGGACGAGTGCAACAGCCGCGGGTGGACCACCAAGTCGTGGACCACAACGGCCGGGCGCACGGTGGGCAAGCGGGAGTTCGACAAGACAATCATCTCGCGGCTGCTCCGAAACCCGCTGTATGTCGGGAAGGTGCCGCACAACGGCGCGGTCTACGACGGCGAGCACGAGGCGATCGTCGAAGACGACCTCTTCCGCCGCGTTCAGGCACGATTGAGGCTGGCTGGCGAGCGCGGCGGTGCCGGCGTCAAGAACTCAACCGGCGCGCTCCTGGGCGGGCTGGTCCGGTGCAAGGGGTGCGGGTGCGCGATGTCGCCGAGCAGCGCCTCGAAGAAGAGGCCCGATGGGACTCGGACCCGCTACCGCTACTACGTCTGCTCCCACGCCGTGAAGCGCGGAAGGCAGCACTGCGCGGCCCCTTCGCTGCCCGGCCCGGCGCTCGAGACGTTCGTGCTCGAGCAGCTCAAGGCACTGCTGGCTGACTCCCCGCAGATGACGCTCGTTGTTGATCGGGCTATCGACCTGCTCCGCGAGGCCGCCGGGAATCGCCTCGCCGAGCAGACGCGGCTCCGCGGTGTGCTCGATCGGCTCTCGAACGAGGAGCCGACGGCCTCCACGCGACGTGAGGTCGAGCGGGTGCGGCGGACGCTGGCGGCGGTCTCCGCGCAGGTGGCTACGGACGCCGAACGGCTGATCGATGAGGACGAGGTAGCCGGAGCGGTGGAGGCCTTCGACGGGGTCTGGGACGCGATGACGCAGTCCGAGCGCGCCGAGTTCCTCCACGTCGTGATTGCATCCGTCGAGTACGACGGGCAAACGCAGGACGTCGCGATCACCTTCAAGCCGGAGGTCTCTCAAGCGGAGTCACCGAGCGCATGACTACCTCCCCACGACACCCCCCCCTTAACGCAGACGCGATCCCGGTCACGAGGACGGCGCGATTCATCGTGCGCGGACGGGAGCGGGCGGCCTCCGCTTCGGAGTCGGTGGAGCAGGCCGCGCCGCCCGGCCGCGTGCCCCGCATCGCGCGGTTGATGGCGCTGGCGATCCGTTTCGATAGCCTTATCAGGACTGGCGCGGTGTCTACGCAGGCGGAACTGGCGGAGGTCGGGCACGTGACACGTGCCCGCGTGACACAGATTATGAATCTCCTGCACCTCGCTCCGGACATACAGGAAGCGGTATTGCATCTTCCGCTTGTGGCCAACGGGCGTGATCCCATTACCGAGCATGATCTTCGCGCAGTAACATCACTTGTGGAGTGGTCGGCGCAGCGACGGGCCTGGCTTTCCCTTTCGCGCTAGACCCCGCAACACCCGGGCCATCGCGTCCCAAGCGGAGCATTGGTATGTACTTAGGTGGCCGGATAGTCTCGGCGTGGGTGTGTGACTACCTGCCTCGGCACGTGCCGCAGAGATACACTGTGGTCCGAATACTCCCGCCAGGCGTACTGGGCGGGCTCGCGGCGGAGGCTGCGGGGCACTCGTGTCTAGCCGGAGTTTCGGATGTCAAAGAGTCTGCGCGCAGGTCGGTGGGTCAACCCGGGGTCGCTCAATAGCATCGATCCGAAGCTCCAGTCTCGGTTCTTCCAGCGTTACCGAAGCGAGCTTGAACCCCACGGGGTGTTCGTTGGGGATGGACTGGACGACGCAGCCGTTCGACGCGTGATGTTCGGCGAGGTCTCCGGTCTCTCTGCAGAGCTTATCGACCGGATTGGCGTCATCGACGAGATGTCGACGAGCGGGAACCATGAGCTTCTCCTTGACGAGGCGAAGCGTCTCGGCCTCGACATCGGGCCGACCCCAAGCACCGCCGACCTTGTGGTCCTCCTTCTGCTCGACGGGACCGAGTCACTTGAGCGAATCTACGCCGAGCGCCTGCCTCTTGCGCGTCGCCTCTTTCGCAGCCATTTCGCGCTCACGGCCGACCCGCCACTCGTCTCCGGGGTCCCTGACCATGTGCTCAAGGGGTACGAGGACGGGCTGGAGCAGGACTTCGTCGGGCGCGGACGTGGGTCGGGTGTGCGCGTGTTCCACTTCCCGACGACTACAGGCTTTCGGCAGATGATCCGTCGCGCCGACGTGGCACATCGCGATGTATCGGTTGATCCGCTCACGGGTGGCCGTCAGCACATCATCTTCCATCCGGAACGGTTCGACGTACTGATCTACGACCACACGCAGGGCGAGATGCAGGTCAACGCGAAGCACGACGCCGACGTGCGAGCGTACTTGGAGCACGTGGGGCATCACCTGTTTACCCACTCGCAGCTCTTTCTCGCCGAAGGATTGCCGGCGAAGTACACGCTCAAGCCCATTCTGGAGAGGGAGCAAGCGTGCTTGCGCTGCGACGATGTGCCTGAGCTCGAAGCGGTTTGGCTCCGCGGGCTGGACTGGGCGCATCCCAAGGCAATTGATCTCGTCGAGCGCCCTCGCTCCAAGAGCGACCTGTTCCGGGCCATGACGGACGCCGGTCGCGGCATCCCTCGGGGCGTCAAGCTCATGAGCGCGACGTTCAACGTCGTCTTCAGGACGGGCCGGGAGGGGCAGCTCCGGATCGTGCTGCCGAACAACGCCGTGTACTCCCGAGAGAGCGACAGCGAAGTGATCCTCCGCTGGCTCGGGCTGCGCGGATTCCTCCAGGACCGCGGGAAAGCAACGGATGGGCTCACTCGGGCACTTGTGGCATCGTCTTGAGACCTCGCCTGCGGACGCCGCGCCATGCGATGAGTGGCGGTCGCTTTGCGGGGACGATTTCGCGTGCGTCGAAAGCCTCCTAGAGGCCAGCGGCCGCCGCGCGTCGGTGGTCGCGTCTCCGCGGCCGAACGCCCCTGACATGCGCGTGGTCGTTCACAGAAACGGGACCGTTGTCGCCGTCTGCGATCGGGGAATCACACCCCGGCGAGAGCTCGCGCCGGACGACTACACACTCTTGCACATCTCCCTCAAGCGTCTGCGGCCCGTGATCGCTAGGGCGCTGGGCCTCGAAACCTCCACCGCCCCCATCAAGGGGCTTCCGGGAGCCTTTCGTTTGGGCACCTGGGGTGTCCCGGGCTCGGACAGATTCCCGGTGACGTTTGTGGCCGAGCCCGACATCACAGCGCTTGGCACGACGATCCGCTCGGTGGTGTCGTCGAGCGACCTAGGCATGATCATCCTGACGCCGACCGCTGAGGGGTGGTCAGACGAGTTGCGCGAGTGGGTTGAGGCACGCAAGGGTGCACTCGTCCCCGCCGAGGATGCACTCGATTCGGACGGCACCGGTTTGATCGCATCTGGTCTCTGGCAAGGCTTTGTCGACCGCTTCGTCCGTCGCAACGGCATCAACATCACTGCTCCCCGCCGCACCAGGGCCAAGCGGAAGAAACGCGCGGATCGCCTGGGCAACATCAAGGCCATCGAGAAGACCCTCACGGAGATGGCACGGGATCGGGTCGCGCTCATTCGCACTCGTCTCCGGGATGGCCAGGGCATGCCGACCAGCCTGCCGCGTGTGACCAAGTCGCAGATCGCTGCCACGGCCAAGGTGAAGGCCTACGCCGTCACGCGCGTCTTCAATGACTCGGACGCCGATTCCGTGCGCAAGCTGTACTCGCTTGTGAACGATCCGGATGCGCTCTGGAACTCCGGTTTCGGGCGTGTCGGACGGGGCCGCTGACGCCCACCAGTTTTTTGCACTTTGAGTTGATTGCTGTAAGTGCAAGATGCACTTCTGCTGTGCTTTGGCCTTGTGATTTCAGGCCCGCGGTGAGTATCGCGTGCATTTCTGCGCGCTGATCTGCAAGCCCAACCGGCTGGTGAACACGCCGCGACGTGCGGCGCGAACCACTCACCAGCACGGAAGCAATCCATGCTCGCAGAACCCACCGACTCACCCATCGTTACCGCAGTCCAATGGCCCGCCGCACAGCCGGCTCTGCCGACACTCACGCTCCGCCAGATGCGGTTCCGCACTGAGCGGCTCGGACGGTTGTACTGCCTCGTCCCGGATCAGGTCGCCGACCTGCAGCAGGAGCTGGCGACCGAGATCTGGCGCGCGATGCGCCGGTACGACTCGGCGATCGCGTCGCGGACCACATTCATGAAGGGAGTCATGGACCTCTGGTACAAGCAGAAGTGCAAGCAACTCCGCCGGGACGCGGAGACGCTCGCCCGCGTGGTGCCGCTTCCGCCCCTCGGCAAAGAGGGCTTCGACTACGCCGACCGCCGCGAACGTGGCTTTCGGGATGTCGACCTGCGGCTTGATCTGGCTTCCAGGGTCGCGCAGCTGCCCCACGACCTGTCCGCGCTCGCCCGCGACCTGCTGGCGGGCAAGTCGGTCCCCGAGATCGCCGCGGAGCGCGGCGTCCACCGAGGCACGATGAACCGCGTAGTGCTCCGGCTTCGGACGCACTTGGCTGACTTCGATCCGGCCGCCAACTAACGCGCGACAAGCGGCGGGTTCGGGCAGAGGGGTATGGGCGTGCCCCCTGCCCGAGTCCCGCTCGCTGTACCGCTCGGACGCACCGCCGACGGCCTCCCACTCGTGCGCCTCGGCCAGGGTGCTTTCACCCGCGACGTCTGGCCCGAGGACATCGATCCCGCATTCCGCAGCCACGGAGAACCCATGCCCGCTCCCGCAACAGCCACCCTCATGAACCAGATCAGCAAGGGCCGCAAGGCCCGCCCCCGCCGCGTCATGCTCTACGGCACGCACGGCATCGGCAAGAGCACCTTCGGCGCGATGGCCGAGAAGCCCATCTTCGTCCCCACCGAAGACGGCCTGGCCGACATCGACTGCGAGAGCTTCCCGCTGGCCCGCAGCCTCGGCGAGGTGATGGCGGCGCTCGAGTCGCTGTACTCGGGCGACCACGAGTACCGCACCGTCGTCATCGACAGCCTCGACTGGCTCGAGCGCCTGATCTGGGCAGAGGTGTGCGCCGACGAGAACGTCGAGAACATCGAGAAGATCGGATACGCCAAGGGCTTCTCGTTCGCCATCGACAAGTGGCGCTCGGTGCTCGGTGCGCTCGACGCGCTCCGCAGCGATCGCGGCATGACGGTGGTCCTCATCGCTCACGCCAAGATCGAGAAGTTCGAGAACCCCGAGACCGTGCCGTACGACCGCTACTCGCCGCGACTGCACAAGCTCGCGTCCGCGCTTGTGCAGGAGTGGGCCGACGAGGTGCTCTTCGCCACGTACAAGGTCCACACCGTCAAGGTGGACGAGGGATTCAACAAGGCCAAGCACAACGGCGTTTCCACCGGCGAGCGGATCATCCGCACCGTCGAGCGGCCGGCGCACGTCGCCAAGAACCGCTTGGGCTTGCCCGAAGAGATCCCGCTGGACTACCGCGTCTTCGCGGCGCTCGTGCGCGGCGAGGACCCCTCCGCCGCCGTCACTGCACCTGCCCCCACCACCGACAACGCCGGCGCGGTCTGAAAGCCGCCGCCGGTGTCCATCTCTGATTCGCCCATCACCAATCGCAAAGGAACTGACTCATGGCCACGCTGAACAACTTCGACGCCAACCAGGTTGACCCCTCCGTCGCGCTCGATCCGCTCCCCGCGGGCAAGTACCTCGCCGTCGTCTCCGAGTCGGAGCTCAAGCCGACCAAGACCGGGGGCGGCAAGTACCTGCAGCTGACCTTCCAGATCATCGACGGCGAGTTCAAGGGCCGACTGGTCTGGGCCCGCCTCAACCTCGAGAACAAGAGCGAGATGACGGTCAAGATCGCTCGCGGCGAGCTCTCGGCCATCTGCCGCGCCATCGGCGTGATGCAGCCCAAGGACTCGGTCGAGCTCCACAACGTGCCGCTGGAGATCAACGTCGGGCTGAAGAAGCGCGACGACAACGGCGAGTTCACCAACGTCATCAAGGGCTACGCCAAGAAGGGCGGTGGCGGCGCGCCGGTGAGCGCCCGCGCTCCCGTCGGCGTCGGCCCGGGGAGCACGCCGCCCTGGAAGCGATAGGTCCATCTGGTCGCGTCCTCGAGCTCCCGTACCCGCCCAGTGTCAATCACATCTGGCGGCGGATGGGCACCAGGACCGTGCTGAGCCGCGAGGGGCGGCGCTACCGCGCGAGCGTGTGCGCCGCCCTCGCGGCGAGGCGGGTCGTTCGGGTGAACGGTCGGCTGGAGGTGCGTGTCACCGTCTGCCCGCCCGACAACCGCCGGCGCGACCTGGACAACGTGCAGAAGGCGCTGCTCGATGCGCTCGCCAAGGGCGGGGCGTACCGAGACGACTCGCAGATTGATCGGTTGGTTGTTGAACGCGGCCCGGTGACGCCGGGCGGCAAAGTGCTGGTGGAGATCACGCAGATGCCAGCGCCACAGGAGTTCAAGCATGAACACGCAGGCTGACAAGTGGCGTCGAGTCACGATTGAGTGTGGAGAAAATCAGGTCACCACGGTCGGATCGCTCAAGACCGAAGGCCCGGAGAGCGACGGCCTCGCGAGTGGGATTGCGTTCTGTCTGTCGTGCGTCCTCCGCCAGTTGGACGTGTCCGAGGTCGAGGTCGCTGCGCACCTGCTCAGTGACGCGCACGCCAGGAATGTCAACGAGGAGACCCTTGCGCAGGCTGGCGGTCGCTTCCTTCATCGCCGAGCGGGAGCGGGCGTCTGATGCAACTGCGTCCCTACCAATCCGAAGCCATCGCTGCGGTGTACGAGCACCTGCGGACCCGCGACGACAACCCCTGCGTGGTCATCCCGACCGGCGGGGGCAAGACACCCGTCATCGCCACGATCTGCCGCGATGCGGTCGGCCACTGGGGTGGCCGCGTCGTGCTGCTGGCGCACGTGAAGGAACTCCTCGAGCAGGCGGCCGACAAGCTCCGCGTCATCGCGCCGGATGTGCCGATGGGCATCTACTCGGCGGGCCTGAAGCGCAAGGACCTCGGCTACGCCGTCACGGTCGCGGGCATCCAGAGCATCTGGAAGAAGGCCTGCGACCTGGGGCCCGTGGATCTGATCATCGTCGATGAGGCGCACATGGTCCCTGCCGAGGACGACGGGATGTACCGCCAGTTCATCGCCGACGCCAAGGTGGTGAACCCCAGCGTCCGCATCATCGGGCTCACCGCCACGCCGTACCGTTTGAAGTCAGGCGCGATATGCGCCCCCGAGAACATTCTCAACCACGTCTGCTACGAGGTCGGCGTCCGCGAGCTGATCGTGCAGGGATTCCTGTCGCCGCTCAAGACCAAGGCGGGCCTGCAGAAGATCAGCACCGACGACCTGCACGTCCGCGCCGGCGAGTTCGTCGCCAGCGAGGTCGAGGACCTCATGGACAAGGAGGGGCTGGTCGAGGGCGCGTGCGCTGAGATCGCCCAGCACACCAGGGACCGCAGCGCCACGCTGATCTTCTCCTCGGGCATCCGCCACGGGCAGCACATCGTCGATGTGCTCAAGGCCAAGCACGGTATCGAGTGCGGCTTCGTCACCGGCGACACGCCCGACGGCGTGCGTGCGGCGATCCTCGGCCGATTCCGTTCGGGCGAGCTCAAGTACCTGTGCAACGTGAACGTGCTGACGACCGGCTTCGACGCACCGCACATCGACTGCGTGGCGCTCGTGCGGCCGACCATGTCCCCGGGCCTGTACTACCAGATGGTGGGCCGAGGCTTCCGGCTCCACCCCGGCAAGACTGACTGCCTGGTGCTGGACTTCGGCGGCAACGTGCTACGGCACGGGCCGGTGGACGCGATCCGCATCGCCACCGACGATCGCGGCGACGGCGAAGCGCCGGCGAAAGAGTGTCCGAACTGCCAGGCCCTGATTGCGGCGGGCTACCAAACCTGCCCGCAGTGTGGCCACCAGTTCCCCGAGCCCAACCGCCAACAGCACGAGGCGAAGGCGAGCACTGAGGGCATCCTCAGCGGCCAGACCACCCGGGAAGAGCACCGCGTCAGCGAGACGACGTATCACGTCCATATGAAGCGGAGCGATCCCTCCGCGCCCCTGACCATGCGGGTCGAGTACCGCGTCGGCTTCAACCGCTACTTCCGCGAGTGGGTCTGCTTCGACCACTCCGGATACGCGCGAACGAAGGCAGAAGCCTGGTGGCGGGCACGATCGGTCGAGCCGGTGCCCGGCGGGACGGAGGAAGCGGTCGAGATGGCCAAGGCCGGGGCGCTCGCACCGACGCTTTCGATCACCGTCGAGAAGAAGGCCGGCGACCAGTTCGAGCGCGTCACGCAGCATGTGCTCGGCGACAAACCGCCGCGTCTGGACAGCGAGGAGGGCCTGCCGGACCGGTCGCCGGAGCCCGCGGGCATGACGTACGGCATCCCCGAAGACGAGATTCCCTTCTGATGAGCGATGGATCCTCCATCTTGCTCGAGTCGGCGCGCACGTACCTCGCACGCGGGTACGCGGTCATCCCTGTGCCGGCGCGGAAGAAGATACCCGTGCTCAAGGGGTGGACGGACCTGCGCCTTTCCGAGAGCGACCTACCAGCGCACTTCAACGGCACCGGCAACATCGGCGTGCTCCTGGGCGAGCCGAGCGGGTGGCTGGTGGATGTCGACCTCGACTGCGAGGAAGCGGTGGCGCTCGCGCCCAAGTTCCTACCGCCGACGGGCGCGATGTCCGGACGGCCGGGCAAGCCCGCGTCGCACTGGTGGTACATCTGCGAGGGGATCAAGACCCGCAAACACCAGGACCCGGTGTCCAAGAAGATGATCGTCGAGCTGCGGAGCACCGGGGCTCAGACAGTCGTCGGCCCGAGCATCCATCCCAGCGGGGAGCCCTACGACCCGCTCGTTGGCGAACCCGCCGTGGTCGATGCCGGGGAACTGGCCGCCGCTGTCGCGGCGCTGGCCGAGGCCGTGACCGAGGCCAGGCACGGGCGCAAAGAACGTCCGCGTTCACAGCCGGAGGCGCTCGGAACGCCGACGTTCCGAGCGGGCGACGACCTGCTGCGGCGTGCCGCGGCGTACCTCGACCGCATCCCGCCGGCGATCTCCGGTTCGGGCGGGCACAGCCAGACGTACGCGGCGGCGACGGCGATGGTGCACGGCTTCGGCCTCGATCCCGAGGCGGCGTTCTCGCTGCTGTGGGATCGGTACAACCCGCGGTGCGATCCACCGTGGAGTGAGAAAGAACTGCGGCACAAGGTGACCGACGCTGCCAGCAAGCCGCACGACCGTCCGCACGGGTGGCTCCGCGATGCCAGGCCCGCTGAAGCCAGCGACGTTGACCTGTCCGAGTTCAACCCCGAGCGGCGGCACGGCCCGGCCGAACGGCCCCGCTCGGAGCGTCCGCCAGATCCCGGTCCGTTCCCTGCCCACCTGCTCCGCGTGCCTGGATTCATCGAACAGGTCGTGGCGTACAACCTGGCCACGGCGACGCGCCCGCAGCCCGTGCTCGCCCTCGCGGCCGCCATCTGCCTCCAGGCTGTGCTCGCGGCCCGCAAGGTCCGCGACGAGCGCGGCAACCGCACCAACGTCTACTGCGTCGGCGTCGCACCTTCCGGCGCTGGCAAGGACAATGCCCGCAAGGTCAACAAGAACATCCTCTTCGCCGCCGACATGGTCGAGCACGAGGGCAACGAGGACCTCGCGTCCGACGCCGGGCTGGTGACCGCCGTGGAGGCCGAGCCGGCGGTCCTGTTCCAGATCGACGAGTTCGGCCGCTTCCTGCGCACCATCGGCGACCCGAAGAAGGCCCCGCACCTGTTCAACGTGCTGACGGCGCTGATGAAGCTCTACAGCAGCGCCGACACGGTCTTCCGGGGCAAGGCCTACGCCGACAAGAAGCGGAACAAGGTCGTTGATCAGCCCTGTGTCAGCGTCTACGGCACGACCGTCCCCGAGCACTTCTTCGAGTCCCTCACCGCCGACAGCCTCAGCGACGGGTTCATCGCTCGCTTGCTCGTGTTCGAGTCGGCCGAGACGCCGGCGCGGCAGCGGGCCAAGGCGTTGAGTGTTCCCGAACCGCTGAAGCAGGCGGCGGAATGGTGGGGAGCGCAGCAGCCCGGGGGCAACCTCTTCAAGGAGCACCCCAAGCCGATCGTGGTCGAGGCCACGCCGCAGGCGGGCGAGGTGTTCGATGCGCTTGCCTCGACCGTCGACGCAGAACTCGCCAAGCCGGACGAGACGGGGCGGTCGCTGTGGGCCCGCGCCGAGGAGAAGGCGTGCCGCCTCGCGCTGATCTACGCGTGCTCCGCGAACGCCGAGAAGCCCGTGATCGACGCCGACGCCGCCCGCTGGGCGTGCGACCTGTCGACCTATCTCACCCGGCGCATGCTCTACATCGCCCACGAGTGGGTCGCCGACGGCGTGTTCGACGCCCGGCAGAAGCGCGTCGTGCGGGTGGTGCGCAAGGCGGGCGGAAAGATCTCCCGCAGTGAACTCTGCCGCAAGACGCAGTGGCTGACCCAGCGGGAGCGGCAGGAAGTCATCGACAACCTGCTGGAAACACAGCAGTTGCGGCAGGAGGAGGAGACGTCCGCGACGCGGCCGAAGGTGGTGTATGCCCTTGCCTGAACGAGATCATTCAATCTTTCACCTAGTCATCGCGCGCGTACGCGGAGCGCACACGCGCGGGCAGGTGCATGGGCGTAAAGGAGGTATTGAAAGATTGAAAGATCTCTCTCATTCACTACCTATTCCCGAACCGGCTCCGGCCGTTCCCGCGGACTCCTTGGTCGTTGCGGCAATCGCCCACGGGAACAGGATCGTCCTGCTCGACCGCATGGGCAGGCGCCTCGTGACGGTGGCAGCTGAGAGGTTGGGTCCAATCGATGTATCAGCAGAGATGCACCTGCGTTGGCGACAGGCCGCCACGAAACTGGCGAAGGGAGCGGCCAGCTACGCGGCCCAGAGAAGAGATCCGTGGTGGAGGCGGACAGAATCGCTCGCGGCGTCGTTCAACAAACGGCAGTTCGACCTCGGGCCGCTCGGCGGACGTACTCGCTTTGAAAAGTACAGGACGCGAGATTGGCCTGCCGCGAGTCATCGCCTGATGGAGCAGATCACCAACAGGCATCGGGTACGGACGAGATCGGGTTGGCAGCGATGGTCGTACACGGTCAGCAACAACCAAGCCAAGCGGGCGGTGGCCTATGAGCGTCGTCGGGAAGATCTCCGCAAAGCAGATCATGGCGATGGTGGAGCGCCAGCAGTTCCGCTGCGCGATCAGCGGCAGGGAGCTGACGCCAGAGACGGCGTCGCTGGATCACATCACTCCGCTGGCCCGGGGAGGCAAGCATGAACTCGGCAACGTCTGGGCGGTCGATCACCAGGTCAACACCGCCAAGGGGACCCTCTCTGTCGAGGAGTTTGTCGCGATGTGCTTCGACGTGGTTCGTCACCAGGAGACCATACGGGGGAGCCTTACACCCTCCGAGTCTGGAAGGGGTCAAGGGGGGTGAGCGGTTCCTCCGCCGGGGGGGACCGGTCTCGAAAGGCCCGCGGGAACAGCCGCAAGGGGAGACTGAGTTTGTTGCGCCTGTCCGAGCGCCGGGCCAGGGGGCCGGGGGTATCGCCCACGTTGGCGCAGGGCGGGACGTGGGCGAACGGGCGGGGAGCGTGGGGGTTGGGCGGGGGTTCCCCGCCCGGCGGCCCCGGACGCGACGTGGGCGAACGTGGGCGGAGTGGTGGCCACCCGGGGGTGGGCGCGGTTGGTCGCCAACGCGGGTCGAGCGATGAGGAAGCGTCAAGAACGGCGGGCCGCGTGGCCCGCTGGCGTGGTCATGAACGGAGTCGGCAACGCCGCAAGGAGTGAGGCATGAAGATCGAGATGTGGGAGATTGGGCGGGTCAAGCCGTACGAAAAGAACCCGCGGAAGAACGAGGGCGCGATCGACGCGGTCGCCAAGAGCATCCAGGAGTTCGGGTTCCGCGTGCCGATCGTCGTCGATGGCGACGGCGTCATCATCGCCGGGCACACGCGGCTGAAGGCCGCGGAGAAGCTCGGCCTGGCCGAGGTGCCGGTGCACGTCGCGCGGGAACTCGACCCGGACAAGGTGCGGGCGCTCCGCATCGCGGACAACAAGCTTCACGAACTCTCGACGTGGGACATGGAACTCCTGCCGATCGAACTGGCCGACCTGAAGGGCGTTGACTTCGACCTCTCGCTCCTGGGCTTCAGCGCCGACGACCTCGCCGCGATCATGGCTCCCGCCGGCAACGAGGGCCTCACCGACCCCGACGAAGTTCCCGCCCCGCCCGACGCCGCGACGACCGTGCCCGGCGACATCTGGGTGCTCGGCAACCACCGCCTGATGTGCGGCGACTCATCGAAGCCCGATGACCTGGACCGGCTGCTGGATGGCCAGCCAATCCATCTCGTCAACACGGACCCGCCGTACAACGTGAAGGTCGAGCCGCGGAGCAACAATGCGATCGTCGCGGGCTTGAGTTCGTTCGCGCTGCCCGGCAAGGCCGACCAGCACGACCAGCAGAGCGCCGACCTCAACCGCTACCCCGAGAAGAGCCGCGCCACGCACAAGAAGCTCCGGGCCAAGGACCGGCCGCTGGCCAACGACTTCGTGTCGGACGACGAGTTCGACCGGCTGCTCGCGGCGTGGTTCGGAAACATCACCCGCGTGCTCATCCCCGGCGGCACGTTCTACATCTGGGGCGGCTACGCCAACTGCGGGAACTACCCGCCGGTTTTCAAGCGCTGCGAGCTCTACTTCGCCCAGGCGATCATCTGGATCAAGGAGCACCCGGTCCTCACGCGGAAGGACTTCATGGGGAACCACGAGTGGTGCTTCTACGGCTGGAAGGAAGGCGCGGCGCACCGCTTCTTCGGCCCCGCGAACGTGCCAGACACTTGGTCGATCAAGAAGGTCAACCCGCAGAGCATGGTCCACCTCACCGAGAAGCCCGTCGAACTCGCGCGGCGGGCCATCGAGTTCTCCTCGCGGCCCGGGGAGAACGTGCTCGATCTCTTCGGCGGCAGCGGCTCCACGCTCATCGGCGCGGAGATGACCGGGCGGCGGGCGTTCCTCATGGAGCTCGACGCGCTGTACTGCGATGTGATCCTGCAGCGCTGGGAGAAGTTCACGGGCCGCAAGGCGGAGCGGATGCCCGCGACCGCCAAACCGGTTCCTGTCGGCACGTGATCACTTCTCGTCACCTGTGAGGATCTGGAGGTACTTGTGGTACGCGAAGACCCGATCACGCTGCTTGCCGCTGACTTCGCGGAGGATTCCGGCGTCGGCGGCAACCTCGACGGCCTTCCGCGCCGTGGGCGCGGTGATCTTCAGCAGCTTGGCCACGCGGGCGGCCGTGACGACCGGGTGCTCCGGGAGCAGATCGAGCAGTTGCAGCGCCGCGACCGTGGAACGCTCATGGCTGGCCAGGCGGCGGCGATCCTTGCCGAGCAGCTCGAAGAGGCCGCTGGCGATGTTGACGCCGTCGTCGGCGGCCTCGCGGACGCAGCGAAGGTAGAACGCCGTCCACCCTTCCCAGTCTCCATCGGTGCGGACGGCGGAGAGGCGAGCGTAGTAGTCGGCCTGGTGACGCCTGAACGCCACGCTCAGGTAGAGCAGCGGGCTGGGCATGAGTTTCCAGTGCTCCAGCAGCAGCGCGATCAGCAAGCGGCCGATGCGCCCGTTGCCGTCCAGGAACGGGTGGATGGTCTCGAACTGTACATGCGCCAGCCCGGTCTTGATCAGTGGCGGGAGCGGATCGTCGCTGTGAAGCCACCGCTCCATCTGCGTCATTGCATCCGGCACGTCCTCGGGTGGGGGCGGGACGAACTTGGCGTTGCCGGGGCGAGTGCCGCCGATCCAGTTCTGGGTTCGGCGGACTTCGCCGGGGGCTTTGTCTGCGCCGCGCACGCCCTTCATGAGCCGCCGGTGCGACTCGCAGAGGAGGCGCGTGCTGATCGGCAGACCCTTGGGGTCGGCGATCTGGGCGCGAGCGTAGTTGATCGCATCGACGTAGTTGCAGACCTCCTCGACGTCGTGAGGCTTCTGGGCTTCCTTGGTGGCCTCGAACGTGACCACCTCGCGGAGCGTGGCCTGCGTGCCCTCGATCTGCGACGAGATGACGGCCTCTTTGCGCACGAACCCGTAGAGGAACCAGCCCGTGCTGGGCACCATGCGACCGGCGACCTCGAGCCGGGCCAGTCCTGTGAGCGCGTCGGTGTGCAGCCGTTCGATCTCTCCCGCCGCGTGAAGTTCCGGATCGCGTGGAGGGAGGGGATGGGGTACGAACGCCTGGACGGTTTCCCCGGCGGTCGTGGAGGTGCGGTAGGTGCCAGTGGTTCGGGGCATCGCTGTGAAACGCTCCTTTCCGAGCGGAAGAGTCTAGGAAACGATCGTTTCCTAGTCGAGTCCGCTGCGCAACGATCGTTTCCTAGCGGTTGGCCCGCCCCCACACCGCAGAAACGCCCCGGCGACGGCCGGGGCGGGGGGGAGCGGGTCGGAGTGGGGTCAGGCGCTGGGGGGCGCTTCCCGGAGGGCATGGAACTCGACCATCGCGTCTTCGTAGGGCGTCGCGCCCGCGGCGGCGTGGTCGCGCCCGCCCGCGGGAACCACCACGCTCCGCTCCTTGAGGAATGCGAAGGCGACGGCCGCCTGCGTCCAGGGGATCTTGGCGGCGTGCCGGAGGTCTTCGAGGTTGAACGGGCTCGTGGCCTCGGCCACCGCATGGGCGACCGCCTCGAAGGCGTCCTCCGGGCACCGGTGCTGGTACGGCTCGCCCTTCATCGGGACGACGCTGCGGACCAGCGCCCGCGTGCCATCGACGGTGAACGTCTCCGTCCGCTCGTTCGCGGGCGGCTCGTTGCAGGCCGCAACCGCGTGCTCCAGCGCGTCCCACTCCTCGGTGGTCAGCATCTGGACCTCGCGGGCGTTGAGCAGGCGCTCGGCCGCGTCGAGCAGGACTTCGAGTTGGGCGCGGGTGGCCTGCATGGGTCAGGCTCCCTTTCCTGCGACAAAGACGCCCTTCTCGTGCTTCTTGAAGCGGGCCTTGTCGCCCTTGGCGGCGATCTCGCGGATGATGGCGGCGTAGAGCGTGGCCTCGGGGGTCTTGCCGCCGGGCGAGCGCCACAGGGCCTTGGCCTCCATCGCGGCGATCATCTCCTTGGCCCGCATCGGCACTTCGCTGGCGGCGAGCACCTGAGCGGCGGCGTCGAGAGCGCTGACGCGCCTGGGCTTCCTCTCGCCGGCGGACTTCGAGGACTTGGGCTTCGCCTCCTTGGCGGCCCTCCGTTCCGTCACGGGCTTGGCGCTCTTCGTCTTCTTCGCCGTGGTCGGTGCGGAGGCCTTCGCGTCTTTGCCGCGCTTGCCCGCGGGCTTCGCGGCCGCGTCCGGGGCAGGGTTGAGGACCGCCGGGCCGAAGACCGCGACGGCCGCCCGCGCGGCGAGGCGGTTGGCCTCCTCGCGCGTCGGCGGGGCTTTGTCGTCGGGCGTCGCGGATGCCTTCGCGGCCTTGCGGGCCTTCCACGCGTCGCTCATCTCGCGCTGGACCTTGCCCATGTTCTTGATCGTGCCTTTGCGTGCCATGTCGGACTCCTTCTTCTTGGTGCGATTGCCCGCCGCACGCTGCGGCGGGGAAGCGTGGCGGTCGCGGTTCCCCGCGACGCCGCGCGGCGGGGGTCACTCGGCGTCACGCAGAAACTCCTCGATGCGTTCGCGCTCCATCCCGCTCATGAACCCGACCAGGTCGATCAGGTCGCTGCGGACCTTGCCGAGGTTGCCGGGCAGGCCCCAGTTGCGCGGGTCGGCCTTGGCTCGCTCGTCGTGCTTGTTGAGCTCCATCTCCAGCACGTCGAGCAGGCGGGCGATGTCGCTGCGGCGCGCGGCGTAGGTCTCTGCGGCGGTGGGTTCGGTCTTGTTGGTGCGCTTCGTCATGGTCGTGCTCCTTGGGGTTCGAGGTGCTGGTGGTCTCCGGTAAACACCGAAGCCCGCGTCACGCGGGCTTCAGGTCGTCGGGTCGGTTGGGAGTTCGGGGTTTCGCGGCCCCGCCGGGGCCTCGCGTCCCGCCCCCCCACGCGCTTCGCGGGCCGCGTCGGTTCGTCCCTGGCGGTAGCCCGCGTGCAGGCCCTCGCGGTAGCCGCTCTCGAAGGCGTGGCGGACCAGGTCGCGGATGGACCAGACCGGGATCTCGTGGATGTCGAGGCTGTCGCGCTTGCGCGTCTCCAGCGTCTCGAGCAGCAGTTCGACCTTGGCCCATTCCATCTCGGCGTCGAGGGCCTTCTGCTTGGTGATCGCGTCGATGTTCGTGCGCTTGGTGCTCATGGCGGCGTCCTTTCAGCGGTTGGTGGTGATCGAGGCGAGGAGGGCGGCGACGGCGTGGGCAACGTTGAGCACCGCCGCGGTGGTGCGGACCTCGTCGGGCGTGCCGAGGCGGAAGGAAGCGCCCGAGACGGTCACCTCCCACACCGAGCCGTAGGCGACGTGGGCGTTGATGCAGATCGGGCTGCCGCCGGGCGTGGGCAGGTCGATGCTGACGTCCGGGTTCGCCGTCACGCTGTGCGCCACCTTGGCGAAACCGAAGGGCGTGGTGTTGGCGAGCGCCCGCAGGGCGGGGAGCATCGCGTCGAGGTCGGCCTTGGTCGGGATGGTGTTCTTCGTGTTCATCGCTGCGTTCTCCTTCGTGGGGGTCGCGGGGTTCCGCCCCGCGTTGTGACACATGAAGCCGTGACATCGCGCGAACAGCAAGGCGATTCGGCGAGGATTCGCCGAGAATCTGCGGCTTGTGGGCAAACATGCCGACACGGGGCCGCCCGGGCGGGAGTTCCCACGCCGGGAGGTCCGGGATGACTCCCGAACACGCGCCTAGTTCCGGCCCCTCCCCCGCCGCACAGGGAATGTCACGGCTGAACCCCGGCGCGCTGTCGGTGGCGGACGCCGCGCGGGTTCTCTCCCGCATCGGCGGCAGGGCCGTCACCGAGGAGATGCTCCGCGCGGACATCGACGCCGGCGCGCCAACGAACGCGAACGGCACCATCAACCTCGTGCACTACGCGGCGTGGCTGGTGAAGGAGATGGCGGCTTCCGGAGGTGGTGGTGGCGATTGACCCGCGCCAACTCAGGCCCGGCGAACTCGCGCGGCTGCTCAACAGCACGCCGCTGGGCGAGGTGATCAGTGAGCGGCAGCTCCACCGGCACCGCACGCGCGCGGGGTTCCGCGTCGCGGCCGATGGCGATCGTGGGGGTGCGGGCAAGGTCGATCTGTTCCGGTACGTCGCTTGGCTCGTGACGACGCGGCACGAAGCGCTGGCGGAAGCGGCCCGCGCGCCCGAGGGGCTCACGGGCTACGAGGCGATGAAGGAGCGGGCGCGGCAGCGCAACGCCATGCTCTCGCTCTCGGGGAGGGACATCGGCGACCTGCCCGAGGTGGCAGACCCCGCGCGGCGCGCTCGGGCAGCGAAGGACTTCCGGTTCTTCTGTGAGGCGTACTTCCCTCAAACGTTTCACCTCAAATGGTCGGACGACCACCTGAAGGTCATCGCCAAGATCGAGCAGGCGGTGCTGGAGGGCGGTCTGTTTGCGATGGCCATGCCGCGCGGCTCGGGCAAGACCAGCCTGTGCGAGACGGCCTGCCTTTGGGCGCTCGTGTACGGGCACAGGGAGTTCGTGGCGCTCGTCGGCTCCGATGAAGAGCACGCGGCTGGGATGCTCGAGTCGATCAAGGCCGAGCTGGAGAACAGCGAGGTTCTCGGGGCCGACTTCCCAGAGGTGTGCCATCCCATCCGGTCACTCGAAGGCATCCACCAGCGGGCCTCGGGGCAGCTCTACCAGGGCAAGCAGACGCACATCGGCTGGACCGCGCGAGAGATCGTGCTGCCCACCATCCCCGGCTCCGCGGCGTCGGGGTCCATCATCCGCGTCGCCGGGATCACGGGCCGCATCCGTGGCATGAAGCACAAGCGGGTCGATGGCGTGAGCGTCCGCCCGTCGCTCGTGCTGATCGACGATCCGCAGACCGACGAGAGCGCCCGGTCACCCTCGCAGTGTGCCAACCGTGAGCGAATCCTCGCCGGCGCGATCCTGGGCCTGGCGGGACCGGGGAAGAAGATCGCCGGCCTGATGACGCTGACCGTCGTGCGCCCCGACGACCTGGCCGATCGCATCCTCGACCGCGACAAGCACCCGCAGTGGCAGGGCGAGCGGACGAAGATGGTCTACGCCTTCCCGGCGCGGGAGGCGCTGTGGCAGCGGTACGCGGAGATCCGGGCCGAGGGGCTGCGCAGCGACCGGGGCATCAAGGCAGCCACCGAGTTCTACAAGCAGCACCGGACCGCGATGGACGAGGGCGCGGTGGTGGCGTGGCCGGAGCGGTTCAACCACGACGAACTCTCGGCGCTGCAGCACGCGATGAACCTGAAGCTCCAGAACGAGGCGGCGTTCTTCGCGGAGTACCAGAACGAGCCGCTGCCGGAGGTGCAGGCGACGGACGACCTGCTCACCGCCGACCAGATCGCGGCGAAGGTGAGCGGGCACCAGCGCGGGCAGGTGCCCCTGGGCTGCACGCGCCTGACGATGTTCGTGGACGTACAAGGCAAGGCGCTGTTCTATCTCGTGGCCGCGTGGGAGGACGACTTCACCGGGTACGTGATCGACTATGGCACCGAACCCGACCAGAAGGCCCCCCACGGGTACTTCACGCTGCGTGATTTGCGGCGGACGCTGGCGACGGCTGCGCCCCGGGCCGGGGTCGAAGGGGCGATCTACGCCGGGCTGGAGCGGCTGATCGGCGCGACGGTGGCCCGCGAGTGGCGGCGCGACGACGGCGCGATGGTGCGCATCGACCGCTGCCTCATCGACGCCAACTGGGGCTCGTCCACGGATGTGGTCTATCAGTTCTGTCGGCAGTCACCGCACGCGGGCGTGCTCATGCCCAGCCACGGTCGGTACGTCGGGGCGTCGAGCATCCCGTTCTCCGACTACAAGCGCAAGCGCGGCGAACGCATCGGCCTGAACTGGCGCGTGCCCGTAGTGACAGGAAAGCGCGCCGTGCGGCACGTCGTCTTCGACACGAACTACTGGAAGTCGTTCGCCCACGCTCGCCTCGCGGTGCCGATGGGCGACCCCGGCTGCCTGTCGCTCTTCGGCAGCAAGCCGGAGTCGCACCGGCTCATCGCCGAGCACCTGACCAGCGAGTACCGGGTGAAGACCGAGGGACGGGGCCGCACGGTTGATGAGTGGAAGCTTCGCGTCGACGGTCTCGACAACCACTGGCTCGACTGCCTGGTGGGCGCGGCCGTTGCGGCATCGATGCATGGAGCGGTGCTCTTCGGGACGGACGCCGAGGCAACGCCGCGCCGGCGGCTGCGCCTGTCGGCGCTGCAGCACGGGAGGAAGACATGGTGAAGGACTCACCGGCTGTCAACCCGAGTACGCGCGAGGAGCGTGGCCTGCGCTGCCCCAAGTGCGGGTGCGGCCATCTTCCCGTGCGGTACACGCGGCAGCAGAATGGCCACATCATGCGTGTGCGGCGGTGCCGGCATTGTGGACACCGCGTCGTCACGCGCGAACGTCCGTAGCGCCACGTACACATCTGTACGAACATGCCGCGCTGACGCGAATCAGCGAGCCATGACCGGTGCGCCGCGTCGGAATGGGTGGATGATCACACACCTTCCACCCATGACCGACGCACGCGCGGCCGCCAAACTCGAGCTCGAACTACGGCTCACGCCCGGCGTCGACCGCGAAGACGCGGCGCAGGAGGCGTGGCTCGCGCATCTGACGGGACGCAATCCCGCGCGGGCCGTGAACACGTTCGCGCAGCGCGAGCGCCGGCATCGCCGGCGGCAGCGAGCGGTGGGCGGGCGCGCCGAGGTGCTGGGCGCAAAGGAGATCAGCCATGCCCGGTGATCCGCAGCCCGCGCCGGACCTCGACCAGGCCATCCGCGACAACGCGGCGCAGCCCGCGAAGGCGTCGGTGGACGGCCAGTCGGTCGAGCAGCATTCGCTCAAGGACCAGATCGAGGCCGACCGCTACCTCGCGTCCAAGGACGCCGCGAGGAAGCCCGGCCTCGGCGTCAAGTTCGCCAAGATCGTCCCGCCCGGTTCTGTCTGACCCCCATGCTCAAGACCATCGCCAACATCATGAGCCGGACCGCCCCCCATCGCGCGACGCGAGCGGTCTCTCCATCCACGACGGCGTCGCGTGCACCGCACGGAAGCGGTTCACGCGGCGGCCGTCGTGTGGTCGTTGCCAAGTTCGACTCGGCGCAGACCACCCCCGACAACCGCAGGCACTGGGCCAACGCCGACGGCCTCTCGCCCAACGCGGCGGTCAGCCCCGAGGTCCGGCGAGTTCTCCGCAACCGCGCCCGCTACGAGGTCGCCAACAACTCCTACGCCAAGGGCATCGTCCTCACGCTGGCCAACGACACCATCGGCACCGGCCCCCGGCTGCAGATGCTGGCCGACGATGCCAGCGCCAACCGGCGCGTGGAGGAACTCTTCGAATCCTGGGCCGAGGCGATCGACCTGCCCGGCAAGCTCCGCACCATGCGGCTCGCGCGTGCCGAGAGCGGCGAGGCGTTCGGGCTCCTGGTCAGCAGCCCGGGCATCGACTCCCCGGTCAAGCTCGACCTGCGGCTCATCGAGCCCGAACAGGTCGCCACACCCTGGCGCGTGGGGATGCGGGTTCCCGAGAACGAGGTCGATGGCGTCGTGCTCGACGAGCACGGCCTGCCCGTCGCGTACCGCGTGCTGCGCCATCACCCCGGTGACACGGGCGGCTGGGCGGGCGGCGGTGCCGATCCCGCGGCGTTCGACACGCTCCCGGCGAGCAGTGTGCTGCACTACTTCCGGCCCGATCGGCCGGGGCAGATGCGCGGCATCCCGGACATCACGCCAGCGCTGCCGCTGTTCGCGCAGCTGCGGCGGTACACGCTCGCGGTCATCGCCGCCGCCGAGACCGCCGCGGACTTCGCCGCCGTGCTCTACACCGACGCCCCCGCCAACGGCGAGGCCGATCCGCTCGAGCCGATGGACGAGGTCGAGCTCGAGAAGCGCATGGCCACCGTGCTCCCCGGCGGATGGAAGCTCGGGCAGGTCCACGCCGAGCAGCCGACGACGAGCTACGCGGAGTTCAAGCGCGAGATCCTCAACGAGATCGCCCGCTGTCTGAACATGCCCTTCAACGTCGCGGCGGGGAACTCCTCCGGCTACAACTACGCCAGCGGCCGGCTCGACCACCAGACGTACTTCAAGAGTCTGCGCGTTGATCAGCACCACCTGCGTCTGGCGGTCCTTGACCGCCTGCTCAAGGCATGGCTCGACGAAGCCGCGCTCGTTGAGGGTCTGCTCCCGCAGGCCATGCGGGTGCGCGGAGCGGCGACGCCGCACACCTGGTTCTGGGACGGCGTCGAGCACGTCGACCCCGCCAAGGAAGCCACGGCCCAGGCCACGCGCCTGGCCAACCACACCACCACGCTCGCCGCCGAGTTCGCCCGCCAGGGGCGCGACTGGGAGGACGAGCTCCGTCAGCGGGCCAAGGAACTCGCGCTCATGGCCGAGCTCGGGCTTCCGCTTGCGACGACCGCACAGCAGGAGTCCGCCCCGAGGCGCGACGAGGAACAGGAGACCGAATCCCATGCCGTCTGACACCATCGTTTTCAACGACCATCCGCTCGTGATCCGCGCCCACAAGGCCGCCGACGCCGACGCGCCCGCGCACAAGAGCCTGTCGCTGACGGCGCAGGCGGAGTTCGAGTTCATCTCGGGAGCGGGCGGCGATGCGGGGGCCGGGCCAACGCTGCCCAGGTTCCGCATGGTCGCGTACACCGGCGGCCCGATGAAGGTCGCCGGGTGGCGGCATCCGGTCGTCATCGACCTGGCCGGTCTGGCGATCCCCTCGCAGTCCCGCCCGATCCGCTTCGGTCACGATGCGGCCGCAGGCGTTGGGCACACCAGCGCTGTCGCCGTCGAGGACGGCAAGCTCCTCGCCTCGGGCATGATCTCCCGCGACACGCACGCGGCCAAGGAGGTCGTCGCCTCGGCCCGCAACGGCTTCCCGTGGCAGGCGTCGGTCGGGGCGAGCGTCGAGGCGTTCGAGTTCCTCCGCGAGAACCAGTCCGCCACGGTCAACGGCCGCGAGGTGCATGGACCGTTGAACATCGTCCGCCGCGCCACGCTGGGCGAGATCAGTTTCGTAGACCTTGGTGCCGACGGCGGGACGACCGCAAGCATCGCGGCCTCGTGTGAGGCTGTGGGGGCGGGCGGTGGCGACAATGGCGGTACCGCCGGTGGTGAGACGGTGCCGGGGAGCGGGAGCGCAGGAACCCCCGATCCCGTCCGCGACCTGCGGGCCCAGATGGCCGCCGAGACGGACCGGATCGCGGCGATCCGGCGTCTGTGCGCCGCGGGGGGCGGGTCGCACCCGGGCATCGAATCGCAGGCCATCCGCGACGGGTGGGACGCCACGCGGACTGAGTTGGAGGTGCTGCGCGCCAGCCGCCCCAAGCCTCCCGCCGGTCCGGCGATCCACGCGCACGGCCAGGCCGGGGTCACGCAGAAGGTGCTCGAGGCCGCGTGCATCCTCTCCGGCCGCCTGGAGAACCCGGAGCAGCACTGCAACGAGCGTGACCTCGAGGCCGCGAGCCGCGCCTTCGGCCGCACGATGGGGCTGCAGGAACTGCTCCTGCACGCCGCGTGGGCCAACGGCTACTCGGGCCGTACCTTCCGCGACTGGCACGGCGTCATGGACGCGGCCTTTGGGCGTCCCGGGGCCGACGTGCAGGCCTCCATCGGCAACAGCACCATCAGCATCGCGGGCATCCTCTCCAACGTCGCCAACAAGTTCCTGCTGGAGGGCTTCTTCAGCGTCGAGCGCGTCTGGCGGAACATCTGCGCCGTCCGCAGCGTCACCGACTTCAAGACCGTCACCAGTTACCGGTTGACCGGCAACGACGGGTACGAGAAGGTCGCCCCGGGCGGCGAGATCAAGCACGGCACGCTCGGCGAGGAGTCGTACTCCAACAAGGCCGAGACCTACGCGCTGATGCTGTCGATCGACCGCACCGACATCATCAACGACGACCTGGGCGCGATCACGACCGTCCCCCGCAAGCTCGGCTCGGGCTCGGGCAAGACCATCAACGAGGTCTTCTGGGCCGCGTTCATGGCCAACAGCGGCTTCTTCACCGTCGGCAACAAGAACTTCATCTCCGGCGCGGACACGGCGCTCTCGATCGACGGCCTGACCAAGGCCGAGGTCACGTTCATGGACCAGGTGGACTCCGACGGCAAGCCCATCGGCGTGCTGCCGTCGATCCTGCTGGTGCCCACGGCGCTGTCGGCGATGGGCAGCCAGCTCTTCAAGAGCCAGGAACTGCGCGACAACACCGCCAACGCGCGCTACCCGATCACCAACCCGCACCAGGGCAAGTTCCGCGTCGAGGTCAGCCGCTACCTGGGCAACCCCAAGTTCACCGGCAACTCGACGAAGGCGTGGTACCTGCTCGCGGACGCGAGCGATCTGCCCGTCGTCGAGATGGCGTTCCTCAACGGGCAGGAGTCCCCGACGATCGAGACGGCCGAGCAGAGCTTCAACCGCCTGGGCATCCAGATGCGTGGGTACCACGACTTCGGCGTGGCGCTGCAGGACCCGCGCGGCGGCGTCAAGAGCAAGGGCGAGGTGTAAGCCACCATGGGCGACTCGATCCCGATCGGTGGTGAGGGCGGCGAAGGCGAGCCGGGCGAGCCCGGCTCCGGAGGATCACAGATGTCCACGACGAAGTTCGTACAGGAAGGCGCGGCGATCGACTACACCCCCGGGGCCGACATCCCCGCGGGCACCGTCGTCGTGCAGGGCGACCTGGTCGGCACCACGCGTGTCGACCTCAAGTCGGGCCAGCTCGGCTCGCTGGCGGTGCAGGGGGTCTTCGACTTCCCCAAGGCCGCCGGCGCGGGCACGGCGTTCACTGTCGGCACGCTGGCCTACTGGGACGCGACCAACAAGGTCGCCACCAAGACCGCTGCCGGCAACAAGGTGATCGGCAAGGCCGTGCGCGCCGCGGCGGATGCCGACACGACGGTGCGCATCCGTATGTCGCAGTGATCCCCGCGAGTGGAGGCTTTGCATGGGTGACCTGCTCGAACAGGGCGCGGCGTTCCTCGACGACCAGCGGCATCGGCACATGAGCCGCGCGGTGGTCTACAGGCGCGGCGCGGAGGAGAAGGAGGTGCAGGCCACCATCGGCCGCACCGAGTTCGAGCAGGCGGACGAGGCGGGCCTGATCCACCGCGTCGAGTCACGGGACTTCCTGATCCGCGCGGCGGACCTGGACCTGGGCGCGGGACCGATCCAGCCCAGGGCGGGCGATCAGGTGCGGGAGACGGTGGGCAGCGTGGGGGGGCAGGTGCTGGTGTACGAGGTCAACGCGCCCGGCGGGCAGCCGCCCTGGCGATTCAGCGACCCGTACCGGCGGGTGATGCGGGTTCACACGAAGTTCGTGGGCACGGAGGCGTGATGACGGGGCTGAATGGACAGAACGGCACCAACGGCGGCAAGGCGTCGCTGCGCGTCCAGTGGGCGGGGATCGTCGTGACGATCCTCTTCGCGGCGGGCGCGATGACCGTCCAGTGGGGCGTCGTCACCGCCAAACTGCAGCAGGTCGAGAAGCGACTGGACGAACTGATCGTCGAGGCCCGGGCCCTGCGCACCGAGTACCAGTCGATCGAGCGGCGGGTGTCGTACCTCGAGGGACGGCTGAATGGGAGGCCGGGGCAGTGAGCACCATCGCCGCCATCGCCGACGCGGTCGCCGCGCACATCAACTCTGGGACGTACTCGCGCCCGGTGAGCGCCGAGCGGATGTACCAGCCCGCCTTCACGCTGGAGGACCTCAAGGACCTGCGCGTGTCGGTCGTGCCGCGGACGGTCGGCATCTCCGCCGCCAGCCGCGACAGCAGCACCTTCGAGTGCGTCGTCGACGTGGGCGTGCAGCAGAAGCTGCCCCCGGCGAACGAAGAGGACGAGATCGACGTCCTGCTCGACCTGGTCGAGGAGATCGCCGACCGGCTGCGGCTGACGAGACTGCCCGGTGCGCCCGAGGCCGCGTGGGCTGGCATTGCGCACGAGCCCGTAGTGTCGAGCGAGTCGCTGGAGCAGCATCGGGTGTTCACGAGCGTCCTGAGCGTCACATACCGCGTGCGGAGGTAGGAGGCAGAGGTCGTGCGGAACTTCATCGCGCTCAAGATCGACCTGGACACGGACTATGTGGCCCTCTAGACGCCGACGCTGGTGGCGACGTGCACGCTGACGTTCGCGCACACGAACACGCAGGACGCCACGCTCAAGGGGACCGACGGCAAGGAACTGCTGATCCCGCCCGGCGCGCAGTACCGCCTGGAGCGCGTGGACCTGTCGCGGATCGAGGTCAAGAGCAAGAGCGGCGAGTGCGTGTACGTGGTCGGGCACGGCGGCTGAGCCCCCCAACCCCCACGAGCGACAAGGAGACCGGCGATGGCGATCAAACTGGGTATGGAGGCCGTCCTCAAGTTCAAGACGGGCGGCCAGGCGGGCGGCGGCACGTGGACGGCGCTGGGCAACACCCGCGACGTGACGCTCAACCTCGAAGCGGGCGAGGCCGACGTGACCACGCGCGCCAACGCGGGCTGGCGGGCGACCGTCGCCACGCTCAAGGAGGCGAGCGTCGAGTTCGAGATGGTGTGGGACACCGCCGACGCGGGCTTCACCGCCATCAAGAACGCCTTCTTCAACAACGCCGTGATCGGCCTTCAGGTCCTCGACGGGACCAGCGGCCAGGGCCTGCAGGCGGACTTCTCCATCACCAACTTCTCGCGCAGCGAAGCGCTCGAAGAGGCGATCACCGTCTCGGTCACGGCGAAGGTGACGTACTCGACGACGGCGCCTTCATGGATCGGCGGGTAACCCGACACCCCACGCACGTCACGGAGGAATCACAGATGCAGACGTTTACGGACAACGCGGGCAGGCAGTGGCAGGTCGAGATCAACGTCGCGGCCCTCAAGCGCGTGCGCGGTCTCGTGCGGGTGGACCTCATGCAGCCCATCGAGGGCACGGGCGGCCTGCTCGAACGCCTGGTGCGCGACCCGGTGCTGCTGTGCGACGTGGTCTACGCGCTGTGCAAGCCGGAAGCGGACGCGAGATCGATCTCCGACGAGGACTTCGGCCGGGCGATGGCAGGCGACGCCATTGAGCACGCCACCGCCGCGGTGCTGGAGGAACTCGTGTCTTTCTGCCCGAGCCCGAGGGACCGGGCCAACCTCGGGCGGGTGCTCCAGGCCACGCGGGAGGTGATGGACAAGGCGCGGGACCTGGCGACGCGGCGGATCGATCACCTGATCCAGAGCGGGGAACTCGAACGCCTGGCGGAGAACGCGCTGGCGGAGACGGAAGGCGAGGACCCACCGCCGCCGACGCCTGGCGGCACGTCTGGCACTGCGCCGGAGCCGTCGGCGTCGATCCCGGGCCCCTGACGCTCCGCGAGCTGATGGAGATGCTCGAAGGGCGGCAGCGTCACGACTGGTCCATCGCCTCCTCGTGCCTCTCCGTCATCGCCAACCTGCACCGCGACCCCAAGCGATCCCGCCGACTCCAGCCCAGCGACTTCGATCCCTTCGCCCAGCGCTCCCACGCGCAACGCCGCATCACTGTTCCCGTGTCGGTCCTCAAGGACGTGTTCATCGACGGCAAGATCCCCCGCATCGCACAGGAGGTTCACGGATGAAGTACCTCGGTTCGCTCTCCACCCGTCATGTTGTCTATCTTGTCGGCCTGGTTCTGCTCGCGCTCGTGCTCGCCTCGTGCGCCGGGATCGACCTGGGCGACCTCGTCAAGGTCAAGACGCCCAACGCGATCCAACAGACCACCGGCCTGCGCGCCACGCTCAGCCTCAACGAGGCCGAGGCCGAGTACCAGAACTGGTTCAACCAGACGCAGGCCACCGGCGCGCAGTGGAAGGGCAACATTCAGCGCGCCGGCGAGGTCCGCGGGCTGCTCGGGCAGCTCACGCTCTCCGCCCTCGACACCGTCGGCCCCACCGTCGCGGGTCTGCCCGTGCTCGGCCCCGCGCTCCCGGCGCTCACCGGCATCGTCGGCCTGTTCATCGGCTCGGGCCGTCTCCGCAAGGAGAAGGAGGCGTCGTTCAACAAGGGTCTGGCGACGGGCCGCGACATGGCTGGCGATGCCTGATCCGCACCACACATGCAAGGAGGCTGTCACATGAAGATCGTCGCCGGATGCTTCGTCCGCGTCCCCAACAAGCCGCCGTACCAGCACCCCGCCGCCAGTCCGGACTACTTCGCCACGCGCGGCGAGGTGGTCTGCGGCAGGCAGCGCGCGGAGCTCGACCTGCTCTTCACGCCCACCGAACTGCGCCGGGCCGCGCACCGGGCGCAGAAGAACCGCGAGGACATCCCGACGGCGAAGCGGCGCTCGCTCCTGGGGCTGCTGGAACGGCTCTTCGGAGGCTCCCCGTTGGGGTCGGGAACGTGATCACCATGCGGATCAAGGACATGTTCTTCGACCGGCACGTCGTCATGCGGGCATTGGACTCGGCCAAGCGGAAGGTGCTCAGCCAGGCCGGGGCGTTCATCCGGACGGCGGCCAAGACCAGCATCCGCAAGCGCAAGGGCACCGCCCCGCCGGGCAAGCCGCCGCATTCGCACGAGGGGAGCCTGAGGAGGTTGATCCTCTTCGGCTACGACCGCGCCAGCGATTCGGTCGTCGTCGGGCCGGTGGGCTTCGCCAAGAGCACCGCGCCCAAGGCGCTGGAGCATGGCGGCGAGACGGTCGTTCATCAACGCCGCCGGGGGCGGCTGGTCTCGCGGAAGGTGAAGATCGCGGCGAGGCCGTTCATGGCCCCGGCGCTGGAGAAGGAGCGGCCGAAGTTGCCGCTCTTGTGGCGGAACTCGATTCGGAAGGGAGGTTAACCGTGGCCGACACGCGGGGCATCCGGGCCGGACGGGCGTTCGTCGAACTCGGCGTGAGCGACAAGCTCAGCGCCGGGCTCCGCCGCGCCCAGAAGCGCCTGGAGGCCTTCGGCCAGGGGCTGCGGAGCGCCGGCACGCGCCTGGCGGGCATCGGAGCGGCGGCAGTGACGGCGCTGCTCGGCAGCGTGAAGGTCTTCTCCAGCATGGGCGACACGCTCGACAAGATGAGCCTGCGCACCGGCGTGAGCGCCGAGGCCCTGAGCGAACTGGGCTTCGCCGCCGAGCAGTCGGGGGCGGACCTGGAGACGCTGGAGAACGGCCTGAAGTTCATGCAGCGCTCGCTCGTGGACGCGGCGAAGGGTTCGGCCTCGGCACAGCAGGCTCTTTCGATGCTCGGCCTGTCCGTCGAGGACCTCGCGGGCCTCTCGCCCGATCAGCAGTTCAAGCGCCTGGCCGACCGCCTCGCGCAGGTGACCGACCCGGCCCTGCGCACGGCGCTCGCGATGGAGATCTTCGGAAGGGCAGGGACAAAACTGCTCCCCCTGCTCTCGTCCGGCGCGGCGGGGATCGAGGAGTTGCAGGCCCAGGCCCGCAGCCTCGGCCTGACGGTGAGCACGCAGACGGCCAGGGACGCCGCGGAACTCAACGACACGCTCAACATCCTCTGGCGGGTCGTCAAACAGGGCGTCTTCGCCATCGGCGGGGCGCTCGCGCCCACGATCAAGGACCTGTCGCAGCGGATCACGCGCGTCATCGTCGCCGCCACCGACTGGATCAAGCGGAACAAGGACCTCGTCGTGTGGGCGCTCAAGGTCGCTGCGGGCGTGGTGGTAGTCGGGGCCGCCCTCATCGGCCTGGGCGTGGCGATCACCGGCATCGGCGCGGCGATGGGCGTTCTGGCGAGCGTTGTCTCGGGCATCGGCGCGGCGTTCGGGTTGGCCGGCGCGGCATTGGGAGCGCTGCTCAGCCCCGTCGGCCTGGTCATCGCCGCCGTCGTGGGCCTGGGCGCGGCGCTCCTGGTCACCAGCGGCACGGGCGGGGCGGCCCTCGAGTGGCTCGGGGAGCAGTTCACGCGCCTGCGCGAGTGGGCCAGCAAGGTCATTGGCGGTATCTCCGACGCGCTTGCGGCGAGCGACATCGCCCTGGCCGCCGAGATCCTGTGGCTGAGCCTGAAGGTCGCCTGGCAGCAGGGCGTCGCGGCGCTCAACAAGGTCTGGCTTCAGGCCAAGCAGTTCTTCGTCGGGACCGCCCAGTCCATGTGGTACGGGGCGCTGGCTGCTGCCGAGATCGGGTTCCACGCGATCGAGGTCGCGTGGATCGAGACGACGGCGTTCCTCAGCAAGACCTGGACGAAATTCACCACCGGCTTCCAGCAGATCTGGGAGTCCGCGTCGTCGTGGGTCGCCAAGCGGATGCTGGAGATCCAGGGGCTGTTCGATTCCGGGCTGGATGTGGACGCCGCGAAGAAGGCGGTGGACCAGCAACTCGAATCGCGCCTGGTCGAACTGGAGGACGCCGCCCAGCGCGACGTGGCCGCGCGGGAGCGCCGGCGATCTGCCGAGCGCGAGCAGGCTGCCGCCATTCACGAGGCGACGCTCGCGGCGATCGGCCAGGACTTCGAGAACGCGCAGGAGGCCCTCCGCAAGGACACGGAGGCGGGTCTGGCCGAGTCGCGTGCGGCCCTCGACGCCGCGAAGGAGAGATTGGCCGCCGCGATCGAGGAGGCCCGGCGCAAGCGCGAGGCGGCGGATGCCGAGCGCGGCCCATCGCGTTCGCCGCGCGATCTGATGGCCGAGTTCGACGAGCGCATCGCGGGCTTGGGCGACCTGCTGGCCAAGGGGATCAGCGTGCGCGGCACGTTCAACGCCAAGGCCGCGCAGGGTCTGGCCGCGGGCAGCGACGCCGCCGAGCGCACGGCCCGCGCGACGGAGCAGACGGCGAGGCACACCAAGCGCCTGGCCGACGCGGCGGGGACGGGCGGGTTGACGTTCGGCTGATCGGAGTGACGGATGCCCATCGAGGTGCGCGAAAAGTTCGAGTCCCGCAGGCTCGTCAAGAGCGTCACGGGGAGCAACTCCTCGGCGGAGCTCGCGTACATCGTGCTCGGCACGGACAACGACATCGCCGCGCGCGATGCGCTCGAAGCCGAGGCCCCTGCCAACTACGCCACGCTGCCCCGCCAGAGCGTGCAGGTCGAGCCGCTGGGGCCGGGCCTGTGGGACGGCGTCGTCCGCTACGCCCTCTCCGGCGGCGGGGGCGGCCTGCCCACCGGCGAATCGTCGTTCCAGTTCGACACCGGTGGGGGCACGCAGCACATCACGCAGTCGCTGGCCACCGTGCAGCGCGTCCCCGCGCCGGGGATGGTCGCGCCGGACTTCCAGGGCGCGATCGGCGTCAGCGCCGACGGTGTCGAGGGGATCGACATCACCGTCCCCGTCTACCACTTCGCCGAGACGCACTACAAGCCCGACGCCCAGATCACCGGCGCGTACAAGGGCGTGCTGTTCAACCTCACCGGCAAGGTCAACGGCGACGGCTTCCGCGGCTTCGCGCCCGGCGAGGTGTTGTTCCTCGGCGCGAGCGGCGCGAAGCGCGGCAGCGGCACCGAGGCCGACTGGGAGATCACCTACCGCTTCGCGGCAAGCCCGAACGTCTCGGGGCTCTCGATCGGCCCCATCGGCGGCATCACCAAGAAGGGATGGGAATACCTGTGGGTGCGGTACAGCGACCAGGAGGACACCGCCGCCAAGGCGCTGGTGAAGCGCCCCATCGCGGCCTACGTCGAGCGCGTGTACGAGAGCGGGAGTTTTGCGGCGTTGGGGCTTGGATGATGAACAGATGCGATCGTGCCATCCTGCTATTGCACATAACCCTCGCGAGCGTGGGCAGCGTACTCGGCCAGCCATTCAGGCAGCTCCCGCCGGGATACAAAATCATCAACCATCGCCTGCAGTCGCCGCGCGAGCTCCTTGTTTCCGTTGTAGTTGTGAATGCAGTAGATGTGCCCGATGCCATGCAAGGCGCTGACGAGGCACGCGCTCGTTCGGCATCGATTGAGTACGTTCTGAAGGACCTCAATGCCCGGTTCAACCAAGTGTGGTCCCTTCTCGGGGAACATCACGGTGCCTTCGAGGTGGTCCATGTCCCAGATCATGTAGACGGCACCATCGACCTCCGAAGCCTCGCGGAGGTCAGAGTCTGGATCGGTGCCTCGCCGTCCGCAGACTCGATCGAAGAGATCCGTGTAGAGAGTGGTGATCGACCGCACGCATCGGACTTGAAGTTCCTGTGGAACAGTCCCGCTACGCATGTCGCCGATGTAGCCAGAGCCGCATCCGAAGATGAACCACGTCGCCTCGGCAATCTGGTCGTCCGTGTACCGGTCGGCGACAAAGGCCGGGGCCTCGAACAACCGAGTCAGGTACTGCGTCAGCAGGGTGGCGTTCATGTCGAAGAAGCGAGCTTCCCTTGCCGCGACAGCCTCCTCGCCATCTGGCGACGTCCCCGAGAAGTCACTGTGACCGTACGTGAAGCAGTAGGTCACCCACTCGTCGAAACTCGGTGGCTGCGCGGCGTTCATTTCGTCGCATTCTTGGAGCGCTGGTGCTCGGAGGGAGTCGGCCATGGGTGACGACCTCCGCAAAGTCCGGCCCGGCGATCCGCTCCGCATCCCCGCGCGGGCGTACAACGCCTTCGTCGATGCGGCGCTGGAGACCAAGCGCC
>VFQQ010000540.1_pt1 | contig 72346 bp, 59 predicted proteins | sample 3512341 | NCBI WGS metagenome assembly VFQQ01 (sample SAMN10412373, study PRJNA504923) | tailings metagenome | isolation source: Relicate 2 Philex TSF1 revegetated site | place: Philippines: Tuba, Benguet | collected 2017-08-29
TCACCATCAATCAGTTCCCAATCGGTGACTCTTTTTCAACTGCATCGTTACGGCTAAGGCAGAAGTGATGAAGCCCGGCGCCGTGCTCGCGGAGCCAGGCCTGCAGCGGATGGTCGGGCGTGAGCGGTTCGACGAGTTGCAGGTGGGTGTTGCCCAAATCGAGGTGGGTCAGGCGCACGACGCCGCCGTTGACGACCTCACTGCAGACCACGGGGAAGCCGAGACGGTCGCGCCAGGTCTTGAGGGCCTCGTCCGTGGAAGGCACGACGAGGGCGAGATGATCGAGGCCTTGGAAGGGGGTGGGGGAAGGCATTGTACTCCGGTGTCAAAGGGTGGCGTAGGAGCGGCTTTACGCCGCGATTTACACCGTCCGCCTGCGGTCGCGGCGTAAAGCCGCTCCTGCGTGGGATGATGGTGCTTACTCGATGGGTTGGACCTGGCCGGAGTGGGCGGAGCGGTAGCAGGCCTCGACGAGGGCCACGGTCGTGAGGTAGTCCTCGCCGGTGCTTTCGAAAGGCATGCCGGAACGCATGCAGTCGACGAAATGCTTCTGGAGGGCGAAAACGCAGTCGCCGGCGAAGCCCTTTCGTTCGTGGACGTAGGCGAGGCGGCGCGCGGGCTCGCCGAGCGGCTTGAGGGTGAGGTTGCCCTCGAGATCGAGTTCGAGGTGTCCCTTGCTGCCGTCGAGCCGCACCGTGCCGAAGGTGTAGCGGGCGTCGGCGGTATCGGCCTCGTTGTAGCGCGAAGCGTCGAGGAGTGCGGTCGCACCGCTGCGAAAGCCGGCGACGATCTGGCCGGCGTCCTCGCCCGCGATCGCGGCGTTACGCTTCTGCAGGCGGGCGTACACGGAGGCGATTTCGCCGCCGAGGAAGCGGAACGTATCCAGGAAGTGGACACCGGTTTCGTAGACGAGCAGGCGAGGATAGGTGCGAAAGAAAGGCTGGCGGGCCAGGTAGGCATCCTCGGGCCAGCCGTCGCCCATGCGCATGCGCACGGCGATCGAGAAGAGTTCGCCGATCGCGCCGGCGTCGAGCTGGCGCCGCATCTCGCGGTACCACGGCTGCCAGCGCCAGTTCTCGTGCACGAGGAAGCGGATGCCGTGTTTCCTCGCGGTCTCGACGACGGCGACGCTTTCCTCCCAAGTCGGTGCGAGCGGCTTCTGGCAGATCACGGCAATCCCGCGCCGGGCGGCCTGCTCGACGAGCGGCAGGTGGGTCTCGGGCGGAGTGATCAAGTCGACGAAATCGGGCTTTTGTTCGTCGAGCATGCGCGTGTAGTCGTCGATCCCGTACACGGCCGGCACGCCGTGGCGCGCGGCGGTTTCGCGGGCGCGATCGAGGTTGCGATTGCAGAGCGCGACGATTTCGACGTCGGGCAGGCGGTTCCACGCGTCGTATTGAAAGTGACTGAAATAGCCGGCGCCCACGCAGACGCCGCGAAGCGGAGAGGCAGGGTTCATACGGGAAGGTCGGAGATCTTGCGGGCGGGGTTGGCGAAGAGCCAGGCGACGGCGGCGACGGCACTGAGGACTGCGCCGATGTGGAAAAACGTGGTCGGACCGCCCGTCCACAGCAGAAGGTAGGGGAAGGCCAGGGCGACGAGGGCGGAGCCGAGGTTGCCGGCCATGTTCATCGTGCCGGAGACCTTGCCGGCGTGGCGTCCGCCGATGTCGATGCAGAAGGACCACGACGGGCTGAGGGTCATGTCGGCGCCGAAGATGGCGATCGTGAGCCAGAGCACGGCGCCGCCGACCTGTTCCTGTCCAACGCTCATCGCAAGGCCGAGGGCGGCCAGCGAAAAGCCCAGCATGGCGGGAAGCCGCCGTGAGAGGGCCGTCCGCCCGGTGCGAAAGATCGCGTCGACCAGCGCGCCCGAGCACACGTTGCCCGCGGCGCCGCCGAGCAGGGGGATCATCGCGTAGAAGCCGGCTTCCGTGTAGGTGAGTCCGTAGGTCTTCTGCACATACGGAAAGAGCCAGCTCAGGCAGAAGAAGAAGGTGAAATTGCTCGCGAAGTACTGGCCCATCATGAGCCAGAGGTTGCCCGAGGCGAGCATGCGGCCGAGGGGCAGGGGGCGCGGCGCCTCCGTGACGGGCGCCTGCTCCTGGCGGTTGGCGAGGATGTAGGCCAGTTCGTCCGCCGGCAGTCCCGGCTTCTCGGCGGGCTCGTCGCGAAACCACCACCACCAGACGCCGGCCCAGACGAATCCGACGACCATGAGGACGAGGAAGGATTCCTTCCAGCCGAGGGCGGCGATCATCATGGGCAGGAGCGGCATGGTGACGGCGGCACCGAGGCGCGAAGCGGAGAAGTTGATGCCTTTGACCAGGCCGCGTTCCTTCACCGGGATCCAGGAGTAAACGGCGCGCGCCATTCCCGGGAAGGCGCCGGCCTCGCCGGCGCCGAAGAGGAAGCGCACGATCATCATCGAGACGAAGTTCCAGGCGTAGGCGGTGGCACCGGTGAAGAACGACCAGAATGTGACGACGGCCGCGAGGATGCGGCGCGCACCGTAGCGATCGGCGAGGGCGCCCGATGGCGTCTGGAAAAGGGCGTATCCAAACGCGAACGACGAGAGGATCCAGCCGAACTGCGCGTCGGAAAGGCCCAGTTCCTCCACGATCGGATCCTTGGCCGTGGAAATGCAGACGCGGTCCACGTAGAGCAGGAACGACAGGAAGAAGGTGGCGATGACGACGAGATGGCGGCGGGGCATGGGGGATGTAACGTTGACGAAAAGGGGGATCTAGAACACGGGCCAGTGCGACGGCTCGGTGTCGAAGGCGAAGGCGCGGACGGGGCTGCCGTCGCCGCCGGCGAGTTTGATCGGAAGGGCGCAGAAGAAGACGCGCTCATGCGTCAGGCGATCGAGCTGGGCGAGGCCCTCGACGATCGTCACACCGCCGCCGAGGAGGAGGCGGTGGATGCGCGTCACCTCGTCGCGATTGTTGACGTCGGCGACCGACGGCGCCTCGACGCCGAGCATGCGGACGCGCCGATCGACGCACCACTGCGCGAGGTTTTCGGAAATGCGGGGCAACGCGTCCCGGTAGATCGCGGGGTCGCCGGCATGGCGGCTCCAGCCGGTCTTGAGCAACAAGCTGTCGCCCGGGACCAGGCGACTGGCGACCGGACCGAGGTGGGAGACCTCGATCGTCATGCGAGGCGCGACGGGGGCGATGGGCACCACCCAGGCGGGCCCGAGGCAGGCTTCGAGCGGTTTCGTGTCGATCGTCTCGGGTCCGGCCTCGAAATGCAGCTGCGCATCCATGTGCGTGCCGCTGTGGGAGTACAGGTGCCAGGTGGCCGCGTTCCAGCCGTCGCGCGCGACGGTGAACTTGGGTTCGCAGGCCACCCCGCGTTGCCCGGGCGCGAGGGTCAGGGTGAGGTCGATCAGGCCGGGCATGGCGTTTCCTCAAGTTGGGCGATGATGAGGCGGGTCATTTCCTCCGTGCCGCAGCGGCCTCCCAGGTCGGCCGTGCGGTTTCGGGGATCGAGCAGCACGGTGCGGACGGCGTCTTCGATCCGGCGCGCAGCCTCCACGGTCTCGGGATGATCGAGCCAGTCCAGCATCATGGCGGCCGAAAGGATCGTGCCGACAGGATTGGCGATGCCGCGGCCGGCGATGGAAGGCGCCGTGCCGTGGGAAGGCTGAAAAAGTCCGTAGGTGTCGCCGAGGTCGGCCGACGGCGCCATGCCCATGCCGCCGACGAGGCCGGCGGCGAGGTCGGAGAGGATGTCACCGAACATGTTCTCGGTGACGACGACGTCGAAGGCGTGCGGTCGCTGCAACAGGAAGAGAGCCATGGCGTCGACGTAGACGCGGTCGGTGGCGACATCGGGGAATTCCGTGGCGACCTCGTCAAAGATCCGCCGGAGGAAGGCCATCGACGGGAGCACGTTGGCCTTGTCGACCAGCGTGACGTGACGCCGGCGTCGCTGCGCGAGACGGAAGGCCGCGCGGCAGATGCGTTCGGCGCCGCGGCGGGTGATGCGCAGCGTGTCGGTTTCGAAATCGCGGCCCGGCACGCGCGGTGTGAGGCGGTCGACGAAGAGACCCTCGCAATTCTCCCGCACGATCACGAGGTCGATCCCCGGCTGTCCGTCACCGCCGTAGCCTTTCAGGGGACAATGGTCGGGGTGATAGAGGCGGATCGGGCGGACGCCATTATAGAGATCGAGTTGCTCGCGGAGGTCGATCTGCGGCGTCATTTCCACGCCGTTGGGCCAGCGTACCTCCGGGAGGCCCATCGCTCCGAGCAGGACGGCGTCGGCCTGGCGGCAGGCGTCGAGGGCGGAGACGGGCAGCGGGTGGCCGTGACGCAGGTACTCGGCCGCGCCGACCTCGTGGGTGGTGAACGCCAGCTCGACATCGCGAAAGCCCGCGGCGGCGGCGCGCAGCACGGCGAGGGCGGCGGCGATGACTTCGGGACCGATGCCGTCCCCCGGAAGGACGGCGATGTGAAAACGGGTCATGGGCAAAGGGGAGATGGGCAGGCGCGAAGCAGCGCCTGGCGGACCCGGAGCATGCCCGCTTCCAGCAAAAGCGTCCATGAGTTAGTTCGCATTTCTCCGGAGATTTTGCGTACCAGCGGAGGTTTTTCGTCGCGCCCGGTCCGGCGATGCCCTTGGAAAGCCGCATGCCCCATCGACGCAAGGTCGCGTTGCTCATCGAAACCTCGAACGCGTACGGCCGCGAACTGCTGCAAGGCGTGCGGTCGTGGCTGCGCGAAGGCGGGGCGTGGTCGATCCGGCTTTCCGAGCACGGACGCGGCGCGAGCGTGCCTTCGTGGCTGCGCGCCTGGAAGGGCGACGGGGTGATCGCGCGCGTGGATACGAGGCGCATCGCGACGGCGCTGCGCGCGACCGGACTGCCGGTGGTCGATGTGAGCGCGGCGCTGGAGGCGCCGGCGTTTCCGCGAGTGGTCACGGACAGCCGGGCGGTGACAAAGCTGGCCTTCGACCACCTGAAGGAGCGCGGCTTCCGGACTTTTGCCTACTGCGGCGACCGACGCTTCACGTGGTCGGTGCAACGGGCCCGGTACTTCACGGAGCACGTGCGGACGGAAGCGGGCGCCACGCTGTCGGTGTACGAGGATGCGCTGGGGGAAGACGCGGTGGCCGACGCCGAGCGCGAGGTCGGGGCGATCGCCCGCTGGCTGAAGAGCCTGCCGAAGCCCGTGGGTGTGCTGGCCTGCTACGATGTGCGCGGGCAGCAGGTGCTCGCGGCGTGTCAGGAGGCAGGGTTGGCGGTGCCCGAGGAGGTGGCGGTGATCGGCGTGCACAATGACGAACTGCTGTGCGATCTCTGCGAGCCGCCGTTGTCGAGCGTGATCCCGAATGCGCGCCGCGCCGGCTACGAAGCAGCGTTGCTGCTCGAGCGCATGATGAAGGGCGAGCGCCTGCCGGTGGCGGTGCGCTGGATCGAGCCGCTCGGTGTGGCGCTCCGGCAGTCGACGGACGTCGTGGCGGTGGGGGATGCGAAGGTGTCGGCGGCGGTGCGCTACATCCGCGATCACGCCGCGGAAGGCATCGATGTCTCCGACGTGTTGCGTGCGGTGCCGATGTCACGCACGCTGCTCGAGCGGAAGTTCAAGGCCCTGCTCGGGCAGACTCCGCACGAGCACATCCTGCGCACGCGGCTCGCCCGGGTCCGGGCCATGCTCGCCGGCACGGATCTTTCGATTGCGCTGATTGCGGATCGGACCGGTTTCGAGCACGCAGAGTACCTGAGCGTGGCCTTTCGACGCGAGACCGGGATGACGCCGACCGAGTGGCGCGCGCAGCACCGCGTCGGCGCGCCGGCCTGAGCCCGCATGGCTCATCTCAACGACAACGAGCTTGTTTGGGTCACAGAGCGCACCGAGTTCCGACACAGAGACCACCGAGAGAAATCCTCCGAACCGCGTTCATGGTTTCAGCCTACGGCATGGATGCGTAGAAGAAGGGCGCGCAAGGGACGCGCGCGGGTCCAGATTGGCTACCTCGTCTGGGCGATGAGTCCGCGCTCGATCGCCAGGGTGTGGATCTTCTTCAAGGCCTGCCAGGCGGTGCGCTCCATTGCGACGCGTTGGTCAGGCATGTTTGGCTGCATGGAGGTGCCCTCGTAGAAGACGTGGCGACTCCCTTGGAGATCGACGGTCACACGGACCGAGTACTCGTCCGTGTAGGTCCGCTGGTTCGTCTCCGTCTCCGGCGGTCCCTTGAGTCGGACCCACGCCCCTTTGTCGAGGGAGACAATGATCGGCGATCCCCATTTTCCGGTGAACACCCGCTGCCACGCTCTGTATTGGGAAGAGTTCACGTCGGACTCTGGATCGAGGTACGTATAGGACGCGGCGAAGGCCTTGAGTTCGTTTTCCGAAGGTCGGGCCGAGACGCAGCCGGAGGAACTCAGGATGGCGATCGCGGCGAGGACGACCATGAGGGGCGTTGCCGTTCGGTGCCGGATTGCCAGCCGGCTCCTGACAAAGGAACGATGTCTCATGGGGTGACCTGGTTCGGAAGCCGCGACGCGGGCGGCGAACAGGAGCGTGAGCAATGGACAGGGGGTTGCAATCCATTAGCACGGAAAGGCCAAGGTGGCGGGAGCATCCCTGCTCCCGCTTCGAAAAGGCGATGAATGGGAGCAAGGATGCTCCCGCCACTTTGGAGGCAATTCCTGGAGCGGGCTTGCTTGTTGTGCCCGCCAGAGGCTCGCTGGACCGCGGCATGATCGTCGACGCCCACGTGCACCTCTACTCGCCGGAGATCAACCGGGATCCGGCCGGCTGGGCGTCCGTTGCCGGCGAGCATTGCTGGGCGGAACTGTGCACCCGGCGGCGCGCCGACGGGCGGCCGGTGCAGGGGTTTCCTGACGTCGGCGGTTTGCTGGGGACGATGGATGCCGCCGGCGTCGCCCGGGCCGTGCTCCTCGGTTGGTATTGGGAAAAGCACGACACCTGCGCGGCCCAGAACCGCTTCTTTGCCCGCTGCGTGCGTGCCCACCCCGACCGGCTCGCGGGCTTTGCCGCGGTGCAGCCTTTGGCCGGTCCGGCGGCGCTGGCCGAGGTCCGGCGCGCACGGGACGACGGCTTGATCGGCGTTGGAGAACTTTGTCCGCACCAGACGGGCTCGTCCCTGGCCGCGCCGGAGTTCGCCGCGGTGGCAGAACTCGCCGGCGAACTCGGCCTGCCGGTCAACCTGCACGTCACCGATCCGTCCACCCCTGACTATCCGGGCAGGGTGGAGACTCCCTTGGAGGACTTCGCCGCGGCGGCGCGCCGGCATCCGGACACCACCTTCGTGCTGGCACACTGGGCAGGGGGACTCGACGTGCGGGGATTTGCCAACGTGTACGTCGACACGGCCGCCGCGCCGCTGATCTATCGGCGACCCGCCTGGGCCAAGTTGGGCGTGACAGCTCGCCCAGATCAGGTGCTCTTCGGGTCCGACTATCCGCTCAACCTTTACCCGCGCAGGCAGGCCGAGCCGGAAATGAGGGAGTTCGTGTGGGAAGCCACCGAGGCCCTTGGCGACGTGTCGTTGCGTGCGCAGGTGCTGGGTGGCAATGCGCAGCGCCTGTTCCGGTTGTAGTTCGCACGTTCTCAGCGCAATGCGAATTCGGACACCAGAATTTTGGCCACAAAAAGGCGCAAAAGGCGCAAAAAGCTCTGGCGTACTGAATGCCTTCTTTTGCGCATTTTGAGCCTCTTTGTGGCCCTTCTTGGATCCTCCCGGCGCAACACGATCTACGAAGCTTATCGTGTGCTCCATGATCTACGAATAATCTTCGTCGACCGTACGAAACGTGCAGGCGAATGCGGCTTTCCCCGCTAGGCGGACGGACCTGCCTGCCTTGAGGGTTGAATCTCCCGACGCTTTGCCCTGCGATCGCCGCATGTCGTCCGAAGTCGTCTCCGCCGCGCCGGTCTTCTCCAGCCTCGGGCTGCGCTCGCATCCGCCCACGATCGCGCGCCTCATGAGCATGGCGCTGGAGAATCCCGCACTGCTCTCGCTCGCCGCCGGGTTCACCGACAACCGCACGCTGCCCGTCGCCGCGGTGCAGGCGGCGGTGGCGGCGCTCGCGACGAGGGACGGCGAGCCGGAGTTCCTGCAATACGGCTCGAACCAGGGGCGCCCGGGCCTGCGCCGCCTGCTGGCGGAGCGGCTGGCCCGCCTCGAGCCGGAGCGCGACGCGACCACGCTCGCCGGCGAGCTCTTCGTCACGAACGGCTCGCAGCAGGCCCTCTACCTCGCGATGCAGGTGCTGTGCGAGCCCGGCGACATCGTGCTCGTGGACCGGCCGAGCTACTTCGTGTACCTCGAAATGCTCGCGGGACTCGGCGTGAAGGCGAGGTCGCTCCCCGTCGATGCGGACGGGCGGCTCGACGCGGCGGCGCTGCGCGCGCTGCTGCGGGCGGCGAAGGCGAGCGGGGAGGCCGCGCGCTTCAAGGCCGTGTACTTCGTGAGCTATTTCTCGAATCCATCGGGCCGGTCGCTGTCCGCTTCCGAGAAGACGGCGCTCGGCGAGATCCTCGCCGAGGAAGGGCTGATCCTGCCCGCGGTCGAGGACGCAGCGTATCGGGAACTCTACTACCGGGAGCCCGCGCCCGCGCCGAGCGTGCTGTCGCTGCGCGCGTGGTCGCGGTTTCCTCGCCTGTACCTCTCGACCCTCACGAAGCCCTTCGCCAGCGGGCTCAAGGTCGGCTACGGCGTCTGCACGGACGCCGACTGGCGCGCGCGCATGCTGCACGTGAAAGGGCATCAGGATTTCGGCTCGGCCAACTTCAACCAGGCGCTCTGCGAGCACGTGCTCGGCAACGGCGAGTTCGACGCCCAGCTCGCGCGCATCCGGCCCGCCTACGAGGCCAAGATGCGGGCGTTGAACGCCGCGTTCGAGCGCGAAGGGTTGCGGGAGCTCGGCTGGTCCTGGGAGGTTCCGTCGGGCGGACTCTACCTCTGGTTGCGCGCACCGGCGGGACTCGACACCGGCATGGAAAGCCCGTTCTGCCACCAGTGCATCGCGGCCGGCGTGCTCTATGTGCCCGGCGACCTTTGTTTCGGGGACGATCCGCCGCGCAATCACGTGCGCACGAGCTTCGGCGTGCTCGCGGAGCCGGAGCTCGCCGAAGCGGCGCGGCGTTTCGTGACGGTGGCCAAGCGCTTGGCGTGACGGTCAAAAAGGGTTTGCGACACCCCACGCGCGCCGGCTCTATCGACGCTCATTTCCCATGTCGTCGTCGATCATCGAAGCCTTCAAGCGAGCCGGCCAAGGCCAGGTTTTCGCGTTTTACGATCAACTCGCGCCCTCCGCGCAGCGTGACCTCGAGGCCCAGGCGGCCGAGATCGACCTGGCCGAGATCGACCGGCTGAACCGCACGCTGGTGCAGGTGAAAGGCGCCGCGGCGGTGGACATCGAAGGCCTCGAACCCGCGCCGTACGAGGCGCTCCCGGCCCACGGAGGCGACGCGGCGGCGTGGCAGAAGGCGAAGGCGGCCGGCGAACAGGCGTTGCGCGCTGGCCGCGTGGCGGCGTTCACGGTGGCGGGCGGGCAGGGGACCCGGCTGGGTTACGATGGTCCGAAGGGCACCTTTCCGGTCACGCCCGTGACGAAGAAGTCGCTCTTCCAGGTCTTCGCCGAGAAGATCCGGGCGGCGGGCCTGCGCTACGGCAGGGCGATTCCGTGGTTCATCATGACGAGCCACCAGAACCATGAGGCGACGGAGGCGTTCTTCCAGGAACATCGCCATTTCGGGCTCGATCCGGCGCGCGTTCATTTCTTCCGGCAGGGCCGCATGCCCGCGGTCACGCCCGAGGGCAGGATCATGCTCGAGGCGAAGGACCGCATCGCGCTGTCGCCAGACGGCCACGGCGGCTCGCTGCGCGCCCTCGAACGCAGCGGTGCGCTGGAGGCGATGAAGGGCGACGGCATCGACACGCTCAGCTACTTCCAGGTCGACAACCCCCTCGTGCGCTGCATCGACCCGGCCTTCGTCGGCTGGCACCTGCTGCGCGGCTCCGAGATGTCGAGCAAGATGGTGCCGAAGGCCTATCCCGAGGAGAAGCTCGGCCACTTCTGCCGCCAGCGCGGCAAGACTGTGGTGATCGAGTACTCCGACCTGCCGATGGAGCTGCAGCGCCAGGTCGATCCCGCGACCGGCCGGCTCCGCTTCCTCGCTGGCAGCATCGCGATCCACGTGCTCGATCGCGAGTTCGTGCGCCGCCAGGCGACGGGCGGCGCCGACGTCGCGCTCCCGTTCCATCGCGCGGACAAGAAGATCGCGACGATCGACGCGGCCGGCAATCCAGTCGCCCCGGCCAAGCCCAACGGGATCAAGTTCGAGATGTTCGTCTTCGATGCGCTGCCCTTCGCCCGCAGCCCGCTCGTGATCGAGACGCGCCGCGCCGACGATTTCTCCCCGGTCAAGAACGCCGAGGGCGTCGACTCCCCGCAGACCTCGCGCGACGACCAGCTGCGCCAGTTCGCCCGCTGGCTCGCCGCGCAGGGCGCGACGCCGCCCGTGGACGCCACGGGGCTGCCCGCCTTCCCGCTCGAGGTGTCGCCGTCGTTTGGATACGACGAGGACTCCTTCGCGGACGCCTGGGCGCGCCTGTCGCCCAAGCCGGAGATCCGTCCCGGCCTCGTTCTCGCTTAACCTTTCCCGTCCGCCTCTCCCTCCTTCGCCATGAGCACCCTCGCCAAGATCTCCGCCGCCGGCCAGGCCGGCAAACTCCTGCCCTCGACCGTCGAGAACCTCACCGCGTGGCTCGGCGCCGGCCTGCCGGCCTGGTTTGCCGCCAGTGTCGACGAACTTGTGGCAAAGGAGGCCTGGGGTGAGTTGAACGACCGCTTTTACCGCTACCTTGAGTTCGGCACGGGTGGCATGCGCGGGCGCACCATCGGCGTCGTCTCGACCGCCGTCGAGCAGGGCGAATCCGGCGCGAAGGGCGGCAGCCCGGCCCACGCCGCGGCCGGCTGCAACGTGCTCAACGACTTCACGCTCGTCCGCGCCGTCGTCGGCCTGCATCGGTACGTGAATCGCCACCTCGCCGCCTCTGGCCGGCCCGACGCCCCGAAACTCGTCATTGCCCACGACGTGCGGCACTTCTCCCGCCACTTCTGCGAACTGGCGGCGTCGATCTGGACGCGCCTTGGCGGCGTCGCCTTCATCTTCTCGGGCCCGCGTTCGACGCCGCAGCTGAGCTTCAGCGTGCGCTGGCTGAAGGCGCACTGCGGCGTGGTCATCACCGCGAGCCACAATCCCCCCCATGACAACGGCTTCAAGGCGTACTTCGACGACGGAGCCCAGGTGGTGCCGCCGCACGACACGGGGATCGTCAAGGAGGTCGACGCGGTCCCGCTGTCCGACCTGGCCGGCTTTCTCGAAATCGACCTCGCCCGTACGCTCGTGCTCGGCGACGCCGCCGACGAAGCCTACCTCGCCGCCGCGGCGGGAGCGACGATCGACGCCAGCGTATTCAAGCGCGCCGGCCTGAAGGTCGCCTTCACGAACATTCACGGCACCGGGGGCGTCTCCAGCGTGCCCCTGCTCGAGCGCGCCGGCTGCACGGTGCGCGTCGTGCCCGAGCAGGAGGCCTTCGACGCGCGCTTCCCCACGGTCAAGTCGCCCAACCCCGAGAACGCCGAGGCCCTCGCCATGGCCGTGGCTCTGGCGGACAAGGAAGGCCTCGACGTGGTCATGGCCACCGACCCGGACTGCGACCGCATGGGCTGCGCCGTGCGCGGCCCCGACGGAAAGCTTCACCTGCTGACCGGCAACCAGATCGGCTCGCTGCTCACGGATTACCGCCTGACGATGTACAAGGAGCGCGGCTGGATCCCCGCCTCCGGGAGCGAGCGCGTGGCGATCGTGAAGACCTTCGTGACCACGCCGCTGCAGGACGCGATCGGCCGCGGCCATGGCGTCAAGGTCATCAACACGCTCACTGGTTTCAAATGGATCGCCGCCAAGCAGCGCGCCTACGAGGAGCAGCTGAAGGCGGCCCTGCGGAAGGAACAAGGGATCGCGCTCGACTACGATGCGACACCCTTCGAGATCCGCGCGCGCCTGCTGCAGAAGCACAGCACGTTCTATGCGTTCGGTTGCGAGGAGAGTTACGGTTACCTGCCCAACGATTCGCTGCGCGACAAGGACGGGAACGCGGCCTGCCTCATGCTCGCCGAGGTCTGCGCCTGGGTGAAGGCCCGGGGCTCGGACGCGATGACGTACCTCGACGAGTTGTACCTGAAGTACGGATACTTCCTGGAGGGCACGATCAACCTGTACTACGAAGGGGCGGCGGGGGCGGCGAAGATCCGGCGGATCCTCGACACGTACCGCAGCGCGCCGCCGAAGGCCTTTGGCGACGTGGCGGTGGCCAAGTTCGAGGATTTCGGCCGCATGGACATCCGCGACGCGGACGGCGAACTCATCCCCAAGCAGGACCTCTATTTCGTCGCGCTCGCCAACGGCTACAGTTTCGCGGCGCGCGGCTCCGGCACCGAACCGAAGATGAAGTTCTATGTCTTCGCTTCGGCGCCGGTGAAGTCCGCGGCCGAACTGGCGGGCGTAAAGGTGGCGGTCAAGGCCGAGCTCGACCGCGTGAAGGCGCTGATCGAGGCCGACGCCAAGCGCCGGGCGGAAGGGTAGGTACGGGAGGCGGCCCGCCCGGTCGGGGACCGGGCCTGCAACCGACAGCATCCCTGCTGTAGGCCGCGTGCCCCCACGCGGCGGTTTGCGTCGGGCCCGTTGGTTCGTGTGCGTGCGACGACGACCTTACGCGCCACACTTGCGCCCGAGGGGTGCGTCTGCACCTTGGAGGCGTGCGCTCTCTTACCCTGCGTTGCCTCGGATTGCGTCCGGTATCCTGCCTTTTGCTTTCGTTGGCCCTGCTGGCCCTGGCCGGTTGTCGCGGGCGCGAGACGCTGGCGGATCGGGCGGTCCGGGAGCAGATGCTGCTGGTGGGCAATGGCGCCGAGCCCTCCAATCTCGATCCGCACACCATCACGGGCATCCCCGAGCGCGACATCATCATCACGCTCTTCGAAGGTCTGACCCGGCTTGACCCCGATACGCTCGAACCCCGCCCGGGCGCGGCTGAGAAATGGGAGATTTCTCCGGATGGCCTCCGTTACGTCCTTACGCTGCGGGAGGGCCTGCGTTGGTCGGATGGCCGCGCCATCACCGCCCACGACTTTATCGCCTCGTTCCGCCGTCTGCTCACGCCCCGACTCGGCTCGGACAACGCCGACGACATGTATCCGGTGGTCGGAGCGGAAGATTTCCACAAGGGCGTCACAACGGACTTTTCCACTGTCGGCCTGAAGGCCCTCGATGACCGAACACTGGAGGTGCGGCTGGTCCATCCGGCCGCGTTTCTCCTGCGCAGCATGTCGGGCCGGACCTGGTACCCCGTGCCCTTGCACGTGATGGAGCGGCTGGGCGACCCGCTCGACCGGGCGAATCCGTGGACGCGTGCGGGCAACCTGGTTGGCAACGGCCCCTTCGTGCTTCACGCGTGGGAGCCGAACCGCCACGTCGAGGTGCGCCGCAGCCCGACCTACTGGAATCGCGACGCGGTCCGCCTGAACGCGGTCCGCTTCATTCCGCTGGAGAACGAGTCGGCCGAAGAAGCCGCCTTTCGGGCCGGGCAGCTGCACGTCACGGGCAAGGTGCCGCTCGCGCGGCTGGATTCCTACCGGCGGGAGGCGCCGGAGCGGCTGCGGATCGCGCCGTATTCAGGCGTCTATTACTACAGTTTCAACGTGAACCGCGAACCGTTCACGGACGTCCGCGTGCGCCAGGCCCTCGCGATGGCGGTCGACCGGGAGTCGATCGTGCGCAACGTCACGCGCGCAGGCGAGACGCCCGCCTATCACTTCACGATCGAGGGCATCGACGGCTACGTGAGCGAGGCGCGCACGCGGATGGATTTCGACGAGGCCCGGCGCCTGCTCGCGGAGGCCGGTTATCCGGGCGGACGCGGGTTTCCTCCGGTCACGCTGCTCTACAACACGGCCGAGAACCACCGCGTGATCGCGGAGGTCGTGCAGCAAAAGTGGAGGACCGAGCTGGGCATCGACGTGCGGCTCGAGAATCAGGAGTGGCGCGTGTACCTCGACAACCTGCAGAGCGGGCGTTACCAGATCGCCCGCGCCGGCCTGATCATGGAGCCCTTCGATCCCTCGCAGTTCCTGAAGGTTTTCACGAAAGACAGTGGCTTCAATCGCACCGGCTGGACCGACGCGGAATACGACCGGCTTTACCTGGAGGTCATGAACACGACCGACCCGGCGCGCAGGGAGCAGTTGCTGCAGCGCATGGAACGCATCCTCACGGACGCAATGCCGATCCTGCCCGTTTACTATTATACGCGGCCCTACCTGCTCGATCCGCGGGTGCGCGGGTGGGCGGACAATCTGCTGGGCCTCGCGCCCCTCGAACGCGTGTGGCTCGAGTGAGCGTCGACCATGAATGCGTGGTTGTTCACGGCAGATCGAGGGCGAGCTTCCGCCGTTCGGCGGTGTGCGGCCACACCTCGGTCTCGGTCAGGTCCGGCCGCGGGTTTTGCAGCAGGAAGTCGTGCCCGCTTCCGGCCGCGTCGCCTTGGTCGAGGAAGTAGGGATGGAGACGAGGCAGGGGCCGCCTCGGCATGGGAGGGAGTTCCCGCGGAGGGAGCAGCCCGTTTGTTTCGTAGGTTTCAGTGATCATGGGACGTTTCGGTTGGAACGCCCCTTCTTGCACCTTCCCGGATCGGGCCAAAAAAAAGCCCCTTCCGGTGTGGCACCGGAAGGGGCGAAAGTGGCTTGAGACTTCAGCTCCCTTGCGGCGCGGTGGCGACGACGGATACGGACACGACAAAGGCGACCACGGAGGAACCGTGGGCGAGGGAGGCGGCTTTGTTCGTGCGAGCGGAGCTCATTGGCAAGGAGGGAAGGCGAGGGGGCGCTCCGGCGTCAAGCCGGTTTTTGGGAGGAGAACGAGGACGACGAAGACTAGGCGAGGGAGTACGCATCCAATCCACCCAGGTCGCCAGACGGGACGTCGCGTGTGACAAGGATTGTGTAGGAGCGGCTTTACGCCGCGATGGCCGGCGGCCGACGTTCATCGCGGCGTAAAGCCGCTCCTACGCCCTTGGGCGGAGGGCCGGGTCGACGCCTTCGCGTTCGTCGAAGACGAAACAGGTGCCGTCATAGTGGGCGCCGCCGCACTGTTCGAAGTACTTGAGGATGCCGCCGTCGAGTTGCCAGACGTCTTTGAAGCCGGCCTGCTGAAGATACGGTGCGGCCTTCTCGCAGCGAATGCCGCCGGTGCAGAAGGTGACGATCGGGCGATCTTTCCACTCCTTCGGCAACCGCGCGACGGCCTGGGGGAAATCGCGGAAGTGCCGGATCCCGGGATCCGTCGCGCCGCGGAACGTGCCCGCCGCCACTTCGTAGGTGTTGCGCGTGTCGAGGAGGACGATCTCGCGTCCTTCGTCGAGCCAGGCCTTGAGCGTGGCCGGAGCGATTCGCGGGGCCGGGGCGTGGGCCGGATCGACGCCCTCGACGCCGAAGGCAATGATCTCCCGCTTGATCTTCACGAGCATGCGCCCGAACGGCTGAACCTCGCTGAGGCTCTCCTTCGGAGCGAGGGCCTCGAGCCCGGGCACGGAGCGAATCTCGGCCACCAACGCGTCGACCGCGCCGCGTCGACCGGCGACGAAGAGGTTGATGCCTTCGGGCGCGAGCAGGACGGTCCCCTTGAGCCCGTGGGTTGCGGCCACCTGCTTCAGCCGTTCGCGCAACCCGGGCAGGCCGGTCAGCGGGGCGAACAAATAGGCGGAGAGATTGACGACAACGGACATCGCGAAAGCGGCGACCCTACGGAACGGATCCGCCTGCGCGCAAGCGCATCGATTCGAGGCTGGCCCGGGGCGGCGGTTGGTGTTGGCGTGGCCGTATGGAATCGAAGTCGATCGACGACGTGTTGCAGGCGCTCGACGCGATCGTCGATACCTGCCGGCGGCGCCGCGACCGCAATGCCTACTTCGCCGCACTCTACCGGCGCGTTACCGCGGAGGTGAAGCGCCGCATCGAGGCCGGCGTCTTCGAGGATGGCCCGCGCATGGCGCGGTTCGACGTGGTCTTCGCACAACGCTACCTCGACGCGTGGGCCATCCACGAGCGCGGCGGGCGGCCGACGGAGGCCTGGGCGGCCGCCTTTTCCGCGGCGGGGCGGTGGCGTCCGGTGGTGCTGCAACACCTGCTGCTCGGCATGAACGCGCATATCAACCTCGACCTTGGCATCGCCGCGGCGCAAATCGCGCCGGGGGCGGCGATCGGCGGCTTGCAGCGGGATTTCGACGCCATCAACCAGGTGCTCGCCGACCAGGTGGATGACGTGCAGGACCGCATGGCGAGGATCTGGCCGGCCCTGCGGTGGCTGGACCGCGCCGGCGGGCGGCTCGACGAGGCGGTGGTCAACTTCAGCATCCGACGCGCGCGGGCGCATGCCTGGAGCGTGGCCACCCGGCTCGCGGCGCTGGCGCAGGAGGCGGACCGGGCTGCGTATATCCGTGAAATGGATACATCAATGGCCGCCCTCGCCGGGCGGGTCGCTTCGCCGGGCCTGAAGCTCTCGGCGGCGCTGCTCTGGGTGCGCCTGCGCGAGCGGGGTTCGCTGGAGGCGAAGCTCGACGCCTTGGCAGCCGGTCGGACTTAGCCCGCATGGTTCACCCGCTGAATGGCGTGGGCGTAGGAGCGGCTTTACGCCGCGATGGCTGGCGGACGGCGATTATCGCGGCTGACAATCATTTTTCTTGGGGCTCAGTGTACTCTGTGAAACCGGTCTTGGCCTTGTTTGTGGCGAAATGTGCGCGCTAATGCGTCATGAAGTAGTGGATGAAGTTGATCGCCAGCGGGAAGGCGATCGGCTCCGAGAAGGTCTTGAAGAAGGATTCGTCCTCGCCCTCGCGCTCCCAGCCATCGCTCACATCGGAGTTGTGCAGGGCGACTGCCATGATCCGGCCGCGGTCGTCGAGCAGGGCCCAGACGCCCATCGTCTCGGAACCTGGCCCGCGGTAACGCACGCTGAGGGGGGCGTTGGGGTCGTCCGGCGTGCCCTGGCGGTCCCAGAACTGCATGGTCGGGATGCGCAGACGGTGCTTGGGGCCCTTGATCTCGAAGACGCTGCGGAACACGGGGTGACTCATGTCGAGTTCCACCCAGGTGCGCTCGGGAAGGACCCGCTGCATGACGCCTTTGAAACGCTCCCACGATTCCGTGCCCCAGAAATCGGTGATCATGAGGGAACCGCCCCGACGCAGGTAGTCCCGCAGGGCCTGCTCCTCGGTCTCGTCGAGGAGGATCCCCTCGATGTGCACCATGAAAATGAACGGGTAGTCGAAAAGATCGGGGTCCGACAACCGCACCACGCGCGCGTCGGGATCGACGGCCATCGAGGTCATCTGCTGCAGCCGGTAGGACAGGTTGAGGTCGGCGTCGGGATAGTCGACCCACCATCCGAGCCGGCGGCCGCGGCCGGCGCCGTCGCTGATCGTGGGATCGGACCGGAAAAGCACGCGGGCGAAGGTGAAGACATCCTTCTCGAAACCGACAGGGTTGGTCCATGCCGGCATGACGACACTGTGCGGCAGGGTCTCGCGGGCCGTGCGCACGGTGTCTTCGTTCACCCAGTTGCCTCCCTCGAGGCGGGTCATCGAAGTGCCGTCGTCCATGCGGAACACCTGGCCGAAGGCGAGCCAGACGGCTCCCAGAGCGAGGGCGAGGCAGGTGAGGCGGCGGGAGAGGGACATGCGAACGGAGGGCCGCGGGTGCGGGAGCGAATCCCGCAGGCGACATCTCCATCTATAGGACTAAAATGAGATTTCGCCACCGCGAAAAACGGGGCGCGTGGGCGGTGGACGCCGATTCGAGGGCGCAAAAAAGGACGGACAAGAATGTCCGTCCTCTGGGAGGGGCGCCTGCGGGGCGGCGCTTACTTCTCGGCGGCGTAGGCCTTGAACTGGCCGGCGACGTCGGCGGCGACAGTGTCGCCGGCGTGGAAGTAGAAGCGGTACCGGAAGGTCACCTTGCCGCCGGCCGGGATCGAAAGGTCGCCGGCGGTGCTGTTCTCGAGGCGTTCGAAGTCATGTACACCGAAAGGGTTGGCGGCGAAAAGTCCGTAGTCGCGCACGTGCCACCAGGTCGGGTGGCGCGGGTTGGACGGATGGTCGAGGATGGCCACGCCGACGACGCCCTTGTCGAGCGGCGCGTAGTAATCGACCCACTTGGCGCGTTTGCCCCAGGTGTCGCCATTCATGACGCCCTCGCTGTTGACGATGGTTCCCTTGTGCGGGACCTGGCGGCGGTTCTCGCCGCGCTTGGTGAGGCGCATGTCCTCGTTGAGGCGGATGGACATGGTGCCCTCCTTGGTGTCGCCGAGGACGAGCGGTCCTTCGGAGGCGTGCAAGGTGACTTCGAAATCGAGCATGCGGCCGCCGGGGACGGCGCGGATCCGGAGGGTGCGCTCCTCGCGGCAGATGAAGGTGCCGTCGCGAAGCTGCCACTTGTTGCTGGTGCGCAGGACGCCGGTCTCGCCGCTGGTGGTCTCCAGGATGGCGTCCTGGACAATCAGGCCGCCGCGGGCGTTATCGAGCCAGAAGTCGTGGCCGTTGACCTTGCCGTGGGCGTACCAAAGGCCGACATGGTGGGGGTGGTCCTTCTCCTCGCCGGGCACGCCGTCCTGCATGGGCCAGTTGCGGGTGAGGCCGGTGCCGTCGCCCAAGAGAATGGGGTAGAGGTATGGTTTCGAACGATCGCCGAAACGGTATTCGGAGAACAACTGGCCGCCAATTTCGATGCGGACGCGGTCGTCGAGGCGCTTGACGGCGACATGGCCGGCGGAGGCCGCGGAAAGGACCGGGGCCGCGAGCAAGGCTCCGACGAGCGCGGAGAGGAGGGTGAGTCGGGGGTGGGACATGGTGAAACGGGAATGCGCTTATCGCGCTCTCTCAACCGAAAAAGGGCGTTCGGGCGGTCAATGTTCACCGGACAGTAAGCGCCCGTGCACGAACCAGACGCGCCCTAAACCGGCCGGTCTGGCTTGCGGGGAAACGCCAATTGGATTCTCTTCCGGAACCCCTCAACCCCTGTCGCCCATGATCTATCGTGCCCGTTCGTTTCTCTTGTCCCTGTGTGTCGCCGTTTTCTCCGCGGGATCAGCCGGTGCCGCCAACTCCTTGCTCGATGCGCAAGGCAACCCGGCCGGCTTCCGCACGCTCGCCATCGGCGACGCCGCCCCGGACTTCTCGCTGCCCGGCATCGACGGGCGGACCTACACGTTGAAGGACTTCGCCGGTCCGGATGTGTTGATGGTGTTGTTCACCTCGAACCATTGTCCGACCTCGCACGGCATCGAGAAGCGGCTGATGAAATTGCGCGAGGACCTGCGCGGGAAGAGCTTCACCCTCGTCGCGATCAACCCAAACCACCCGGACGGCCTGCGCCTCGACGAACTCGGCTACGGCGAGTGGGGCGACTCGTTCGAGGAGATGAAGCCCTACGCCGAGTTCAACGGCTGGGACTTCCCCTACCTTTACGACGGCGACGAGCAGATCACCGCGCGCGCTTACGGCTGCCTCGCGACGCCGCATGTCTTTATCTTCGACCGCGAGCGCAAGCTTCGCTACGCAGGGCGGTACGACGATTCGCGCTATGCGGACGAATCCACGGTGAAGCATCACGACGCGCGCAACGCCATCGAGGCCCTGCTGGCCGGGAAGCCGGTACCCGTCGAGCTCACGCGCCCGCACGGCTGCTCCACCAAGTGGCGCGAGAAGGCCGTCGGCAACGCCCAGATCATGGCGAGTTGGGAAAAGATTCCCGTCACCCTCGACACCATCGACGTGGCCGGCGTGGCGGCGCTGAAGGCCAACCCGACGAACAAGTACCGCTTGTTCAACGTCTGGGCCACTTGGTGTGCGCCCTGCGTGGAAGAGTTCCCGCTGCTCGTCTCGCTCTCGCGGCAGTTCGGCATGCGCGACTTCGAACTCATCACTCTCAGCCTCGACACTCCCGCGCAGGCCGAGAAGGCCCGCCTGTTCCTGCAAAATCAAGGCGCGGGTCTCGTGAAGCGCGTGCAGGACTCCGTCAACAAGGAGGGACGCCGGACGAACCATTACCTCGTGACCGGCGGCTCCAACGACGAACTCGCCGCCGCTCTCGATCCGGAATGGCCCGGCCCGGTCCCGCACACGGTGCTCGTGGCGCCTGGCGGCCAGATCGTCTGGCGGCACAACGGCGTCATTTCGCTCGAGGACACCCGCCGCGCCATCGTCGACGCGATGTCGCGTTTCTATCAGCCGGCCCGTTGAGCCCGGCCGCAGGCTTCGCGGTCGAAGCCACCGAGGCGGTCGAGCGGCACGGCGTGGCCTTCGAGCGCTTTCGCATGGTCAAGGCACTGCGCGGATGAGCGGGAGTGCACGCATGGGCGCATCCGCTCCTGCTCCCTACCTTCCCTCTGACGAAATATGCGGGTGGGGGGCTGCCACGCGCAAACGACTCAGGTGGCGGTGGGTGCGTCCTGCAGCCAGGCGGCCAAGGCCGCGTCGTCCGCGATGGTTTGACCGAATTGATAGTCGCGGGCCAGCAGGCTGGCGAAGGAGGGTTCCAGAAAGCGGCGGCAGTGGAGCAGGACTTTCGCGCGCTGACCGGGGGCACGCACGAGGCGGCCGAGGGCTTGGTTGACTTTCTGCAGGCCAGGCAACCGGTACACGCGGCGGACGGCGGTTTCGCGGCCGAGCGACGAATAGGATTCGAGACGGGCTTTTTGCACGGCGTTGACCTCGGGGAGGGCCGGCCCGACGACGAGGGCGTGGGCAACGCGGCCGCCGAGCAGGTCGATGCCTTCCGCAAAACTGCTGCCGAGCACGAGGAAGAGCACGTCGGCGAAGGCGAGGGATTCCTCCACCCAGGCCGCCTGGGCGGCGAGGTCGGGCAGGCGCGGCTGGAGGGCGATGCGCAGGAGCGAACCCTGGCGGTCGAGTTCGGTGGCGAGCGTTTCCGCGTAGCGGTAGCTCGGAAAGAAGACGACCGTGGAGCGAAGGCCTTCGGGGGCGTTGCACGCGGCGGCGGCCATGGCCTCGATCGTCGCTGCGGTGGTGGCGAGGTGACGGGTTCGCTGCTGGTAAGACGTGTCGACGCGCACGTCGTAGGCGATGTCGTAGGCGCCGTCGCGCCAGGGCGTGTGCGCTTCGACGCGGGTCGGTGCGGCTGCCGGTGAGGTCGCGGGGGAATTCTCGAGCCCGAGCGCGGCCCGAAGGTCATCGTCCGGCCCGAGCGTGGCGGAGGCGAGGAGGACGGCCCCGTACCGCCGGATCACTCCGCCGATCGCCGGGCCCGCATCCAGGCACGTGAACGCGAGTTCTCCGTCGCGCGGGCACCAGAGCAGTTTGCCCAGTGAGCGGTCGGCGAGCCAGGCTTGCAGCTCCGGAATACGCCAGAGCAGCTCGGCCTGCGCCGGCTCGAGGGCATCGTAGTCCGGCGGGTGCGCGAGCAGGCGGACGCCCACCTGTTCGAGTGCGTCGGCGAGGTCGTCTTCCTGACCCGGGTTGAGCGCGTCGCAGGCGCGGAGCGAACCGAGCAGCAGGGCGAGCGATTCCCAGGCTCGGCGAAGCGGGGCGGCGGCCTGCCCGTGGTCGAGTTCGGCGAGAAGAGCCCGGGCTTCGTCCGCGCCGAGGGTGTGCGAGAAGGCGTCGGCCACTCGCGACGGGAGGTTGTGGGCCTCGTCGAGGATGAGCAGCGTCTCCGCCGGATCGAAGCCCGGCTGGTCGTCGAAGAGGCCGCGGTTGCGCGGGGCGAAGGCGTAGTTGTAGTCGCCGACCCAGACGTCCATGAAGGCGAGGGCGGTGCGGGTGATCTCGTAGGGACAGATGCCGGCGGCGCGGCCGGCCGCGCGCAGGCTCCCGAGGCCGCGCGGTTCCTCGGGAAAGAGGTGGAAGCGCGCGAGGCCCGACTTCGGCCAGCGGCGTTCGAGGTCGCGCAGGTGTGGGCAGGCGGTCTCCGTGCAGCGGAAGACCGTGTTGATGCAGTGCTCGGCCTTGTTGCGTACGTGCCAGGCGGATACGGCGGGCCCGGAGGACGCGGCGTCGCCCGTGGGCGCCGTCATGCGGCCGAGGGTCTCGATCACCTGGAGCTGTCCGGTCGACTTGCTCGTGAGGTAGAGCACGCGGGAGAAGCGGCCGTCCTTGAGTCCGGCGAGGGCGGTTTCGAGCAGGACGCCCGTCTTGCCGAAGCCGGTGGGGGCCTCGAAGGCCACGATCCGGGCGCGGGCGAGGGCGTCAGCGAGGTCGGCGCGCGTGGTTTCCTGTCCGGGCCGGGGCGCGGCGAAGGCCGGTCGGTAGTCGAGCCCGCGGCGGCGGTCGCGGGCGAGGCGGCGCTGGTCGAGAAACTCCGTGACGCGCTGGAGGCGGGCGCGGAACAGCCCGTCGTCGACCTCCGGCAGCGCGAGCGGCTGGGCGAGGCCGCTGCCGGTCTCGACGAAGACGAGTTCGGCGCGCACGCGTTCGCGCGGATCCGCGAGCCGGCGCAGGGCGGTGTAGGTGGCGAGTTGCGCGAAGTAGTCGGGATACTCTGCGCGCAGCTCCTCCTCCGGGGCGGGCAGGGGCTGCATGACCGTCTTGATTTCGCGCAGGAGCACGCCGCCGCCGGGCAGCGGCAGCAACTGGTCGATCCGGCCCGTCAAGGTCAGCGTCCAGCCTGCGTGAAAGACCCGGCCCTCGATCGCGACTTCGAAGGTCGCGGCGGGCGTCTCGTCCTCCGCGCGGCGCCGCAGTTCCTGGTGCCAGTGCGTGCCGAGTTGCGCGCGCCAGAGTCCGCCCTGGCGTCCGGCGGCGGAGCGCGGACCGATCGCAAAGGCGGCGAACTCGCCCACGCTCAGGCCGGCCGTGCGTTCGTCGAGGGAGAATTCCATGATTGTCGGCGGGGGCGCGGGTTTCGCCGGCGCGCGTTCAAAGCGCGATCTCCGTGTGGCCGCGCAGGTAGGATTCGAGGCGCGTGCGGAGGCGGGCCACCTCCGCGGGCATGGCGGTCTGGGCGGCGAGGGGCTGGTTGAGCACGGCGAGGGCGAGGGTGCGGTCGGCCTCGTTGAGTTCGGGGAACCAGTGCTGCTTGAGCGGATAACCCTCGTCGCGGGCGAAGCGGTAGAGGCTTTTCAAATACACGATGTCCGGGCGGGCGGCCGAGGCGAAGGCATCGAAGGCCTCGCGCAGGAGCGCGTGCACAGGGGCGCGGCTCTCCTCGTGCACGGGATTCTCGGCGACGACGACGGCGAAGGCGCTGGCGAGGCGAAGCGCGTCGTAGGATCGGCCGATCTCGGAGCGCCGGACCAGCACGCGGCTCTCGCGAACGAACCAGGTGCGGCCCTCGTTGGACGTTTCCAGCAGCAGTTCGGCCTCGTCGAAGAGGTCGAGCGGCGGGCCGGAGGCTGCGGAAGACTTGCGGGAAAGGCGTTGGAGGATGCGCAGCCCGCCGTGCTCGGACGAAAAGACGGTATAGGGCTGGAAGGAATCGGCCGGCAGGCCCTTGCCGAGCACGAGGGCTTCCGTCGTGAGGGTCCGTCCGGGCATCGTTTCAGCGTGCGGCGGGCAGGTCGGCGGGGGGCGGCACGGCCTCGGTGGCGGGCACGGGAGCGGGGGCCGTGGCCGGCGGTTGGGCAGGCGGCCAGGCCGGGACGACCGCGCCGCCGGAGATGATCATTTTCATGGCCTCGCCGACGGTCATGTCGAGGGACACGATTTCCCGTTCGGGCAGCATGATGAGGAAGCCGGTGGTGGGGTTGGGCGTGGTCGGCACGAAGACGGACCAGACCTCCTCGGTCGTCTTCGCCTGCGGCTCGCCCTGCGCCTTGTTGGTGAGAAAGCCCACGGACCAGAGCCCCTTGCGCGGGAACTCGACGAGCACGGCCTTGCTGAAGAGCGCGCGGTTCTGCGAACCGAAGGTTTCCACGATCTGCTTCACCGTGCGATAGACGGCGCTCACGCCCGGAATACTGAGGATGAAGCGCTCCGCGAGCTGGCCGAAGTAATGGCTGAAGACGTAGCGGGAGACGAGGCCGAGCAACGTGACGAGTGCGATGACGATCAACGTGGACAGCAGGTTCCAGAGCAGGTCGAGGCTCGGCTGCGAGAGGATGTTGTCCGGAACGAAGAAAAAGAAATACGGCCGGAAGCCGCTGCCGATCTGCCCGACGAGCCAGGAGAACACCATCCACGTCACGGCGAGCGGGGCGAGCAGGAGCAGGCCCGTGACGAAGGCGTTGCGAAGCGAGGCGAGACGGGAGGCGGGCATGGCGGGAAATGACGTCAGGGAAATCCCGGACGCAAACGGAATCACGCCCAGCGAAAGGACGGGACGGCGCGGGCCTCGCGCAGGAGGTCCATGGCGCGGCCTTCGGCGGCCCGCATGCGCCGCTTCTTGGCAGGTGCGAGGTCGTCGTAGCCGGCAAGATGCAGCCAGCCATGCACGACGTAGAGGGTGAGTTCCTCGCTGAAGTCCCGGCCGCGGTCGCGTGCGTAGGTGCGGGCGGTGTCGGCCGAGACGCAGATCTCTCCGGCGGAGCCCAGCGCGGCCTGGGCCTCGAAGGTGATGACGTCCGTCGTCGAGGGATCCTGGAGGAAGTCGGCGTGCAGGCGGGCGAGGGCGTCGTCGGTGAGGAAGGCGACCGAGAGTTCGCCGGCGCCCGGACCGCCCTCGAAGCGTTCGGCGGCGCGGTCGAGCAGGCGCAGGGCGCGCGTGATGGCGCGACGGTCGAGGCGCAGCTTCGGGTGCGCGTTGTGCAGGTGGATCTCGCGGGCCGCGGGCATGGCGGCGCCTTACTTCGGAGCGGAGCCGGAGGCGCGCGGCTCGGCGCCGGGCTCGGCGGGCGGGTAGGCGACGCGCGAGTGCAGCATGTTCAGCAGGGTGAAGTTGAAGCTGCTTTTGATCTTGGTGATCTCCTCGAAGGTCAGCGGGCACTCGTCGAGCTGACCGTCCTCGATGCGTTCGTGGAAAATCTGGTCGATGAGTTCGGCGAGGTGCTGCGGGGTGATCTTGCGCAGGGAACGCGAGGCGGCCTCGACGCCGTCGGCCATGTGGATGATCGCGCTCTCCTTGAACTGCGGCTTGGGTCCGTCGTAGCGGTAGGTGGTCTCGGAAACCGGCACGGGAAGAAGGCCTGGCGCCGAGGCCAGGGGCGCGAGGGGCGAACGCGAGCCCGGAGCGAAGGGCGGCTGGCTGCCGGCGCCGGCGGGGGCCTTGAGGCCGCTCAGCGCACGCTGGAAGAAATAGCGGATCAGCGACGTGCCGTGGTGCTGCTGGATCACGTCGATGACGGCGCGCGGCAGGTGGTGCTTGAGGGCGAGGTCGACGCCCTCCTTCACGTGGCTCTTGATGATGAGGGCGGAGAGCGATGGGTTGCTGGCGTCGTGGGGATTGATGCCCTCGCGCTGGTTCTCGGAGAAATACTCGGGTTTGGCCGTCTTGCCGATGTCGTGGAAGAGAGCGCAGACGCGCGCGAGCAACGGGTTCGCGTTGATGGCGTTGGCGGCGTTCTCCGACAGCTGCGCGACGACGAGCGAGTGATGGTAGGTGCCCGGGGCCTCGAGCTGCATGAGGCGAAGGAGCGGATGGTTGTAGTCGGTGAGCTCGAGCAGGGTGATGTCGGTGGTGCGCTTGAAGAGTCCCTCGAGCACGGGCAGCACGCCCACGACAACGACGCCGGTGACGAGGCCCATGACCAGGCCCGCCGCCATGTGCAGCAGCACCATGGTCACCGGCAGCTTGTCGATCACGCCAATCAGCAGGGCGAAAACGGCGACGGTGAGGCCGCCGAAGAACGCCGCACGCACGACATTGCCGCGCTTGCGCGTGGCGCGCGCCCCGTAGATGGCGACGACCGAGGCAAGGAAGGTGAGGACGAGCAGGTCGAGCCGGTTGCCGTAGATCACGCCCGAGAAGATCGAGATGAGCAGCGCCATGAACACGGCCGGGCCGGCGTCGATGAGGATGACGACGATGAGCGGGGCGAGGGCGGTGGGCGCGAGATAAGGCAGGAGCGAGGTCGCGTCGGAGTTGGCGACGAAGAACGGCAGACCGCCCAGCGAGTAGACGAGGCGGACGAGGCCGAGGTTGAGGATGGCCACGAGGGCGAGCAGGCCGAGGCGGCTGTTGCTCTGGAGCGTGGCGCGGTCCTCCAGGCGGATGTAGAGCACGCAGGCGAAGAGCATCGCGAGCACGAGCAGGATGCGGCCGAAAAGCTGCAGGCCCTCGGTGAGGGCGACGTCGCCGTTCTCGAGCAGGAACTGGCGGTGGGCCACGAGCATTTCGTACTGCTCGGTGGTGACGTGCGTGTTGGGCTCGAGGATGGTCTGGCCGCGTTCGACGGAGACGATGACGGGCTTGAGGTTGGCGAGGGCCTCGGCCTGGCGTCGCTGCGTGGCCTCCTGATCGTAGATGAGGTTGGGCGTGACGCCATTGCGGAAGATACGGAAGAGCGCGGCGGAGATCTCGCGGCCGGCGCCCTCGGCGCTGAGGTTGATGCGCAGCAGGGTGAGGGCTTCCTCGAGCGATTCCGCACCCTGTTGGGCAATGGCGCCGTCATCGCGGACGATCTGCACCATCGTGACGCGTCCGTCGTTGGACCCGCCGAAGAGCAGGGTGTCGTCGTGCACGCCCTGGTTGTAGATCTCGCGAAGGATCACGAGGCCGTTCTCGACGAGAGCGAAGCGTTGGCGTCCGTCGCCGGCGGAGAGCAGGGTGGCCACGTCGTCGACGCCCGCGCGGTAGGGGCCCTTGGCGTTGAACGTGGCGACGAGCGGTTCAAGGGCGGCGCGGCGGGCGGCGTCGGTTTCGGGTGTGGCAGGGGGCAGGCCGGCTTCGAGCGCCTCCAGGTCCGCGAGCAGGGCGCGCATGTGCGTCTCGAACTGGCCGAGCGGCGAGAACTCCAGCCGGAACACCGGAGGCACGCGGTCGCGGATCTGTTCGCGCACCAGGCGCGTTTTCTCCGCGCTTTCGTAGTTGAAGGACGCGCCCGCCACCACACGCACGGACGAGAGCTGGTTGGGCAGCACGGGCAGATTCGCCGTCGAGACGCCGACGAAGCTGATGAAGACGATCGCAACCACCGTCGCGACGAAGATGAGCGTGGCGACGAGCGGGCTCGTCTCGAGGAACTCCACGGTGCCGGAGACCTCGGCCGTCTTGCGCACGCGTCGCGGACGGTCGGCGCCGCCGCGGATCAGTTTGAGCTTGTCGAAGACGGACATGGAGAACGGAGGGGACGTCGGTCAGGCGCGGGTCTCCCCGGCGCTGATCGGATTCTGGTAACGTTCGTAGGCTTCGATGATCTTGAGCACAAGCGGATGCCGGACGACGTCCGACCCGCTGAATTGATGGAAATCGATGCCCGGCACGTCGCGCAGGATGCGGCCGACTTCGAGCAGGCCGGAGGCCTTCGAGCGGGGCAGGTCGATCTGGGTGACGTCGCCCGTCACGACCATGCGCGAGTCCTCGCCGAGACGCGTGAGGAACATCATCATCTGCTCCGGCGTGGTGTTCTGGGCTTCGTCGAGGATGATGTAGGCATGCGAGAGCGTGCGGCCGCGCATGTAGGCGAGCGGCGCGATCTCGATGATGCCCTTCTCCGTGAGGCGGGCGACATCCTCGGCGTCGAGCATGTCGTGCATCGCGTCGTAGAGGGGCCGGAGGTAGGGCAGGATTTTTTCGCGCAGGTCGCCGGGCAGGAAGCCGAGCGCCTCGCCGGCCTCGACGGCCGGACGCGTGAGGACGATGCGCTGGACCTGGTTGGCGAGCAGGGCGGAGATCGCGTGGGCCATCGCGAGGTAGGTCTTGCCCGTGCCTGCCGGGCCGATGCCGAAGACGATCGGGCTCGTCTTCATCGATTGCAGGTAGAGTTTTTGCCCGAGCGTCTTGGGGACGATCGTGCGGCGCTGGGTCGAGATGACGAGCGGTTCTCCGAAGAGCGCTTTCAACTGCGCCGACTCGCCGCGCGCCACGGACTCGACGAAGCGATGGAAATCCGGCGTGCGCACCGTCAAACCCTGGCCGCGCGCCTCGTCCAGGAAGCCGAAAAGTTCCTCGGCCTTCGCCACGGCGGCGGTCGCGCCCTCGATCTTCAGCCAATCGTCGCGCGTCACCAGCTTCACGTCGAGCAGACGCTCCGCGTGGGCGAGGTTGTCGTCACGGCCCGCGTACAGCTGCGCGAGGTGACGCGGATTCGGATAATGAAGGGTTTTCGTCGCCATGCCGCTTACAAGGTCGGGAGGGAGGCCCGCGCCGCCGTCAGTCGCTCCCACGTCCGATCCAGCGCCTGGGGCAGCACGCGCGTCTGCCCGATCACCGGCATGAAATTGTTGTCACCGTTCCAACGCGGCACGAGATGCCCGTGCAGGTGCGGGATGCTGCCGCCCGCCGCCGAACCGAGATTGAACCCGATGTTCACACCGTCGGGCTTGAGCGCGGCGGTGAGCAGCCGTTTGCCCATCACGATGGTCGCCATCAGGTCGGCGCTCTCGTCGGGCGTGAGCTCCTCCAGCCCGACGACCTCGCGAAACGGTATCGCGAGCAGGTGCCCCGGGTTGTAGGGGAAGCGGTTGAGCATGAGGTACGACAGGGGCGAACGGTACACGATCAAGGCCGCCCGGTCGTCGCCGAGGGCGGGCAGTTCGGTGAAGGGCCGCGTCACCTCCGGAAAGCGCGGCGCCTCGATGTACTCCATCCGCCAGTAGGCGTGCAGCGACTGCATAAGTTAGGAGCGCGGAGAAAAGCGCACCCCCGCCGCAATGTCAAAGCCCGGCCGGACACGGCTTGCGACAATGTGACGCGAGGGCGCGGCGGGTTCGTGGCAGCCATTTGCAGCAACGTGCGCACCGACTCCCGCGTGGCCCCTGCCTCGTTTACCTCGAACTTCACCGCAAAAGCAGGCGAGGCTCGTTTCCTTGCGCGGCGCCGCCGCAATCACCACTCGATCAACAGGACTTGGCCACAAAGAGGCTCAAGAGACACAAAAGTCCGGACACCTCGATCGGATTTTTTTGTGTTTTTTGAGCCTTTTTGTGGCCAATCCCAATTCCTCCCGAACGAACAATAATCGGGCGCAACATTCGCTTCCCGTCCTCCGCCCGCTCCCAGCCTTGCCATCTGCGTCCGGGACGTGTGCGCTCGCGATTTTTCCGGACGAATCCATTTTTGAACCATGAGTAATCCCTCCGCATCGGCGCCGCGTCGCGTTGTCATTACCGGTCTCGGGGCCGTCACTCCCGTCGGTCTCACCGCTCCCGCCACGTGGGAGGGGTTGGTGGCCGGCCGTTCGGGGCTCGGGCCGATCACGCGCTTCGACGCCACCGCGTGCTCCGCGCGCATCGCCGGCGAAGTGAAGGGCTACGAACCCACCGCTCCGCTGGCCTCCCCGCTTTTCCCCCGTGGCGCCGGCGCCGAACCGGTCACGGCGCCTTTCACCCCCAAGGATCTGAAGAAGTTCGGCCGCTTCACCCACCTCGGCGTCGGCGCCGCCTTGGAGGCCTACGCCGACTCCGGACTCGACGCCCACCGCGGCGAGATCCGCGCGGAACGCCTCGGCGTCAACCTCGGCGTCGGACTCGGCGGCCTGCCGGAGATCGAGGCGATGCACGACACCTGGAAGGGCGGCGGTTTTCGCAAGATTTCCCCGTTCTTCATCATCCAGATCGCGCCCAACCTGCTCTCCGGACAGGTCAGCCTGCTGCTCGATTGCCGCGGTCCCAACATGAGCGTTGCCTCCGCCTGCGCGACCAGCGGACACGCCTTGGGCGAGTCCGCGGCCGCGATCGCCCGCGGCGACGTCGACGTGATGATCGCCGGCGGGGCCGAGTCGACCGTGACGCCCCTGGCCATCGGCGCCTTCGCGCAAATGCGGGCTCTCTCGACGCGCAACGACGCGCCGGAGAAGGCCTCGCGCCCCTACGACTCCGATCGCGACGGCTTCGTGTTGTCGGAAGGATCCGTCGTCTTCGTGCTTGAGGAGTACGAGCACGCCCGGCGCCGTGGCGCAAAGATCGTGGCGGAACTTCGGGGCTACGCGGCCTCCTCCGACGCCTACCATCTCTCCTCGCTCGCCCCCGGCGGCGAAGGTTCGCAGCGTTCGATGGGCGATGCGATCAAGCGCTCGGGCCTGGCCCCGGCGGAGATCGGTTACGTCTCCGCCCACGCGACCTCCACGCCCGGCGGAGACGGCGAGGAAGCGGCCGCGATCGCCGCGGTTTTCGGCGACGCGAAGGCCGGCCTGCACGTCAGCGGCGTGAAGTCCATGACGGGCCACCTGCTCGGGGGCGCCGGCGCGATGGGCGCGTTTGCCGCCGTGCTCGCGATCCGCGACGGCGTGATCCCGCCGACGATCAACCTCGACAACCTCGACCCCGATTGCGCCGCCCTTGGCCTGAACTTCACGCCCAACACCGCCGTCCGCAAACCCGTGCGCGCCGCGCTCGCCAACAGCTTCGGCTTCGGCGGAACCAACGCCTCGCTGGTCTTCGCGCAAGTCGGGTAGTCCCCGCGCACGACATCGTTCTCGGTCGCGTTGTCTTCCTCGTACTCGTTCTTGCGTTCAGCGCTGCTCTCAAGGTAGCGGCGTAAACCCCTTCCCGGACCCGTGGCCCAAGGCGGACGGGCTTGAAGGTTTTCGCAGGCCGCTGCTCGTGCCGGGCGGTCCGCCGCGTGAGGGCACGCGGCCTGCAGCACTGTAGGCCCGGTCCCCTGACCGGGCGGCTTGGCCGCACGCTTACAGCGCGTCCCCTACTTAAAAAACACCTCCAGCACCGCCCCGGCCTCCGGCGTGGCCGCGCGGTAGTCGCGCCCCAGCGTCCACGCGAGGGTGGCGGCGACCTGGTTGTTGCTCAGTTCGGCATGGTCGCGCAATTCGCCACGCGCGGTCACGCCCGCACCGGCGGCGGCCAGCCACACGTAGGCGGCGCCGTCGAGGTGGGCGTTGTGGGCGTGCCAGTTGGCGGAGAAATCGCCGCGGCCGTGGTCGGTGGCGAAGAGCAGGGTCGTCCTGCCGCGGTAGTCATCCTGCGAATACAGCCAGTTCCAGAGCTCGCGCAGGTAGGCGTCGGAACGGTGCAGCGCCTCGACGACGCGGTCGTAGCGCTTGTCGTGCGCCCAGTCGTCGGTCTCGCCGAGGGCGAGGTGGAAGACGACCGGCCGGTGCCGCTCCAGGTGGGCGAGGGCGAAGCGGAACGTATAGTAGTCGTGGCGCACGTTGTTCCACGGCGTCGGCGTTTCGAACTGCTGGGTGCTCAGCGCGCGGATGGCCGGATCCGGATGGTCGTACGCAGTGAAGCCCGCATTGATGGCCACGTTGCCCGTGCGGTGCGTGCCGATCCACGCGAAGACATCCCAGCTGCCGACAAGGGCGACGCGTTCGGCGGGTAGCGCAAGCTCGGCGCGCAGGAAGTCGAGCACGGTGGCGCGAGGGTTCTGGATCTTCGTGTTGTTGCGGATGACCCCGTCGTTGGCCGCGCCGGTGAGGAGCTCGGAGTAGCCGGGGTAGGAAGAGCGGATGCGATTCGAAAGCCGGACGACGCTGCCCGCGAACCGGTTGCCGGCGATCGCGCCGTGGTCGCGCATGAGTTCTCCCCAGAAGAACGGCATGACCTTGGCGCGACGCTCCTCGGGCGTGTCAGCCCAAAAGCGTGCGTACAGCGCCGAGGCGGCGAAGTCCTTGCCCTCGTTTTGCGCCTGCCAGGCCTCGAGGTCGAGCCCCTGAAACATCTCCTGGCAGCGCACCCCGTCGAACGTGACAAGGATCACGCGCTCGGCGACAGGTTGGCCCTGGAGCGAAATGACGAAAGCGAGAAACGCGAACAGCGACGCGCGGGGGTACATGCGGAGGAGACCACAACCCCGCACGGCCCCGAGGGCAAACCCCTTCACGCGTTCATGTGTAGCGGCGGCCGTGTCGGCCGCCTCGTCCTGTCCAGACGCCCGAGACGGGTGCCGCATCCTTCAAACCGGCGACAGGAGTGTCGCCGCTCCTTTGCCCAAGTCCTCCGCGTCCTCCGCGAGCTCCTGTGAGAAGTCTGAGGTTTGCGAAATAATTGGATTGGTCGGACTCGGGACCGGACCTAAAAACGCGCCGATGCAAGAATCCGAGCTGCCTTCCGATAAACTCCCTCCGTCGACACCGCCCGTTCGGCAAACGGGTGCCCTGCGGTTGGTGGCGGAGGACGCGAAGCCGCTCAGCCGCCGGCAGCGCCAGTTCAACCGGCTGGTGACGCAGATTGAAAACTTGCGCAAGGAAGTCGCCAGGACCCGTACGCAAATGGAAGCGCTTCTGGCCGAGTACGTCGCACGGATTCATCCGCTGCGGACGGAAGAGCATCGCGTTCGTCGCGAGGTGGTGCGGGCGCTGGCGGTCGCCTGGCGCAAGCCGACCGGGCTCGGCAGGCGCCAGCGTGCGACGCTGCGCGACCTCCTGCTGGCGCAATACGATTTTCTGGAGGAGCATCCGCCCGGACCCGAGGATGCCGATCTGTTTATCCTCCTGGACGAATTGGAGCGGGACGCGGAGCTTGAGGCCGAGGCGCGGCAGGAGAACCGTCGGGGGCTTCTAATGGACGACGACAAGGGGGTCTTCGATCCGGACACAGGCGAGGACGACGATGGCTCGAACCAGGAACCCGCGATGAGTGAAGAGGAGATCCTGCGCGCGTTCGCGCAGCAATTCTCCGGTGGGATTGGCGGTGCATCGACGACGGACGGCCCGCCGCCTTCGCACCGGCGCACCGCCGCGCAGAAGCGGCAGGAGCAACGCGAGGCCGAGCTGGAGGAGGCGCGCAAGCGCGGGGTCGCCACCATCTACAAGCAGCTCGCGAAGGTGCTGCATCCCGATCTGGAGCGCGATCCCGTTCGGCGCGCCGAGAAGATGAAGTTGATGCAGCAACTCACCGAGGCCCACCGCGCCGGAGACCTCCACACGCTGCTCCGCCTCGAACTCGAATTCATTCACGGCGAGGAGCGGCGAAGCTGGGAACTCGGCGAGGAGAAGCTCGCCCTCTACTGCGACCTCCTGAAGGAGCAGGTGGCGGAGCTCCAAGGGGAGAAAAATCGGCTCGTCTTCGATCCGCGCTATGCGGTGTTTGTCCAGAGGTATTGGCCCTGCACGCCGCGGCTTTCGGATTTGGAAGACTGGGCAGCCCAGGTGCGCGCGGTCATCGACAGCCTGACGGCCTCTCAGGTGCGTCTCGACAGCCCGGAAGGGAAGGCGGAGATCCGCGACGCTCTGGCGGCCTTCAAAGTCCGGAAGCGCCAGGTGCGGCGCGCGCCGCTCTTCGACGATTTCTTCTGACTCATGAACTCCTCGAAACGGCGGTCTTCGGTGCCATCCCAGAAAAACAATAAAATAGGGCGGATGGTCCGTCCGGACAGCGACAGCACCTTTCGCACGCGCAAGGCGGCCACCGTCGTGAAGGAGCGGATCGACTTCCACGGCGCCAAACTGAAGGTCGAAGTGTTCAACGCCCACCTCAGTCGCCTCTTGCGCTCCAAGAAGGTCACGATCGCCGCGGACCGTCTGGTGGAGTTGCGCGAGGGCGAGATCGAGTGCCGTGTCAGCACCTACACCGTGCGACTCCGCTTGATGGATCGCGACCGCGAAAAGGAGCCACCGTTCTCGGCGTTCCCGAACGAACTTCCCCGGCGCTTGCTCAAGAGAGTCCCCGTCCTGATCGAGACTGACCGGCGCGGGCGTTTCGTGGGGCTGACGATTTTCCGCGAGCGGCCGGATGCGGCGTCCGGAAGAGCGCGGGGGCGACCGGTACGGACGCGGAATGCACCAGCGTCAGCGGGCGGACGCGCGCCCCGCCGCGCAGCCGTCGCCTGATCTCCGTCGCTCCCGCCACCTCCAGCCAGAGTTATACGACGGTAAGACCGCCGCCGGCAGGAAACCCGCGAAGACTGCGCCCAAACGCGGGTGATGATCCTCAGGAGTTTGGGAAATGGGGTCGGGTAGTGGGGGGCACAGGACGGGCGGCGGCACGCCCTTGGCTCCAAAAAACCTGCAAACTCCTCCTTGACGAAGCCGTTCAAACCCGGCCTCTTTACCGTTCTTCTTTCCGCCCCCATCGTCTATCGGTTAGGACAGGAGATTCTCATTCTTCAAAGCGGGGTTCGATTCCCCGTGGGGGCGCCATCTACAGAGGAGAGCGGAAAATAGGGGACAGAAAGGGAAGGGAGCTAAGGTCCCGTTCGTCGGGGACGCAAAAAAGCCCCGGCATCGCAGTCAGGGCTCGTACCTATTTGCACGCCCTTTCTTCCGCTCTCTTTTCCCGCATCGCCAAGACGTTCTTCCTGGTTTCCACGCGATCGTGGACCTTCAGAAGTGCTTTCAAGACTTTGAGATCATCGGAATCCAGAGTGCTTTTGTCGCGGTCAAAATACGACTCCGCAACTTCGAGAACCACCGCGACTGCTTCATAGTTTTTCGAGGTCATAAGGCGCTTAAGTGGTGAGATGGGCAATTCGCTTAAGGCTTCCGCCTCTTCCGCTTAACCAGTCCATGACCCGTGAGGTCAGGCAGCTTGGGCGGGGCGTCAAACGCCCACGCATCAACGATTCCGGCCGTCGAATCGTACATCTGGTCTGCTTTTTCACGGAGGGTCGGGCGTTGATTAACAGCGGTCAGGCCTTCGAGGCGGGGTGGTAAGGCTGTTTCCATTTTGTGGCAGAGAATGCTACGCAAGCGCAGGGCAATGGTGCGCAAGAGGTCGTTCGCCTCGGCAATCGGCATGAGCTGGCCGGCGGCGTGGGCGTTCTCGCGCTGGAGACGAGTTACTCGCTCTTTGGTTTCAGCGATCTTCGCCTGTCTTCTCGTTTCCCAGCTCAGTCGGCTGCGGTTTCTCGTGATACCCGTCTGCCAGCTCTGGTCTCCCGGACACGTCCCGGCGGACGTTTTTTAGGTCCCACCCTAATAATAGGTTAAAATATCGTTTCACTAAATGGCTCGTCGCGTTCCAGATCCTCGGCAACTGACGCTGGTGCTCCAAGCCCAAGGCGCACGGTCTGGGCGCGCCTTGGCAGAGGCTTTAGGGGTGAGCGAGCCTACGGTGTCCCGCATGATCCGGCGCCTTGGTTCTTCGATTGAGCGGGTGGGCGCAGCCCGTAGTTCACGTGTACTCTGTGAAACCGGTCTTGGCCTTGTTTAGGGTGAAAGGTGCCGGCTACCGTTTATGCGGGAGCAGGCTGCTCCCGCCACTTTCTAGAGCGGCCGCGGTCGGGTCAGCGCCGCCAGATCGTCGTGACGCAGGTGCCGTCGGACTGGTCTTCGCTGCGGTGGGCGAGGCCGCGGGTGGCGAGTTCGCCGTAGAGGTGGATCGGGCGGCGCTCAGTGTGCGCTTGGAGGACGGCGTTCGCGGGCAGCGTCCCGGCGGCGGCGAGGATGCGCATCATGGGTTCCGGTGGTTCGAGGCCGCGGGCGTCGAGTTTCAAGGTTGTCGCGACCGCAGGTGCGGCGGCGGCTTGCGGCCTGGGCGGGGCCACGAGGGGCTCGTCAGGGGAGGCCGCCACGCGCGTGATGCGGACTTGGTACTCGTCGGGGCCGGGCACGACGTATTCCCACGTGAAGCAACCGGGGAACATGGCCGCGAATTGATAGTACAACGGCACAGGATCGTGGTCGTTGATGAGGATGAAGTGCTCGCCGACGGGCAGTTCGGACCAGCGCGCAAAAATGCGGGCGTGCTTTTGGCGGCAGGGGATGACCCGAACGTCGAACTCGGTCAGGTCCAGGGTGGCAGCGGAGGAACTCATGGTGGATGCTATTGGTTTGTGGAAGACTCCGCCGTGCCCGCGCCCCTTTGTCGGTGCGCCGGCCCGGTCGGACAACGCGATCACTCTACCGGGTTTTGGGGGCGCGCGCCTTGATGTGGGTCAAGTTAGCCCGCACCATTCACCAGGTGAAAGGTGCAGGGGTAGGAGCGGCTTTACGCCGCGATGAACACCGTCCGCCCGCCATCGCGGCGTAAAGCTGCTCCTACGCAATCCTTGCGAAACGCGGCGGCTTTGCCGGTGAATTTTGCGGGTTAGTCGTGGGTCGCGGGTGGTGGGTGGCGAGTAGATTGGTTTTCCCGGATGGACGGCGGGGCGGCTCTTTGTCATGGGTTGCGATCATGCGCTTACCCCGTCTGCTTGCGTTGTCCTTGGTGTCGTCATTGTCCGCCGGCGTTTCCGCACACGCGGCGGAGTTGCCTGGCGTAAATGCCGCCCTCAACGCCGCCGTGGCGGCGAACGAGATTGCCGGGGCGGTCACGGTGGTCGTGACGAAAGACGCAATCCGCCACCTCGGTGCGGTCGGTCACGCCGACGTGGCGCGGGGGGAGGCCATGGCGGAGGACAACCTTTTCTGGATCGCGTCGATGACGAAGCCGGTGACGGGGGTGGCGCTCCTGATGCTGCAGGACGAGGGCAAGCTGAAGGTCACCGATCCCGTGGCGAAATACCTGCCTGAGTTCGCCGATCTGAAGACGCCTTCCGGCCAGCCCGCGAACCTGACGATCCTGCAGGTCATGACACATGTTTCGGGCTTGGGGGAGGCGCCGGGCGAGGCCGCGCGTTCGGCGCGCACGCTGGCCGACCTCGTGCCCCTCTGGCTGGCCGCCCCGATGCAATACGAGCCCGGCGAACGCTGGAAGTACACGCAGTCCGGCATCAATGTCGGCGCGCGCATCGTCGAGGTCGTGAGCGGACAGACGTTCGACGCCTTCCTGCAGGCCCGGCTCTTCGGACCGCTCGGCATGACGCAGACGACCTTCTATCCCGACGACGCGGCGCGCCGCAAGCTGGCCACGGCGTATTCAAAGAATCGCGACACCGGCCTGCTCGAGGCAGTGCCGCCCCGCAGCGAGTTCGGCTCGCGGGGGCGTCCGCCGACCGGCCATGCCGGCCTCTTCTCCACCGGACCGGACTATGCGAGACTCTGCCAGATGCTGCTCAACGGCGGCGAACTCGGCGGTCGGCGCTACCTCAGCGCCGAGGCGCTGCGCTGGTTGGGCACGTCGCAGACGGGGGACCTGCCGACCGGCTTCATGCAGAACGAGACCTATGGCAACCGCGGCGCGAACTACGGCTGGGGACTCGGCACCTGCGTGCTGAAGGCGCCGCATCCCGGTGTCGCCGAGCATCTTTCGCCGGGCACCTACGGTCACGGCGGCGCGTGGGGAACGCAGGCTTGGATCGATCCGGTGCGCGGCGTGGCCTATGTGCTGATGGTGCAACGGGCCAATTTTCCGAATGCCGATGCGAGTGACGTTCGCCGGGCCTTCCAGGCGGCGGCAGCGCGTTGACACGGTCATCGCGCTCAGGAAACGCCAGGGGCGCTTTCCGGTTGGGAGAATTTGACGGATTCCGGAACAAGGTTTGCGTTTGAGGCGTCCCAAGGCGGGCGGGGTGCATAGCGATGTGTGGCCCTCCGCCTGCCCGCTTTCCTCGCATGCAAAAAATTCAAATTGTCGCCGACTCGAAGCAGCTGGAGGCGTCCGGTGTGGACGTCACCACCGTGAGCCTGGGCGACATGCTCAGGCCGGCATCGCTGTCGCCCGGGCAGAGTGCGGTTGCGGTCGGGGTTCGGGGCGGTTCGATGTGGCAGCTGATCTCGCGACCGCTGCCGAGCCGGGCGGAGGCCGAGGCGGCCATCCGGACCGGTTTCGAACCCCTCGAGACGGACGTGGCGGTGAGTTGGTGCCGTTCGTTGGTGTCGATGGGCGTGGCGACGCTGGCCGAGGCCCGTCCGGAGAGGTCGGCAACCGTTGCGGTTTCGGGCAAGTCCCGGCAGATCAAGGAACTCCTCGAGGCCCACCGCAAGGCGGAGGAGCTTTTCGGGCGTTTATGCGTCAGCAATCCCCCGACCGAGGGCGAGGCGCCGGCCTTTCGAACCGTCGAGGTCGACGAGGCCAAGGCTTTCGCCTACCGGAGCTGGTTCGAGGACCGCTTTGGCATCAAGCGCGGCGCGATCGTCTGCGAGGTGGTGCCGAAAAAGCGGTGAGAGCTTCGTGTTCGCCGGGCAGACGGGCGGTCGTGACGATTCGAGGTGCTGGTGCGCCCGATCGCCGCTGGAGGGCTCGGTCTACCGTGCTGTAGGCCCGGTCCCCTGACCGGGCGGATTCGAGGAATCGCGATCTGTCTCTCTACAGATCGTAATGACAAGCCACGGTGTGCTCGGGGCGTGCGGGGTCGGGTTGGCGGAGGGCGGGCTTTTCGGCACGACAGCGTTCGGTCGCGTGGGGGCAACGCGGATGGAAGGGACACCCGGATGGGGGGGAGATCGGTGAGGGCACGTCGCCTTGGAGGACGATGCGCTCGCGGCGGTGGCCGGGTACGGCGACGGGAATCGCGGAAATGAGGGCGCGCGTGTAGGGATGGGCCGCGCGGCGGTAGAGCGTGTCGGCGTCGGCCGTCTCCACGATGTGGCCGAGGTACATCACCGCGATGCGGTCGGAGACGTGCTTCACGACGGCGAGGTCGTGGGCGATGAAGAGATACGAGAGACTGCGTTCACGCTGGAGGTCGAGCAGGAGGTTGAGCACCTGGGCCTGCACGGAGACATCGAGGGCGGAGACGGGCTCGTCGCAGACGATCAGCTTGGGATTGAGCGCCAGGGCCCGGGCGATGCCGATGCGCTGGCGCTGGCCGCCCGAAAACTCGAAGCTGAAGCGGTCGGCGGCGGAGGCCGGCAGGCCGACCCGCTCGAGCAGGGCGGCGACCCGGCGGGCGCGCTCGGCGGCGTCGCCGAGGCGATGGATGATGAACGGCTCGGAGAGGATCTCGCCCACCGAATGGCGGCTGTTGAGGGATTCGGCGGGATCCTGGAAGATCATCTGGATCTCGCGGCGGTGCGGAATCAGCTGCCGGCGCGAGAGCGGAGCGAGATCCGTACCCTCGAAACGGACTTCTCCGGCGGTCGGGCGATGCAGCCGGACGATGCACTTGCCGAGGGTGGACTTGCCGCAGCCCGATTCGCCCACGAGGCCGAGTGTCTCGCCCTGGCGCAGCGTGAGCGATACGCCGTCCACGGCGCGGCACCAGGCGCGGGCGCGCAGCCAAAGTCCGGAGCGCACCGGAAAATGCATGCGCAGGTCGCGCAGTTCGAGCAGCGGAGGCGTCGGCATGGCGGCTCAGGCGGGGCGGGTTTCGGCGCGCACGTCGCGCCAGCGATGGCAGGCCGCGAGATGGTCGTCTCCGACAGATTCAAGGGCGGGCTGGCGGGCGCAGGCGTCGACGCGCCAGGCGCAGCGGTTCTGGAAACGGCAGCCGGCCGGAAGGTCGGCGAGGGCGGGCACGACGCCGGGAATGGTTTCGAGGCGGGACTTGCGCGGCGAGTCGAGGCGCGGGATGGAGTGGAGCAAACCGCGCGTGTAAGGGTGGGCGGGGCGCTTGAAGATCGCCTCGACGGGGCCCTGTTCGGCGATGCGGCCGGCGTACATCACGATCACGTCGTCGCAGGTCTCGGCGATCACGCCGAGGTCGTGCGTGATGAGGATGATGGCCATGCCCATCTCGCGCTGCAGCTGGCGCATCAAGTCGAGGATCTGCGCCTGGATTGTGACGTCGAGGGCGGTGGTCGGTTCGTCGGCGATGAGCAGGTCGGGCTTGCAGGCGAGGGCCATGGCGATGACCACGCGCTGGCGCATGCCGCCGGAGAGCTGGTGGGGGTACTCGAGGGCGCGGATTTCCGGCGAGGGAATGCCGACCCGGCCGAGCATGTCGACGGCGAGCCGCGCGGCCTCGTCACGGTCGCGCGTGCGGTGCAGCAGGAAGACCTCCGCGAGTTGCCGGCCGATGCGGTGCACGGGATTTAGCGCGGTCATCGGCTCCTGGAAGACCATGCCGATGCGGCCGCCGCGGATGCGCAAGAGCTCGGAGGCGGGCGCCGCGGCGAGGTCGACGCCGTCGAAGAGAATGCGGCCGCCGACGATGCGGCCGCTCGGTTGCGGCAGCAGCCGCATGATGGAGAGCGCCGTGACGCTCTTGCCGCAACCGGACTCGCCCACGATGCCGACGGTGCGCCCGCGTCCCACCTGGAAACTCACGCCGTCGACCGCGCGCAGCAGGCCCTGGTCGGTCTCGAAGCCCGTGACGAGGTCGGAGACTTCGAGCAAGGGGGCGGAAGACGGCATGGCGGCGGGCGAGGGAGCGGGGCGGACGGAGGCGCTCAATTGGCGGGCTTCCAGCGGTCGTAGGTGCGCACGGAGGCGGGGAAACGCGTGGATTCGTTGCGGCGGGCCGCGAGCGTTTCGGTGCGCCTGGCCTCGTCGATCCAGTGCAAGCTCATCTCCAAGGCGTCGCGCGAGTAGCGGGCGTTGAAGCTCTCCGGCCAGCCGACCCAGCGCCAGGTGGCGATGCGGTAGAAAGGCATGACGAAACCCGGCGAGAAGGAGGCATCCTCGTGGAGGATCTCCTCCATGCGGTGGGCCATGCGCCGCATCTCGTCGAGGTTGTCGGACCGGTCATAGCGGTCGATCAGCGCGTCGAGTTCCGGGATGGCGATGCTCTGGAGATTGTTGGTCTGCACCTTCGGCTTGCGGTCGGGGTTGGGTGTGCGGCCGTCGGCGAGGAAGGGCTGATCGAAGGCGTTGACCGAATGGTAGGTCTCCCAGTAGCGCGGGTAGAGTTCCACGCCGACGTTGAAGGCGGAGAAGGTGATGTCGTGGTTCTTCTCCTGGACCTTCTTCCAGGCGGCGGAGGCATCGAGCACCTCGACCTCGAAGTGCAGTCCGGCCTTGCGGGCCTCCTGCTGGAGGATCGTCAGGACCGGCGCGAGCGACTCGTAGCCGGTGGTGAGGGTGACGCTGAGGCGTTCGTTCCGGTCGTTGACGAGGATGCCATCGGGGCCGCGGCGGGAGAAGCCGGCTTTCGCAAAGTGATCGAGGGCGAGCTGAACATCGAACGGACGCGCCTTCAGCGTCGGGTGGGTCATGTCACCATACCCGTCGGCGGTGGTGTTCATGCGCGTGTAGTCCCCCCGGAAATACTGATCGATCACCATCTGCCAGTTGGTGGCGTAGTTGATGCCGATGCGCACATCGCGGTTGGCGAGCAGGGGGCGGGCCTGGTTCATCCAGAGGCCGTAGGTCGGGCGGGGCACATCGTTGTAGAACGTGCTCTTGTGGATGAGGCCGCGTTCGACGAGGGGGTGATTGTCGGGCAGGCGGTCGTAGTTGTACTCGGCGAGGTTCATGCCGAAGGCCTCGAGTTCGCCGGCGAGGAAGGCCTCCCAGGCCTTGGGCGTGTCGCGGATGACGCGCAGGCGGATCTGGTCGGGATTGTAGCGATAACGGTAATACTTCTTGTCGTTGGCCCACCAGTCCTTGAGGCGCGTGAGGGAGATGTGGTTGCGGTTGGTGGTGGTGCGCCGGAGTTCGTCGTCGGTGATGACGTAGGCGCCGGTGGTCGGGGCGAAGCGCCAGTTGTAGCGCGTGACGAAATCGTCGCCGACCTCCTTGTAGAAATGCTGCGGCACGGGAGTGAGCCCCAGCACGCGCCCGGGCAGGTCGGGGCGGGCCTCCTTGAGGGTGACGGCGAAGGTGCGTTCGTCGTAGCGGATCACCTGCGTGTAGGTCTCGCCGATGCCGTAGTAGTTGTTGTACCAGGGGGCCTGGATGTACCGACTCTGGAAGAACCAGAACATGAAGAAGACATCGTCGGTGGTGACGGGCGGGCCGTCGCTCCAGCGGGCGTCCGGATCGATGCGCACATAAACGGTGCGGTTGGGCAGGTCGACGGCCCACGATTCGGCGATGCCGGGGATATACTGATGCGACCCGGGAACGTCGGGGTGGAGGCCCGCGAAGCCGATCGCGAGGTCGTCGAGGATGTACCCGCGGAAGCCGCTGTTGGAATCCGGGCCGATCACGCGGAGCGTGCGCGGGAAATCCTGGATGCGGCCGTTCCAGGTGCCGCCGCGGATGCGATTGGGCGAGCCGAGTTCGGGCAGGTCGCCGCCGTTCTCCCACTTGAGGTTGGCCGGGAGGTCGGCGGGCGTCTTGCGCACGAAGAACTCCGGGTGGGCGGCGTAGTAGGCCTGGACTTCGGCGGTGTTGTCGTGGGCCGGTGCGGCGGAGGGGGTGGCGTCGCGGGAGCATCCGGCGAGCAGCGCGAGGACGGCGAGCAGGGGGAGGAGCGAGGTCGGGGAGGCTTTCATTCGTAGAGGGTGAATTTCTTGGGATCGAAGGCTTCGCGGACGGCTTCGCCGACGAAGGTGACGAGGGTGAGGACGACCGTCATGGCCGTGAAGGCCGAGACGACGATCCATGGGGCGAGGACGAGATTCTGGGTGCCCTGCTTGAGCAACTCGCCCCAGCTCGGCGTGGGCACGGGGAGGCCGAAGCCGAGGAAGTCGAGGGCGGTCAGGGAGGTGATGGCGCCGGCCACGGTGAAGGGCACGAAGGTCACGAGGGTGGCGGCGGTGTTGGGCAGGATGTGATGGAGGATGACGCGAAGGTCGCCGGCGCCGAGCACCTGAGCGGCAGCCACGTAGTCGCGGGCCTTCTCCTTGTAGGTGCCGGTGCGCATGTAATAGGTCATCGACATCCAGGCGAAGGCGACGGTGATGGCGACGAGCCAGCCGAGGTTGGGGCGGATGATGGAGGCGACAATGATGACGATGTAGAGAAAGGGAATGTTCGACCAGATCTCGATGATGCGTTGCACGAACAGGTCGAAGACGCCGCCGAAGTAGCCCATGGCGCAGCCGAGCAGGATGCCCAGGCCGTAGACGCCGACCATGAAGAAGAAGGCGAAGACGAGGGCATTGCGGAAACCGTAGACGAGGCGGGCGAGGATGTCGCGGTTCTGCGTGTCGGTGCCGAGGAAGTTGGCGCGGGAGAAGTCGGGCGGGCGGGCGCGGATGAACTCGCCGGGATTGCAGTTCTCGAGCGGGCTGTAGGGCACGACGGGCATGAGCACCCAGTTGCCCCCGCCTTCGGCGCGGAACTTCTCGCGCAGGGCCCGGTAGTCGGTCTCCCAACCGTAGCCGAGGCCGAAGGTGTCGCCCGGAACGATCGCGCCATAGGTCGGGAAATACCAGCGCCCCTCGTGCTTCACGACGAGGGCGCGGTTGTTGATGAAGAGCTCGGCCGTGAAGGCGAACAGCACCAGTCCGCAGAGGACCACGAACGACCAGAAACCGCGCCGGATGGAACGGAACCGGCGGAGCTTCTTGCGGGTGATCGGATTGAGGCGGAAGGCCATGGCGGGAGGCCGTTCAATGGAACCGGATGCGCGGATCGAGCAGCGCGACGAGCATGTCGGAGAGTATGTTGCCGATCAGCAGGAGGATCGACGAGATGAGCAGAATGCCCATGACCACGGGGTAGTCGCGGTCGATGACGGCCTTGAAGCCAAGCAGCCCCATGCCGTCGATGTCGAAGATCACCTCGATCAGGAAGGAGCCGGCGAGGACCAGCCCGAGATTCTGGCCGAAGGTGGTCGCGAGTGGAATCAGGGAATTGCGCAGGGCGTGGGTGAAGACCGCGCGGCGGAACGGCACGCCCTTGGCGACGGCCGTGCGCATGTAGTCGGCCGCGAGGTTGTCCATGAGATGGTTCTTCATGAGCAGCGTGGTGAACGCGAAACTGCTCACGAGGTAGGCGGCCAGCGGCAGGGTGGTGTGCCGCGCGAGGTCGGCGATCTTGCCGCCAAGGCTCAGCGAGGCGAAGTCGTCGCTCACGAAGCCGCCGAGCGGAAACCACTCCAGGCGCGCGGCGAAGAAGAACAGGATCATGCTCCCGAAGACGTAGTTGGGCACCGCATACCCGGCGAAGACCACGATGGAGGTGGCGTTGTCCAGCGTGGTGCGGTGGCGGATGGCCTTGACGATGCCGAGCGGGAGACAGACCGCATAGGTGATCAGCGTCGTGAGCAGGCCGAAGTAGATCGAGATCGGGAGCTTGGAAACGATGACGACCGAGACCGGCTGGTGATAGACGTAGGAATTGCCGAGGTCGCCGCGGACCACGTTGCCGATCCAGTCGACGTAGGCGGCGTACCATGGCTTGTCGAAGCCGTAGAATTCGCGGAGCTGCTGGATCTGTTCCTCGGAAAGCGACGTGCCGGCGGTGCGGTCGGCGCGGACGCCGCTGGTGGCATCGGCCTGGCGGCTCTCGGCGAGGGCGCGCTCGATCGGACCGCCGGGGACGAGGCGCGTGATGAAGAAGACGATCAGCGTGACCCCGATCAGGGTCGGGGGCACGAGCAGGAAGCGCCTAAGGAAATAGTCCCGCATGATGACCGTCGATGTTCAGGCGGTTGCGGCGGGACCGCGGGGCGGGCGGAGGGCCGGGGCCAGCCCGCATTTTTCACCCGGCAAAAGGTGAGGAGGCAGGAGCGGCTTTACGCCGCGAAGAACGCCGTCCGCCAGCCATCGCGGCGTAAAGCCGCTCCTACGCACTCCTTGCGAAACGCTACGACCGGGCTTGTGAAAGATACGAGCGAGGAGGAAGGATTCGGCGGTCGGAAAGCGGAGGGCGAACATCGTGGCTCGGTGGGACGTGGGCGAGGCGGACGCGGGCGCGGTGCAACAACCAAAGCAAGGACCGCGCCGTTGCAAGAGCAGGTCGCCGCCCGACGGGCCGCCCGAAGGCAGCTGCAGTCCGGCAGGCGACGAAGGGCGGCGCGCCGTGACCGCACCGCATCCGGTCACTTGATCCCGATCAGCTCGACCTCGAAGATGAGGGCGGAGTTGGGCGGGATCTTGCCGGCCGCGCGCGGGCCGTAGCCGAGGCCGGGCGGGATGAAGAGGCGCCACTTGTCGCCTACAGACATCAGCTGGAGGGCTTCGGTCCAGCCGGGAATCACGCGCGTGACGGGAAACTCGATCGTCTCGCCGCGCTGCACGGAGCTGTCGAAGACCGTGCCGTCGATCAAGGTGCCGTGGTAGTGCACTTCGACGGTGTTCTCGGGCTTCGGCTTGGCGCCAGTGCCGCTCGCGATGACCTCGTATTGCAAGCCGGAGGCGGTGGTCTGCACGCCGGGCTTGGCTTTGTTGGTCTCGAGAAAGGCGGTGGCGGCCTTCAGGTTCGTGTCGGCGGCGGCGGCGGTGGCCTGGTTGGAACGCTCCTGCATGGTGGCGAAGGCGGCCTGGATCTGGTCGACGGTGAGTTGCGGATTCTTCTGGGCGAGGGCATCGGCGAGGCCGGCGGCGAAGGCGGCTTGATCGATGGTCAGGCCCGTTTGCGAGGCAAAGTCCCGGCCCACGTTGAAACCGATGCCGTAGCTCGCGCGCTGTTCGGCGGATTCGAGCGCGAGCGTTCCGGCGGCGGCGGGGGCGGCGGCCTTGGGGGCGGCGGCGGCTTCGTCGGCGGGCTTGCTGCAAGCGACGAGCCCGAGGGCGGCGACGGCAAGGAAGGCGAGGCGGGTGGACGTGGAGGTCATCGAAGGGTGAAGGGTTGCGAGGCGAATGAAGGCGTGAACGAAACCCACGACCGGCGCCGACACAAGGCTGGCGTGTACAAAGCGACGGAACGGCGGGCGTATCTCAGGTTCTTGCACGCAGAAGGTGGAACGGGCGTCCGTGCCCCTTTCTGGTGTGCCGGAAACGAAGAAGCGGCCGCTGCGTTTGGTTCGTGTCTGGCGCGGGGGTGACACGGAGTGGTGGAGCTGTTAAGGTCCGGGTATGTCGACAGCCTCCGCTTCGCGTCCTCATGTCGTCGTGCTTGGCGCCGGTTTTGCCGGGCTGACCTTTGCGAAAAGTTTTCCAGAAGGAATCGCCCGCGTGACGGTGGTCGATCGGACCAATCATCATCTCTTTCAACCGCTGTGCTGGCAAAGGATTTCCGCCGACTCGATCTGCGCGCGGCTCGGGTCATCCTGATCGAGGGCGGTCCGCGTCTGCTCGGTGCCTATCCGCCGGCTCTCTCCGACAAGGCGCAAGCCCAGCTGGAGAGTCTGGGGGTGGCCGTGTGGCTGGGTTCGCCGGTGAAGGAGATCCGGGCGGGCGAGGTGGCGCTCGCCAACGGCACGATCCGCGCGGGCAACATCATCTGGGCGGCCGGAATCTCCGCGTCGGCGCTGACCGCGCAACTCGGGGCGGAGATCGACCGTGCCGGACGCGTGAAGGTGTTGCCCGATCTCAGCCTGCCTGGGCATCCGGAAGTTCGCGTGCTCGGGGACCTCGTGGCCCTCACCGATCCGAAAGGGCAGGTGGTGCCGGGCGTGGCGCCGGCGGCGATGCAGATGGGCGCTTACGCGGCGGCAGGCATCGCGGAGGAACTGCAGGCGGCGGAGCGGTCGGGCGCCGCGGGCGGACGATCCACCGACCCGGCGCGCCGGGCCCCGTTCGTTTACCGCGACAAAGGAAACATGGCGACGATCGGTCGCTCGCGCGCCATCGCGAAGGTCGGTCGGCTCGAGTTCAGCGGTTTCCCGGCTTGGGTCGCGTGGCTCTCCGTCCACCTGCTTTTTCTGGTCGGCTTTCGCAACAAGCTCTCGGTGCTGCTCTCATGGAGCTATTCCTACCTCACCTTCAAGCGCGGCGCGCGGGTGATCTATGGAGGCGGGCCGTCGACGAGCGATACGGACGCGAAGCCGTGACGCCGGAGGTCGCATTCGTCTGAGCAAGAGTTTGGAGTACGGCGGCACCACGCCGTTCTCGACGGCCAGCCATGGCTGGCTGCCGCCGAAAGCGGTGACGCGTCGCCGCAGTCCAATATGGGACGCGTCCGCCGACGGTCAGGGGCGCGGTTCGAGGGGGACGAGTTCCTCGGCCTTCCACATCTCGCGGCGGCCGCGGGTGCGTTGGCGGACGGTGCGAACCTCCGCTTCGTCGACCGTGGACGCATCGTTGCCGAAGGATTGGCGGATGTAGGTGAGCACATGGGCGATGTCGCCGTCGCTCAGGCCGACGACCGGCGGCATGATGCTGTCGTAGCGTGTGCCGTTGACGTCGAGAGGTCCGGCGAGGCCGTGCATGACGATGCGGGCGGGGATGGAGGGATCGCCGTTCATGCGCGCGGAACCTGCAAGCGGCGGGAAGGCACCCGCGACGCCCTGGCCGTCGAGGCCGTGGCAGGCGACGCAGGTGTTGGCGTAGATCTCGGCGCCACGGCGGTGGATGACGGGGTCGGGCGTGAAGCGGCGGACGACGTTGGCGGCGGCCGGCGCTTCCGCGAGCGAGGCGGCGACATGGCGGGCGAAGGCATTGTCGTGGCGCCGGGCCTCGGCCACGACGGCGAGGCGAGCCTCGGTCGAGGCGGCGTGCCGCGCGAGCACGGGCAGGATCTGGGCGGCGACGCCCTGGTCGGGTTTGTCGAAGGCGAGATTGGCGGCGAGTGCGGCGGAGATGACCCCGGGGGCGTTGGCGCGGGCGGCGATCTGCCAGGCGTCGGCGAAGACCGGATCGGCGGCGAACCCGGCTTCGCGGGCGACGGCGAGCTGGAAGAGCGTGGCGCCGAAGGCGGCGTCGGGAGCGAGCCGCGAGGCGGCGACAAGGACCTCGGCGCGCTCGCGCGGATCGGCGGCGACCTCGGCCGAGGCAAGTTGCACCCGGAGGGCGGCCGGGTGGGCGGGCGAGGCGAGGTCGCGCACAGCGCGGCGCAGGGCGGGATTGCGCGCGTCGGCGACGGAGAGAAGCAGGGCGGCGTCGGCGCGGCCGAGTCCGGCCAGGGCCTGCAACGCATGGACCGAGGCGGGGCCGGCGTCGCGGACGAGCTGGCGCAGGGCGGGTTCGACGGAGACGTGCCGGCCCTCGACGAGCAGGCGCTGCGCGTGCAGGCGCCAGAGCAGGTTGCTGTGGTGGAGGGCGGGAACGAGCGTGTCGGGCCGGGCCGGATCGAGGACGGGGACGAGGTCGTTGTCGGTGCCGCGTGGATACACGCGCCAGATGCGGCCGTGACGGGTGTCGCGCAGGGGCGTCTGGTAGGCGTTGCCCGGACCGTTCTCGGCGTCGACGCCGGCGGAGGCGAGGCTGGGCGTGGGGTTGTGCTGGATGATCAGGTTGTACCAGTCGCAGATCCAGACGGCGCCGTCGGGGCCGACCTCGGCGACGACGGGCGAACTCCAGGCGTCGGCGCTGTTGAAGAGGTTGTTCGGCAGCTGGCGCGCGGTGAAGGACGCGCCCTTGGGGAGGACCTCGAACTGGCCGACGAGCTTGCCGGTGGGCTCGGTGATGAAGGCGATGCGATTCTGCCAGGCGGCGGGGAAGCGACGCGCGGTGTAGAAGGCGTGGCCGGCGGCGGCGGTGTAGCCGTCGTGCACGTCGACCTGGCGGATGTCCTGCGAACTCGGGAAGAACTTCGGGTTGTCGTCGGCGCGCGGCGTGCGCGGGGGATTGAGGCCGGCGGCCTCGTAGCGCTCGCGGGGGAAGGTGTACACCCACGACGGGTTGGCGTTGGCGGTGGAGCCGAGGATGGCGAACTCTTCGGTGAAGCCGAGGCCCCAGGTGTTGTTGGTGGTGGACTGCAGCTGCTCGAGGCGGGAGCCGTCGGGCTTGAAGCGGAAGAGCGCCTGGGCGAAACGGTGGGACTCGTCGCCGACGGTGCCCTCGAAGCCGGAGTAGCCGATGGTGGCGTAGATCCAGTTATCGAAGCCGTAGCGGAGGTTCGACGGGCCGGCGTGGGTGTCGCGCATGCTGAAGCCGTCGATCAGCACCCGCCGCACGTCGGCGCGATCGTCGCCGTTCGTGTCCTGGAGGAAGAGCAGTTGCGAACCGTTGGTGATGATGACGCCGCCGTGGGCGAAGACGAGGCCGGTCGGGATGGAGAGCTTGTCGGCGAAGACGGTGAACTTGTCCGCGCGGCCATCGCCGTTCGTGTCCTCGCAGATGGTGATGCGGTCGTTGCCGATATTGCCCGCCTGGAGGTTGTTCGGGTAGTCGACGGTCTCGACGACGAAGGCGCGGCCCCGGTGGTCCCAGGCGACGTAGATCGGGTTGACGATGTCGGGCTCGGCGGCGAAGAGCGACACCTCGAAGCCCGGCGGCACCTGGATGAGCTTGGCGCTTTCGACGGGCGAGAGCGGGAGCTGGGCGCGCGTGATGGCGCGGCGGGCCTTGTAGCCGGGCAACACGACTTCCTGCTCGGCGAGCACGGGCAGTTGGAGGCGGTCGAGCTTCGCCTTGGCCTCGGGACCGACGGCCCAGTAGATCGCGGTCTTGAGCAAATCCTGGAAGGCGGATTCGTCCCAGACACGATGGTCGTGTCCGGACGCCGTGTAGAAGACGCGTCCGCGGCCCTGCGTGCGCACCCACGTCCACGGCTCGTCCCCGGCGGGATCCTTGCGGACCTGGAGGACGAGGCGGTCGTCGTTGTGGCGGTCGTGCACGTAGGTTTCGTCCCAGGCCTCGACGGGCGTGGTGCCGGCGATGGCCGGATGGTCGGGCCGGACCGTGACCGGGGCGAAGACGCCATCGCCGTGGCGCAGGAAACGTCCGCCGACGAGATTCACGAACGCCTCCGAGGCGCCGAAGCAGGCGGAGGCGGTGTGAATCGGCAGGAAACCGCGGCCCTTGTTTTCGACGAAGTCGAGCAAGGCGCGCTCGTGGGCCGGGTCCATGGTCCCGCGCTGACGCCAGTTGCCGTAGAGCAGGAGGGCGTCGAAGCGGTCGAGGAAGGCGGGGTCGAAGGCCTCGTCGAGGCTCTCGGAGTAGGTCAGGTTGATGCCGGCGGTGCCGACGGCCTTCTTGAGGGAGCGGTAGCGCGTGATCGGGTCGTGGTAGGGGCCGTTCGCGGTGGGGGCGCCGAGGAAGAGCACCTCGAGGCGGCGGGCCTCGGGCTGGGGATGGACGACGGGGCCGGCGGCGCGCAGGGGGGCGAGGCTGGCGAGCAGGACGAGGACGGGCAGGAGGCGGCGGAGCAGGGTCATGGAAAGGCAGGAGGGTTCGCGGGGCGGGGCGGAGGGTAAGGTTAGCACAAGGTCGGTTGACACGCTAGGAACGAACGGACCGAATCCGTGTATGGAAACGCCATCGGAACGGGCCGTCCGGGCGGAGAACTGGCTGCGGCGGCTGCCGCCCGGACAGTTCCGGGCGCTCTTCGAACACCTCGGGGACACGCTCTTTTTCGCCAAGGATGACGGCGGTCGTATCATGTGTGCGAATACGGCCTTCGTCCGGCGCTGCGGCTTCGCGCGCGAGGCGGAGCTGGTCGGGCTCGGCGACGAGGACATCTTTGCGCCGTCCCTGGCGGAGCGGTTCCGCGAGGGCGACCGTCGCGTGCTGGAGACGGGGCGGCCGCTGCTCGGGATCATCGAGCTCTTTCCCAACGCGTTGGGCGAGCCCGAGTGGTGCGAGACCAACAAGCTGCCCTTGCACGACCGCGACGGCAGGCTCTGCGGCCTGTGCGGGACGGTGAAGAGCTACGAAGGCGCGCGGGCCTCGCTGCAGCCCTACCTCGACGTGGCGCCGGCGGCCGATCACCTGAAGGCGCACTACCAGGAACGGCTCGACGTGGCGAAGCTGGCGCGGCTCGCGGGGCTTTCCGTGCGGCACTTCGAGCGGAAGTTCCGCCAGGCCTTCCAGGTGAGTCCGCGCAGTTACCTCATCCGGTTGCGCGTGGCGATCGCGGCGGAGCTGCTGCGCACGAGCGGCCGGCGTCCGACGGAGATCGCGCTGGAGGTGGGGTTTTACGATCACAGCGATTTTTCGCGGCAGTTTCGCCGCTTCATGGGGATACCGCCGACCCAGTACCGGCTTCAGCACTTCGCGGCGCGGACAGTTTGACGGAGGCGCCGTCCGCGCAGGGCCGGCTGCAATGGAGCGGCGAATACGCCCGGCGCATCCTAGACTTGCGCGCGAGGCGTCCTCATTTTGAATGGCGCCCCGTCCCGCGGCTGCTCCGGCCGGGGGGCTTTCTATCCCTATGTCCAACTCCACGACCTCCTCCCCAAATGCGGCGCCGCCTGACATGCGGCTCTTCTGGGGGTGCTTCATCGCCCTCATCACCACCTCGTTCGCGTTCATCACGCGGGCCTTCCTCGTCAACGATCCCGCCCTCTGGCCGTCCGAATTCGGCCTCGACAAGGTGCAGGCGCAGGAACTCTTCGGCGCGGGCATCTGGCCCTTCGCGATCTCGATCATCGTCTTCAGCCTGGTGATCGACCGCGTGGGCTACCGTGCGGCGATGTTCTTCAGCTTCGTCTGCTACATCCTTTATGGCGTGCTTGCATTGCAGGCCTACGGGGTGATCCACGCCGGCGGCGAACCGCTGCAAGGCGAGGCGCTGGCCGCCGCGCAGGCGCGCGCGTACAACCTGCTCTACCTGGGCTCGGTGATCCTCGGCCTGGGCAACGGCACGGTGGAGGCGTTCATCAATCCGGTCGTGGCGACGATGTTCAGCCGCGACAAGACGAAGTGGCTCAACATCCTCCACGCGGGCTGGCCGGGCGGCCTCGTGCTCGGCGGTGTCATCACCATCTTCATGGGCGGCATGGTGGCCAACGACTGGCGCGTGCTGATCTACATCGTGGCTCTGCCGGCGATCGTCTACCTCGTCATGCTGGTGAAGGCGCAGTTCCCCGTGAACGAGCGGGTGGCGGCCGGCGCGACCTACCGGGAAATGCTTGGCGAGTTCGGCGTGCTCGGCGCGGCCATCGCCGGCTACCTCGTCATCAAGCAGCTCGGCATGGTCTTCGGTTGGAGCAATGCCGTCGTCTACGGCCTGCTCGCCGTCTCGCTCGTCGCCTACTGGCTCTACTGCCGGTCGCTCGGCCGTCCGCTGCTGGTCTTCCTCTGCATCATCATGATGCCGCTGGCCACGACCGAGCTCGGCACCGACGGCGCCATCACGGGCATCATGGAGGAGCCGCTCACGGCCGCGGGCTATCATCCGCTCTGGGTTCTGATCTACACCTCCGCCGTCATGATGGTGCTGCGCTTCTTCGCCGGCCCGATCGTGCACGCGCTCACGCCGCTCGGCCTGCTCGCCGCCTGCGCGACGCTCGCCATCGTCGGTCTGTTCCTGCTGTCGAAGGCCGCGGGCCTCTTTGCGATCTTCGCCGCGGCAACGCTCTACGGCGTGGCCAAGACCTTCTTCTGGCCGACCACGCTCGGTGTCGTTTCCGAACAGACGCCGAAGGGGGGGGCGCTCACGCTCAACGCCATCGCTGGCATCGGCATGCTCTCCGTGGGCATCATCGGCGGCCCCTTCATCGGCGCCCTCCAGGAGCAGTCGGCGCAGAAGGCCATCGAGCGCGATGTCCCCGGCGTTTACGCCACAATCTCGACCGAAGGTCAGTATTTCCTCGGCAGCTACAATGCGGTCGACGAGGCCAAGGTCGGGCTGCTCCCGGCGGAGAAGGCCGCGGAGGTCCGCGAAGTTGCCAAGAAGGGCAAGCAGAACGCCCTCGCCGCGGTCACGATCCTGCCGGCCTTCATGCTCGTCTGCTACCTGCTCATGATCGCCTACTTCAAGTCCCGCGGCGGGTACAAGCCCGTCACGCTGGGCTCGGGCGGCCACTGAGTCCTCGAGCCCCGGCCCGGGCCTTTGCCCGGACCTTTCCCGACGCCGTCCGCGATTCCTTCGCGGGCGGCGTTATTTTTTTCCGCGGACGGGCGCGGCCGTCGGCGCCGCGACCGCGGCCTCGACGTCGTTCGGAAGCAGGCGCCGGCGGTAGGTGTCGTAGTCGGGTACGAGCCGGTCGTAGGGCTGGTCCATGAGCGGCGAGGAGATCATGAAGTCGGCCGTGGCGCGGTCGCAGGCCGTGGGGATGTTCCAGACGACGGCCATGCGCAGGAGGGCCTTCACGTCGGGGTCGTGCGCCTGCTGTTCGAGCGGGTCCCAGAAGAAGATCAGGAAGTCGATCTCGTTGTCGACGATGCGGGCGCCGATCTGCTGGTCGCCGCCGAGCGGGCCGCTTTGCAGCTTCACGATGGGCAGGTCGAGTTCGCGCTCGAGCAGGCCGCCGGTCGTGCCGGTGGCGAAGATGCGATGGCGCGCGAGCGAGCCTCGGTTGTACTTCGCCCATTCGACGAGGTCGCGCTTCTTGTTGTCGTGGGCGACGAGGGCGATCTTCTTCGCCGGGGCCATCGGGATGGTCTTGTAGGTCATGGAAGGGGAAGGAAGAGAGTGACGCGCCGCCAGCGGGCGCGACGGGTGTCAGTTTGCCTTGCGCGCGGGCTTGGGATCGAGGTTGGCGGCGAGGTCGGCCTCGGTGACGACGGAGCTGACGCCCTCGGGCGGAACTTCCATCTTGGCGAGCCAGAGCACGGCGTTGAGCGCGAGCTTGCGGAAGGGTTCGTGGCCCCAGTTGCGATGGTAGTGTGCGCCAGTGAAGCCGAAGCCGCGTCCGCCGTCGGGCCGTTCGTAGGCCCAGGCCACGGTGACGGGTTCCTTCTGGGCCACGAGGGCGCGGACGAAGGCGTTGCCCGAGTGCGGGCCGTCGGGCCGGGTCACGGTGCTTTCGTCCGGCACGGCCTGGAGCAACGGTGTCACGCCCCGCATGCCTTCGACGAAGCGCATGTTGAAGTACCACTCGTCGCGGATCGTGAAGGGCGGCACGCCACGCGTGATCGGATGGACCGCGAGCGTGCGAAAATGCGCGTCCCAGTGCGGATTGACGGACCAGTGGATCTCGAAGGCGCCGCCGATCCATTGCAGGAAGCGGTCGTGGCCCTTCTCAAGCGTCGGCTCGACGGCGTAGTGCAGGAGTCCGAGGCCGGCGCCGCGGGCGAGGGCGCGTTCGAGCACGGACAAACGGTCGTCGACCAGTGCGGGATGCCGCCGGCCGCCGTCGGAGAAGATCAGGATGGCGTCGACGCCCTCGAAGGAGGCGTCGCTTTGCGGCCAGCCGTTGAGGGCGACCTCGGTGGTGAGGCCCGGGACGCCGGCGAGGCATTTCTGCAGGAGCAGCATGCCGGCGTTGTGTTCGTGCATGCCGGGCCCGTGGCTCGGCGCGCCGGCGATCAGCAGGACGCGCTTGGTCGGGGCCGCGCCGGCGGCGAGGGCAACGCCGGCGAAAAGGACGAGGAGGGCAAGGAGGCGGGGGCAACGCATGCGCGAACTGTTGCCCGATCGTCGGGCCGACGACAACGACTTCCTGCACGGCGGCCGCGCCCGAGGCGCGGGATTATCCTTGTGGACGGACGCGGGCGGCGAGTTGCTACGCGCATGAACCGTGCGTTAGCCGCCCTTGCTGCGGTGTTTACCCTCGTGCCGTCGTCGGTGGCGGCGGCACGGCCCAACATCCTCTTCATTTTCAGCGACGACCACGCGCTCGAGGCGATCTCCGCCTACGGCGGCCGCTTCGCGGAGATCGCGCCGACGCCGAACATCGACCGGATCGCCCGCGAGGGCATGCTCTTCAGAAATTCGTTCTGCGGCAACTCGATCTGCGGTCCGTCGCGCGCCTCCATCCTCACCGGCCTGCACAGTCACGCGAACGGTTTCATGGACAATAATTTTGGCCGTTTCGACGGCGGTCAGCGCACGTTCCCGAAGCTGCTCCAGCAGGCGGGCTACGAAACGGCGCTGATTGGAAAATGGCATCTTGTCTCCGCACCCACGGGGTTTGACCACTGGGAGATCCTGCCTGGCCAGGGCAGTTACGTGAACCCGGATTTCGTCCAGATGGACGGATCCCGGAAACGGGATGACGGCTACGTCACCGATGTCGTCACCGACAAGACGCTCGCCTGGCTGATGAGCCGCCAGGATGACACGAAGCCGTTTCTGTTGATGACGCAGCACAAGGCTCCTCATCGCAGCTGGATGCCCGCGCCCCGGCATTACGATTTGTTCGACGACGTGCACATGCCCGAGCCGTCCACGCTCTTCGACGACTACGCGGGGCGCATCGACGCGGTGAAGGCGCAGCGCATGTCCATCGCAAAAGACTTCGAGTGGGGCTGGGACATGATGCTGCCCGGCGCCGCGGCCGATCCGCGCTTCCTCGGCAACCTGTCCAACGGCGAATACGAGCGCATGACGCCGGCGCAAAAGGCGGAGTTCGATGCCGCCTATGGTCCGGAGAACGCAAGCTTCGTCGCCGCCTTGCCCGGCCTGAGCGACGAACAGGTGACCCGCTGGAAGTACCAGCGCTATCTCAAGAATTACCTGCGCACGGTCCGCGCCTTGGACGAAAACATCGGCCGCATCCTCGACTACCTCGACGAGTCCGGCCTGGCGGAGAACACCATCGTGATCTATTCCTCGGACCAGGGCTTCTACCTCGGCGAGCACGGGTGGTACGACAAGCGCTGGATGTTCGAGGAGTCCCTGAAGATGCCCTTCGCGATCCGCTGGCCCGGCGTCGCCAAGGCGGGAGTGCGTCCGGAGGCGATGATTCAGAACATCGACTACGCCCCCACGTTCCTCGAGATGGCCGGTGCCTCCATTCCCGCGGACCTGCACGGACGGAGCTTCGTCCCGATTCTGCGCGGCGAAGGCGAGGTGCCCGGCGATTGGCGCGACGCGGTCTTCTACCAGTATTCCGGCGAGAACACGCACGCGGTGGCCCGCCACGACGGCGTCCGCGGCGCCCGCTACAAACTCATGCGCTTCCCCGATACCGACGAGTGGATGCTCTTCGATCTCGAGAAGGATCCATCAGAGATGACCGACGTTTCCGCCGAGCGCGCCTACGCCGGAATCCTCGCCGAAATGAAGACGCTCTACGGAACCCTCAAGCGGGAATATGGTGTCACGGACGCCACGGTCCCGATGCCGCGCCTGGCGGAGGCGTGGTGGCGCGACCGCCTTCGTGCGAAGAACGCGGAGATTCCGGAAAGGAAGGACGCCAAGGTGGTGTTCCTCGGCGATTCGATCACCCAAGGCTGGGAAGGACCGGGTCGGAAGGCGTGGGAGCAGCACTTCGCGCCCCTCGGCGCCGTGAACTGGGGCTACTCGGGAGACCGCACGGAGCACCTCATCTGGCGCCTCCAGAACGGCGACATTCAACGACTCAGCCCGGAGGCCGCGGTCGTCCTCATTGGCACGAACAACACGGGTCACAGGCAGGCGCCCGCGGCGGAGACCGTCGCGGGGATCCGCAAGATCGTCGATGACCTCGGCTGGAAATGGCCGCAGGCGCAGATCGTCCTGATGTCCGTCTTCCCCCGCGCCGCCACCGCGGATCACCCGCTGCGCAAACTCAACGACGAGGTGAACGCCTCCCTCGCGGCTCTCGCCGATGGGAGGCGCATCCACCTGCTCGACCTCAACGCGCGTTTTCTCGATGCCGAGGGAAACCTGAACAAGGACCTCCTGCCGGACCTGCTCCATCTCTCTCCCGCGGCCTACGAGATCTGGGCCGAGGCCCTCGCGGCCAAGCTTGGGGAAATGGGCGTGAAGTAGCCCGCAGCTTTCCCCGGTCGAGACGGCGCGTTCTGCAACGATTGCGTAGGAGCGGCTTTACGCCGCGATGGCCTGCGGACGGCATTTTCACCACATAAACAGCCAAGATCCGTTTCACAGAGGACACCGAGTTCCGACACAGAGGAAGCGGGAGGCCACACGGTGTACGGGAAACTTGCGGCAGATGCCAATCGAACCAACGCTACGCCGAAAGTTCGGACCGGAAGATTTCTGCTCTGTGCCCTCTGTGTCGGAGCTCAGTGCGCTCTGTGACCCACGCAGAATCCTTTTCGATGATGTGAAACATTTGGCACAAGTCGCTCCTACACCCAAGCCTGCGCCCTCCTGCAAACAAGCGGGCTACGGTTGGGCGGAGAGGTAGTCGACCAGGGCGGCGAGGTCCTCGGCAGGAAGCGAGCGGTAGGTGGACTTGCGGCGCAGCACGGGGCCGGTCAGCGCCTCGGCGGCTGCGCCGGTGCCGACGATCCAATCGCGCAGCGCCTCGGCGTCGCGGCGCGCGCCCACGCCGTCGAGTGGGTAACGCGGATTGCCCGCGCCGGCGAGGGCGTGGCAGGTTGCGCAGCGCTGTTCGCGGTAGACCTCGGCGCCGCGTAGCACGGAGGAGGCCGGCGCGGGCGGCGGGAGCGTTGCGGCGACGCTCGCAGGCGGCGCCGAGGCTTCGGAAGGGGCGGGGGCGGCGATCGCGGAGGCAGGCGGAGGCGCGGGCCCGGCGGACTCGTCGGGATTGTGCCGCACTCCGAAGACGCCGGCCAGGCCCACGAGCAGAACGAGGGTCAGGGCAATCACGACGACGGCGAGGCGTTCTCTCATGGTCAGGCCATTTCGAAGAGTTCCGTGTGCAGGTGCCGGAGGGGAAAACCCAGGCGGCGAAGGCTGGGGAGAACGGCATCGGTCATCGCCTTCGGACCGCAGAGGAAGCACGGCCAGGCGCGGGCGGCCTCCGGCAGATGGCGGCGCAGGAGGTCTTCCGTGAGGTAGCCGGTCTCGTGGGCGGGATCGCCAGAAGGTTCTTCGAGTGCATGGACCACGCGCAGGTCGAGTCGCGTGCGCAGGATGGCCAGTTCCTCGCGAAAGATCGTGTCGTTCCAGCGCGCGGAACCGTAGAAGAGCACGAGCGGCCGGCGGTCGCCGCGGTCGGCGAGGGTGCGCAGCATGCTCATCATCGGCGCGACGCCGACGCCGCCGGCGACGAAGACGAAACCTGCGGCCTCGGGGTGAAGGTCCACGGAGAAGGCTCCGTAGGGGCCGTCCACATACGCGACGGTCCCCGGCGGCACCTGTCCGATCGTGCGCGTGAAATCGCCAAGCTCCTTGATCGTGAACCGCAGCACGCCGCCGTCCTCGGCGCTGCCGGAGAAGGAGAAGGGGTGCTCGCTCATGCGCGCCGGATGGGCGCCGAGCGACAGCCAGGCGAACTGGCCCGGGCGGAACGCCAGACGTGGACCCTTGATGGGCGCCAGCGTGACGGCCCACGCCCGGCCTCGCTCGGGTCGAACCTCCCGGACCACGTACGGATCCCGCGCGAGCAGGAAGGGCTTGAGCAGGCGCACGTGCAGGACGAGCGCGACCCAGAGTCCGGAGTAGCCGAGCCAAAGCGCACCTTTCCACGGAGCCAGGGTGTAGTGCCCGACCCCGTGCACGTGGACGATCGCAAGGACCACCGCGGCGACCGCCATGACGGCGTGGGCGATCCGCCAGCCGTCGTAGGGCAGGCGCAACGGCCGGCGCCAGAGCGAGGAAACCACGAGGGCCAGCAGGAGGAAGAGCGAGAGACGGCCCGCCGTCAGGTGCCAGGGTGCATCGCGGGGATCGGCGGGCCCGAGCGTATCCGGATAGAGGATGCGGATGACGAGGTAGTGGGCGACGACCAGCGCGACGCCGCCGACCGCCATCCAGCGATGGAACCAGTAGAGGATGTCCACGCCGAACGGAGCGAAGATCCGCCGGAAGCGCGCGGTGAGCACAAATTGCAGGCCCATCAGGGCAAGACCGGCGAAGCCGAGTCCCATGGAGAAGTCCCACCAGCGTCCGCCGCCGCGCGGCACGGGACCGACGAGCAGCAGGAGCAGCGGAAACGCCGCGAGCAGGAGGTAGACCGCGATCCAGACCGTGCCCGGCACGCGGTGCCAGGCATCGGGTCGGCGGACGGCAACGTTGGGCGGAGCCGTCACGACGAGGCGGCACCGGCCGCCGCGGCGCCTTCCTGCGCGAGGATGGCGGAGGTCGTGGCGAGCACGGTGTCGGGGTTGAGGGAAATGCTGTCGATGCCCTGTTCGACGAGGAAGCGGGCGAACTCCGGGTAGTCGCTCGGGGCCTGGCCGCAGATGCCGATCTTGCGGCCGCGGGCGCGGCATTCGCGGATCACGGAGGCGACCATCGCCTTCACCGCGGGATTCCGCTCGTCGAAGAGCGGGGCGACGATCTCGGAGTCGCGGTCGACGCCGAGGATGAGCTGGGTGAGGTCGTTGGAGCCGATGCTGAAGCCGTCGAAGATCTCCGCAAAGTCGCCGGCGAGGATGACGTTGGACGGAATCTCGCACATCACGTAGACCTTGAGGCCGTTCTCGCCGCGCACGAGCCCGTGCCCCGCCATTTCGGCGAGCACCTTGCGGCCTTCCTCGACGGTGCGGCAGAAGGGGATCATCACCTTCAGGTTAACGAGGCCCATCTCCTCGCGCACCTTGCGGACGGCGGCGCATTCGAGAGCGAAGCCGTCGCGGTAGCGCGGATGGTAGTAGCGCGAGGCGCCGCGGAACCCGAGCATGGGATTCTCCTCCGCGGGCTCGTAGGCGGCGCCGCCGATGAGGTTGGCGTACTCGTTGGTCTTGAAGTCGCTGAGCCGGAGAATCACGTCCTTCGGGTAAAAGGCCGCCGCGATCGTGCCCGCGCCCTGGGCCAGGCGGTCGACGAAGAACCGGCCCTTGTCCTCGTAGCCGGCGGTGAGCGCGGCAATCGCCCGGCGGGCCTCTTCGTCGGGAAGATTCGGATACGCCAGCAGGGCGAGCGGGTGGGCCTTGATAAAGGTTGTGATGATGAACTCCTCGCGTGCCAGGCCCACGCCGTCGTTGGGAATGCCGGCGAGGGCGAAGGCCTCCCGCGGATTGCCCACGTTCATCATGATCTTCGTGCGCGGGCGGGGCAGGCGCGACAGGTCCGTGCGGCGCACCTCGAAGGGCAGGGCGCCGTCGTACACGAAGCCGGTGTCGCCCTCGGCGCAGGAGACGGTCACGGGCTGGCCGTCGCGCAGCCGCGCGGTGCCAGTCTCCGTGCCCACGATCGCGGGCACGCCGAGCTCCCGGCTGACGATTGCGGCGTGACACGTGCGCCCGCCGCGATTGGTGACGATGGCCGCCGCCTTCTTCATGATCGGCTCCCAGTCCGGGTCGGTCTTGTCGGTCACGAGCACCTCGCCCTCGCGGAACTCGGCGAGGCGGGAGGCGTCGGCGATGACGCGGACCGGGCCGGCTGCGATCTTGGCGCCGATGCTTCGCCCGGTGGCGAGGACGTTGCCGCGCCGGCCGAGCACGTAGGTCTCTATCTGCCCGGCGTCGCGTCGCGACTGCACGGTTTCCGGCCGGGCCTGCAGGATGAATAGTTCGCCGGTGAGTCCGTCCTTGCCCCATTCGATGTCCATCGGCGTGGGCATGCCCTTGCGTTGCGAGTAGTGCTCCTCGATGCGGCAGGCCCAGCGGGCGAGCTGCAGGGCTTCGTCGTCGCTCAGCGCGAAGCGCGCGCGGTCGGCCGGTTCGACGGGCACGTTGCGCACGAGCTTGGCGCCACCCTGGTCGAAGATGAGCTTGGTTTCCTTCGAACCGAGGCGCTTTTGCAGGATCGGGCGGAAGCCGGCGAGCAGCGTGGGTTTGAAGACGCAGAACTCGTCGGGAGTCACGGTGCCATGAACGACGTTCTCGCCGAGTCCGTAGGCGGCGTTGATCAGCACGACGTCCCGAAAGCCGGTTTCGGTGTCGAGGGTGAACATGACGCCGGACGAGGCGAGGTCGGCGCGCACCATGTGCTGGACGCCGACGGAGAGGGCGACCTTGGCGTGGTCGAACCCCTTGTCGACGCGGTAGGAGATGGCGCGGTCCTTGAAGAGCGAGGCGAAGCAGCGCTTGCAGGCATCGAGCAGGGCGTAGTCGCCCTGGACGTTGAGGTAGGTTTCCTGTTGTCCCGCGAAGCTGGCGTCGGGCAGGTCCTCGGCCGTGGCGCTGCTGCGCACGGCCACGGAGACGGGGCCGCCGGCGGCTGCCCCCAGTTTCCGGTAGGCCGCGAGCACGGCCTCGGCGAGAACGGGGGGAAGGGGGGCGGCGAGCAGGGCGTGCCGGATGCGGGCACCGCGCCGGCGAAGTTCGGCGACGTCGTGCGTGTCCAGGCCCGCGAGGGCGGCGGCGATCTCGCGTTCGAGTCCGGCCTCGCGCAGGAAAAGCCGGTAGGCATCCGCGGTGAGGGCAAAGCCATCCGGCACGCGGATGCCCTCGGCGGTGAGGGCGCGGTGCAATTCGCCGAGCGACGCATTCTTGCCGCCGACCTCGGGCAGGTCGTCGATGCCGAGGTCTTTGAACCGGCGGATGTACGCGCTCATGGTGGAAAGGGGCTGGGCAGACTATGCCACGCCGACCGGGGGCCGGCTGCGCATGTCGGGGCAAAACGTGCGCATTTATTGGTTACCCGCCGGCGTTCTGACTGTAAGCGCGCGCCAGGCGACTCCGGCCTTGCGACCGGTTCCGGGCGTGAGAGGTTCGGGCCAACCCCGTCCCCCATGACGCAAGCCCTTGTGTTCGCCGCGATCACCGGACTGATCGCCTTTCTCACCTGGTTGAAGTGCCGCGGCGCCGTGCGCGCCGAGGGCACGAAGGAGTACTTCCTCGCGGGCGGCGGTCTCACGTGGATCTACGTCGCGGGCTCGCTTACGCTGACCAACATCAACACGGACACGCTCGTTGGCTGGAACGGGAACCAGATGCTGCTCGTGGTCTGGTGGGAGCTGGCCGGGATCGCCGGACTCATCCTGCTCGCGAAGGTCTTTCTGCCGCTGTATTACCGGCATGGATGCACAACCGTCACGGAGCTGCTCGAGCGGCGCTACGGCAATCCGCACCTGCGCGCGACGGTGGCCGTGCTCTTTCTGGTGGGCAACGTGTTCATCTTCCTGCCGGTGATGCTCTACACGAGCTCGCTCTTCCTGATCGCGCTCTTCGACCTGCAGGTGCCGCTGCTCGCGGTGGCGGCGACGATCGCGGTGGTGGGCGCGGCCTACGCGATCTTCGGCGGGCTGCGGGCGGTGGCGGTGTCGGACACTTACAGCGGCGTGCTGCTCTTCGGCATGGCGCTGCTCGTGGTGTGGCTGGCGCTCGCGGCGGTGGACTGGGATCTCTCCGACCTGCCGCCGGAACGGCTCGCCTTCTTTGGCGGCACGGGCTCGACGTTGCCATGGCACGCGCTGTTCACCGGCATGATCTTCGTGCAGCTGTATTATTGGAGCACGAACCAGACGATCACGCAGCGCGCCCTCGCGGCGACCTCGTTGCGCGAGGCGCAGAAAGGGTGCTACGCGGCGGCGGTGATCCGCGGCACGATCGTACCGGTGTGCGTGATCGTGCCCGGGCTCTGTGCGTACAAGCTCTTCGGTCCGGTTGGGGACGAAAGTTACGGCCGCATCGTCGGCGCCGTGCTGCCGCAGGGGTTCTCGGGTGCCTTCGCGGCAGCGATGGTGGCGGCAACGATGACGAGCTTCAATTCGGTGCTGAACTCGTCCGCCACGCTCTATGTGTGCGACCTGCACCAGCGGTACCTGAATCCGCGCGTGGCGATCGGGCCGATGAGCGTGGGGTTGTCCATCGGCCTGTCGATCCTGGCCATCGCCCTGGTGCCCGCTTACGTCGGGGCGGAGAGCATCATCCAGCTGATCCAGAAGCTGCTCGGCCTCTTCAGCATGCCGATCCTCTCGGCCTTCATCACGGGGCTGCTCTTCCGCAACGTCGACGCGCGGGCCGTGATTGCGGCGATGCTCTTCGGAGCGGCGCTCTATGCGGTCTTCACCTTCGCATGGTCGCCTGCGCACTTCCTGCACCTGATGTTCGTGACCCTCTGGACCTGTGTGGGCTTCGCCCTGGCGGTGAACCGCTGGGTCTTTGGCCGGCGCGCGACGTGGGCCGGTACGGCGATTCTGGCGGGGCGGGAGAGGGAGTGAAGGTCTGCGTGCCACCCGGATCGGATCTTTCTCTTTCTCAATCTCTTTCTCGTGGGCTGAAAGGTTTGAGAACTAGAAAGAGAACGATGAAGCCTTGATGCTTGGGAACGCCGACGTCCTCGTCGGCCTCCGGAAAATATCCTCCTGCTTTGCCCAACGATTACCGGTCAGCCACGCGGGCCGGGCGTTGACGGAGTTTTGGATAGACGGCGCCGCCCGCGGAAAAGGAGCGGCGCCTGTCTCAGGAACCTTGGTTTGGGCTCAAACGGCTGAGGACAGCCTTTATATGGGCAGCGCGATCAACACGACTTTCGACCCACGGCATTGGCTGGTGCCCCAGCTTGTCAAGAGTCAAGACGTGACGTCTTTGGATTGGACCCCCCAGCTTGTCAAGAGTCAAGACGTGACGTCTTTGGATTGGACCCGTGGGCTGAAAGGTTCGAGAACGAGAAAGAGAACGATGAAGCCGGGACGGGCGGGAGAGGGTCTGGGCCATTGGTGCCAAGGAACGCTACCTCGAGGGGGGAACGCTGAGAGTGTGAGAGTGCCTGTCCTGACCTCCTCGACTCGACCGCCATGGTGGCGGGAGCATCCTGCTCCCGTTCGTCGCAACCGCAAATTTCACCGATGCTGCCGGATGGTACCGGTGAGATTCTCCCGCAGAGGCGCGGAGGCGCAGAGATTCATTCAACCAAGGCGCGCGGCCATTCAAATGAAGGCGAAGGTTTTGATTGCGAAGGGCCGACGAGGACGTCGGCGCTCCCGGGGGCGCGGAACGCGCCTTAAAACCCCCTGATAAAAAAAGCCCGGCGATTGCCGGGCTTTTTTCATTTGAGGATCATTTCCTTCACCGTCTTGCCGGCCGGGATCATCGGCAGCACGTGTTCGGTGTAGGGGACGATGACGTCGAGCACGTAGGGGCCGTCGTGGTCGAGCATCTCCTGGATGGCTTCTTTGAGTTCGCTCTTCTTCAGCACGCGGCGGCCCTTCACGCCGAAACCTTCGGCGATCTTGACGAAGTCGGGATAGAGGCCGGACGGGTTGTCGGGGCTGCCCACGTTGTCCTGGTCGCCGAGAATGGTGTTGCCGCGGATGCTGCCGTAGAAGCGGTCCTCCCACTGCACGACCATGCCGAGGTGCTGGTTGTTCAGGATCATCGCCTTGGCCGCGATCTTCTCGATCTTGCAGGTGGCGAGTTCCTGGATGTTCATCACGAAGGAGCCGTCGCCGTCGATGTCGATGACCTGCTTGTCGGGGCAGGCGACCTTGGCACCCATGGCGGCGGGATAACCGTAGCCCATCGCGCCGAGGCCGAGCGAGCTGATGTAGCGGCGCGGCTGGTCGAAGCGGTAGAACTGGGCGGCCCACATCTGGTGCTGGCCGACGCCCGTGGTGATGATGGCGTCACCCTTGGTGAGCTCGTAGAGGGCCGCGACGGCCTCCTGCGGGAGGATGTGCGGGCTCTTGCCGAAGCCGGCGGAGCTGTCGAAGGGATGGTCGCGCTTCCACTCGGCGACCTGGGCGTGCCACGCGGACGTGTCGGGGGGCGTGAACTTCAGCGCGGCGATGAGTTCGTTGAGCCGGCTGAGGGCGTGCTTCACGTCCGTAAGCACGGGGAAGTGCACGCGCTTGTTCTTGTTGTGCTCCGACGCGTCGATGTCGATGTGCACGATGCGGGCGCCGGCGGCGAACTTGCTGACTTCGCCCGTGATGCGGTCGTCGAAACGCGCGCCCAGGCAGATCAGCAGGTCGCTCTGGTCGACGGCCCAGTTGCCGTAGGCGGCGCCGTGCATGCCGAACCATTGCATGGAGAGTGGATGCGTCTCGGGGAAGGCGCCCACGCCCATCAGCGTGGTGGCGACGGGGATGTTGGTCTTCTCGGCGAAGGTCTTGAGGTCTTCGTGGGCCTCGGCCGAGATCACGCCGCCGCCGACGTAGAGCACGGGGCGCCCGGCCTCGCCGATGTACGAGACCACCTGCTTCAGGGCCTCGTCCGCCGCCTTCCGCGTGCGGAGGAGGGCCGGGTTGGCAAACTCGATCGTGGCCGGGAAGACCGGGGCGAGCTTGGCCTGCTGGACGTCCTTCGGAATGTCGATGATGACGGGGCCCGGACGGCCGCTGTTGGCGAGGAAGAAGGCCTCCTTGAAGACGCGCGGCAGGTCGGCCGCGTTCATCACGAGGTAGGAATGCTTCACGATCGGCAGGGTCATGCCGAAGAAGTCGGTCTCCTGAAAGGCGCTCTTGCCAATGTACTTCGAGTACACCTGGCCGGTGATGGCGACGAGCGGGGTCGAGTCCATGTAGGCGTCGGCGATGGCCGAGACCAGGTTGGTGGCGCCGGGGCCGCTCGTGGCCATGCACACGCCGACCTTGCCGGTGGCGCGGGCGTAGCCCTCGGCGGCGAAGGAACCGCCCTGCTCGTGGCGGGGGAGGATGACGCGGATCTTGTCGGTGCGGGCCAGGGCCTGATGCAGCTCCTGGGAGGCGCCGCCGGGATAGGCGAAGACGACGTCGACACCTTCGCGAATCAGGCACTCGACGACGACGTCGGCGCCTTTCATTTCACGGCCGATTTCGGGCTGGGGAAACGACGAGGGCGAGGTGGACGATTTCATGGCGGGTTATATGGGTGGACAGAGGGTCGATTGAAGCGGATGGGTATCGGCGGACGCAAGCGCGGAAACGGGAGGGTCAATAAGGGGGGCGGCGGCCTTGCGGCGGGTCTGGACATTACTCACGCAGGGCTCTCGCAATAGCCCGACATGCGGGAGGCCATACGGTGTGCGGGGAGTTCACGACGGATGACAATCGTTCCCACCCAATCCACGCCCATGGGGACATGGGCGGCTACATGAAGCCAAGCGTTCGGATCGGAGGATTCTTGCTCTGTGACCTAGTACCGCGCCATGCCCGGCTCGATGCGTTCGGCCCAGGCTTCGATGCCACCGGCCACGTTGCTCACGCGCGCATAGCCGCGGGCGCGCAGGAACTCGGTGACCCGCAGGCTGCGGCCGCCGTGGTGGCAATGGATGAGCAGGTGCTTGTCCTGGGGCAGGGCTCCGACGTGCTCGGGAATCTGGCGCATGGGCACGTGCTCGGCGCCCTCGATGCGGCAGATGGCGACCTCGTAGGGTTCGCGCACGTCGATCAGGCGCACGTCCTCCGGTCGGGAGTCGAGCAGGTGCTTCGCGTCCTCGACGGAGAGCTCAAGGGGGACTTCTTCGTTCGTCATGGAAAGCGGGGGCGGCGTTGGCGGGGCGGCGCAGGCGTCGCCGTAGGCCGCGGGGTCGAGGGTGCGCAGCGTGGCGCGCGGGCCGCATGCGGGGCAGTCCGGATCGCGCGGCAGATTCAGCGTCGAGAACGTCTGTTGCAGCGCATCGTAGGTGAGCACGCGGCCGATGAGGGGCTCGCCGAAGCCGGCGAGCAGCTTGAGCGCCTCGAGGGCCTGCAGGCTGCCGATCACGCCGCAGAGCGCGCCGAGCACGCCGGCCTCGGCGCAGTTGGGCACGAGCCCGGCCGCGGGCGGGGCGGGGAAGAGGCAGCGGTGGCAGGGGCCGCCGAGGTGCGGTGCGAAGACCGCCACCTGTCCCTCGAACTTGAAGATGCTCCCGTAAACGAGCGGCCGGCGGGTGAGGATTGCGGCGTCGCTGACCAGGTAGCGCGTCGCAAAGTTGTCGGTGCCGTCGACCACGACGTCGTAGTGCCCGAACAACGACAAGGCGTTCTCCGCCGTGACCGCCTCGTTGTGCTCGACGATCGTCACATGGGGATTGGTCTCGCGCAGGCGGGCCGCGGCCGAGGCGGTCTTCGGCTGGCCGACCGTCGCGTCGCGATGCAGCAGCTGCCGGTGGAGGTTGTGCGCGGCCACCGTGTCGAAATCGACGAGGCCGAGCGTGCCGACGCCGGCGGCCGCCAGGTAGAGGGCCGCGGGACTGCCGAGGCCGCCCGCACCGATCACGAGCACGCGCCCGGCCTTCAGGCGTTCCTGTCCGGCCACGCCGATCTCGTCCAGCAGCAGGTGGCGGCTGTAGCGGGCGAGTTCGGCGGGCGAAAGCGCGGACGACATGGGCCAACAAGAGAATCCGATCGCGGCGCGCGGCAAATGATAATTGCGCCTCGGGGCGGCCGACCCAAACATGGGACCATGTCCAAGCCTTACGTTGTCATCATCGCCGGCGGAAAGGGCGAGCGCTTCTGGCCGCAGAGCCGGACGGCGCAGCCCAAGCACCTGCTGCCGGTCGTCGGGACGAAGCCGCTGCTGGCCCAGACGCTGGCGCGCGTGAAGGGACTCGTGCCCGCCGCCCACACGTTCGTGATCACGAGCGCGGCCCAGGCCGCCGCGGTGCGCAAGGTCTGCCGCGGACTCGTGCCGTCCGCGAACATTGTGGCCGAGCCCGTCGGGCGCGACACCGCGGCGGCGGTCGGTCTGGCCGCCGCCCTGGTGGCGCGGCGCGATCCGCAGGGCGTCTTTGCCGTGCTGCCGGCGGACCACGTCATCCACGACACGCGTGCCTACCGCGCGGACCTCAAGGCGGCCTTTGCCGCGGCCGCCGCCGAGCCGGTCATGGTGACGATCGGCATCTCGCCGACGGAGCCGGCCACCGGGTTCGGCTACATTCAGCGAGGCAAGCCCTGGCGCTCCTTCGGCGGCCGGCAGGTCTTTGCGGTGAAGCGATTCGTCGAAAAGCCGAAGCTTGCCGTGGCCGAGCGCTACCTCGCCTCGGGCGACTACGTGTGGAACGCGGGCATGTTCGTCTGGAGCGTGCCCGTGGTGGAGAAGGCCTTCGCCGCGCACGCGCCCGAACTCGCCGCCGGCCTCGCGAAGATCCGCCGCGCGCTCGCCCGCGGGCGTCCGCTCGCGGCCACGCTGGAGAAGGTCTATCCAACCCTGCCGCGCATCTCCGTGGACTACGCCCTGCTGGAGAAATCGGACAACGTGACCATGCTCGCCTCGACCTTCGATTGGGACGACGTCGGCGCCTGGCCGGCGGTCGTGCGTCATTTTCCGTCGGATACACACGGCAACGTCGTGCGCGGGCGCGCCGTCGTGGAGCAGGGGCGGGGCAACCTGGTCGTCGGCGCCGGCCGGCACCTCGTGACCGTGCTCGGGGCCGACGACCTCATCGTCGTCCACACCAAGGACGCCACCCTCGTCTGCCCGAAGGCGAAGGCGCAGGACATCAAGGCGCTGCTGGCGCGCGTCTCGGCGCTGCCCGACGGCGCGCGCTGGCTCTGAGTTCGACGTGCGCTTTCTCGGCATCGACTACGGCACGCGGCGCGTCGGTCTCGCCTACGGGGACGAGCTCGGCGTGGCCACGCCGCTGCCGGCCTTGACCGAGGCCGACCCGGCAAAGCGCTGGGCGAGGCTCGGGGACGCCATCCGGCAGCGGCGAATCGCCGAACTCGTGCTCGGCTACCCGCTCAACATGAACGGAACGGCGGGCTTCAAGGCGAAGGAGGTCGAGGCCTTCGCGGCCCGTCTGCGCACGGAGTTCGGCCTGCCCGTGCATCTCGTCGACGAGCGGCTGACCTCGCACATTGCCGAGGCCGGCATGAACCAGCGGGAGCTGCGCGAGATCCGCGGCACGGGGATCGTCGATTCGCGTTCCGCGGCGATCATCCTGCAGGACTTCCTCGACCAGCGTTTCCCGCCCCCGCCGCCTGCGGCGGACCTGCCGTGAGCCCTGCCGTCCCCACCGTGCGCTGGAAGGCCGTCTGCGCCTACGACGGCACGACCTTCCCCGGCTGGCAGAGCCAGGTCGGCGGGCAGGCGATCCAGGACACGATCGAGGCACGCCTCGCGGCGATCTTCAAACGGGACGTGCGCATCCATGGCAGCGGGCGCACCGACGCCGGCGTGCACGCGCTGGGGCAGGTTTTTCATTTCGATGCCGCGTGGCGGCACGCCCCGTCCAAGCTGCTCGTGGCGCTGCGCGTCGGCCTGCCGCCGTCGATCCAGATCAAGTCGCTCCGCCGCGTGCCGGAGACCTTCCACGCGCGCTTCTCGGCGAAGGGAAAGATCTACGCCTATCATCTGCATCTCGGCGACGCGGATCCCTTCACCCGACCCTACGTCTGGATGCTCGACCGGCCACGCCCGCCGGACCTCGCGGCGATGGAGGCCGTCGCCGCGGTGCTGCGGGGACGCCACGACTTCGCGGCCTTCGCCGCCTTCAACGGGGCCGAGCGCGAGGACACGGTGCGGGAGCTGCGCCGCCTCGAGATCCGGCGTCGCGGACGGCGCGTCACGCTCATGTTCGAGGCCGACGGCTTTCTCTACAAGATGGTGCGCAGCCTGGTCGGGGCGCTGGTCGCGGCGGGCGAGGGCAAGCTCGCCCCCGAGCGCGTGGCGGCGCTGCTCGCGGGCGGCGTGCGTTCGGCCGAGGTGCAGACGGCACCGCCGCAGGGACTGTTTCTGGTGAAAGTTTTGTACTGACCGCCGGCGCGCCCGCGCCGGCGGTTTGCGTAAAAATCCGTCTTGGTTTTGCCGGCGAGGTCCGGCAACGTGCGCGCTTCCTATCATGAAAATCTGCTGCATTGGAGCTGGGTACGTGGGTGGGCCGACGATGGCCGTGATCGCGCAGAAGGCGCCGGACATCCGTGTGACGGTCGTGGACATGAACGCCGCGCGCATCGCGGCCTGGAACTCCGACCGCCTGCCCGTCTACGAGCCCGGCCTCGACGCCGTCGTGAAGGAGTGCCGCGGCCGCAACCTGTTCTTCTCGACGGACGTCGCCGCCGAGATCGACGCGGCCGACATCATTTTCGTGGCGGTGAACACGCCGACCAAGACCTACGGCGTCGGCGCGGGCCGGGCGGCGGACCTGCGCTATATCGAGTCGGTGGCGCGCACGATCGCCGACGTCGCGACGACGCCGAAGATCATCGTCGAGAAATCGACCATCCCGGTGAAGACCGCCGAGGCCATCCAGACCATCCTCGGCGCCAACACGCGCGGGCTGAAGTTCGAGGTGTTGTCGAACCCTGAGTTCCTCGCGGAGGGTACGGCGATCGCCGACCTCTACAAACCCGACCGCGTGCTCATCGGCGGCGAGCGCACGCCCGGCGGCGAGGCCGCCATCGAGAAACTCGCCTCCGTCTATGGCCGCTGGGTGCCGCGCGAGCGCATCATCACGACCAACCTGTGGTCGTCGGAACTCTCCAAACTCGTCGCCAACGCCTTCCTCGCGCAGCGCATCTCCTCGATCAACTCGATCTCCGCCCTCTGCGAAGCCACGGGCGCGGACGTCGACGAGGTGGCCAACGCGATCGGCAAGGACAGCCGCATCGGTCCGAAATTCCTCAAGGCCTCCGTGGGCTTCGGCGGTTCCTGTTTCCAGAAGGACATCCTCAACCTTGTGTACCTGTGCCAGCACTTCGGCCTGCCCGAGGTGGCCGGGTACTGGGAGGCGGTGGTGAAGATGAACGACTGGCAGAAGCAGCGCTTCGCCGGCCGCATCGTGAAGGCGCTCTTCAACACGGTGGCGGACAAACGCATCGCCATCCTCGGCTTCGCCTTCAAGAAGGACACGAACGACACGCGCGAATCCGCCGCGATCAGCGTGTGCCGCGACCTGCTCGCCGAGCACGCCAACGTGGTCGTGTACGATCCGAAGGTGCCGGCCGACGAGATCGTGCGCGACGTGCTCGGGGCGGGGCAGTCGAATCCCCGCCTCACCATCGCCAAGTCCGCCGCCGAGGCGGCGCAGGGTGCGCATGCCCTCGCGATCGTGACCGAGTGGGATGAATTCAAGACGCTCGATTACGCGAAGATCTACGAAGGCATGATGAAACCCGCCTTCCTCTTCGACGGTCGCAACATCACCGACCTCGCAAGCCTGCGCGAGATCGGCTTCCGCGCTTCGGGCATCGGCAAGTAGGCGCGAAGCGCGCTAGACAGACCGTCACACGTCGAAGGTCGGAAGGTCCAATGTCGACACCGGCCCGCCCCGGGGCGGGCCATTCGGATCAGGATGCTCTTCGGGGGATCTGCGATCTCGACATAGTTCACCCGATGAAGGGTCTGGTGGTAGGAGCGGCTTTACGCCGCGATAGGGCAGACTCAATCCACAGAGTCTTGGCCACAAAAAGGCTCAAAAGGCGCAAAAGAAACGAGCAAGGTTTTCGATTTTTTGTGCGTTTTGAGCCTCTTTGTGGCCATTCAGCTTCCTAATTTGCCTTCCCGAGCGCGTCGCGGATCACGACGAGTTCGCTGACGTTTTCGAAGGTGAGCAGGCCGACGAGGCGGCCGTCGCTTGTCACGGGCATGGTGGCGCAGGGGAGGGCGTGCATGCGGGCGACGGTTTCGCGGAGCGAATCTCCGGCATCGACCGTCACCGCGTCGCGGCACATGACGTCGCGCACGGCGGTGTCTCTCGATCCGCGGGCGAGGGCCTGCACGAGGTCGTTGCGCCGGAGGATGCCCACGGGGCGGCCGTTCTCGAGCACGGGGAAATCCTGCTGCGAACCGGCGAGCAGCGCCTCCACGGCGACGCCGAGGCCGTCGTCCGCCTCGAGCGCGCGGAAGCGCGTCATCATGGCGGCGCGCACCTCGAGGCCCTCGAGGGCGGTATCCATTTCCACCATACCGGCCTCGGAACGGGCGCCGATGAAAACGAAGACGGCGAGTACGACGAGGAAGGGGTTGGCGAGCAGCCCGACGAGCCCGAGGAGCACGGCGGCGCCCTGGCCGACGCGGGCGGCGATGCGCGTGGCCCGGCGGCGGCCGAGGCGGACTGCGAGCACGGCGCGCAGCACGCGGCCGCCGTCCATCGGGAAGGCCGGCAGGAGGTTGAAGACGGCGAGGAGAAGGTTGACCGCGAGCAGGCGTTCCCAGAACGAGCCCGCGAGCGGGCGCAGCGCGACGCCCTCCGCGTAGGCGCCGGTCGCGGCGAGGCCGGCCAGCAGCAATGCGGCGATGAGCACGTTGACGGCCGGTCCGGCGAGGGCGACGACGAGCTCCTGGGCCGGCTTCTCGGGCATTCGTTCGAGGCGGGCGACGCCGCCGATGGGGAGCAGCGTGATGTCGCGCGTGGCGATCCCGTAGCGGCGGGCGGCGAAGGCGTGGCCGAACTCGTGAAGGACCACGCACAAAAAGAGCGTGAGGATGAAGACGACGCTGGCGAAGGCCTCGCCGACGGAGTGTCCGGCGCTGACATGGACGAGTAGCACCCAGCCGATGAGCAGGCCGAAGGTCCAGTGCACGTACACGCCGATGCCGGCGAGCGAGGCGACCTTGACGGCGTCGCGCGCGCGGGCCGGGTCCGGGGCGGTTTCGCGCCGTTGCGTGGAAGTGTCGGTGTCGGCAGGCATCGCGCTCAAAGCAACGGTTCGTCCCCGGGGGCGGGGGCGGCCGCGCGCTTCGGTTCGGGCCGGAATGCCACGAGGCACTGGGTCGTCAGGACGAGGCCGGTGATGGAGGCGGCGTTCTGCAGCGCGGTGCGGGTGACCTTGCAGGGATCGAGCACGCCGCCCTCGACCATGTCGCCGTATTCGTTCATGGCGGCATTGAAGCCGAAGTTGCCCGTGCCTTCAACCACCCGGTTGACGACAACGGACGGATCGATGCCGGCATTGGTCACGATCTGGCGCAAGGGTTCCTCGAGGGCGCGCAGCACGATCTTCACGCCTGCGGCCTGGTCGGGGTTCGCCACCGGGAGGTCGCCGAGCAGGCCGCGGGCGCGCAGGAGGGCGACGCCGCCTCCGGGCAGGATGCCTTCCTCGACGGCGGCGCGCGTCGCATGCAGGGCGTCCTCGACGCGCGCCTTGCGCTCCTTCAACTCGGTCTCGGTGGCGGCGCCGACGCGGATCACGGCCACGCCGCCGGCGAGTTTGGCGAGGCGCTCCTGCAGTTTCTCGCGGTCGTAGTCGG
>VFQQ010000541.1_pt1 | contig 72286 bp, 52 predicted proteins | sample 3512341 | NCBI WGS metagenome assembly VFQQ01 (sample SAMN10412373, study PRJNA504923) | tailings metagenome | isolation source: Relicate 2 Philex TSF1 revegetated site | place: Philippines: Tuba, Benguet | collected 2017-08-29
CCCTCATCACCAAATCAATCCGGCTATTCTCTGTTCCCTTTGTTCCCCTGTGTTTGCCATTATCATCTTCAAATTTTCAAATCCCCTCATCATCAAATCAATCCGGCTATTCTCTGTTCCCTTTGTTCCCCTGTGTTTGCCATTATCATCTTCAAATTTTCAAATCCCCTCATCATCAAATCAATCCCTTCGTCATCCCAAGAATAATGCTTTCAGCATTGTTAATATTATACTATCCTCTCCAATCATCAATCATCACTAATCATTCATCAATCCCCGGCTGTTCTCTCGTGTCTCAAGTCTCACATCTCAAATCTTCTCCCCGCTGTTCAATAATCAATAATCAATCATCACTCATCAATCACCCCCGGCTGTTCCACTAATCAATCATCACTAATCACTAATCAATCTCTCTGTGCAACAACCTGTATTCCGGCTGTTCTCTCATGTCTCATGTCTCACATCTTAAATCTATTCCGGCTGTTCCTCAGCGTCCTCTGTGCTTCCCCTCTTAGCGAAGGCTATTCATCATCCATCCCTCCCCCGGTTCCAAATAGTTGCATAAATTCTATATGTTCGAAATCGTTTACAGCAAAAACACTTCATACATGAACAAGATTACCACCCTCTTGAATGTACTTTTAATCCTTTTAGCAGTTAGCATTCACAGTTGTAAGAAAGACAAAAACGATGACCAAAACCTGCAACTCACTTTCGAAAAACAAGACTATTATCCCCTCGAATCCGCCCTGTTGCAGGCAACAAATACCACAATTACCGATGGCGAATACTCAGGCAACATCAGCGGCACAGCCATAACACTCGTTAGCATCAGCGGCTCCCTCGCAACCGTAATTCCGAATTTGGGCGCGGGCACACACAAGCTCACCGCAAACATCAATGGAAAAGAATTTTCCGCCACTTTCAATTTGCTCCCAAGCCCAAGCATATCCAATCCCGATGCTATTCGCGACACCTACCTCCAAACCGTGAACCAAGCCATTCAATCCCTCACACAAGCAGCCGATAGTCTCGACCCCGCCCAAAAAGCAGAACTCCTTGCAGCCACTCAAACCCTGCAACATTACACCGATAGCATCCATCAACGCTACAATTCACTTTCACCTCAAGAAAAAGAAGAATGCGCCCGCTTTTTGGCAGCCAACGAATGGTGGCTCAATGAACTCAACATCGCAGTAAACGATTTTTTCAGCAACTCATTTAGCTTCAAAACCCAAGACGCAATCGAAGATTTTGAATTCAGAAGAAAATTAAATTCCGAAAAGTTTGTCAGTTCAAATTTTAAGGTAATAAGCAGCATTGCAAAAATTGCTGCCTTCACCGCAGCCGGAGCTTTACTCGGACCCATTGGTGCAGGAATAGGCTTGGGCATTGCCATAACAAGAGTAGTCTCTGATGCTAAAAAACATGGCGTTGCAACCGAAGAATTGATAAGTGGCGTCATCCAACCTTTCCAAAACCTTTTTGGAAGCGGAAAAACCAACGCCTTCATTCCATTCACCCACAATGCCGCAAAAAACGTAACCATCACCATGGAATACCGCTCATTGTATTCAGCCGATAAAAATGCAAGTTCACCCATTGTAAAAAATGTAGTCACCGGCTTAGATAAACTTAAAAGCACATGGAACTCCATCCTCAATACCATTCAAATCTTTTCCATTTTCAAACCCAAAACAGTAGATGACATCCAAACCTATAAAACCGAAACCCGGCAAGTAAACAGTAAATACATATCAATAAGCAATATAGACAACACCAAAGTCACCCTCCAAAACACCGATAAAACTGACGGCTTGTTCAAGTTAACCTTCCGCAACTCCGAAACCACCCCCCAAAACTTTTCATTTATCATAAACTACAGCTCCGAGTTCGGAGCCAAAACCGAAACATTAGAAGCAGAAGTAACAGAATGGAGTGCTCCTAAACAGGCAAAAATTGTTGTTGAACCCGGCTCACCTGACAGCGTTTTGTACACAATAAATTTACTTAGTGTTACCCCTTGCAGTTCAAAATGGGGAGATTATTACCGAGTTATTTATACCAATGGCACTTATCCTAAACTAACCTTCAGAGTTCCAATCGCGCCAACCGGGTCGTATCAAATTTACAATTCTAAGTTTGTAAATTTGTGTGATGATTACAACCCCAACAACGTAACTTATACTACCTACGCCAATTTTATTTATGAACCGAGCACTTCTACCACATTTTACTATAACGGTAATGGTGCTGAAGTTACAAAAACAGGAGAAAAGAGTTTTTCGTTTAAAGCGCCTTTCAACCTTCAAGAACCAAGAATGACCGGCACATGCACGTTTTAACCCCTCTTGTCAAAGCCCATCACCCTCCCCACCCCATGAATAGTGCTTTCAGCATTCAATCCACATCCCCACCTCCTCACATCTGTAATGGTTAATCCAGCTTTTTCTCTGTTCCCTTTTGTTTCCCTTTATCATCTTCAAATTTTCAAATCCCCTCATCACCAAATCAATCCGGCTATTCTCTGTTCCCTTTGTTCCCCTGTGTTTCCCTTTATCATCTTCAAATTTTCAAATCCCCTCATCACCAAATCAATCCCTTCGTCATCCCAAGAATAATGCTTTCAGCATTATTTATATTATACTATCCTCTCCAATCATCAATCATCACTAATCATTCATCAATTCCCCCGGCTGTTCTCTCGTGTCTCAAGTCTCACATCTCAAATCTTCTCCCCGCTGTTCAATAATCAATAATCAATCATCACTCATCAATCACCCCCGGCTGTTCCACTAATCAATCATCACTAATCACTAATCAATCCCTCTGTGCAACAACCTGTATTCCGGCTGTTCCAATCTCACTTCTAAAATCTAAAATCTAAAATCTTCTCCCCGGCTGTTATCTCATATCTCACGTCTCACATCTCAAATCTTCTCCCGGCTGTTCACCTCCGACCTCCGACTTCGGACATCCCACCTCCTCCGGCTGTTTAAATGGCAAGCCACGCGCGCCATCTATGCGTAGCTTCGCATTCCATCTGGCTGTTCAACTATTGTGCCTATGTGGTTAACCCGGCTGTTCTCTCAAGTCTCATCCACTTTTTTGTTAAAACATCCACATTTTATCGAACAAACCCTCAAGTCAGTCCCCATAGCCCTAATCTGTCTTCCAATAACCCACATCTGAACTCCAATAATTAACATCTGTCAGGCAATAATCCATTTCGGTCTTCCAATAATTAACATCTGTCTCTCAATAATCCTAATCTGTCTTCCAATAACCCACATCTGAGAAGCAATAATCCCAATCTGAGCTCCAATAATTTACATCTGTTAAGAAATAATTAACATCTGTCTTCCAATAATTCCAATCTATCATCCAATAATCCTAATCTATGTTCCAATAATTCATATCTCAAAAGCAATAACCCCAATCTGTTTGCCAATAAGCCGCATCTCAAAGGCAATAATCCCAATCTAAAAACCCATAATCCCGGTAAAAATTCTGATAACTCAAATCTCAGTTTCAATAACACATATCTAAAGCACCATAACCCACTTCTGTCAATCGGTAGCGCACCACAATCAGCAGGGCAGGCACATTGCAGTCTGCCCAACTCAGTCTTGTCCCGCAAATGCGGGAAATCCCACCCTCCGCAGCCGCAAAGAGCCGCCCCCAACCCTTCATCCATCATTCCCAGCCCGCACCGCATCCTAAGTCCCGCCAGCGCAAAGCCCGGGCAGTTGAAAAAATTTACTTGTATCACAACCAATGGTTACACAAAAGCAAACCTTGAGCACGAGTGAAAATGGGCTGTTTTGTCTATTGCCTATCGCATTGTCAAAAGGTTTATTTAACGGATTCTTAGAATAAGCCATCCAATATGACATTAGTGTTTGACAAACAATTGAATCTGGTTGAAAGAAGTAATGAATTAACTGAACAGTTCAAAGAAAACGACTTGAATGAACTGGTAAACAAAATCAGAAGAATGTGCACATTTGAGCAGGTGTCTTCGGGTCCGATTTTTTGAATTATATTATCACCAATCACGAGGTCGGAACAAATGATGTGCCCCTCGTTTACGATACTAATATTTTTAATAATCACCCTTTCTGCCATATCTGTTTCTTTTTCCCGTAAGTATCGCACTAACTCATTATTTCTGACTTAACACCGTTACTGTGCTTCTAAATTATACCATAAACTCTATCAGAAACACATAGTTTCGCCCCCATGCACGAAAAGATTTTAATTGTTGATTTTGGTTCGCAATACACCCAGCTTATTGCCCGCAGGGTGCGCGAAAGCGAGGTTTACTGCGAAATTGTTCCCTACAACCACATTCCTGAAATTGGCGCGGATGTAAAAGGTATTATCCTAAGCGGCAGCCCTGCAAGTGTGAATGATGCCGATGCTCCCTATGTGGACACAGCAAAGCTGATTGCCTCAAAACCTTTGTTAGGCGTGTGTTACGGAGCACAACTTTTAGCAAAGCAAAATGGCGGCAACGTTGAAAAAAGCGATAAGCGGGAATATGGCAGGGCACATTTAGAAATCACAGATTTATCGGATAAGCTGATGCACGAAATCAGCAACTACAGCCAAGTGTGGATGAGCCATGGCGACACCATCCGCAGCATTGGTGATAAGTTTGAATTGATTGCCGAAAGCGATTCTAAAGTCGTGGCGGCATTTCGTTCAAAGCAGGATGCTTTTGCCAACCAAGTGTATGCATTGCAATTCCATCCCGAAGTGTATCACAGCACGGAAGGCTCAAAAATCCTCAATAATTTCTTGTTTGAAATTTGTGGTTGCACACATAGTTGGACTCCTGCTTCATTTGTGGAAGAAACCATCGAAAGTTTGAAATACCAACTGGGCGATGACCATGTGTTGCTGGGTTTAAGCGGTGGAGTGGATTCATCGGTGGCGGCATTGCTGTTGCACAAAGCCATTGGCAAAAACCTGCTTTGTGTGTTTGTTGACAATGGTTTGCTGCGCAAAAACGAGTTTGAAGATGTGTTGGATAAATACGAGCACCTTGGCTTGAATGTAGTTGGTGTTCGCGCAGGCGATTTGTTCTTGCGGGAATTGAACGGAGTTTCCGACCCTGAGCAAAAGCGCAAAATCATAGGCAGGGTGTTTGTAGAAGTGTTTGAAGCCGAAGCGCACAAGCATCCTGAAGTGAAGTGGTTGGCACAGGGAACCATTTATCCTGATGTGATTGAAAGCGTGAGCGTAAAGGGTCCTTCGGCAACCATTAAGTCGCACCACAATGTTGGTGGCTTGCCCGAAAGATTGAAATTGAAGATTGTGGAGCCATTGCGCTACCTGTTCAAAGATGAAGTGCGCAAAGCCGGGCGCGAATTGAATCTGCATCCCGATATTTTGAATCGGCATCCATTCCCCGGTCCGGGTTTGGCGGTGCGCATTCTTGGCGACATCACGCCCGAAAAGGTGAAAACGCTGCAAGAGGCAGATGACATTTACATCCGCAACATGAAAGCATTTGGGCTTTATGATAAAGTGTGGCAGGCAGGTGCAATCCTCACTTCGGTGAAAAGCGTGGGTGTGATGGGCGATGAGCGTACTTACGAAAACATGGTTGCCTTGCGAGCCGTAAGTTCCACCGATGGCATGACAGCCGACTGGTGTCATTTGCCCTATGATTTTCTTGCAAAAACCAGCAACGACATCATCAATAATGTGCGCGGTGTAAACCGTGTGGTATATGACATCAGCAGCAAGCCACCGGCAACCATTGAGTGGGAGTAAAATGATTGATTTTAAGATTTAGTCATGAACAAAACCATTGCCGAATAAGAAGCCGAAATCATTGAATCATTTGAGTTGTTTTGAATAGAAATGGAAAAGAATCTTTACATAATTTCAGGATGTAATGGAGCCGGCAAAACAACAGCTTCTTTTACAATTTTACCCGAAATACTGAATTGTAAGGAGTTTGTAAATGCAGATGAAATTGCAAAAGGATTATCTCCCTTTCAACCGGAAAGTGTTGCGATTGAGGCTGGAAGAATAATGCTAAAAAGAATTGATGAGTTATTAAAAAGCAATTCAAGTTTTGCATTTGAAACAACGCTTTCAACCAAAACTCACAAGGGCAAAATTCTTGAAGCAAAGCAAAATGGATATAACATTGTACTGCTTTTTTTCTGGCTTGAAACGGTAGAGTTGGCTAAGGAGCGCGTAAGTACAAGAGTTTTAGAAGGCGGTCACAACATTGCAGCAGATGTTATTGAAAGAAGATACATCAATGGAATCAAAAACTTATTTACCGTTTATTTGCCGATAGTTGATCAGGCTATGATTTTTGATAACTCAGAGGGAAGGCATGAGTTAATTGCGGTAAAAGAAAAAGACGATAAGTTTGAAGTATTACAGCCGTATAAATTCAATTTATTAAAAGAGAACAACAATGAAAAAAAATAATTCAGATGCAGAGTTGAGAGCCAAGATTTTATTGGGTCTAAACTTAGTTTATGAGCGGCTGATTGAGTTTAAAAAACTGAAAAGAAGCGAGTTGGTTGTTATGAGAAACGGAAAGATTGTAAGAATAAAACCCGAGCAGGCATAGCTTTAAATCAAAAAACCACAGTTGTAACAGTGGGGGTAAACAAACATGAAAACCATTGCAGAAAAAGAAGCCGAAATCATTGAATCATTTGAGTTGTTTGATGATTCGATGGAGCGGTATGAATACATTATTGACTTGGGTAAAAAATTGCCGCCATTGCCTGAGCAATTCAAAACTGACGATTTTTTGGTGAAGGGCTGCCAAAGCAAAGTTTGGCTTCACGCTTTTGAAAAAGATGGAAGAATTTTTTTTGAAGCAGACTCCAACACTGCCATCACCAAAGGAATTATTGCCCTGCTGGTGGATGTGCTTTCGGGTCAGCAGCCTGATGCCATTGTAAATGCCAGGTTAGATTTCATTGATGCCATTCAGTTGCGCTCGCATTTGTCATCGCAGCGCTCAAACGGACTAACTTCGATGATTCAAAAAATGAAAACTTACGCTCAGGCTTTCTGCGCTTAAAACTTCTGTTCAGCCGAATTGTTTTTTCCCTTTTTACTCCAGCTTTTGAAGGTGTCGCAATCTATGTTCACCAAAATGGAGCCGTAAAGCATTCTGCCAATTCCGGGTCCTCCGTATGCCTGAAAGTTGCGCCTTGAAACCAAGTTGCTGCCTCCGAATTTAAACGTGGTGAAAATCTTCTGCACTTCCCAACTGACTTGTGCATCCAACAAAGAGTAGGTTGGAATTTCACCGGTGAACTGAGGCGAGCCTTCAAACAAAAAGCCCTGAATCCATTTGTAATTAACGTTGAACCCAAAACCGCGCTGGTTGCCAATTTTGATGTCGTAGCCGCTGATGCCCACGTTAAATTTGTGTTCGGGCGTGTTAAACGCAGGAATGATGGAGTCGTTTGAACCCATTCTGTTCAGCACATTCCATGAATAGTTTCCGGTTAGTGCATAGTTTTTTATGAAGTAATAACTCACCCCTGCCGAAAAACCGTAAGTCATCACCATGTCGCGCGCGTTTGCAGCTATACGCCAAACCTGAAACTGACGCACTACACCCTCCTGAAAGCCATTGCCCTCTTTGAAGGTTGCGCCTAATTTAAAGCCAAGGAAATTGGTGTAGAAACTAACATAAGCACCTGCATCAATGTAAACCTTTTTGGCAATCAAGCCGCGATAGCCCAATTCAAGCGTTTGAACGCGCTCGGGGCGAACGCCATCCACTCTGAAGAAGTTGAGTGAATCAATAGCCTCGCGATTGCCGCCACGGTCAATGTAATCGGCAAGCTCCGATATGGAAACAACAGAATCCACCCCGTTCAGGTTGCCTATCAAAATGGCACGACCTACGTTGTAATACAAATACTGGTCTTGCAGCGTTGGGTTGCGCACGCCTGATGAGTAGGATAAGCGAATGGTGTGATTGCCGCGGTAGGAATACACCAACGAAGCAGCCGGTGTGATGATGGGGTCCCATTTGCCATCGGGTTTGCGCCACGCAAAATTTTGGTTGCGGTCGAAGCGAACGGTAAGCGTTGGTGTGATGGAATGCCCTTCACCAAATTCAAACTTGCGGGTTGCGCTGAAATAAAAGCCAACCTCCCAATTTCTAATTTGCTTGTAAATCTTTCGATAGATTGTGTCTTCAAAAGTTGTTACTACTCCATTAATAACTTCATCTCTCCTTTCAGTTCTAAAATTTGTAGAATCTACCCTTAGCAAGGTGTCAGCAAAAATAGTTCCTTGAGAATAAGGCAAATACATCCTGAAACTTGCACCGGTGATGAGGTCGAACCAGTTTTTCTCTTGCCCTTTGCGTTTAATGTCCCACTTATATTCTGCCTGTGCGTGGAACATTTTGCTTTTATCGAAAAATCTCGTTCCGCCTTCATCAAAAGCAGTTCTGCTGGTAATAAGATTTTTAACGGAATCAAAAGCAGCTGTGCCGGGTTGCAATCTCTGCGGATAAACACCTCCATTGGTAAAAGTGTCGGCATAAGCTCGTGCCTCATTGTGCCATTTTAAAACAGAATCGCGGTAAAGTTCCATCACCTCTTTAGCCACTCCAAAGGTGGAATCGAATGCGGTGCCAAACCACGGTTGTGGATTTTGATAAACGCTTGCAGGCATGCCAGGCAATTGGAAAATTGGACCGTTCCCCACGTTCACAATCCTGTTCGACCAGTATGCTTGATAATCTTGCGCCCAACGCACATCGCTTTTACTGAACTCCTGCAATTTGAAAGCTGTGAACACTGCATCGTATGAATTTCCGGCATCTTCGGCAGTCATGTATGCACGCACATAAAACTTATCGGGTTGGCTAATTTCGGCACGCACTTGGTGGAACTGCAAGCCGCGAAGGCTGTAGCGATTATCGCCTTGGTAAACAGTGGTTCCATAGCCGAAGTTATAGCCAACCTTTGCTTCAATTTTATCGGTGATTTTGTAGTGAAGCGATGCAGATGATTTTACGTTGGTAATGTTGTAGTCCACCAAATCCCTCTCCAAATATCCGGTGCGGTGAATTTGACCCAAGCCCAGGTTTTCGCGAATAATTTTGGGGCTGCCCAAATAGCTGTTTCCCTCTCTTGATTGCAATTCATCGCCATATCTGTTCACGGCATCGTAGCCACCCGGATTGCGCTCATTCTGCACGGCATTTTGGTTCGAACTTCGCGCATAATTATCAGCCACCCAGTCATAGGCGCGCAAATAGGAGGCTGCAACTTTGAATGCAAATTTATCATCCCCTTTTTTGTTTTTAAACGCTTTTGCCCAACGCACTGCACCTTCAAACATGTTGCGCTCTGCGCCTTTCACAAACACGGTTAAACCTTGATGGTAGAAAGGATTTTTAGTGGTCATGCTCAGCACACCATTGAAGGCGTTTGGTCCGTAAAGCGGAGAACTTGCACCCACCACTAAGTCCACTTTTTGAATGTCAATTTCTGATGCGCCTGCAAAGTTGCCAATGCTGAAGTTTAAGCCCGGAGCCTGATTGTCGGCACCATCCAAAAGTTGCAACGAGCGCACCGGTGAAGTGGAGTTGAAACCGCGTGTGTTGATGACAACAAAGCCGAGCGATGCAGTGGTCATGTCCACGCCTTTCAATGCACTCAAACCTTCATAAAATGTAGCCGATGCAGTTTGCTTAATTTGCTGCAAACCCATGCTTTCAATGGTTAGCGGATTCTCCTTTTGCTTCTCAGTTATCCGCGAGTCCACAATTTCCACGTCTTTCAAAACGTTTTCGCTTTCCAGCAAGCGCATCACAAACGGCTTCTTAGCCTGCTCTTCGGTGCGCACTTCCACCTCCATGGGTTCATAGCCGATGTAAGAAAAAACCAAAGTGAACGGTGGACTTTGTGATGGCTTGAATTTGAATTTCCCATCAATGTCGGTTTGTGCACCGGTGGTGGTTCCTTTTATGAAAACCGCTGCGCCAATCAACGGCTCACCTGTGCGCTTGTCAAACAAAATTCCGGTAACTTCCTGTGCACTGATTCCAACCGAAATCAACAACAATAACGAGAGTAGTTTTTGTTTCATACGCTGTAAATATAAAAACTCATTAATGCCGAAATAGTTCGTGTGCAAACAATGGTAAGTGGTTTGGAAAAACCAATTTACTCTTCCATGCCTGTAATGAAATTTACATAGTTCGATGATGTTATCAAGGATGTGTTTTCCGGTTTGTAAATTCTCACAAATAAATCAGGGAATTTTGTTTTTGCTTTTGCACTCCATTTGAATTCAAATGCTGCGATGTTGCCGTTTCGTTCTTCTACATAGTCAATTTCAGCTTGTGCATGGCTTCGCCAAAAGAATCTGCTGGCATAAACCTTGTTGTATGCGCAAAATTTCATTCGCTCGCTCACCAAAAAGTTTTCCCAAAGCGCTCCTTTATCGGCTCTCATTTGGAATGCATTGAACTGATTGATAACTGCATTGCGAAGTCCGTTGTCATAGAAATAAATTTTCCTGCTTTTTTTTAACTCATTGCGAAGGTTTCTGCTGAATGAATTTAATCGAAACACAACAAATGCCTTTTCAAGTAATTGAATGTAATGCTCTACCGTTTCGTTATCTAAACCTGCCATTTGCCCCAATTCATTGTATGAAACTAAATTACCCACCTGAAAAGCCAGCGCTTGTACTAACTTTTCCAGGCGGTCGGGCTTTTGAATGCGTTCCCATGTAAGTATGTCTTTATACAAATAGCTGTCGGAGAGTTGTTTTAGTAAATTTTCTTCCTCCCCCGGGTTGTTTACTACATCTGGATAATATCCGTAAACAAGCCGATGTTCCAAAACTTTTTTTTCTTCAAAAAGTGAATGATGTTGTGCCATTTCCTGAAAGGATAAAGGATAAAGTTTATACTCCCATTTTCTTCCTGTAAGCGGCTCATTTATTTTGTTAGCAAGTTCAAATGCTGATGAGCCGGTGGCTATCACTTTCACAGTTTTGATGTTATCAACAATCAACTTAATTACAATCCCGATGTTTTCAATGCGTTGGGCTTCATCAATAATCAGTATCCTACTTTTGCCAATCAGTGATTTCAATAAGCGAACGGAAGGCTTTTGCATTCGCGCTCTTGTGTCGGCATCATCACCATTCCACCATAAAACATCGCGCTTTTTACTTGCCAAATTTTCAAGTAAGGTTGTTTTGCCAACTTGTCTGGGACCCACTACAACTAATGCTTTCTTATCATTCAGTCTGCTTTGCAGTTCAGCTTGTAGAATCCTTGAAATCATAAATTTTGCGATTGCTTCCGCAAATTTAGGCTAAATTTTGCGATTGCTTCCGCAAAATTTACACCTTTTGACTTGTAGCATTATTCGCGTGCTGCTTAAACGCCACCCAAAACCAAACTGATGAAATTGCTGAAACTGTTGCTATTCCTGCTATTACAATCGGTGAAAGTTTCATTAAAACTATTAACACTATCAGCAGCACAAACCTTAAGTATTCTGCTGCAATCACCCATCGTTTGTTTTCAAACATACCGCCCATGTTTATTACTGTAAGCACCACCAAGCCCACCGCAAAAAGTTTGATGCCAAGGTTTTCGCTGAATGGTGGTTTTGCTTCGGTAAACAAAAATGCCGATGTCCCCAATATCAACAGCACATATTGAAAAAACACATAGTAACTCAGCGATGGCTGAACATACGTGTCATATTTTTGGAATTGAGCGGGGGTGATTGCTTTGTATGCTGCGGTGCCTCCTAACGATGCAGGTCGCCAACCGGGCTGCAGGAAAAGCATTTTTAATTTATCGTTCCACGAATCTGCTTTTGTAACATCGCTAAACAAATCAATCCAATACTCAAAATTCAACCACAGCGGATTCCAGCTTTTGGGCTGTGAGGTAATGCCATAAACTACTTCCTCTTCTTCTTCCTGAAAAGTGCCGAAAAGCCTATCGTAAATAATAAATGTGCCACCGTGATTACGGTCAATATATTTGGGATTTACGCCATGATGAACGCGATGATGCGAAGGCGTGTTGAAAAAGAATTCAATGACCGGATGCATTTTCCCAATCAAGCGGGTGTGAATCCAAAACTGATAGAGTGTGTTGATGGAAGCAATCACAAAAAACATGTGCGGCTCGAAGCCTGCAAATGCCAGCGGCAAATAAAACACCCACGAAAATGCGCCCTGAAACCATGCCTGCCGCAGTGCAACAGTTAAGTTGTATTCCTCGCTTTGATGATGCACCACATGACTGCCCCAAAGCACACTGATTTCATGTGCCAAACGATGGAACCAATAGTAGAAAAAATCAACTGCAAGCCACAGCAAAATCCACACCCACCAGTCGGTTGGAATTTTTCCTTTCCATGGCGAATACTGATAGATAAAAATATAGCCGCCAACAGCAAGCGCTTTAATTAAAACGCCCATCACCTGCGAGCCGATTCCACAGCTAAGGTTAGTGATGGCATCGTTGAAACGGTAGTAGGGAAGATTTCTGATTTTGCTGACCAGCAACTCAATGCCGATGAGCAGAAAAAAAACAGGAATGGCAAGCACAATTAAGTTCATATCAATATATTTTACCTCACCGCTCCAATGTCAAACTTATCGCTGAACTTTTTTTCGGCATTGTTGTAGGCGCTCCAATGCGGCACTTCTTCTTCCATCATTTTGCGGTGCAGCGAATCGGCAACCAAAATCTGAAATTCATTTAGCGAATCGTTTTCCAATGAATTGAAATAGGGGATGAAGTTTCCCTCAACATAACCTTTATAGAACCGCAACAAGCCCGAAGCTGTCTCGCGCAGTGAGGCATCTTTTTCAAAATCGCCTTGTCGGTCAACGGTAGTCAACGTTCGGTTGATGAGGTTTAGATATTGTTCAGTTGCGTCAAGGCTTGAACTTTTATAGCCCGAATGCACGGCATCGCCAAACTCGATCACACTGTCAATCACCAATGCAGTGTTAACGGCAATGATGTCGTGATAAACCTTCGCACGTTTTGCACGCTCCTTGCATGACGCCAACGCCAACAAAATCAGGCTGATAACTAAAATGGACTGTAAACGAATCATGGATAATAGCGTGTATAACTTTAACAAACCTAAAGCATTTTTTTGCCGTATTAAAGTGTGTTGTAAATCCTCTAATTCAAAAAGTGCGGTGGGTGTAAGCAGAACAGCGTGGTTATTGGTTTTTTCACTGTTGATGTCGGTTGGTATGTTTGCGCAAAACAATGCCGACAGTTTGCTGCGCGAATATGAATTTCGCATTCCGGCAGTTTTGAAAAGCTACAACACCACCAAGCAGCGCATCGCCAAAGAGTTTCCAAAAATTGATGAGCGAACTTTTGCGTTAGCCGATAGTGCGTTGCGCTATTCGCAGGATGCAGCTTTTCCATACCACAAGCGCATCAGCTATGCCAACTGTTTGTTGAGGTTTATGAACATCATTTACAACACAGCTTCGGATGATGAAGTAGCAAAAGGCAGATTCAATGATGCGTTTCGTTATTTCCCATTGCTGATGGAGTGGGACAATGGCGGTGTGTTGGCGCAGAATCTGAAACTCTATCGCAAGTTTACTTTGCCTTACGCTTCGCTTATTCCAAGCGATGAGGTTGCCGAAGAATTTATTGTGAACTATTCGCGCGAAAACCCAACCGATGTGTTGCGCTATGCAGCACAATTCGGGCAGCGCGGTTTTGCATCGAAGGTGATTGACAGCATGGCAATCATGGCGCCCGATTTGGTGAAAAAGTATTTATACTCCGATAATGATGTGAGCTATCATGTTGTGCGCAGCAAATCACCTGTGTCGAAATATCTGATTGGCGTTTACCGCACTTATGGTCAACGGTCTATGGCATATCTGCTTGCCTACAATGTGTTGAACAAAGAGATGACAATGGATGAAGCCGATTCCATTGGCGACAACAGCCATGAGCTTTTCAAAACACTTGTTGCCACTTTGAAAAAACCGGATGCATACAGCAAGCACTCTATCTATCAACACATCGAAAACTATTCCATTGAGCAGGTGCGCAACGTGAACAACATTTCGGCAAATGGCAGCGGCTATGTGGTTGCTGAATATTTTAAAACACACAGTGCTGAAGACCTTTTTACCATCATGGTTTACGGGCACAAAGAACTTACAGTGCAATCACTTTCAAACATGATTAGCGCAGTGAAACGTAAAATTTACAATCCGTTTTCTTTCGCATTCATTGGCTCGGTGAACAACATTAAGATGCGGCAGTTTCTTGCATTCTGCGAGCGCAATGAAAGACTTGATGGTGTGCTGCAATTCATGGATGGAAAGTCAATCAATCATTTATATCAACTAATGTCGCAAGATGAAGTGCCGAGCATTGACCCTGATTTATCGGTAACCGATTCCATGGATGTGCAACACTTGTTGCGTTCGCGCATCACCGAAACCGCAATGGAAAAAAGACAAACACGCAGCCCGCGTTCCGAAGCCGATACCGACCCGATTCCTTCCAGCGTGTTGAAGTATTTTGAGGAATACAACCTTATTCCTGCCGAGAAAAAAATTGAGGAAAGCAAGCCTGCTCCATCTGTTGCAGAAAAAACTCCACAGCCTGAGTCTATTACAGAGCCGATAACTGATGTGGTAGAAAAAGTAGAGCCAATGATTGCGCCCATCAGCTTACGCCTTTCTGAAAAAGAAAAGAATTTGCTGTTGCTGAAGAAGAATCTTTCTGCCACACTGCAGCAAATTCCGAAAATCATCAACGAACCTTTTGCAGAAGAAATTTTGATGTATGCTGCTGATGTTGAACCTGATGAGGTGTTCAAAAAATTTGATACTTACAAAGGGAAATTCTTTGCCATGAAAGTGCTGGAAACGGCAAGCAAAAATGCGCCCACTTCATTGAAGCGTTACATCTACAATTCCACGCATCAGATTCCAACCTTGCTCAGCCGCAGCACAGATACGGTAATTCAGGCAATGCTCGGAATGCCGCGCGTGGCGGGCTATCAAAGCAAGGCTTATGTGATGATGGATGCAATTATCAAAAAGCGCATGACGGTGAGCCAGGCAGAAAACATTTGCAACACTCCGCAATGTATGTTCAAAGAACTTGCTGCCATTTGCACCCAAAAAGATTACATCGGCAGATACAGTGTGGAGCGTGAACTCACGGACTTTTGCTTGCGTTTCCTGCGCGAAATCAACGACAACATTGCCTACAATGAAACCGATGCCTTCAACTCCATTGAAGGTTTTTCGGCAACCGAAATTTATTTCCTGATGGTGTTTGGCAGGGAAGAAGTGGTAACGGGTTCTTTCAATGGTTTGTTCACGCGCTTGCAGCGAAAAATGAAAGGCGAAAACATTGCTTCGCTGTTGAACAAAGTAGAGTATAACCGTTTCCGCACTTTCATTTCCATGTGTGCCACTTACGGAAAGCTCGACCAGTTGCTGAACGATTTAAGCGCGCAGGAACGCGACACGCTGCTGGTAAAATTTGTGCGCGATATTCCGGCAACCGAAAGCAACAAAGAAGGCGCTGAAGTAGCCGAAGCGCTGAATAACATCCGCAACAAAACTGTGCTGGCAATTTTGCACACCGAAGTAAAAAATCAGTTCATCAAAGCCGAACAAAGCGAAAACAACATCACTATGGCACTGTATGGTGTGTTGGCAAGTTTGATTGATGGTAATGCAGTGGTGGAGTTAGATTGGTTCAACAAGCTATCCAAGCAAATTCGCATTCCGGCAGTTACGCAACTGCCTGCAAAAATATTGCTTGGCGAGCAGCAGAAATGTGTGCAGCAAATGTATTTCTACAATGATGCTGATGGGCGCGATTCCTACAACAATTTTCTGAACACTTTCAAAGTTTTTCCTTCGTGGAAGGTGGAAGATAAAGGCAGTTTTGTAGTTATCAGAAGTGTGGAAGGAAACGATGTGGAGATTTACGCCAACAAACCGGAATATGAAACCAACGGGCAGGAAGCAGTGGCAACTTATTTGCGCAACAATAGCATCAATCCATCGGTGATGATTCACCGCGGACACAGCTTCCACACAGCTTCCACTTTGCAGCATGTGGACGAAAGAATAAAACTGTTGCTGGTGGGTTCATGTGGCGGATTCTATAAACTTTCAAACGCCATTGGTAATGCACCTGAAGCACACATTATTGCCACAAAACAAATAGGCACCAAAACCGTGAACGACCCCATTTTGCTTTCGCTTAATGAAAGCATTCGCACAGGGAAAAACATTGTGTGGAAAGACTTTTGGGAAATGATGAAGCAGAAGCTCGGTAACAATCCGCACTTCACCGACTACATCCCGCCACATCAAAATTTGAAATCACTATTCAGTAAAGCTTACTTTTCAATTCTTGGCGTGTGAGGACGATATTCAGAATTGCGGCTATACAGAATTGCGGAAAAAATTTCTGCCTATGGTTATTTGCTGTCAAACAATTCATACCCGCACTGCTGCAATCGCAAATCGTCAATCGCAAATCATTAATCTTTCAATTCTTCCTTGCATTTTTTCTCATTCACGCTCAATCATCTTTTGCCGCAAACGACTCCACTGCAAAACGCCCCAACCTCATTGATGCTGAGCAGGAACGCATTGATAAGTTAGATGGCAAGCTCGACCGCTACATCAACACTGGCGACACGGTGATTGATAAGCAAGCCAACTTTCTGTACTTCGAGGTGATTGACTACATGCAGCGCGTGGTGGACAAAGATTTGATTCCGGGTTTGGATAAAATTAATTTCTACGACAACCTTTTTGTGGAACTGCGCAGCGTGAATAAATCCAACTATTACCGCGTGGATGAAACCGATAAAAAACTGCTGCACGTGCTCGGTGGATTGAACGCCATTGTGGAAGGCAACCTCAAAACTTTTTTGTTAGACAACATTCGCCTTTCCATCAAGGTGGCAGGATTTTTCAAAAACCAAGCCGACATGCAAGGCTTTTTAAGCATTGCCGCAAAGCGTTATCCCACCGAGGTTTTGTATTACTCCTATTTGTTTGATGATAAAGATTATGCGCTCCCTATTTTAGAAGAAGCCGTAATTACTGCACCCGCAAATGCCAAGAAATATTTTCTTGAAAATCAACCTATTTATCGCATTCTGAAACGCAGCAAAAACCCCGTGGTGGAAGTGATTCTGAGCATTGACAAAAAGTTTGGCAAAAGCACCAATGCTTATGCCTTGCTCGATGACATTTACAACAACCGAAAAACACTGGATGCTGCTCACGAAACCGGCAAAGAGCAATATGCCTATTTGAAATCGTTGCTCAACATTCGCAAGCAGAAAAATATTCTTGCAGAACATTCATTGGAAGCCGATTTAGAGGTGAATGCATTGAAGTTTGTGCGCGTGGTGAATGACCTGCACAATGACCCCGACAACATTCGCTTTGCCATAGTAGATTCTTTTGATGCAGCTGATTTATATACACTGATGGTGTATAGCGAAGAGGAAATTTTCACCTCCACCTTCAATGGATTTTTTAAGCGATTGCTTTCAAAAATTGACAGCACCAAAGGCTATGAATTTTTGCAGGAAATGGGTGAGAACCGTTTTCGCACTTTCATTAAAATGGCTGCCAGCTATGGCAAGCTCGGTCAGTTTTTAAACACCATGAAACCCGAGCAGCGCGAAGCCTTGATGGTGAAATTTGCCAGCCGATTGGAAGAAGATAAAAACGATGTGGCGCAAGCGGTGGAAGTGGCAGATGCATTTGGCAGTATCAGCGATTCATCGCTGCTGAATTTGTTGCGCAACACCATAAAAAGCGAATACAGGCGTGTGGAACTTGCCAACCACAAAAAAGGAATGGTGATTTATGGTTTGCTCTCCAACTTGTTTGCAGGTGAGGGTTTGTTTAAAGATGACTGGTTTAAAGGTGTGGCGGCAAAGTATCAACTGCCGCCTTTGGATAAGGTGAATTTTGAAAATCTGTTCCGCAGAAATCGCCACAACATTTGGCAGATGTATTTCTATGATGATGAAGATGGCGATGCTTCATTCCGCACATTTTTGGCGGTGTTCAAAGACCCCAACTGGAAGATTACCGAAACCCAACACATCGTGAAAATTGAATCGCGCGAAGGGGCGTTGGTTACAATTTATGCCAACAAGCCAAAGAGCGAATACATCGGGCAGCCGATGATTGAAAAACTGTTGGACAGCCTGAAGCAAGAACCCGACATTATTGTGCATCGCGGACACAGTTATTATGCCTACAAAACCATCGAAAAAATCCACAACAACACTGCGGTTTTTATTTTGGGAAGTTGTGGTGGCTACAACAGCCTGCGCGGCATTTTTGAGCGCAGCCCAAATGTGAGTGTGATTGCTTCAAAGCAAATCGGCACCATGTTTGTGAACAATCCGCTCATCAAGCTGCTTGCCGAAGACATCCGCAATTTCCGCGACATCAATTGGTACAAAACGTGGAAGGAATTAGAAACTTCCGTGAAGCCAAACAAGCAAGCCTACGAACGATTTTTAGACTACATCCCGCCACACAAAAATCTTGGCGCATTGTTCATCAGGGCATATAACCGGATGACGGAGGAGTGAGGGCTACTTTGCTTTACTGAACATATAGAAAACCTCACGTGCAATTTGTTTGCAGCGCTCGTCATAAGTGGCGCTCTCTTCCGGGGTGTCATCTGCAATTTTGGGGTCGGTGTAAGGAATAGCAAAGCGCTTTTCAGCGCCAAGCACAACCGGGCATGCCTCGTCAGCGCTGCTGCAAACCATGATGGCAGCAAAACCTGTTTTCGGATTTGCTTCATCACTGAATTTTTTCGAGAAAAAAACCTGCCCTTCATCCTCATCACTCATGCGTAGAATATTTCTGGGGTTCAAGGGTCTGTTTTCAACGGCATGAATAAATCCTGCTCTTTTCAATGCGCTCATAGCACGTGGGTTGACAGCGGTTACTTCCGTTCCGCCTGAGTATGTCTCAACATTTTCAACTCCGTAATAACCTGCCGCAACTTTTGCCCATGCTTGCCCAAAGTGGCTTCTGCGCGAGTTATGCGTGCAAATGAAAGTGAGTTTTATTGGCTCATTTTTCTTGCGTTTATCTTTTATGTAAGCCGCAATTTCTTCCAGTTGCACTTTTCGTTTTTTGTCTATTAGTTCAAAATCTTGCGTAAGACTTCTGCAGTATGCGCTGAGCGCCTCATTTGCTTTAAATGATGTTTTCATGTTTGTAAAAATCATGGTGAATAACAGTGTTAGAAAGATTGTTTTCATGCTTGCTAAAGTTGTTGTTGAGGAAATTTTGAAACCCTAATTAAAATTTTCTGTGTGAAAATGAATGATAGAAGTTGATTCCGTATGATCAGTACTTAAACTTGTTTGAGAACGCAACTAATGATAACATCACTGGCACTTCAATCAGCACGCCCACCACTGTTGCTAATGCTGCGCCTGACTCTAATCCAAAAAGTGCAATGGCAACAGCAACTGCTAATTCAAAAAAATTACTTGCACCTATTAAGGCAGATGGCGAGCAAATGCGATGCGGAAGAGCGAGGTATTTGCCTGCGAACCATGCAATGAAAAAGATGAAATAAGTTTGAATGGTTAGTGGAATTGCAATTAGTAAGATGTGAAATGGATGTTGGGTTATGGTTTCGCCCTGAAAGGCAAAAAGCAGCAATAATGTGCTGAGCAGTGCGGCAATGGAAACAGGTTTTAACTTTTGCAGGAATACATTTTTAAACCACGATTCCCCTTTCCATTTTATGAGCAAACGATTTACTGCATATCCGGCAACAAGCGGAACAACAACAAATATGAGTACAGAGGCAAACAATGTGCTAAATGGAATACTAATACTTGTGATACCCAGCAGAAACTGCACAATAGGTATGAACGCAATCAGAATTATCAAATCGTTTACTGACACCTGAACTAAGGTGTAGTTGGGGTCGCCATCGGTTAAATATGACCAAACAAAAACCATTGCAGTGCAAGGGGCTGCACCAAGAAGAATAGCTCCTGCAATGTATTCTTCTGCCTGCTGTGGCAAAAGCCATGCCGCATAGAGTTTATCAAAAAAAATCCATGCGAAAAAAGCCATTGTGAAAGGCTTAATCAGCCAATTTACAATCACCGTTACCGATAAACCCTTTAGGTTATTGCCTGCTTTGCCGAGTGATGAAAAGTCAATTTGCACCATCATCGGAAAAATCATCATCCACACCAAAACAGATACAGGCAAATTTACATTAAACAAATTCAGGTTGCTGATTGCCTGCATGCCATTGCCTGCAAGTTTGCCAATAGCAATACCCCCAACAATGCAACCTGCTACCCAAAGCGTAAGGTATTTTTCAAAAAAACCGATTTGCTTCTCAGTACTCATTTTAGCAACAGTTTTTTTCGTTTATAGCTTTCGACTTTGCAAAGAAGTCATTCATCTTGTTTGAAAATTTTTCAAATGCATGCCAATTGATGCAGTAGCAGCTTTTCACGCCATCTATGGTGCCTTTGATTAAGCCGGCATTGAGCAATTCTTTAAGGTGTTGTGAAACGGTGCTTTGTGCTAATGGAAGCACATCAACAATTTCTCCGCAAACACAACTGTCATGCTTTGCAAGAACTTTAAGGATAGCTATGCGTGCAGGATGCGACAACGCTTTTGCAAAATCGGCAAGTTCAATTTCACTCTTTTGAAAGGCTTCCTTTTTGTTAATCGCCATTGTTACTATTCATTGTTAATCGCAAATATACGATGAATAGAAAATTTTCAAGCCTTTCTCAAAAAAACTTTTTAAACAGTAGCCATGTCAGTTTTGTGCGCTCCAACATTTACCTCACCCACCCAGTCCACATCAGGAACTTTTTCTGCGGGTAGTTGAATAGGGTTACCTAAAAAATCCACCCTTTTTGCCGGATAAATGTGTGTTTCGAACAAGTAGGCAAGAAGCGATGTGCGGTTTAGGTTTGGGTGAATGTGCGGGCGGATATGTTTTTCGTGATACTCCGGCAACAGGCTCCAATGCAAGTTGGGTTTTTCATGATGCGCTCCGTGAAAGCCGTTATTGAACAAGAAGAAATTCAACAACTTTCCGGTGAAGTTGCGGCTGTGGTTGTATGGATGATTTTCATCCACGCCATCGTGTTGAAAGTAGTTTGTGCCCACAATTCCCCATGCTGCATATTGATGCGGAATAAACAGAAACAGCAGGAATCGCTGCCAGTCAACAAACAGCATGATGAGTTTAACAACATTAACCAGCGCCAGCTCAAATGCAAACTGCCAAAACCATTTCGGGCGTTCGCTGTACATGCGCTTTGCAAAACGCATTTCGCTTTTAATGATGTCGCCACTCATGATAAAAAAGAAGAAAAGCTGATTGAGGATATTCCACCTGAAAGTTGCTTTGGTGGTGCGCATTACATCGCGCTCCTTTTGAGTGTATTTGTGATGACTGAAATTATGCCCCGGCACAAATGCGCTGGTGGAATGCCCGTAGGTGAGCGAAAGAATTATTTGGAAAATTCTGTTCAGCAGTTTGCTTTTGAAAATGGGAACATGAATGGTGTTGTGTACAATAACTGCGCAGGTGAAGGATAAATAGCAGTTTGCTGCCATCCACAAAAACGCTTCGAATTTGCTCAGGGACTCCCATAAAAACCAAGGCGCAATAGCTGCTGCAAAATAGAGCGCAACAAAAAATAAAGTTCGCCAATCGGCACTGTAACGTAGCATAAAAAAAAGGTTAAGCAATGGCTAACTTAAGGGTTTATTTCATGGCTTAGGTTTGTGTTTGTTATTTCCTTCAGCCGAAATTGAAGTGCATTTCTATTTTAGGCGCACAATTTTTTGAAATGAGTGAAAAGATAAAGTTCGGAACAGACGGTTGGCGTGCCATCATTGGTAAAGATTTTATTACTGCAAACGTGGCGCGGGTTGCCAAAGCCACTGCCGATTGGGTGCTGAAACACAGCGCTAATCCGGCAATTGTTGTGGGTTTTGATTGCCGCTTTGGCGGTTCACTTTTTGCCCAAACAGCCATCAATGTTTTTTGTGCACACAACATCAAAGTCTTTTACGATACAAGTTTTGTGAGCACACCAATGATTTCGCTTGCAGCAAAAAATTTAGGTTGCGAGCTTGGTGTCATCTTCACTGCAAGCCACAACCCTCCATCCTACAATGGCTACAAGTTGAAGAGCAAGCATGGAGGACCGCTCATTCAGCAATTTATTACCGAAGTTGAAAACCTTGTGCCTGATAGTTATGCTGCAAATGAACATAGTTTGGAGCATTGGGTGGAAGCAAAAATGCTGGAGTATGTGGATTTGGAAACCATGTATTTTGAACATGCTTCAGCCTACTTTGACTTTGATGCTTTAAATGATTCGGAAATGGTGGTGGCTTATGACGCAATGTATGGCGCAGGACAAAGTATTTTTCCGCGAATTATGCCTCATGCCGATTTGCTGCATTGCGAATACAATCCATCATTCTATGGGCAAGCTCCCGAGCCGATTCACAAAAACCTACTGGAACTTTCTGAATACATAAAACAGTCAAAGCATATTGACATTGCGCTTGCTACCGATGGCGATGCCGACCGCATTGGTCTTTACAATCGCAAAGGCGAATTTGTGGATGCGCATCACATCATTTTGTTGTTAATACATGTGTTGCACAAATACAAGGGAATGAATGGCAAAGTGGTGGTGGCATTTTCAGTTTCCGATAAGGTGAAAAAACTTTGCGCTCACTATAACCTGCCTATTCAAGTAACCAAAATCGGCTTCAAATACATTTGCGAAATCATGCAGCAGGAAGATGTGTTGGTGGGTGGCGAAGAAAGCGGAGGTATTGCTGTAAAAGGGCATATTCCTGAACGCGATGGCATTTGGGATGGCTTGGTGCTGATGGAACACATTGCCAAAACGGGAACAAGTTTAGAGGAACTGATAAGCGAGGTGTACGAAATAGTTGGAAAGTTTTCATATAACCGCTTAGACCTTCATTTGCAGGAAAGCAAAAAGCAGGAAATAGTTGACAACTGTAAAGCCGGTAAATACAACGCTTTTGGCGATGTGCAGGTGAGCAGCGTGGAAGATATTGACGGCTGGAAATATCACTTGGAAAATGAGGAAACACTGATGATTCGCGCAAGCGGAACCGAGCCTGTTTTACGTGTTTATGCCGAAGCTGCCACTGCCGAACGTGTGGAGGAATTGCTGATTAAAGCCAAGGCAACGTTATTGGGGTAGGGGTTATTTTATCAAACCAATAATCCGTGCAATGCTCCAAATGTTCATGAACAATGGGCGAAACTGATTGCGTTTTGCCTGTTGCTCTTCGCGGTTCCAGAAATGAAGATTACTTGCCGGATACAAATAGCCAAGGTGATAAGCTGTGTGATCCCATCGCTTGTGGGCAATCAATTCTACCGGGTAGCGATAAGCCAATTCTCTTTTATCAACCAAATGCTGCGCATGTGCGCGAATGCTTGCGGCATGTTCAAGATGATGCTCGCCATAAAAACTCCTGCGCTGCAATTTCGATTCGCGTTTTTCAACTAAATAGCGCAAAGTGCTGGCGCGATGAAATGCGCGAACAGCAGTGATTTCCAAGCCATCCAATAGCTCCTCATCCACCACCGATTTTTGTTCTGAAGTAACCAAAGCATTCCGCATGGCATAAACACTCCTTAGGCTTTGGTTAGCAAAACTGTCTATACGCGGTAAATGAATGTTTTTGATTTCATCCAATTCATTTTGCGATGCCTTGTTGCGAATGTGTTTGTAAGATGGATTCGGGCGGGGGTGATATTGATTTGCCAAAGCCTTGATGCCAAGTTCATCGGTAACGGTCATTGCCACCATCCATTGCATCAAAAAACTGTCTTTCAAAAATTGTTGTTGCAATGCAAGCTGATGATTGAAGCCTTCATGCAACGCAGGTGAAAGCATTTCATGAGCATACATTTCTGGTGTGCGTGTTTGCGGGTTTCCGTTCAGGCTGAATTGCCAACTCCATCGCGCAATGCTCCAGTCAATCAGCCAGTAGTTCCATTCCCAACCCGAACTGAAAGTAATGTGCCCGGGAATGTTGTTGGCTGCGCAAGTGTCAATGTCGGCAAGGCGTGCTTTCAGGTAGGGCAGCAAAGTCATGGGCACCGAGTTGTCGAACGTAATCCAATAGGCGCTTTCGGGGTAATACCATGTTTCGCGTTTGGCGTGCTCGTCAAGCAAAAAGTTAAACATATGTCGTTGGTTCACGTTTTCGTAAACCGGAGCGTTGGGTTCAGTCATGTCATAAAACATCACAGTGTGCGAAAGCACTCCGCGTTCGCGGTCAAGCGCGGTGGATGCACTGTCCCACACAAAACTTTTTTTCCCGGAAGTGATTTCGCTTTCGTGCCGCACCACATGCTGCCTGCCCATCAGTTTCATGTTGCTGTTTTCTTTCATCCACCTGATGATGAACTGCCGCATTTCCTCTTTCTTCTTTCTGTTTCCGCCTATGAATTCTGCAGTGGAAAATTCCATATTGATGAAATCCCAGTTGGCTTCTTTCAGCCATGAAAGATTTTTTTCAATCTGTTTTTGCTTGCTGAATGGCGATGAATACAACTGAAAAGTTTTCTGCTGAATCATGTGCAGCGATAAGTCCACCGCAGCTAACAAACCGCGCTGGTGCACATAGTGGGTGATGTTTTTTGCGTGCTCAATCCAAACTTTTCGGTCAATGCTGTTCAGCAGGCAGAACTCAAAATAATTCTGCCCGTTGCGTGCCAACCAGTTGATGTATTCTTTAATGTCTTCTAACGCGTTTGGCAGCGCTCCATCGTGCAGTTGTTCGGTGAGCTCAAGCGGATGCTGCGTGTGCAAGTGAAAACCCTTTTTATCGAAATGCGCTTTGCCTGTCCATGTAAAATTTTCGTTTAAAGTCCATTTGCGCAAATCTGGGATGATGGTGGCGCGCGGGTGATAAAACTTAAAACCAAGTTTTTCCTGCAACAGCGCATACAAGCCGAAACTTACACCCTGCCATGAATTGGCGGATAGCGAAAGCAGAAATTTTTCTTTCCAAACTTCTTGTTTCCATTCAAAGTCGTGATTTGGAAAATGGCGATAAGGAAAAGTGGCGGCAGCAGAAAATGCAGTGGGCTGTGCAGCCGAAGCAGCCGAAATTTCGGGTAGAAAAATTTGGACTGTAGCGTCTTTTCTGTTCAGCTTCACATCGCAATTGCATGACTGCGTTAGTAGCTGCTGCACATCATTGATGGTAATGGAAGTGATGGAAGTGTCGAGCAGCGAAGTGGGTGCGTTGATGGAAATGGATAACTGCGCTTTGAGAGAGAAGGAAAGCACGAAGCAGCATAAAAATATAGGTACAAAAAGTGAAAGGCGATGAAATGTGAAGGTGTGGACTGTATGCACAAAAATGGATTTTCGGTAAAGCAATAAAAATTGCGCTACTTGGTTTTAACCATAATGATGGGTCTGAACCCAACAGTGGGTGAAGGAGCGGCATAACTGCTTTCACTTTTGATGCGCACGTCATAGCCGGGTGATAGGAAACTTCCTCCCATCGCCACTCCTTTTTCGTCAATCATTTCCGCCACATTGCCACAAACGTTGTAAAGCCCAAATTCATTTGGTAGGTACGAAACAACAGGCGCTGTTATATCTGCATTGGCATTAAGCTGTCCTACATTTCCTGATTGAACAACAACATCATTGCCTGTTGCTGCATCATTGTGAATGGCGCCTGCACCCAAATTTCTAAAGTTACAAAGCGCGTAACCTTTGGCAAACAAACCGGTTCCCTCCCAACTGTATGTCCTATTTGTCTTGCCTGCTGTGGCAGCATACATCCATTGTTCTTTGGTGGGTAGTTTTACTTCAAAGTCATATCGCTTATCCGCCTTTTCTAACTCATGCTGCAACCACTTGCAATACAACACAGCGCCTTCATAACTCATGTTCACACAAGGGTAATTATCGTAAGCCGGGTGGCTGTGGTAATAGTTGGCAAAAGGCTCGGATAGGAATGACAACCACTTAGAGGTGTCGAGTTGAGCCAGTGTGAAATTTTGCGTGATGTTTTCCTGCTGCAGATGGCGCAGGAATTTGCGGTATTGCGCATTGGATATTTCGGTAGAACTGATAAAGAACGATTCAACTTCAGCAGCGCGAACGTCAAGGTCTAATCTGCCTGCGGGGATGAATTGGTAGCCTTTAAACAGTGGTGATTTTACCTTGATTTTTTGAGGCTTGCCTACCGAAAGCAAAACCACAGAAACAAGCATAAGTGGGAAATAAAAGTGCTTCATAAACTTTGACTTTGTAAGTTGAATATACACCTATAACGAACACTATAATTCAAAGTTGTTTTTCAAAAGGCAAAACCCTATCGCTTAAAACAATTAAGGAGGCTTGTTTCATGACAGCGCTTATCCAATGCAACATAAATGCACGAAAGCAAAAAGCCTGTTCTGAAAATGCCTTCGGGCAAGCCAAATAAGAAAGATAAGTAAACCACAACAATTAGCCATAGAGCACCAATGCCTGCCGCCCACCGCGAAAAAATTCCACTTAGCAGTAATGCACCAATAAATGTGTCGGTGTAGCCGCTGTAAAAAACAATGTTATTCGCCATTTCCTCGCTCAATACCTGGCTTGCCAATTCAATGTGTGCACCTTTCAAGCCAAAAAAGCCGAGCGAAGCCAAGCCATGCGCCAAAAATGCAAAGCCGATGCCCACGCGCAGCAGCCAAAACTTTTGCTCTTGCTTTGTAAAAAACAGCCAAAGAAAGATGGCATAGAACAACCAAGCAAACCTTCGGAACGACTCCGCAAAACCAAATATGTTTCCTGTTCTGCTATTGAAGTAAAGCCAACCGATTACCGCCACAACGGATAAATAGACGATAGCAGAAGTGAGAAAAACTTTAGGCTTTAAACCAACCAGAATTCCGGCTGCCAAAATCAAATCCCACACACCCTGCCAAAATAGAAAACGCTCTGTGTTCCAGTGAAAATAATTCACCGATTCAAAAATACGGTGATGCAACTCATAGCCTTCGCTGAAACCAAGCGACACTAAACCATGACCCGTGAAAGTGAAGCAAAGCACAACTCTGAAAAACAAAACGGTGTTGTCGGTAATTTTTGAACTTAAGTGCCGAATGGTTTGTGCAATCATTTTTTTGAATAGTTCTAAAGTAAAACTAATTTTATTCCATCCCTTTTCGTCATTACGGTAGTCTTTCATCTATCAAAACAAGTTCATCCACCAGAATGAAAATAATTAAGCGCACATCTATCATCATTTCTATCGTGTTATTCTCATGCTCTGCAAACGCTCAGCCTGCAGGTTTCACGGCTGTGGGTGCGCAGGGTTTTGAAAAAGCAACCAACATTAAATCGCTCTCTGATGGTGGTTTTGTGGTGGTGGGAGAAACCGAAAGCTATGGATTGAAAGAGCGCGACATGCTGCTGCACCGGTTCGATGCCAACGGAAATTTACAGTGGACAAAAACTTATGGAGGACCCGAGCGAGAAGTGATTAACGACATACTTCAACTCAACAACGGCAACTTCGTGTTTGCAGCCGAAAAATATCAGCCCGACAAGAAAGAAGGCGAAGCGCTTACAATTGTGAAAACCGACCCGAGCGGAAAAATGATTTGGAAAAAAGTGATTGACGAAGGCGGGCAGGAAACCGAGGGCTTTTCATTGAAACTTTTGAAAGATGGATTTGCAGTTGCAGGCATGGTGAAAACTATGAGTGTGATTTCCGATGCTTTTTTCAACATGAGGTCGGAAGAGCAATTTCTTTACTTGTTAAAAACTGATTTGAACGGAAAGAAAAAATGGTCGAAAAAATTTGTTTCCACTGCCGCCAATGTTTCTTCTACCGGAAGCGATATGCTGGTGGATGAAAACAAGAACTTCGTTATGGCAGGCAACATCACATTGAAAGGAAAGACCGACAAAAAAATTGAGCGCCCGGCAACCGACATCAATTATTACGATAGCCGAAGAGGTCTTCTGCTTGCTGCTGATGAAATGGGAAAACTGCTATGGGTAAAAAGTTATGAAATTGGAGGCATCACCATGAGTTATGTGGTTAAACAGTCAACATCAGGAAATCTTCTTATTGCAGGAAACACGCTATTGGGTTTGAGCAACATGGATGTTTTTTTGATGGAGACCGACAGGAGCGGAAATGTACTTTGGGCGAAAACCTATGGCACCAATGCTTTTGAGTCGTTGGCAGATGTTGTTCAGGCGAACGATGGCGGATGGATGGCAACTGCCATTACCAATGTAATTGATGGCAATTTTGAAGATGCGCTGCTTTTCAAAACCGACTCCAAAGGCGAGCTGCAGTGGAGTGTAGCCTATGGCGATAAAAACGAAGACCTGCCGGCAAGGATAATAAAGCATAATAACGGTTATCTGCTTGCGGGTTCCACAGGTGGCTATGGCAGCAGGAGTTTTGATGTGATGTTGTTGAATGTGGATGAGGCAGGAAGAAGTTGCATTGCACCGAAAGAAGTGAAACTGAACGTGCGCGTGGCAAAAGTGAAAACCGGTGAAGTATCAGGTGCAAAATTGGTTGATGTGGAGCAAGGTGTTTCTGCTCCCAATTTGCCGCGACCCAGCCCTGAAAACATTGAAGAAAAATTAAGAATGCCCGAGGTTAGAAACTTATGTAAATAACTCAAAATGAAGATGACACGCTTTTGGGTTCGTTTTCTCCTTGTGCTGCAAATCGGCATGACATCGCTTTGCAGCAACCATGCTTGGGCTAATGGCTGCACCGGCTCGTGGTTCGATATTCAGTATTCCCCGTGGTGCGATTGCTGGCAGGTTTGCGGAAATTACATCAGCGATTGTGATAAAATAAAAAGCATTTCATGGAACTTTGGCGATGGCACCACTTATTCAGGACCCGATCCATGCCATAAGTATCAACAGCCCGGCAACTACACCATCACCATGACCATAGTTGCCTATTGCCACAATTCTTTCTTTGGGTTGTTCACCCAAACCTGCAACATCACCAAGCAACTGAATGTAACCAATATTGCGCCAATCATTGGCGCTAACTTTAGTGCCGACACTGTGTGCTTTGGGCAATCAACCAAGTTTCAGAACACCAGCAGCGGAGGTTTTGGCACGAATATCTTATACTGGGATTTTGGCGATGGCACAACCGGCTTGGGACAAGCCCCAACCCACAAATATGATTCCTGCGGTGTTTATGATGTTACCTTGGTGGTGCAAAACTCAACACCCTGCTGTACACTTAGCGGGACGGACACCATCAGGAAAAAAGTTTATGTGAATTGCACGCCCAATGAGTTTTCAAATGGCGATGGAAAAACCGACCCTTACATCCAGGAAAGCACTGCCGATGTGGTGGTGCTATCGGGAACTTGCCTTGGCGACACCACTGTTTTCGATTTAATCACCACAGGCCCCATCACTTCGTGGGAATACTTTTTCCCCGACAGCAGCACAAGCAACTTGCGAAGTCCGAGTTATGTGTATCAAAATTGCCCGCCCGCAGTGGGTTTCACAAAAGTAAATGTGCTTACGAATCGCGGTTGCAGAACCATCATTGATTCGGTAACCGGAATTTTCTGTCCGCAGAACATTACGCTGAAAAGTACCACCACGCTCTGCACCGGTTCATGCAATGGAACCGCAACTGCCGTTATCGGTGGCGGTGTTCCTCCTTACACCATAACGTGGGACGACCCTCAAAGCCAAACCAATTTCACTGCTATCAATCTATGTCAGGGGCAATACAAACCCACAGTTACCGATGGCAACGGTTGTACGGCTTCGCCCAATCCGGTTACGGTGAATGATTTTCCGTTTCCATTTGTAGGAACCGCAACAGTTTACGGCAATATACCATGCCACGGCTGGTATGGCGGCTCCGCCATCCTGAACATGACGGGTGGCACACCACCTTATTCCTACTATTGGTCGCCCACGGGCGACACCACTGCCGATGCACAAAACTTACCGCGCAACAATTCTGTTACCGCCACCGATGCCAACGGCTGCACATTCACTACCACTGTGATTGTTCCTGAGCCTGACCCGATTGGCGCAAATTTTACGGTGAGCAATGCTTCGTGTGGTTTGTGCAACGCTTCCGTTACCGTGAGTGGAACGGGAGGGACAGGAGCATATATATACAACTGGTTTACTGCCCCGCCACAAAACGCTTCAACTGCCTCGAACCTGTGTGCGGGAATTTACAGGGTGCAGGTGGAAGATGGCGGAGTGGTAGGCTGCCGAGATACCTTTACAATTCCTGTGAGTGAAATCGGAGCCCAACCCATAACCATCAGTTCGACCAACACATTATGTGAAGGCGTTTGCAACGGAACGGCAACGGTGAATTTAACAGGGGGTTGCCAAAATTCGCCCTGCACTTTTGCTTGGTTCGATTCCACCACTTTGCAAATTGCACCAACTACCGCAACGGCAAACGGTTTGTGCAAGGGAAGTTACACTGTTCGTGTTACCAATAGTTTGGGATGCCGCTCGTTTGCCACTGCAAACATTGATGTGAACACACGCATCAACACCACAGTTACCGCCCTGCCAAATTCATGCGGAGGAAATTGTTCAGGCTTAGCCACAGTTGCGCCAACTGGTGGAGGTGGAGGTTACAGTTATCAATGGTACACTAATGCAGGTGCAGCATTGGCAGGGCAAACCAATGCTTCTGCAAACGGACTATGCCCAGCAAAGTATAAAGTTCGAGTTGCGGATAATCAAGGCTGCTTTGCCTGGGACAGCGCAACCATTGGCGCAAATCCTTTGGAAGCAAATCCATCGGCTACAAACACCCTGTGCTTTGGCGATTGCAACGGCATGATTACCGCCATAACTCTGAAAGGAAATCAACCATATTCCTACAACCTGCAAAACAGTTTGGGAGCAACGGTTTATAGCGGCAATGCTTTCATTATGGCGAATTTATGTGCCGACAATTACACACTTCGCGTTACAGATGCTTCAAGTTGCACGCTTACTTTTCCGTTAGCAATCACTCAACCCGCTGCTATAAACAGTTTGGTTGCCGTTACCCAGCCGTTGTGTTTCAGCAACTGCAACGGAGCGCTAACTGCAACAACAACCGGAGGCACGCCACCTTATGTTTACAGTTGGTTAGATGCAGCATCCAACAACATCGGCAGTAATCCTGCTGTTCAGAATTTATGTGCAGGAAATTACGCGTTGGAAGTAGTTGACTCTAATGGTTGTAAACCCCCAGTCATTCCTGTTGCAATCTCACAACCCCTCCTCTTGTCCGACTCGCTGGATTTTTTGTTTCCATACTGCAATGAAGGTTTAGGTTACATCAATGCTATTCCTTCGGGTGGAACTCCTCCTTATACCTTTGCTTGGAACACCGGGGCATCCACTTCAATCATCAGCAATTTGGATACAGGTTTTTATCGGGTAACCATCACCGATGCAAATGGCTGTTCAGTTGTTGATTCTGTTCGGTTCAATTTTATTCCTGAATTACAAGTGCAAACCTACACCGAATGGTATAATGGTTATCACTTCAAGTGCAACGAGGGTTCGGTAACCTACCTTAAAGCAAGCGCAAGCGGAGGTGTTCCTCCATATAATTTTCAATGGAATGATTCGCTAAGTTCAAACTTGGATTCTTTGTATGGCGTGCCTCCGGGCGTTTATGTGGTAACTGTTACTGATGTTTTGGGTTGCCAAAAAACCGACACGCTGAATCTTTACATCATTCCGCCAAAATTGTTTGTGAGCCATCAAGAAACTCCTGTAACATGTTTCGGTTCAGATGATGGAAGCATTCATGTTTCTATCAATGGAGGTGTGCCTGCTTACAATATATTTTGGGAGCACGACCCTTTTTTGAATGATACCGTTCTGACCGGACTATCACCCGGTGTTTATGTTTACAATGTTATTGACACCAACATTTGCTTTATCAGCGACACAGTGATGATTACCGAGCCGCAGCCATTGAGTGTTGTGGTTGGTAAAGATGATGTTACCTGCCATCAAGGTGCCGATGGGGTTGCTTGGGGCAATGCAAGCGGGGGAGCAATGCCATACATTTATACTTGGAATGGTGGTGCTTTCACGGGCGATACAATTAGAGGTATTCAGGCAGGTAACTACACCCTCACAGTTCGCGATTCAAATAATTGTCAGATCGCAGCAAATTTAATTGTGAATCAGCCCGATTCGATTTTACTCAACATTCAATCTGTTGCCGCGCTTTGTTTTGGGTTGAATGGTTCATTGATTTTGAATGTAAGTAATGCAGTTGCTCCAATCAATTATTCATGGAGCAACGGTGCAAACACAAAGGATATATCTGATGTTGCTGGAAGTTATTCGGTGCAAGTTGCAGATGGGAAAAATTGCACTGCCGCTGCTTCTGCTGCCATTACTCAGCCCGATAGTTTAAGTGTTACCGCTCAGGTGAATGAAGTTGCATGTGCAGGTGAAAATTCAGGTAATGTGATACTGGGTGTTGTGGGTGGAACACCTAACTACTCTTATCAATGGAGTAACAACACTATTCAAAAAGATTTGCAGAATGCTACAGTAGGAAGTTACTCGGTAACCGTTTATGATAATAATAACTGCACTGTTACGCGAACTTACACTTTAACTGAACCTACCGCCCTTCAGCTTCAACTCCAGGCAACAGATGCGGTTTGTTTTGGTGAGGTAACCGGAAGTGTTGCAAGCGCAGTTTCGGGAGGTGTGGCGCCTTATGCATACCTGTGGAGCAACAACACACAGAGCGCAAATCTCAGCAACATTGGAGCAGGCAGCTATTCACTCACCGTTACCGATGCGAACAACTGCACCATTGTTCAATCTGCCACAGTAAATCAATCCGCAGAAATTGCTATCAATTTCATTGTGTTACCTATAAGTTGCTTTGGCGCTAATGATGGTGCAATTTCAGCAAATGTAATCGGAGGAAACATGCCTATAAGTTATCAGTGGAATGGAGGACTTAGCACAAGCCAAAACATCGGCAACTTAAGCCCCGGAAATTATCTGCTACAGGTAACCGACAACACTAATTGCACCTCATCGCGCAGTGTTCAAATTGCTGAACCTGCTTTGCTTATGGGTTTAAGAAATGTAGAAATTTGCCAAGGCGAAACATTTTTTGCCGGTGGTGCGAATCAAAGCACATCAGGTAGTTATTTCGATACGCTTGTTTCTCTTATCAGCAACTGCGACAGCATTCTGCAAACGGTGTTGTTTGTTGCCGACACCCACTTGGTTGTTCTTTACGACACTATTTGCTTTGGTGAAATGTATTCCTTCAACAGCCAAATGCTGCGCGCAAGCGGAACCTATGAAGCATTGATGCAAAGCGCTTTCGGCTGTGATAGTTTGGTACGATTGAATTTAACGGTGCTCCCCGATATTCAACTCAGCATTGCACCCAACAGTTTATTGATGGAATACAATGAACGTACCAGCATCACAGTTAAAGTGAATCAAAACGCAGAGGTGGTGAGTTATTTGTGGCAACCCGCAATGGGTTTAAGTTGCAACAACTGTGCAAATCCAATTATTACAGCTTCAAATGACGTAATATATACTTTGACCTCCTACGACTTTTTTGGATGTTCCGACACAGCAAACCTAACTATTAAACTTCGCGACCCAGAGTTTTATGTGCCTAATATGTTTTCGCCAAATGGAGATGGCGTGAATGATTTTTTCTTTGTGTATGGGAAGAACATTGTGGAGTTCAGCATTAAAATTTTCAACCGCTGGGGTGAAAAGGTTTTTGAAGCAAATGATATGAAACTTGGGTGGGACGGAACTCAAAACGGAGAACAGTTGCCACCCGATGTGTTTGTTTATTTGGTGGATGCAAAGTTTGCCAATGGAGTAGAGCCACAGTCATATAAACTCAAGCGAACCGGAAGTTTAACCTTGGTTCGTTAGCATAAGTTGATTTAACTTATAGGTATTTAAACAGGTTTTATGCGCAACTATTGGAGCCGCCACCCTGCTTTCAGATTGTTGTTTCCGTTTTTGGCGGGAGTGATATTGTTTATTCTTCAGCCGGGCTTAGAAATTTTTATGGGTGTAGCGCTGCTGCTTTGTGTTGTGTTCATGTGCTGGATGGTGTTGGCAAAGCAGTTTTGGCTTCATGGTTCATCAAAATTGCTATCGGGTGTAGCACCGGTTATGGCAGTGATGGCAGCCGCTTATCTGCTCACATTAGGGAACACTGAAATTTACGCTGCAAAACATTTCAGCAAGGTTGCAAAGCGTGATGATGTGTTGATGGTGATGATTGCCAAGCCTCCTGTGCAGAAGGCGAACTCGGTGAGGATTATTGGAAAAGTGTTGGAAGTGAGGGGTGAGGATAATCGGTTGCCTGCAAAGGGAAAGTTGTTGCTCACATTTTTGAAAGACAGCCTTTCGCAATCGCTAACTTATGGCGATGTAATTGCTGTTCATGCAAATTTTTCAATCATTGAATCGCCCAAAAATCCAGAGCAGTTCAACTATGCGGAGTATATGAGTTTTCAGAATGTTTGGCATCAGACATTTGTGAATGCAGCAAGCTGGAAGTTTTTAGCATCAGGTTATGGAAACCCAATGATGGTTTGGGTTTACGCATTGCGCGAGCACTTGATGAATCAACTTAAGCGTTTCGTTAAAACACCCGATGAACTTGCAGTGGCAGGCGCTTTGATGTTGGGTTATCGCGATTACCTAACACCCGAAGTGGTTCAGTCTTATGCAGCAGCAGGTGCACTGCATGTGTTGTGTGTGAGTGGCCTGCATGTGGGTATGGTTTTTGTAGTGTTGAACAGCATGCTCTTTTTTCTGAACAAAAAACGAAGCCATAGAATCATTCAAAGCATCACCATTATCATTTTTATCTGGCTCTATGCTTGTCTCACGGGTTTAAGCCCATCGGTGTTGAGGGCTGCAACCATGTTCAGCATGATGGCGGCAGGAAAACTTTTCAGCCAGCGCCCGAATATCGTAAACATTATTTGTGCATCGGCAATACTGTTGATGCTGTTCGACCCTTACATCATGACCGAAGTGGGTTTTAAACTGAGTTATTTTGCAGTGTTGGGCATTGTGTTTTTACAGCCTATCGTTTATTCATGGGTTGTTTTCAAGGATAAAATACTTGACTGGTTTTGGAAAATTTCGGCAGTGTCGGTTGCGGCACAGGCAGCCACTTTCCCGCTGGGCTTGCTTTACTTTCATCAGTTTCCGAATTTTTTTCTTGCAAGCAATTTGGTGGTTATTCCTTCCAGTCAAATTTTAATTTATAACGGCTTGGCAACTTTTATTGCTGAGTGGTTTTTCCCAATCCAGCAATTTTTGGGTAAGCTGTTTCACTACTTGCTTTTTGTTTTAAATCAGGCAATTTTTCGGTTAGAAAGCATTCCTTATTCCATCACTCAAAGCATCAGTATTTCAGGGGTGGAGGCTATTGCCGTTTATGGCTTGGTTGTGTTGTTTTTTCTGATGCTGTTGGAATTCAGATTCGACTATTTGATGGTTGCGTTGTCTATTCTTTTATCGCTAACGGTGTGGAACAGCTATGAATCATTGATTCAGCAGCGGCAGTATGGTATGTTTGTTTATGCTGTTAAAAACAGCCGTGCAGTTGCAGTGGTTATGGGTAATAAAATCTATCGCGATTTTGATGAACGATTGCTTGCCAATGAAAGCAGTATGTTGTTTCATGTGAAACATCACTGGTGGAAAATGAATGTGAAACAGGAATTGCCTATGGATAGTTTACTCGGATTTGCAGCATTTGACGAGGGGTACGCTTTTATGCTTGGCAGCCAGAAAGTTTTAGTTGTAGATAAGCCTTTTCACGCTGATGATTTGGCGCTGCCATCAAATGTGGATTGGGTATTACTTTCAGGTAATCCTAAAGTTAAACTTGCAGAAACAATAGCTTGGGCAAAGCCAAAAACAATTATTGCCGATTGCAGCAATAAAACTTATCGCAAAAGTAATTGGCGAAAAGACGCACAAAATGCGGGAATGGAGTTTTATGATGTGGACGAAAAAGGAGCCTTCATCCTTGAACTGTGAAACTGACAACGCGCTCCACAAAATTTGCACCACTTAAATCGCTTTCTTCCTGATGCCATTTTTGACTCCCGTATTTTCCGCTGGGGTAGCCCGCAGCAGCAAGCGACAATACTTTTACCGGATTCTTTAACTGCGATAAAAGTTCAAAAGAAAGCGTTTCGCGCATGCCGCCTTGCCCATAATGCTCTTCCATGAAAATTACTTTTCCTGTGGTTTCAATTTCGGCAATTAGCTCATCGGGAATTGCTTCAACAGGGAACACGCTTAAACACCAAACACTAATGCTTTCAAGTGTTTCGGCAGGCAGCTCCAAAATGTTTTGCAGCACCGGTCCCGTGCCAATCAGCACAGCTTTATCTCCTTTCTTCAACTGCCTCCATACGCTGAAAGCTGCCACATCAAATGGAAATTTTGCAGCAAGGTTCAGGCGCAAATAGTTAGGTTGATGGTCGGTAATCATCAGTTGAACACACTGTGCCACATCATCGGCTGTAAGCGGAACATAAACCCTCATGTTTGGCAGCATTCTCATAGCGCCAATATCCTCCAGGGCATGGTGCGTTGCGCCCATAATGCCATAGCCATAGCCCCCACCATTACCCACAATTTTTACCGGCAGATGGTGCAGGCACACATCATTTCTAATCTGTTCGTAAGGGCGAAAAGTTGCAAACGGTGCAATGCTGTAAACAAACGGAACAAAACCTTCATGAGCCAGTGCCGCAGCAACAGTAACCATGTTTTGTTCTGCAACACCTGCATTGATGAAACGTTCGCCAAACGCTTGCTCCACCTTTTCCAAAGCCATGTAGCCCAAATCGCCTGTAATAAAAATCAGGTTGTTGTTAGCAGCATTTTGCTCAATAACCGCCTGTGCAAATTCGTTTCTCAACGCCTTGTTTTTTTCTTCGGTGCAACGTTAAACAATTCGCCAGATGTTTAACTCCGCTTTGACGATTAAACTTGTAAGTGCATTTTTGTTCTTTGAGCAACAATAATTTCAATTCAGTGAATAAACTATTTACAACCACATTAAGCCTTTTGGCTGCCGTTCTTTTTTCTGCTGCGCAGGGAATCATTTTTGAAGACAACGCAACTTTTGAAAAGGTGCTTGCAAAGGCAAAAGCCGAAAACAAACTCATTTTTATGGATTGCTACACCACATGGTGCGGACCATGCAAACGTTTGGCTGCCGATGTTTTTCCGAAAGAGGAAGTGGGTAATTATTTCAATGCAAAGTTTATCAACACCAAATTTGACATGGAGAAAGGTGAGGGTCCATCAATTGCAGCAGAGTTTGGCGTTCGCGCTTATCCCACACTGCTTTGGATTGACGGCAACCGCAAAGTGGTTCATCGTGCTGTAGGAATGCTCGACCCTCAATCGCTTATCAATGCAGGCAAGCAGGCGAATAATCAAACACCCGGTTTGATGGAAGCGCTGAAAGCCAAGTATGAAGCAGGAGAGCGCTCATCAGAATTTATGTTGAGTTATGTGGATGCTTTGTTTAATGAAGGCGTGAATTTTGATAAAGAGTTTGAGGAATGGTTGAAATCATTGAACGATAAAAATCTGCAGGATGAAAAAATCACCAGGAACATCTTCAATTTCACCACACATGTTCGCTCCCCGGGCATGGCATATTTGATGAAGAATAAAAACTATTACAATCAATTGATTGGCGAGAAAGTGGTTGCAGGGAAGTTGAATCAGCTTGCAGAAAAGGCAATGAAAGAAGCCTTAGCGAAAAACGACAAATCGTTTTTTGATGCAGGAATCAAAGTGTTGCAAACCTACAACTCGGCTGATGCGGCTGAGCAAATCAATAAGCTTTCGATGGACTATGCAGCCCGATTGAATGACTGGGATGCTTATGACAAACACGCTTCTGCCTTCATCAAAAAATCCGGAACGCAGGATGCCTTTGTGTTGAACGACATTGCCTGGAATTACTACCTGAATGTTAATGATAAGTCATTGTTGCAAAAAGCAACCAAGTGGGCTTTTCAGGCAGTTAATTTGAAAAACACTTCTACCCATAACCTCACTTATGCTTATCTGAATTACAAAACCGGAAACATTAAGGAAGCCATTAAAGCATGTGATTACGCCATTCTTCGCGCAAAAGAAGAACGCCTGCCAACTGCCGGTGCAGAAGAACTGAAACGCATTTTGCAGAGCACAGAGGCAAAATAGGGCAAAGCGCTATTTCATTTGTTTCAGCCTTCGTTCAAAGTCGTTAAAATCTTTTTTGCTGCTCCAAAGCGCTTCGCTCATGGCAGCTAAACGAGGCATCACCTGATGCAAAAGTTGCTGTTCGGTTTTGATGAATTCTGTCCAAACACATGCCTGCCCGCCAAGTATTCTAACCTTATTTTTAGGCGAAATTTTTTTATCAATCGGCTCAAAGCGATATACTTTTTTTAAGGGCAAAGGTGTCATCCAAATAGCGTGAAGTTTATCTTTTGAACTTTGGGGATAATCGAAATAGCAATAAAAGCGAGGCGCCATAATCACATCGTTTCCGCGTTTGGCGGCACGGTATCCTGCTGTTTTATCAAGCCAACTCATCACAATCATAGTGTTGCTGATGTTGCCTTTTGTAACCTCGCCCCAGCCAATGGCACGCCTTCCTTTTGCTGAAAGGTGATCTTCAATTTGGCGCATAAACCACGATTGCACTTCGGAGTAGTTGCGCAGGTTTTTATCGCTTTTTAAATCATTTACATTTCTGCTCTTCCTCCATTGACTTTTGGGCGCTTCATCGCCACCCAAATGAATGTATGGTGAAGGAAAAATATCGCAGGCTTCATCCAGCACATCTTTCAAAAACTGAATGGTGGAGTCGGTGGGGCAGTAAATATCTTTTTTGATGCCCCATGAATTTGGCACTAACACAGGTTTGTTGTGGCAACTAAGAAAAGGATAGGCTGCAATGGCGGCAGAGGAGTGCCCCGGAATTTCAATTTCGGGAATGATGGTAACATTTCGCTGGCGCGCAAACGCCACCAATTCCCTTAAATCATCTTGTGTGAAAAAACCTCCATAGCGCGAGCCGTCTTTTGATGTTCTCCATGCCCCAATTTCTGTAAGCAGCGGATACTTTTTCACTTCCATGCGCCAGCCTTGATCGTCAGTTAAGTGCAGGTGCAGGTAATTCATTTTTAGTGCGGCAAGTAGCTCGATGTATTGCTTCACCGCTTGCTTTCCAAAAAAGTGCCTGCAAACATCAAGGTGCATTGCGCGATATTCATAAGCAGGCTCATCAAAAATTTCGCAGCCCGTAAACGCCTGCTGCGCTTCATCAAACAATTGCAGTAGCGATTGAATGGCATAAAAATAACCCGCTTCCGAGGCGGCTTTAACCATAATGCTATCGGTTGTAACCCTCAGCGCATAAGCCTCTTTTGCTTTTGCACCATTAAGGTTTTCAAATAGCAAAACTTTGGTGGCTGATTTGCTGAATGTTATGGATGTTCTGGAGTTAAGCAGATGCAGCAAAACATCAACATCAGGTATTTCTGCGCTATTCAGAATTACTGAAAATGGCTGTTGGGTATTTGCCCGTTCATCAATAGCAGAGAAAACTGTTGGATTTGGAATGATGCGATGCTGCGCATTGGAAAAAAAGGATGCTGCTAACAACAGAACAGCGGTGCAGAAAATTTTCAGTGAACGGTCAAAACTTTTATTGCTTCCGAAAATTAAACGAGCAGCAAACATCATTTTGCGATTTTCTTGCGCTTTGCTTTTCTCTCCTGCTCCAGCATTTCGGCAAGTGTGCTGCCTTTCAGAAACTCCACCGTTACATCACGCAGTTGTTTAAACACCAAACGAATGGGACATGTTTCTTCATCTTCACACTCATCGCAAGGCTCATAGTATTTATGTGCTGCACAAGGAACCAAAGCGATGGCGCCATCAAAAACCCTGATGACTTCTGCCATGTTAATTTGCGCAGGTGATTTAATCAGATAATAGCCACCGCCCTTTCCTTTTTTACTTCCCAAAAAACCGGCATGTCGCAACTCTAACAGAATTGCTTCCAAAAACTTTTTAGGGATGTTTTCCTGCTCGGCAATGTCGCTTATTAAAATACGCTCATGCTCTTTTTGTCTGCCTAAAAACAGCAGTGCTTTGATGGCATATTTCGATTTCTTAGATAACACAAGCACAACGTTAAGAAAGTTTTTTGGAGAAATGGATTGCTGCAAATGATTGTTGTGGCACTTACTTTTGTCAAGATGCAGTTGTTACGTTGTTTCCAAACCAATCTTCAAAATGTATATTCGAATATCAATTGATGTATCATGAAAAGAATGAATTTACTCACTGTTTTTGTTGTAGTTGCAATGGTATCGCTGATGTGGGGCTGCAAAAAGGATGAACCGCTAAAGTATGACTGTACAGGACTTACACCCACTTACACCGTTGACATTAAGCCGATTTTCGATGCTAATTGTGTGAGTTCGGGCTGCCACAACAGCGGCTCGAAACGTGCAGGTTACGACCTAAGCAGCTACTCCGGTGCAAAAAGCGCTTCGGGCAAAAAAGCATTGATGGGCAGCATTCAGCATCTTAAAGGTTATTCCAACATGCCAAGGGGAAAGTCGAAACTTTCAAACGAGCAACTGAAAACCATTTCTTGCTGGATTGAAAATGGTGCAGTTGAATAATGCCTAAACAAAGCTATTTCAGGTGGGTTTGTTTGCATAAAACGAAGTCGCAAAATCCCCCTAACCATAGCTTAACACAACTTCTTTTATCTTTCGCCCTGCATGAAAAAACTTCTGCTCGCATCATTTCTGTGCATCACTTTCTCAGCCTTTGCAGGGGGCGATAATTTCACTGCCGGTGCGCGTGCCACTGCCATGGGCAACGCTTCATCCACTTTTAGCGATGTTTTCAGCACTACCACCAACCAAGCCGGTTTGGCATTTATGAACGAAGTGGCATTCGGCATTTACACCGACCGGAAATTTGTTTCCGCTAAAGTGAACAACTTCAACGTTGCGGTGGCAGTGCCCTTTAGCAGCAAAATCGGCACCTTTGGTTTGAGCGCAAATTATTTTGGCTACAGCCTTTACAACGAAACGAAAATCGGGTTAGCCTACGCACGGAAGTTTGGCAACAAATTTACCATCGGCATTCAGTTTGATTACATGCGCTTTTTTATTGCGGAAAACGGACAGAAAAACATTTTCACCCTCGAAGCGGGTTTTCAATATAAACCGTGGAAGGTGCTCACCTTTGCCGCACACATTTACAATCCCATTCCTTACAAAATGGATAAGGTATTTAATGAACGCTTGCCAACCATCGTAAAGTTGGGTGTAGGCTATGAACCATCGCCAAAGGTTTTGCTGGCAGTGGAGTATGAGCAGGACATTAATTACAAACCGCAATTCAAAGGCGGCATTGAGTATCGCCCCATAAAGTATTTGCATTTGCGCACCGGTGTGCAAACCACCCCTTTCACTTTTTCTTTTGGTTTGGGCACGAATGTGAAAGGGCTGAGCATTGATGTGGGCAGCAGTTATCATCCGGTGCTGGGCTTCACTCCACAAATGAGTTTCAGGTATGGTTTTGTGCCGAAAAAGAGAATTACCAAACCTGATGAAGTGAAATGATTTCGTCCGGCATTTTTCATAACAGCAGCATGAGTTTATCCAACGCTAATTACAGTCAATGGCTTAACGAATTGAAGCGCAAAATACGGAGTGCGCAAATCAGGACTGCGCTTGCCGCAAATGCTTCTTTGATTGAGTTTTATTGGGAGTTGGGAAAAATGATTGCTGAAAAGCAGACCGAATGGGGAAGCAAATTTTTGGAAACCCTTTCGGGTGATTTGCGTTCAGAGTTTCCCGATATGCAAGGTTTTTCTGTTACCAATCTGAAATATTGCCGATTGTTTTATAGCTATTTTGAAATTAGTCCCCAATCTGGGGACGAAATTTTGATTAGTTCTCAAATCGAGGACGAAATAGATACTTCAATACATGAAGCGGAAAGCCGGCAACATCAACTTATGTTGCAGCAATCGCAAACATTCAACCTTGTGAAGTTGATTCCTTGGGGACATATCAAGGTGATTATTGCAAAAGTGAAAAATCGAGATGAGGCTGTGTTCTACATTGCAAAATCAATTGAGGATAGCTGGAGTCGAGACACGCTTGCGCTCATGATTAAATCAAACCTCTATGAAAGAAGCGGGAGGGGGGTATCAAATTTTAAGCACACATTGCCTCAACATGAATCGGAACTTGCACAGCAAACACTGAAAGACCCATACATCTTCGATTTTATGACTTTGTCAGAAACTGCGAAGGAAGCAGATATTGAGAAGCAGTTGGTTCAACATATCACAAAATTTCTGCTTGAACTTGGCAAAGGTTTTGCTTTTATAGGAAGGCAACATCATCTGGAAGTGGGAGGAAATGATTACTTCCTTGACCTATTATTTTATCATACACGATTGAAGTGTTATGTAGTGATTGAATTGAAAAACACACGATTTATCCCCGAGTATGCAGGCAAGTTGAATTTTTATCTTTCGGCTGTGGACTCACTGTTAAAGCAGCCTGACGATAAACCCACTATTGGCATTTTGTTATGCAGAGAAAAGAACAATGTTGAAGCAGAGTTTGCGCTAAGAGACATCAATAAGCCAATGGGTGTGAGCGAATTTCAGATAACAGAGAATTTGCCCGATGAACTCAAAAGCAGCTTGCCAACGATTGCAGAAATTGAAAATGAGTTAAGAAAGTTAGAAGACGCTTGAATGCTAAATTGTATTTGGTGAAGGAGAGAAAATTTCGCTTGCGGGTCATCGGTAGATTTGCCAAACTGTTGGTGTGCATGGTTTGTTTTATGTCAGCCTCCGCCCAGCAACCCGATGAAACCGATTTGCAGGAAGTGATTGAAAACATTGCGCGCGGTGATGATGCCGAAGAGTTTGATTACGATGCTTCGATTGATGATTTGGAAAATCTGCGCAAGCGCCCCGTTGACCTAAACAAAGCCACCCGCGAGGACTTGAGTGAAATTGTTTTCCTGAGCACACAACAAATTGCTGCGCTGATAATGTATCGCGAAAAACATGGGAACTTGATTTCCATTTTTGAATTACAGGCAATTCCGTTTTGGGATATAGCCACCATTAAAATGGTGCTGCCTTTTGTGAAAGTGAAAACCGACATCAGCGAGCCATACACGCCCATCAAAGATTTATTTACCAAAGGAAATTTCATGTTCGTGGCGCGCTATCAGCAAATCATTGAGCGCAGCCGCGGCTACAATGTGCCCGATGACCCAACACGCCAATTTTATCAAGGCTCGCCATTTCGTTTGTTTGCAAGGTTTCGCTATTCGTGGGGAACAAAACTGAGCTATGGCTTCACTGCTGATAAGGATGCGGGTGAAGAATTTTTTAAGGGAAGCAACAAGCGCGGCTTCGATTTTTATTCCGGGCATTTTTATCTGCGCAATGTGAAAGCCCTGAAAGCATTAGCACTTGGCGATTTTGAAGTTCGATTGGGGCAAGGTCTGATTATGTGGACCGGTTTTGGCTATCGCAAAAGCCCATCGGTGCTGATGGTGAAACGCGAGGGCTTAAAACTTCGTCCCTACACCTCTGTGAACGAAACAAATTTCATGCGCGGTGGCGGCATCACGGTGGGCGCAAAAGGTTTTGAGGCAACAGCTTTTGCTTCTTACAAAATGATTGATGCCAATCTGGTAACGGCTCCTTCCACCGATACCACTTTCACCGAAGAAGAGTTTTTCTCATCGTTTTTAATTTCGGGTTTGCATCGCACACAAAATGAAATAAGCAATCGTGAACGCGTAGCTCAGTTGGTTACAGGCGGCAATTTTTCTTACAATCGAAAAAACTGGCACATTGGCGCAAACGCTGTTTACACGCGCTTCTTCACCAACTTTCAGCGTAACCTTCAACCCTACAATTCTTTTGAGTTTTCATCTAACTCACTGTTGAATGCCAGTTTTGACTATCACGCTGTTTTCAGAAATGTACATCTGTTTGGCGAGAATGCCATTAGTCAAAATGGGGGCTTCGGTTTGCTGAACGGCATGTTGATTAGTTTAGATAAACGGGTTGACATGAGTGTGGTGCATCGCTATTATTCCAAAGATTTTCAAACTGCTTATGGCAATGCGTTTGGAGAAAGAAGCCGTCCGCAGAATGAGCATGGCACTTATGTTGGCTTAACCGTTCGCCCAATAAAATATCTGCAACTCGATGCCTTTTTCGATTTGTATATGCATCCGTGGCTGAAGTATTTGGTAGATGCGCCATCGTGGGGCAACGAGAATTTTTTGCAAGCAACCATAAAGCCCAACAGGCGCTCGGAAATTTATGTCCGTTACCGCTTTGAAACCAAAAAGCGCAACTCACCGGCAAATGATTTGCCATTGGATTATGTGGTGAATGAAACCCGGCAAGGATTGCGCTATCAGCATCGTTTTAGGGTAACTGATGAAATTACCATTGCCAATCGCGTAGAGTTGAGTTTCTATAACCTTGAAAGCCGCAAACCCGAAACAGGCTTTGTAATTTATCAGGACATCGGCTTCAAAAAAATGGGTTTCCCACTTTCGGCAACAGGCAGATTTGCAGTGTTCAGAACACCAACATTCAATACACGGATTTATGCATACGAAAATGATGTGCTTTATTCTTTTTCTATTCCGGCTTATTATGGAACAGGCATCCGCTACTATTTAATGCTGCGCTATTCAGCCACACGCTGGTTAGATTTTTGGGTGCGCTGGGCACAAACTTACCGCAGCGATGTGAATACTTTCGGCAGCGGCTTAGACCAAATTGATGGCAACAAGCGTAGCGAAATTAGAGTACAAATGCGATTGAGGTTTTAGCATCAAGCATCCCATCGGAATGTTTTTCATGATGTTTCGGAAAAAACATTCTGTCAAGTGAAACTTTTTTTTGGAAGGAGCAGTATAAAACGACTGTAGAACTGATTTTAGTCATCAGTGTGGCTGTGCAATGTCATGCTGAAAAACCACCTCAAAAATGATGAAAAAGATTATTGCGCTATTTGGCTTGGTCATTTTGTTTACGATTCATTTGCATGCACAATGCGGCTCGTGTAACACCACTGTGAGTAGCAACAACAGCAGCAACAGAAGCGTTGGCAATAACAGTAGGTTGTGCTTCACCGGAGGTACCTATACAGGAGCTGTTACCAGCATCAGTGCAACAGGCACTATTTGCGTGGGTGCAAATGCCACTTTCAACCCTTCATCCATCAGCAATTTCAATGGAACAATTGTTGTTTATGGCACTGCCAATTTACCAGAAGTTACTATTGCCAACAGCGCAACAAAAGTAATCAATTACGGCACCGTCAGGTTTAACAATAACGTGAACTTTAACAGCAATGGAACAATCACCAACCACCAAAATGCAACCATGACTTTTACACAGAGTTTGAATCTGCATAATAGTGGTACACTCACCAACAGTGGCTTGATTCAAATGAACAATGATTTTGCCACATCAAGCGGAACTACTGTTTCTAATAATGGAACACTGCGGGTTAAAAACAATGTTCAATTTGATAACACATTTAACAACTATGGCTATTTGTATGTAGAAAATGTAATTCAAATCAATGGCGGCAACTTCAGGAATTACTGCCGAATGTTTGGTAAAAACGGGTTAACCAACTCTTCTAATCTCACTCAAAATCACGGATTTATTTGGATTGGCGCAGCAACAGTTTTGCTGAACAACAACTTTCATCAAACCTCTAATGGCGAAGTAAGGGGAGTAAACTTCACCAACTCTGCCACAGTAACCGGCTCGGGCAGATATTACTTCACCGGCACCACCACTAACAACAACAGCAACTTCGGCTTAGGTGGCGGAGGTATCAACTTTTTTGATACCAATGTGAGTGGAGGCGGAACTAAAATTTTTGACAACCAAAACGCAAACCCACACAGTTCAGTTGTGCGTGTTGCATTCACTCCATCCGACACATTTGGTGTTTCTCCTTCGGGATGCTCTTCATCTTATTGCAGCCCAATTACTGCAAATGCAGGTGCCAATCAAAGCCGATGCAATGGCAGCAATTCATTTACCATGGCTGCCAATCAGCCCGCTGGAACTACCGGAATTTGGAGGTTGGTGAGCGGAACAGCAACCATTACCAACACCACATCACAAACAACCACTGTAAGTGTATCAGCAGGGAATACCGCTGTTTTAAGGTGGGTTTTAAGTAATTACTGCTCGGTTGACAGCGCAACTGTTACCATAACACACAGCCTGCCGCCCACAACTGCCAATGCCGGCAGCAACCAAACTCAATGCGGCAACGGCTCATTCACTATGGCAGCCAACAATCCATCGGTTGGCACAGGTGCATGGAGCGTGGTAAGCGGCACGGCAACTATTGCCAATGCAGCACTGCGCACCACAGGCGTTAGCGGAGTGCCCAGTGGCGCATCTGCCACTTTGCGTTGGACAGTTTCAAACCCCGGCTGCACTTCATCCACATCTGATGTAACCATCACCAACACTGCACCACCCACTGCTGCCAATGCAGGTACAGACCAATCGCGCTGCGGTGGCGGCAGCACATTCACCCTGGCTGCCAACAATCCTTCATCAGGAACGGGTGCATGGAGTGTGGTTTCAGGAACTGCCAATATCATGAATCCTGCGCAACACAATTCCACTGTGCAGGTGGTATCGGGCAAAAATGCTGTGCTGCGCTGGACAATTTCAAAACCCGGTTGCACTTCATCAACTTCCGATGTGCAAATCACCAATCACTACGAAGCGCCAAAAGCAAATGCAGGTAGCGACCAAACCAAGTGTAGCAACACATTTAATTTAAACGCCAACAGCACGCGCTTGGTGGTGGTGTCCAACACCACTTTGGCATCAAACGGAACTTCGGGCGGTGCAACTGTTCAGGCTTATGGAGGCAAAGCGCCTTACACCTATCAGTGGTCAAACGGTTCTTCACAACAAAATCAACTCAATCTTCCCATTGGAACATACACCGTTACCGTGAGCGATGATGAAGGCAGTCAGGTAGTGAGAGAAGTGAAAATTGTTGGTGTAAACAATGTTGTAAAAAAAGGTTCCTTCTTAGTGAACTTGGGTTCGGCTACACAAACCTATGCCAACAGCATGAGACCTTATGGAATGGTTTATGACTTGGTAAACAATTTCAATATCCCAGTTTATTGGGTGATAAAACCAAACAAAGCAAAAGACGCAACAGATTTCACCCACAACGGTGTGGCTTACAAAGGAAGTGCATTTGTGATTCCTGTTGAGTTCAGAACGCACAGGGTGGATAGTGTGATTAGTCATTGGACTTCGCAAGGTGTGGTGGGTGCAACTTCAGTGTCGGATATTGAACTTCCAATTGCACAGGTAATCACAAGTTTTCCGACACTGATTATTGACCAGGCGAATCAAAGTTTAGTGGCGCCAATTTTCACCAATGCAGGAATCCCAAGCAGCGTTTATCGTGTTGGTTTACCTTCTGACCTTTCAAGTTGCGATGATTTGTATGCTTTGCCACATGCCGACCCTACATGGAACAATCACAACTTCCTTCGCACATTCTGCAACAATGGCGGCTACATTTGGTCTGGCTGTCATGCAGTGTCCATGTTTGAAGGTTTGTTTAATCCGTCAAACACCTCGCAGCGCATGAACTTTCTTTCAACCACCGGATTGCAGTGTTATGATGGGAGCAAGTGTGGCAGTTTAATCACCCAAACACATGCCAAAACACCAACATCTCCATTCAGCTATAACTCAGGCGCAAGTTCACACCCTATCATGCAGTTCATGGGCGATATGACACCTGCCACCGCCAGCGGTTCTGAACAGTGGTTTATTCCGCAAACCACAGGTGCGTGGCGTAGCGGAGTGGTACGAGCTGTAACTACTGCCAACGGAAGTGCCGGAAAAGAAGGCGTGAAACTTGTTTTTGGTCATGGATTTGGCGACACCACCAAAGGCATGATTATGTATGTGGGCGGACACAACATTACCAACACCGGCTCAGTGGCAGCCATGGTGGCGGCACAGCGTTCGTTCCTAAACTTTGCATTGCTTGCCGGCAACAAAAAGAAAGTTGAAATCTCCCACAACATCAGCGAAAACTACATTGCGGGTTCTACCAACCCTGTGAGTGTTACTCCAACTGGCGGAACACCTCCTTATACTTACAACTGGAGTTCAACTGGCGAAATTTTCCTTTCAGCAACAAACACTTCAAGCATCAACATCACTGTTCCTGAATTTGCAACCGGAACTAAATGTTTCCTCACCTGCGTTGTGGGCGATGCCTGCGGCAGAAAGAATTTCATCAGTGTGCCTATCAACTCCATCAACATGCCGCCAGATTCAGCCGATTTAACTGTAACCGGCAGATGGCGTGTGGTTTCCGGCAGCGGAACCATCAGCGACACCACTAAAAACAACGCAACAGCCACCATTCCACAAGGTACTACTGCACGATTGGAATGGCGCATTCAAAGCGGTGTATGCGGAACCACGCGCGACTCCATTACGCTGGTGAGCAGTGTTTTGCCAACTACTGCAAACGCTGGTGAAGACCAGGAAAGAACCAATGGCTCAGCCACTTTCACCCTTGCTGCCAACACACCAAGCGTGGGCATTGGCGAATGGACGGTAGTGGAGGGAAATGCAGAGGTAAACAATCTTGCTTCACCCACCTCAACAGTTACCGTAAACTTAGGCGACACCGCAAGATTGCGCTGGACAATTGCTAACGGAACATGTGAAAGCACTGATGAAGTAGTGATAAAACACTTCGTGAAAGGTTGTGTGGCAGTGAACAATGGCGAGTGGAATGATGAAACCACCTGGAGCGGAAATTGCAATGGCGACAACGGCTACCCGGGCATCACCGACACTGCCGTGATTTCAGGAAAAACAGTAACTGTTTCTTCCGTGTCGGCTGCAAAAGAACTTTGGTTAAGCAATGCTATTGGCAATGGCAGAGTGGAAATTCAAAACAATGCCGAACTAACCATTGCAGCAGATGTTGACATGAATGCTTCTTCGCAAAACACGGTGGCTATTACGCTTGCAGCCGGCTCAAAACTGTCCCTTGGCGGAACAGTGAAACGCAGGGCGGCTCCTTCAAACTTCGGAAGAATCACCTCCCATGCCACTTCTTCTATTATTTTTAACGGAACACAACCGCAGGTTATTCCCACCAGCAACGGCAGAGCGTCCGATGCCATTCAATACCAAAATGTGGTATTCAATAACTCATCGGGTGCAAGCCCTGCATTTGTTGCCGAAGGCAGAGTGAATGTTTTAAACACTATTACGCTGCTCAACGGCTGCATTGATATGGCGGGCGATACCCTGATGCTGTTGAACAACGATGACCTTTCGGTTACAGGCGGCAATGACAGCAGTTTTGTGATGGGACCTTTCTGCCGCTACATTGGGCAAAGTGGAAAAACCTATCGTTGGTCGGTGGGAAGGAAAAATCAGGAAGGAGAATATTGGTTTGAACTGAAAAACAATCTGCTTGTGGGCACAAGCTATGTGTGTGTAGAATTTGAAAATGTACCGGAAGATTCGCGCGATGGTGTCAATTATGTTGCTGAAGATGTTGCGGTTTCGCAACTGGCTGCGGAAGGTGTGTGGCATGTTCATCCTAACGCACAGCCAACCCTTGGAGGTTACGATGTAAACGTTTCTACCAAGCATTTTTCAGGTTTGATTGACGATAATTTTGTGCTCATCAAACGCCCGTCAAACAGTTCTGTTCTAAGTTGGAGCAATGGAGGCGGGGTGTTACCACAAAGAGGAAATCCTTTGAGAAGAGTTGAAGCAAGAATGACAGCATTAAGTGCGCTCACTTCCTTCTCTGAATTCGGAATTGGAGGAGGCGGAGGAAGCTCATTACCCGTTAAACTCACCACCTTCGAGGCAAAAGCAATCGAGAACCAATTCATCCGATTGCACTGGATTACTGAAACTGAAATTGACAACATGGGTTTTGAAATCCATCGTTCAACCGATGGATTGGATTTCAACAACATTGGCTGGGTAGATGGCAACGGCACCACCACCGAAACCAAAGTTTACAACTATGACGATAAAACCATTGACCCGAACATTCGCTACTACTATCGTTTGAAACAAATTGATTTTGATGCCAAGTTTGAATACAGCCCCATTGCATCTGCCGAAGTACGCAATGTGGGAGGCATCATTGACATCGGTGAATTTGTTCCGAACCCGGCACACGGAACTGTTGCCATAAAAGCAAATGTGGAAAGCAACATGGATGCCGAATTTGTTTTCTTCGACATGATGGGCAGGGTTCAAAAACGCGGTGCAGTGAACATGACCAAAGGCTCGCACCTTTATTATTTCGATATCAACGAAGTGGCAGCAGGCAACTATGTGGTGGCAATCATCACACCGGGAACCAAAGTGAGTAAGCGACTGATAGTGTACTAAACAAGATAAGCACAGATTTGAAGCAGCCGCAGTTTGAAAAAATTGCGGCTGTTTTTATTTGGCGTTGATGCGTTCCAAAAATGCTTTTACACCCGAAGTAAAACGCTTCAACTGCCCGCCCACGCCTTCTGTGTTCACATAAATGGTGTTGTGGTCAGAGGCGATTTCGTGCGCAGGGCGATTTTTGGTGTAATAGTATGTTGCCAACGATTTCCTATTCACATCAGGTGGTGTGTTTAATGCTTTCGGATGACCGTGAAACGAAATTTCATTGGTTTCAAAAATCACACAACGGTTGAATAGCGGAGCGTATTTGCCAAGTTGAGTTTTCTTTCCATCAGATAAATCCCAAAGTTCCAAATGACCTTCATATTCATCTTTCCAGTCTTTATTCATGTAAACCAACACATTTAACCTGCGATGGAAGTTGGTTTTCGGATGAAAGTTGTAATCCACATGCACATTTAAAAAAGCGCCATTGATGGATTGATGAAGCCCTCCGCCAAACAGTTCCTCATCGGCAATCAGCGGCTCTTCGATTTCCGTAACTGCTTCAAGCCATTTCAAAAACTCGGGCGAATTCAGTTCGTTAAACACGCGCTGCATCACTTCGTCTGCTTCAAACTTCGATTTCTGAAACTTGTTTTTTTGGTCAAGGTAAGTGGTGCCATCCCATTTTCCATCTTCTACTTTGGGGTAGTTGGCTAAAACTTCTTCAGCCTTGTCGGCTTTAAAGAAGTTTTCAAACATTACATACCTGAAAGGTTTTTTCGATTGAAAATCGGCTTTTATGGCAGCCTGCCTGCTTTTCAGGCTTTCAAAATCTATGAATTCCATTGGCGAAATTTTGCACCCCAAACATATTCATATTTGGTTGCAGTGTGCATGGCAATCTGCTGATTCTTGTCAGCCGATTTAAATTTGGCTATTGCTTCACAAACCTTTTGGTTGCCACCGAATTTTCGGTTTTGAGCACCGCAAAGTAAACACCGGCATTCCATTCGCTGATGTTTAGGTTGAAGTTGCTTTCGGCTACTTTGCTTTGGTGTACCAAACTTCCCTGAGCATTGTAAATCATCACCTCATTGATTGAGGAAGCGCCTGTTGTGGCAATGTTCAAAATGCTGCTTGCAGGGTTAGGAAAAACCACAAAATCGTTTGATGTGATGCCAATCTGCTTGATTCCGGAGGTTGTGTTAACTGTCAACTCTGCAATTCCCGGACGATAAAGTTGAATTACACTTCTCATCAAAGCAATTTGCCCTTTCGTGAACATGTTAAGGCAATCGTCATCACTATAATCCATGTAGTTTTCAATTTGGTCAGGGTAGTCCTGGTCCATGTTTGGGTCGGGGCAAGTGTTGCGTGTGGTGTCGCAATCTTGCTGCGAAGGACATTTGGCATCGGGGGTGTCGTCAACACCATCGTCTCCTCCGTTCGGGTCGCCTGCGCAGCGGCAGTTGATGCCAAAAAAATCCTGGTCGTCACCCCAAATGTGTCGGAGTCCGAGGTAGTGTCCTATTTCATGTGTTGCGCTTCTGCCACCATCAGCCTGCGGGGCAATGGGAGCAGGGTTATTTGCACCAACAGCCGAAAAATGCAGCACCACACCTTGAACAGTTGAATCGCCATTAGGATTTTGTGTGCCCCAGTTTGGCAGTGGAGCGGCAGGCGGAAACGCATAACCCAAAACACCCAAGCCGCCAAAAAGATTACAAACCCAAATGTTCAGGTAGCGGTCGGTAGGCCATGGGTTTACGCCACCCAGCGATGCCTTTTTTACATCATCTGTTCCGGGGCTGTAACCACCAAAAAAGCTTGGCGCTGGACTTCCGGCAGTGTGCGTGATGCCGGTGGTAGGGTTGCCTTCGGGGTCTTCTTCGGCTAAAAAGAATTCAATCCCTGCATCATCGGCAAAGGGCTTGAAAATGTCGCGCGTGCGCACCGTGTCGGGGTTGCGCCTGCGGAAATCTTCGTTCATCACACGCAGTTGCGAAAGGATAACTGAATCATCTAAATTTTCTTCGGGCTTTGTGTAAACCACATGAAAAACGGTTCTGATTCTGTAAACGGTGTCGTGCGAACTGCGCTGTGCAGCATGATGCTGCGAAAATGCTTTTGCAGCATTGAATGCACTGTTAGCCCTGCTTTTATAGCCCGGATTCTTTTCTTCAAATGCTTGGATGGCATCAATGGTAGCGCACTTTTGGTGTTGTTGTGCAAAAGCAGTGGCGGCAAAGAACAGCGCCATTGCAGAAAGGATTTTTTGCATGAGTGCAGTTGTTGTTTTTTAAAAAATTTAGCGCGCAATAATAATGCTGTGTTGTTGATTGGCATTTGCCGAGAACAAACGAATGAAGTATGTTCCAACAGGCAAATCAGCGGTATTCAATTGAACAACTCTTTGCGTTACCGGCAACTTCATCATGCGCTGCCCAATGGCATTGTAAACTTCCAAATCGGTAAACGGATGAACCATCGGCAATGATACCAATGCTTCGCTGCTGGCAGGGTTAGGGAATACTTTCACTTCCACTTTTTCCTGCACTTTCTCACGCACCGAAACCGGGCTTTGTGCAATGTTGATGTTGTCAAGGTAAAGCGCATTTCCCCAGCCCGAAACGTTTTCAAACTTAAAACGCACCTGATTTTGTTTCATAATTTGTGGCAAATCAATGTCAATGGTTTTCCACTCATTTGGTCCGGGAGTAAACAACGTAACCTTGTCGGGTGCAGTTGCCAGCAATGCGCCACCGTTGCGGTAAATTTGATTCCATGTTTTTCCGCAATCCAATGAGTAGTAAATTACCAATGAATCAAATCGGTTGTTGCTGTGCCTTGCATAAGCATAATCAAACGACAATCTTGGCAAACCTACGCTGGAAAGGTTGTAATCTTCCGTTATCAGTGCATCTTTCGCCCTATTGGGGTTCGAAGTGTAATTCAGGTTGTTGATCATTGCCGCAAAACTGCCGTTTCCGTAGCCGCTGTTGGTAACCGAAACCCATGTGTTGCTGATGGTTCCGCCATTTTCAATGTCCCAGCTGAAAGGAGGGAAGAACCCATCTTCGAAGTCGGTCATGAAAGGAGCAGGGGTTGAAAATCCGCCTTGATAAGCATAAAAATTTATGGTTTCGCCATCGTTGAAAGGGTCATCATCAGGGTTTATGCCGTTGGGTTTATCAAATGCCACACTCAGCACATGATTTCCTTCATTCAGGTTGAATTCGGGAAGTGTAACGTAGGCAGACTCCTGCACATCTAATCTGCCGCTCCATGCAAGGGTTTGTGGGGGGTCGTTGTTTAGCTTGTAAACAATGTTGCCGGAGGTAATGGGTGTGAAACCTTCGTTTTTAATTTTTACTGTAGGGTTGAAACTCAATCGGCAAATGGTGTCGGTTGGCATCAGCACTTCAGGTAAGGCGGCATCTAATGCCAAATAGCATTTTGAAACTGCCGTTTGAAAAGAGCCGCGCTGATTTTGAGTGGTTAGGACTTCATACATTCTGTCCGATTGCCCTATGCTGAACATGTTCTTGCAGTCATCGTTGGTGTAATCCATGTAATTATTAAACATATCCTGCGAGTTGCACGAAGTTTGCGGATGGCTTGGGCAGCCGAAATAACGCGTAAACTGGTCGGGCGTGTCGTCAATAAAATCGGTGGCGCCCCACGAGCCATTGTCGCATGAATTTTCAGTGTTTCCCCACACGTGCAACAAACCAAGCCAATGCCCCACTTCGTGCACAATGGTTCTGCCCAAGCGGTAGTTGTTCTGCAACACACCGGTGGTTCCAATCACATTAAAGCGCGACACAATGCCATCGGTGTTGTTGTTTGTAAAAAATGGAAGTGTGGCATAAGCAAGTGTTCCGCCCGATTGCAGTGTTCCGCCAAAGCGGCACACCCAAATGTTCATGTATTTGCTTCTGTCCCAAATGGTGGAAGGTTTTAGTTGGGTTTCAATTTCATTTTCGGTGTCCCATGATGCCTTATTGAATTGAATGCGGTCAATGCCATTGGTGGGGTTGCCCTGTGGGTCGAAACGCGCCATGCAAAACTGAATGTAAGTGTTTGCAGCCAGCGGTTTGAAAATGGGAGGAATGTTTGATGTGTCGGAGTTTGAAAGGCTGAAATCGCGATTGAGTGCATCAATTTGCGAAAGGATTTGTTCATCGGTGATGTTCTCTCCTTGTCCGTAGGCATCGCCATCGTGAATGACATGGAACACTACCGGAACGTAAATTATCTTTTTTGCATTGCGCGATGCCGAAACCCCTTTTTGCTGCATGTGGTGCAGCGATTGCAACATAGCGTCATAGTCGGCTTTCAAGTCAGGGTTTTCACTTATGCGCTTTTCAATAAAATGTTGTGTGCCGCAGATGTGTTGCCCTATGGCAGCGAAAGTGGTGAACAACGCTACCGTGAATAAAAATTTCTTCATCAGTGATGGACGCTTTTAAATGTTGTGTTTTTTGAAACAAATAGTTTTCAAAAGTATAAGATTGTGTAACCCTTGCAAATAGTTGTTTGCACTACATTAGGCATCACCATTTTTAACCTTTTGATTATCAGCAAATGCGTGTTGGATTCATCTTCATTTTTTTAGTTGCTGCATGGGCATGCAATGAACAAAACACAACTGCAATGGACAAGCATGTTCTGCATTTAAAAAAGCAGCATCAAATCAGCTATCAAGCCATAGTGGAATTTGAGAGCGATAAAAGCGAACAAACGGACATCAAGCGATATGATTGTTTCATGCAGAAGAACCATCAAGACAGTTTGCTTCCGGGGTTTTGTTTAGCGCTTTCACACCTCGGAGATGGATTGGCATATCAAAACGGCAAATGCTATTTGTTTTTGCCGCAGGCTGACACTGTGGTGCAGTTTAATTATGACAAGATGGATAACAACATTTTTTGCATGTCGTTAGCTTCGGCAGCTTTGATGATGAATTTTGTTTACACGGAAAATTTATTTCCGATGAGCGACACTGCATTTTTGGTTTCAACAGTTGATGCTCAAAACAGCACAATAGTTCGCTATGCAACAGCAGATTCCACTGACGGATTCAGTCAAACTATTGCTTATCACTTTAACGGCAACAATCCCCTGCCCGACTCGGTTGTTTCAATAACGAACTTTAGAGGTGAAATGCTGAAGAAAACAGTAAAGTATAAACTCAAGAATAACGCATTCGATTTTCAAGAAAACTTACGTGCTGCGCTGAAGGGGAAAACTATTTTGGATGAAAAATCCCTACCCCAAATACTGAATCAATGTGGCAACGTAACCGATTTGCAGCATTAGCCAAATGGCAAGGGCGGCAAATGGAATGGCAATGAAAAAGGCATCGAAGCGGTCTAAAAATCCGCCATGCCCGGGCATAATGAATCCCGAATCTTTAACGCCCAAACTGCGTTTCAGCATAGACTCCACCAAATCGCCACCGGTGGCGGCAAATGCCACCACCACCGAAAGGAAAATCCATTGATTGGTGGAAAGCAGCCGAAGCCCCTCCCACGGGATGAAACTGAAAAGATAAGCTGCAACACCGGTCAGCACAACACCGCCAATGAATCCTTCCACTGTTTTCTTAGGGCTTAAACGCTCCACCAATTTTCTCTTTCCAAACAACATGCCGCAGCAATAAGCCATGGCATCGTTAATCCACACCAAGCCGATAACACCAAGCAGCACATACTTATTCTGCTCGAAATAGATTTGAAAACTCATCACCACAGGCAGGGTGATGTAAGTGAGCGCAATCAAATTCCAGCCAATGTTGGTGAAGGGCAGTTCGGCTTTTGAAAAAAGTTCGTGAAGGAAAACAATCATCAGCGCAACCGGGAAAAATAACGCCACATCGGCAAAGGTGAATTTTCGGCTCAGCAGCGTGTTCAGCAGTTTTGCAGCCAAGCCATCGCCACCAATAAAATCCTTCAAACCACCATTCATGAAAAACGAGAGCAGGAAAAAAATCAGACTCACACCAATTACCATATTCCTGCTTTTCGATTTTGAAAATGGCGAAAGAATTAAACGTTTATCGGATGAAATTTTGTAGAACTCCAGCAATGAGCCGAGCATCACCAAAAGCATGATGAATGCAAAACTCCATACGTTCCAAAGGATGCCGCCAATCATTATGGCAACAAAAATCAATGCGCTGAGCGCGCGCGTGGAAAAATCTTTCATTGTTCAGTTTCGGCTTGGTGAATGAATGCGTTTGAATCGGTTGATGAAGTTTTACTTTTCTGCAAAAGCACGAATAGTAAAAGTGTGATTATTCCGGCAGATAAAGTGATGTAGAGCGGTAAACTTTCAGCGGTGGTAGGGTCGCTGGAAATTTTTCCGATGGCGTGCAGATACTTCAGCAGCACCTGCAAAAAATTATTGATGAAATGCGCAATGATGCAAGTCCAAATACTTTGAGTGAAAAAAAACAGATAGCCCAGCATCACGCCCATGAACAGGATGGCTAACAGATTTTGAAATTCAAAGTGCATGAGTGAAAATGCCAAGCCGGTAAACACAATGCCGCCATGTACGCCAAGAGCGGTTTTGGAAAGAATGCTTTGCACAATGCCACGGAAAAACAACTCTTCGCCCACCGCAGGTAAAACTGCTAAAACCAAGGTCATCAGCAGGAAACGTTTGAAAGTAACACCACTGAAAAACGATTCAATCAGCGCATCATATTTTGCCTGCATCTCATTCAAAAATGCAAGCGATGGCGGAAGCGGAATAGCTTTGTTTAAATCAACCAAAACGGCAATAAAAACACCCGAAAAAAAGGTGATGCCGATGGCAATACTTAACTGCTTTGTGGTTGGAAAACGGTTCAGCATAAGCGCATCGGTAATGTTGCCTGTAGCCAACACGCTGAACATTAGCGCAGGCAACAAGAAACCCCCGAAACCTGAACCTAAACCTTGCAACACTAATGCGGCAACCGGATTTTGAGTTTGCAGGTTCACGTCCTTCATGAATAACTCTGCATTTTCTACGCCAAAATATCCGTGAACCAGAAATGCTCCGCAATAGAACATAATTTGCATGCTCAGCATCATCAATGAAAACAATGCCACCACTTTTAAAAAAGGCGGGAGAAACTTTAATGGCGGTTGCTGAAACATCAAGCCAAACCTGCATAATTTTTACCGAATGATGCAATTTGATGCAAAACACCTACCAAACGGGGCTATGAATTTGTGTTTTAAAGCTTGCATCAACTTCCACCTGCTAATCACTACTTTTGCCGCCATGAGTAAGAAGGGAAAGGTGTTGGTTGCCATGAGCGGGGGAATTGATTCCACCGTGAGTGCAGTGCTGTTGCATGAGCAAGGTTATGAAGTGGTGGGCATCACCATGAAAACGTGGGATTATGCCAACAGTGGTGGCAGCAAAAAAGAAACAGGTTGTTGCAGTTTAGACTCCATCAATGATGCGCGGCAGGTGGCGGTTGAGCTTGGTTTTAATCATTACATCATTGACATCCGCGAGGAATTCGGCAACTATGTTATTGACAATTTTGTGGAGGAATACCTTGCAGGCAGAACGCCCAATCCCTGTGTGTTGTGCAACACGCACATCAAATGGGAGTCGCTGCTGAAGCGTGCCGATGCCATGGACTGTGAATTTATTGCCACCGGGCATTATGCGCAGGTGCGCGAGGAAAGCGGTAGGTTTGTAGTATCAAAAGGATTGGATGAAAACAAAGACCAAAGCTATGTGTTGTGGGGCGTTAGCCAGCAGTGTTTAAGCCGCACCATTTTTCCCATTGGTGGTTTCCACAAGCCGCATATCCGCCAGCTTGCGCGCGACATGGGCTACACCGAACTGGCAAACAAAAGTGAGAGCTATGAAATTTGCTTTGTGCCCGACAACGACTATCGCGGCTTTTTGAAACGCAAAGACCCCACACTCGAAGCACGGGTGAAAGGTGGAAGTTTTTTGAATGTGGAAGGCGAAGTGATTGGTAAACATGAAGGCTATCCATTTTACACCATCGGGCAGCGCAAAGGCTTGGGAACAGCATTTGGCAAGCCCATGTTTGTTACCGAAATTCGACCCGACACAAATGAAGTGGTGTTGGGTGAAGAAGCCGATTTAGAGCGCAACGGCATGAAAGTGGGTAAGCTGAACCTACAGAAATATGAACGCATTGAGGATGAAATGCCTGCCATCACAAAGGTGCGCTATAAACATGATGGCGAAAGCAGTGTTATTAAACAAGACGGTGGTGTGATGCATGTGGAATTTATGACGAAGGTAAATGCCATCGCTCCCGGTCAAAGTGCCGTCTTTTACGAAGGCAATGATGTGATTGGAGGAGGAATAATTTTAAACGGATTCAATTTATGATAGAGCAGAAAGCAGAAATCAGAAAGCAGAGTTCTGAATTTAAGTTTAGAACATCAGGCATCGGTCATATTTTTTTCATTTCCCTATGCCTCGTGTCTCTTGTTATTTTACTTCCTTCCTGTAAGGATAAAGTTGAGAATATCACAATAGATTACGAATACGATTACTACCCGCTCGATTCAGGCAGGTATATCATTTACGATGTTGACTCGATTCGTTTTTCCTGGCAGCCTACAACCGGTTCGGGTTACATTCAATATACCGACACCATCCGCTATCAGTTGAAGGAGTTTTATGCAGGTGCGTTCTATGATAGTTTTCAAGGAAATTTGAAATACAGAATTGAATACTACAGACGAAACTCTACAGACGACCCCTGGCAAAACGACCGTGTTTGGTATGCCATCAAAACCGCCACCAATTTGCAAAGGCAGGAAGATGATTTGCGGTTTATGAAATTAGTTTTTCCGCCACGCGAAGGCTATAGTTGGGATGGAACTGTTTTTATTACCAAAACCGGATTGTTTGAGTTTCTGCAAAACTGGAAGTTTCAGTATGTGAATGTTGGAAAGCCTTTTTCGGTGAATGGAATTGATTTTGAAAAAACACTTACGGTTAATCACATTCTGCCCGATGAGGACAACCGAATAGATTATCAATATAGCCGCGAAATTTTTGCCAAAGGTGTTGGCATCATCTATCGCGATTGGGATAAGATAACTAAACAGAATGTGCTTTCCGGTTGGGGGAATCCGCAGCAAGCCACCGGGCATCGCATCAAAATGCGTATCAACAGCTACTCGCCTTGAGTTACGAATGCTGTGTGATTTAACGCAATCATAACGGGCATTTGATGATGCGCTAATTATTAGTCTGTTCATTTGATTTTTGAAAAAGTTTTTAATGAACAGGAAGGTTTACATTCTTTTTGTGTGCAAGGACAACGCCCTGCTCAGTCAACTTGCCGAAGCCATGATAAAATTATATCGCAGTGATGAAATTGTAGCTTTCAGCGCAGGGGTGAACCCTGCAAAAAAGTTAGACGAGCGCGCTGTTTTTTTGATGGAGCGATTGGGCTATAGTGAAATGTTACAACACACTACAAAATCGGTTTCCGAAGCGCCCGATTTTCATTACGATTTTGTCATTACACTCGGCACCCCTGAGTTTATTCATCAGGTAGAGGCAGATAAGCGCTTAGAGTGGCGCTTGCCCGAAGTGCAGTTCTTATCTATTGAAGAGTTGGCACGTTTGCGCGACATGCTGCTAACAAAAGTGCTGAATCTTGCTATTCGATTAGCCGCATAGCAGTTGAGCTGAAAACCTGATTATTTTGGTTTTACTTTGCAGTAAATATCCTGATTTATGAAATCAACAGCGTTCACTTTATTGATTTTTGCTGCCTGCGTTTTTTCGGTTTTTGCAGAGGATAAAAACTCCGATTCAAAAAAATCGTTTGCAAAACATAGTGCCGAAATTCAAATAACACCCTCAGCCGACTACTTAATTTTTAATCAAGGGAATATTGACATTGACAAGCCCTATGAAGGACGTTTGCCATTTATAGGTGTGGGCGCAGGTGTTCAGTATGTATTTCGCCCCATTCGAATGTTGGGCGTTTCCACCGGTGTTCAGTTTCGGATGCATGGTTCTTACAGCCGCCAAAGAGTGTTTCCGTTAATCGGAAATTCATACATCGCTCAGCGAGGTAATGCGCATCTGAACTATGTATCCATTCCACTTTACATTCATCTATATAAGCGCATGACTAACTGCACTTTTGAATTTGCCATTGGTCCAGATTTCAATATCCCCGTGTTCAGAAGATATACCTCCACTACCTTTGCGCCAAATGGCGATGAGCTTGTGAATTCAAGCGGACTAAGCGGTTTTAGTTCTGATGATATGCAAAAATTAGCATCCTTCGGTTTGTCAATTTTTCTTGGCGGATTGTTAGACATGGGCAGTCATGCAAACCTCTTCATCGGTCCGCAAATTCAGTTTTTGGATTTGGCACGCTTTAATTCCGACACCCGCAAAATTGAACAAGTTGATGGCAGGTTCTACAATTGTGCACTTGGTTTGAAACTTGGATTTCGGTTTTTCTAATTTAAGTTTTCGGAACGTTTCAAGTTCTTAAAACTTGGAAACAAGCCTTTGCATCACAAATCAATTTTCATCTTTGCCGCATGAGCAAAAAAATTGCGGTGTTTCCGGGTTCATTCGACCCCATCACCACAGGGCATGTGGACATAGTGTTGCGTGCACTGCCCTTGTTCGATGAAGTGATAGTTGCCATTGGCGAAAACTCGCAGAAAAAAACGCTGTATTCGCTTGAGCAACGTTTGGAATGGATTAAGCGTGTTTTTCGCCATCATCCCAAAATTAGCGCAGCATCATTCAGCGGACTTACCGTAAACTTCTGTAAAGAAAAGAGCGCTGACTACATCATTCGCGGCATTCGTTCAGCTTCCGATTTCGATTACGAAAAAACCATTGCACATCTTAATAACGCCATGTTTCCTGAAATTGAAACCGTGCTGATTCTTTCAAAGCCCGAACTTTCATCCATCTCATCCACCATTGTTCGCGAAATTATTCGCGGCAAAGGGAAGGTGAACAAATTTGTGCCTGCAGAAATTGTTGAGGAGATGACTTTAGGATGAGGTGTTGCTTTTTGTTTTGCATGATGTTTTTTCATTTTGTTTTGGTTGCGCAAACCGATTCGTTGCCATCAGATAAAGATTTGGCGCATCAGTACATCACACAACTAAAAAGCGGGGGCGCTTTGATAGTGCGCTTGAAAGCGCGCGATAAAAACATTGCCGCTTACCGAAACTCAGGTAACATCAAAGTGGCTGAGGAAATGGAAGAAGCCGATAGAAAAACCAACCGCGTGATGATGGATGCTTTCCGAACACAGTTTAGGTTTTGTCCGGTTTATTTTATGTATGCTCGTCATTCGCGCGATTTTGTTTCGGGCAAACGCAATGTGTTGGTGAACGAAGGTTTACGCGAAGACACTTCCATTCTATTCAATCACGATTTTTTTCTGTTCGTTGATTTCGGCACTTCCATGATAAACGAAAGCAAAAATGCTTACACCCAAACACGGCAAACTCAGGAAGGCAGCACACCCGGAAACAGTGAAGCCTATGTGGTGTTAGATACTGCTTTTCGCCAGCTACATTCGCCCTTCCCTTACCACACCATGCTGAATTTTTTGGAAACCAATGCTCACCAAAAAGCAGTGGCGCGGTTGAACCGGAAGATGTTTGAGTTTTTTGTGAGCGACAAGCAGAAATTAGATGCACAGGAGCTAAAAGAAGCCAAAAAGAAATCGAAGCAAAAAAACAAGAAGTAGTATTTAAAAGCGTTAAGACCTACATTCGCAACTTCACAAGTATGAATAGCACCAAAAATTATGCAGCGCTCATCATTTCGCTGTTTTGTTTCGTAGCACTGAATGCAACAGAATTTCCTTCCGACTCCATTGAAGTGCGTGAGCGCACCAAAAAGGAAGAGCGGCAATTTCGCGCTCGGCAGATTGAGAAGGTGAAACTGCCCAAAGACCGCTTTGCTATTGACCTTTTGGCAACCAACTGGATTCACAAAGTTGGTAATGGTTTTCAAAGCAAATGGTATTCGCGCGGCATCAACATCTATTTCTATTGGGATTTCCGCATCAAAAAATCGCGTGTGAGTTTTGCACCGGGCATCGGCTATTCTGCCACCAACATTTACCACCGCAATCAGTTGGTAGAAGATTCAACCGGCATTCGTTTTGATGTGATGGACCCAACCAAGCTTGCAAACATCCGCACCAATAAACTTACGGTTCAGTATGTTGATATTCCGTTGGAACTGCGTATTCGCACCAACCCCGATAAGGCAGATAACTTCTGGAAGTTTGCCATTGGTTTCAAAGCCGGCATCCGTGTTGATTCGCACACCAAGGAGCGCATCAAAGAAGGCAGCCGCACAAAAGTTTATGTGGAAAGGCGCTTCCCCGACATTGCACTGTTTCGTGCCGGACCAACGCTGCGCATAGGCTACAGCGTGTTCAACATCACTGCCTACTACGGTGTGGTGCAGGTGTTCAAATCGGGCAGAGGTCCTTTGGCAAACGAATTCGCTGTTGGGATTTCGTTCAATGGGTTGTAGAGAGTTGATTATCTGTAATTCATTTTTTACACATGTCAGCTTTGGGAAAACTTCTGTTTTAAGTACTTATCATAGATTTGCCAGTTGATTTAAGCAACCCACTCAGAATGAAAATCAATTTTATTTTCTGTTTGCTTTTATTACTCACTGTTGTAACCTCTTCTTGCAAGAAGAAGATTCCTAATGACAGCCCTTTCGAGAGAGCATCAGAAATACTTATTGGCTCAACTCAAGATATGTTTATAGACACTAACCAATTTACATTCACGGGTGGTAGTAAGCCAAATTCATATAACTGCTTTGAGTTTGATGTTGACTCGAATGGAGTTGGCGATTTGAAAATTTGTTCGGGGTGGTTTGGCTCATTAGGCTCAGGCTATTACACCCGTATTAAGTTAGTTACAGGCAATTCTGAAGTCAGGATACATGGAATCAGTAGGAACGATACTACCTATTTTGAGCGAATAGAGACTTTGCAGGTAAATGAGGATAGTACCATAACAGTTAATGTTTACAATACCACATCATGCCGAAAAACAAGTGTCAATCAAACTGTTTCAATAGTTAACGAAAATGTCCTGCACCCCTCTTTTTTAGATTTTGGCAGTCAGATTTCAGCAAGTATCAATTTTATTGAGTTTGATGGAATAATTAACGACCAAAGTTCATCAACATATCCTCATAATATAATCAGCAACGACACAATCTACAGATACTCCGCAAAATCCCTCAGAAATTGCAATATTGTAAAGTATGACTCCATAGCATACATAGCATTCAAAAGTTCAACTTTGTTTGGGGAAAGATTGGGATGGATAAAATTCTCTTTTTCAAAGAATGGACATGTGAAAGTTATGGAAAGAGCAATTCAGATATAATTCACACAAAACGGTGTAGAGTAGACAACTCTTGACTCTTCAAATCACAAACTCTCCCACCGAAGCATTCAACACCAACCCATAATAGTTTTCATACATCGGCAGCACATTTTCTAACGAAAACTTTTTGGCATGAGCAAAAGCATTTTGTTTGAATTGTTTCAATCGTGCCTCATCGCTTAAAATGAAAACTGCGTTTTTAGCCATGTCTTGCACATCGCCCACATTGCTCATAAAACCTGTTTCGCCTTGCAATTGAATTTCGGGCAAGCCGCCTGCATTAGATGTAATCACTGGCACTTCGCAAGCCATTGCCTCTAATGCTGCTAAACCAAAACTTTCAGTTTCCGATGGCAGCAAAAACAAATCAGAAATGGCAAGCAAATCCTCCACCGCATCCTGCTTGCCGAGGAAACGAACATGGTCGCAGTTGCCCAATTGCCTGCACAATAGCTCAATGCTCATCCGCTCGGGTCCATCGCCCACCAGCAACAATTTTGAAGGAATTTGTTTTTGCACTTCGTGAAACATTTTCACCACATCTTCCACCCTTTTCACCTTGCGGAAATTGGAAACGTGAATCAGAATTTTTTCGCCCTGCGGAGCAATAGCAGTTTTGAAATGCTCTTTGTTGGTTTTTCTGAACCTTGAAAAATCAATGAAGTTCGGAATCACTTCAATGTGTTTGCTGATGTTAAAGTGTTGTTGGGTATCTCGTTTAAGGGATTCTGAAACAGAAGTGATGCCATCGGAATGGTTGATGGAATAAGCCACCACTGGCGAGTAGCTTGGGTCGCGTCCCACAAGTGTAATGTCGGTGCCGTGCAAAGTGGTGATGAACGGAATGTTGATTTTTTGTTCGCGCAAAATGCTTTTCGCCATCAAAGCTGATGAAGCATGAGGAATGGCATAATGTACATGCAGCAAATCGAGTTTTTCAAACTTCACCACATCCACAATTTTGCTGGCAAGTGCCGATTCATAGGGCGTGTACTGAAACAACGGATAGTCCAATGAACTTACTTCATGGTAAAAAATGTTTTCGTGAAAGGCATCTAAGCGCACCGGTTCCTGATAGGTGATGAAATGTACCTGATGACCTTTTTTGGCTAAGGCTTTGCCGAGTTCGGTGGCAACCACACCGCTGCCTCCGTAAGTGGGGTAACAAATGATGCCTACTTTGATTGGTTCCATGTGGCGAATGTAAACGTGCTTAAAGTTATGGTTGGTTAATAAATGATTATTGCCTGAAAACAACACTGCCGTTTCGGTAAAGTTCTGCATGGAAGTTTTCTGCTTGGCTGAATTTCGCAAAAACATTCACCTTAGCCGCACAAATTTTTTCCATGTATTCTATTCAGCAACGAATCAGCAAAGAACTTGAAGCGATAAAAGCCAATGGGTTGTTTAAAAGCGAGCGGGTAATCACCACACCGCAAGGAGCAGCCATAAAAACCAATATGGGCAATGAGGTGATTAACTTTTGTGCCAATAATTACTTGGGCTTGAGCGCACATCCCAAAGTGATTGAGGCTGCAAAACACGCGATTGATACACACGGATTTGGCATGAGCAGCGTGCGTTTTATTTGCGGAACGCAAGACATTCACAAAACATTGGAGCAGAAAATTTCAGCGTTTCTGGGAACAGAAGATACCATTCTTTATGCTGCTGCTTTCGATGCCAATGGCGGGGTTTTTGAACCTTTGTTTGGCGAAGAAGATGCCATCATTTCCGATGAGTTGAATCACGCTTCCATCATTGATGGCATAAGACTTTGCAAGGCACAACGGTTTCGCTATAAGCACAACAACATGGATGATTTGGAGCAGCAGTTGCTGGCATCAAAAAGTGCGCGTTCGCGCATCATTGTTACCGATGGTGTTTTCAGTATGGACGGCACCATTGCGCAGTTGGATAAAATTGTTGCATTAGCCGAAAAGCACGAGGCTATGATTATGATTGATGAATGCCACGCATCTGGTTTTATGGGCAAAACCGGACGAGGGACCCATGAGCACTGTGGTGTGATGGGGAAAATTGACATCATCACCGGCACCTTGGGTAAAGCACTGGGTGGTGCAAGTGGTGGTTTCACATCCGGCAAAAAGGAAGTGATTGAATTGCTGCGGCAGCGTTCTCGTCCATATTTATTTTCCAATACCCTGATGCCTGCCATTGTGGGTGCCAGTGTTGCCGTGCTTGACATGCTGAGCGAAACCACAGCCCTGCGCGATAAGTTGGAGCAGAACACAATCTACTTCAGGCAGCAAATGACGGCTGCCGGTTTTGACATAAAACCCGGTGTACATCCCATTGTGCCTGTGATGCTTTATGATGCCGTGTTGGCACAAAATTTTGCAGCGCAGCTGTTAGATGAAGGAATTTATGTAATCGGATTTTTCTACCCTGTGGTGCCGAAGGGTCAGGCGCGCATTCGTGTGCAACTGAGCGCTGCCCACGAGCAGCATCACTTAGACAAAGCCATTGCCGCATTTTGCAAAGTGGGCAAGGCGTTGGGTGTTATTCCATAAATGTGCCTATGGTTTCACTATTTTAAAGTGCTTTACTACACCCGATTTCGATTGCAACTGAACCAGATAAACGCCCGAAGCAAGGTTAAATGGAATAGTATTCAGGTTGTTTTGTAAAATGTGCTTTTCAATCACAGTGCTGCCGTTGGCTGCTGCCACCATCAATTCGCCATCTACAAAACTGCGGCTCACTTCCACCATCAGTTCGCTGCCTGCAAACCATGCTTTGGCTGCAACTGCGTTGGGTTCATGAATTGAATTTGGTTCTTCTACCAAAAACACCACGGCTGCCGAAGTGATGGTGTCGGACGCAGCATTTACTGATTTGCAAATCACGTAAGCCGTTCCGGGTCCCAAAAACACCGGGCTGAGGGTGTTGCCGGTTTCGCGCGGGTTAAAGGAATTGAAAAACGCGCCTTCAAAAAACGACACAAACCATTCGCGCGAAACAGCGGTGTGTGTTTCGCTAACGGTAAGAAGTGTTGAGGGCACATTTACAACTGCCTGCTGAGTGTCTGCAGGGCTGATGCTGTTTGCAAAAGGCACCACGCTCACCGATGCACTTGGCGTGCCTGTGGCAGCAGGTGAAGTTGAAACCACGCGCAGCCTGTAGCCGGTTCCGCCAACAATGTTGTTTGGAATGGTTACGGCAATGGGCGAAATGGAAGAACCGGTTTGCGTGCCCACCACAATGGGGTTTGCAAAACCACCTGTGGCATTGGAAAGCTCAACATTGAAAACATTATTGGGCTCAAAAATGATGTCGGATGAAAAGCTAACCGAGCCTTGTGCCGTTGCCTTTGGAGAAATCAGGAAAGGTGAACCGGTTACGGTGGTGGTTGAAAGTTGTGTTCCGTTTGTAACTTCAATTTCCACTGCATTGGAAGTTGCCGAATCGCCATAAACATTTTTTGAAACACAAACCACAAAGTAAGTTCCCGGAAGCGGGAAGCTTGGTGTGTAGCTTGGCGTGCTCACATTGGGTGTGAATGGCTGAAAAGGTCCGGCTGCCGAAGCGCCAAATTTCCATGTGCGCGAAGTGGTGTTTTGTGACTCGGTTACGGTGAGGAAGTTGCCGCTGGTGTTGTATTGGATGGTTTGCTTTGCCGCTGAGCCAATGCTGTTGCTGAATTGGTCAATGAACAAATCAGCGCCATTGTCGGCACCCAGCACATTGGGGTTGCTGCCCACCACGCGCACCCTGTAGCCTGAGCCACCGGGTGTGGTGTTTGCCACCGTTGCATTGATGGAGCCGCTGCCTGTGCCCGAAACAGAGCCTATGTTCACAGGGCTTGCAAACGAACCTGCGGCATTGCTCAACTGTGCAGTGAAAATGTTTCCACCAGCGAATGTGCCGCCACTCACCGTGAAGTTCACCGTAACATTTTTGTTTGGCGCATTGGGGCTGAAATCAATTGGAAAATCGGTTACCGAAGTGGTTTGCAGCGAAACGCTGTTCACCGAAACTATCACTTCATTGCTGCGCGCTGAAACACCATTGATTTGGCTTTCGCACACCACATAGTAAGTGCCGGCAGATGCGAACTGCGGGGTGTAAGTGGGGCCTGTTTGGGCAGGTGTAAAGGACTGATAGCCACTGCCCTGCGTGGTGCTGAACTTCCACTCGCGGCTTGTGCCTGCGGGGGTTTCGGTTACGGTGAGCTGAGCGCCCGGAGCGTTAATCAGCAAACTTTGAGGCGATGATGGATTGATTGCACTGCTTACTACATTCACCTGCACTTCGTTGGTGCGTGTTGTTAATCCACCCGGATAGGTGGTTTCGCAAACCACATAGTAAGTTCCTGCTGTGGCAAAGTTCGGTATGTAAGTTGCACTTGTTTGTGCAGGCGTGAAGGATTGATAGCCACTGCCCGATGTGGTGCTGAATTTCCACTCGCGTGAGGTGAAACCGGCTGTGGTGTTTGCGGTAAGCAAACTGCCGTTGGTGTTGGCGGCAAGGTTCTGCACTGCGGCAGGCGCAACCGATGAACTGACCAGCACCACTTCAACATTGTTTGTAATTGCAGCTGAGGTGAGCATAGGGCTGCCTGACTGCACACGAACTTTGTAGCCTGTGCCGCTTGGCGTTCCTGCCGGAATGGTGCCGTTGATGGTTCCGCTGCTGAGGGTAGCCAATGAACCGAGGTTGACAGGCTGCGCAAAATTTCCGCTTGCATCGCTCAGTTGGGCAGTGATGGTGTTGCCCGGGTTGTAGGTTCCTGTTAAGGTAAACGGAACACTGATGCCCGTGCCTGCTGCTGCCGACACATAGTAGGGACCCTGATTAACCGCTCCCACGGCAATGGTTGGGTTGTAAATCACCGTGAATTCATCAAGCCACATGGCACTGTTGTTAACGCCTCCTGTTTGCTCTCCGCTGCTGGTTGAAGTAACCAAGATAAACTGTGGCGTTCTATTATCCACGTATTGAAAGGGTAATGAAATTCTTGTCCAGTTCGGAATTGCTTTGTTGGATGCCGATGAGTTGTTCCACAAAGCGCGTGCAATGATGTTTTGCGTGCTGTCGGGGTGGTTGTTGTTAACGGGCGCTTCGGGCGCGTAAGCATGACCCACATGCAGCCTGAATTCCACGCGTGCATAGTCGGCTCCTTGCGGTGCATAGCGAATCCAAAAAACAATGCTATCGGGGCGCCCGGTGAATGGCATTCGGAAAGGAGCGTTGGTGGGAATGGTGCGGATGTAGCCTTCAGATTTTTGAATGGTTGGCGCCTCTATCCTGCCTGTGGTTAGCGAGCCGTTTACTACCACGCCAAAGGTTGCCAAACTGCTGCGGCTGGTAATTTTTGCACAATAGGTTCCGCCATTTAAAGTGGAGGTGTCGCGGTTGAGGGTTTTGGGTCCGGTGGTGGCGTTTCCTCCTCCGGTTTTGTTGCTGTTCCATTGCAGGGGCTCTTCGGTGTCGGTGCCCACATTTTCCCAATCTTCCATGCTGCCGTTGAAGATGGCGGTTTGCGTAAATGCTGTGGCTGAAACTGACAGCCAGAAAATTGTTGCGCAAAAAATCCTGTTCATTCCGTTTTGTTTTGTGCAGCAAATGATGAGGGAAAAAACGGGCGAAACAAGCCTGCTGCGTCCAACTTCGTCAAAACAGGGTTTTTCTCACTGAGTTTGGACTGATTTCAGCCCATTCTCAACGATAAAGGTTTTCCTGCCGGATGTATTCCCAAACTTTTTCGGGCAAAAAGTATTGCATAGAAACTTTGTTGGCGATGTTTTCGCGAATGAAAGAAGCCGAAATATCGAGCAGCGGCACATCCAGCACATGCACATGGGCATGTTCCTCGAAGGCGTGGTGCGCGTAGTTTTTACGCTTGTAAACAAACAACTCGTGGTTTGCCAAAATCATTTCGTGGTTCTTCCACTTGTGGAAGTTTTGAAGGTTATCGCTGCCCATGATGAGCGAAAACCTGTGCTGCGGGTGTTTTTCTTTGATGTAGGTAAGGGTTTCGATGGTGTAAGATGGCTTGGGCAACTTAAATTCTATTTCACTGGCAAGCAGCTTTGGGTTTTCGCCAATACCAAGCCGCACCAAATGCAGCCGGTCGTATTCGTTCAGCAGCGAGTCTTTTTGTTTGAAAGGATTTTGCGGGCTAACCACCATCCACACCTGGTCCAGAGGCGATGTTTCCACAACGTAGTTGGCAATAATCAAATGCCCGTTGTGAACCGGATTGAACGAACCAAAAAACAAACCTATGTGCATTGGGGGCAAACTTATGGTTTGCCGGTGTTTTTTCTGAAATGAAAATTATCGCAAGGCGAGCTTCACCTCGTTCAGGCTTGGCAGTGTGCAATCCATTTTTTTGGCATCGCGGCTCATGTTTTTGCCTTTGTTGGCAAGGTCTAAGTTCACAAATTCCACATTGCCGTTGTTGCCGATGCAAATTTTGTATTCCGGCTTCACATTGCCAGAAGCATCCAAATACTTGGGGTTCACCGAGCCATCGAAAACAATTTCGGGAACCTTATCGCCAAACATGGCGGTGAACAACTGCCCGAAAGCCACGCTGCCATCGGGTTTTCCGGCACCGCGCTCAATGGTGTTGTCGCGGAAACTTACGCCACCGCAAAATGGGTCGTAAAGCGTGTCTTTGTAAGGCTTTTGCAGCGAATTGTAGCCCACAATGGCTGCGCTGATGGTGTTGTGCCCTTTAAATTCGTTGTTGAACACATGGCAATCGTTGGTAGCCATCACAATAATTCCGGTTCCTGCCGGAATTTCAGCCACCACAGTTCCTTTCACACCAAAGTTGTTCACGTTGTTGTTAATCACCTTGTTGTTGAACACGCGGCAGCGGCTGCCATTTTTTGCGGGCAGTTCGGGTAAATCGAAAATTAAAATGCCCCCGGTGTTGTTTTCGCAAAGGTTGTCGAACACATCGGCATCGGTGCTGTTTTCAATTTCAATGCCGGCAACATTGTCGTGCACATGGCAGTTGCGCACAATAATGTTTTTCGATTGCCCCACATAAGCTCCGGCATCGCTGCTGCCGAAAATTTCGCAGTTTTCCACCAACACATTGGTGCAACCCACAGGGTAAATGCCATAGGAACCGTTTTGGGTGGAGTGCATTGCCGTCCAGCCCACTTTCAGGTTTCTGAAAGTAACGCCTGTGGCATCCTGCACTTTAATGCAATCGCCTTTGGCGTCTAAAATGGTGAAGTCTTCGAGCAAAATGCCATCGGCAGTAATGCGCAAGCCCTCTGCTCCATCTTTCTGCCCTTTGAAGTTCAAAATGGTTTTGTCAATGCCTTTGCCGCGAATGGTGATGTTTTTCAAACCATCCAACACCAGCGGACGCGCAAACGTGAAGGTGCCTTCTGGCAGTTCAATGATGTCGCCATCCTGAGCGTTGGCAAATTGTTCCTGAAGTTGTTTTTCAAACTCGCTGTCGGAAGAAGCAGATGACGAGCCGCTGTTGCAAGAGGAGAGCAGCAAACCAATGCATCCGAAAAGAAAAAGTGATGGACGAAATTTCATGGATGTTTAATTTTTTTGAAGTTGCGAATATAACTTATTAAGCAACAGTTGATGTTAAGGCAAGGTTGCGACACACCAGTACATTTTTTAAAAGGCGGCTTTGAAGGAACTTAAAAGTATAATGCTTCCGGCATTTTCAACCCTCTTTCTCACTCCTTCATCAGTTTGCTTACTCCTACCAATTTGCCATTGCTTTCTACTCGCACAAAGTAGATGCCAGCGGAAAGGTTGCTGATGTCAATTGTCATTTGTTGGTCATAAATTGGTGCGGTGAGCAGGGTTTGACCGATGGTGTTTTGAATAGAATAAGTGAGGTGAGAGGTGAGGGTTGAGGGTTGGGCGGAAAGTTTGAGTACTAAAGTGTTTGTTGCAGGATTTGGAAATAACCTCACCCCCAACCACCCCTCCCCAGCCCTCCCCGAAGGGGAGGGAGGAACAGCCGTGCCGGTGTTCACCGTTACCCGCACCGTATCATAACTCCACCAAATGCCTGCACAATCTGGAACGCTATCGCGCAGGGCGATGATGTAGGTAGTGTTGCTTATTGGGCAATCGGTTAAGGTAAAAGTGTTGCGGATGGTGTCTGTTCTGAAACCGTCTTGCACTGGGTA
>VFQQ010000542.1_pt1 | contig 72145 bp, 57 predicted proteins | sample 3512341 | NCBI WGS metagenome assembly VFQQ01 (sample SAMN10412373, study PRJNA504923) | tailings metagenome | isolation source: Relicate 2 Philex TSF1 revegetated site | place: Philippines: Tuba, Benguet | collected 2017-08-29
CCCGACTTCCGCGAGCATGCCGCCCGTCACTTCCTCGATCCCCTGTTGCGGCACCTGGACCGGGAGAAGCTCGAGATCGTCTGCTACGCCGAGGTGACCAACGAGGACCACGTCACCCAGAGCTTCAAGGCCATGTCGAACGCCTGGCGCTCGACGGTGGGTCTCACGGACGACGAGGTGGCAGCCCAGATTCGCGCAGACAAGATCGACATCCTGGTGGACTTCGGCGGCCACACGTCGTCGAGCCGCATCCTGGCGATGGCGCGGAAGCCGGCCCCGATCCAGGTGGCCCATCATCTTGGGCATGGTTACACGTCGGGCATGTCGGCGATCGACGTGTTCCTGTCGGATGGCGAGATGGCACCGGTCGGCAGCGAGCACCTGTTCTCGGAGAAGATCGTCCGCCTGTCCCGCATCCCGGTGGCCTATCAGCCGCCCGAGGGAATGCCGGAGGTGGGGCCACTGCCTGCGTTGCGGAACGGGTTCGTGACGTTCGGCTACTTCGGCCGTCCTGAGCGGATCAACGACCGGGTTGTGAAGGCATGGTCGGAGATCCTGCTGCGGGTTCCGAACAGCCGCCTGATGCTGAACTCGAAGACGTTCTCGGAGGCTGCGTTCTCGGATCTGATGGCGTCGCGGTTCGCGGTGCACGGAGTGGGCCGGGATCGTCTTGTGCTTGTTTACACGAGCCCACAGCCCAAAACGTGGGCGGCGTACGGAGAGGTGGACATCGCGCTGGATCCGTTCCCGCACAATGCGGGGACGACGACGATCGAGGCGCTGTGGCTGGGTGTTCCGGTTGTGTCGGTTGCGGACCGTCCTTCGGTTGGCCGGTTCGGGGCGAGCAACCTAGGCGCGGTGGGCCTTCGCGACTGGGTTGCGGGAGACGTCGCGTCGTACGTTGCGCTGGCGGCTGCGAAGGCGTCCGACGTCGCGTCGCTGGCGGCGCTGCGAGCGGGCCTGCGGGCGCGCGTGGAAGCCTCTCCGCTTGCCGACGGCCCCGGCCTCGCCCGGGACATCGAGACCGCATTCCGTAAACTCTGGAAGGAATGGTGCGGGGAAGCGGCTCCCAAGGCGCCTCAGACGGACCGCGAGCCCGTTCTCCAGCGCCGCGCCGCGGCCACCCGTGAGATCGCTCGCCTCGAGGCCGCCGGACGTCTCGCCGATGCGGCGGCCTGCATCGTCAAGCATTTGTCCGAAGATCCTGCGGACATCGACAGCGGCTGCTATCTCTCCGATGTCCAGCGCCGCCTTGGGCGCCTCACCGATGCGGAAGCGACCGCACGCGCTGTCCTCAAAGCAAAGCCCAGGCACGCCGCAGCCAACAATGCGCTCGGCAACGCTCTTTCCGCCCAGCAGCGATTGCGCGAGGCAGAGGATGCCTTCAGCGAGGCGATCGCGGCCAAGCCCGATCACGCCGAGGCCTTCAACAACCGCGCGCTCGTCCTCATGCGCCGCGGCCAGCTCGTCGCCGCTGAGCGCGATCTGCGCCAGGCCCTCGCGCTCAGGCCGGATCTGACTGAGATCGGCTTCAATCTGGCCAACTCGCTTCAGGATCAGGGGCGTGTCGCCGAAGCCATCGAGATTTTCCAGGCAACGCTCGCGAAAGCGCCCGGCCATCCCAAGGGTCACGGCATGATGCTGTTCGCGGTGACCTATCACCCGGGCCTCACCGGCGATCAGATCTTCGCGGAGTTCCGCCGCTGGAGCGAGGTGCACGCCGATCGTCACGCGCCCAAGAACTGCGTCTGGCCGAATGACCGGACGCCGGGCCGAAGGCTGCGCGTCGGCTACGTCTCCCCCGATTTCGCCACCAAGTCCTCGCGCCACTTCATCGAGCCGATCCTGGTGGGGCATGACCGCAGCAAGGTCGAGATCTTCTGCTATGCGGAAGTACCGGCCCCCGACGCCGAAACGCATCGCCTGAAGGCGCTCGCGGAGCATTGGCGCGGCACAGTCGGATTGTCGGACGACGAGCTGGCCAATCTCATTCGCCGCGATGCCATCGACGTGCTGGTCGATCTCGGCGGTCATACGGCGCGCAACCGCCTGCTCACTTTCGCCCGCAAGCCCGCGCCCGTGCAGGTCGCGCATTTCCTGGGGCATGGATATACGTCCGGCCTCTCGGTGATGGATGCGTTCCTGGCGGACGACGAGCTGGCCCCGCCGGGCTCCGATCACCTTTTCTCCGAGCCCGTCGAGCGCCTGCCCCGCATGCCGGTGGCCTATCAGCCGCCGCAAGGTATGCCGGACGTCACGGCGCTGCCCGCGCTCGCCAACGGCTATATCACCTTCGGCAACTTTGGTCGCGCGGTACGCCTCAACGACGAGGTCATCGCCACCTGGAGCGAGATCCTGAAGAGGGTGCCGAGGTCGCGCCTCGTGCTCAACACCGTGGCATTCGTCGACGAGGAGGTCTGCCGCCGCTACCGAGACCTCTTTGCCGGCCACGGCATTTCGGCAGATCGCATCGACCTCGTCTTCACGACGCCACAGCCCAAGACATGGGAAGCTTACGGCACCATCGACATCGCGCTCGATCCGTTCCCGCACAACGGCGGCACCACCACCATCGAAGCGGCCTGGCTCGGCGTGCCGTCCATCTGCCTCAAGACGCGGCCCTCCGTCGGCTGCTTCGGCGCCACCATCATGGGCTCGCTGGGCCTCTCGGACTGGGTCGCGATCTCGCGTGAGGAATACATCGCCAAGGCTATCGCGCGCGCGACCGATATCGAAGCGCTCGCCGCCCTGCGCGCCGGACTTCGCGCGCGCATGGCCGCGTCCCCGCTATGCGATGCGCGCGGTCTCGCCACCGAGCTCGAGCGCGTGTACGAGCGCCTGTGGCTGCGCTATGTGGACCGCGAGGAGGCTGTCGAAACGCTGCAGCGCGCAGCGGGCTGGGCTTATGGGCGCGGCGACATCGAGCGCGCCATCGAGCTGTTCCAGGAAGCGGCGAAACGCAGCCACCGCGCGGATACGATGTCGAACCTCGGCGCGGCCTACCGCGCGGCAGGCCGCAATGCGGAAGCCGAAGCCGCCTATCGCGAGGCCATCGCCCGCGCGCCTGGATTTGCCAACGCGCATGGTAATCTCGGTAACCTTCTCGCTGGCCGCGGCAGGCTGGCGGAGGCCGAGAGCGAGCTGCGCAAAGCCTGTACCGCCGCGCCGAACGATCCGCAGATCCTCCGCAATCTCGGGCTCTGCCTTATGCGCCAGCTCAAGGCCTTGGAGGCCGAGGTGGTGCTGCGCAAGGCCGCCGAGTTGATGCCGAACGACGGCGACATTCACGATAATCTCGCCCAGCTCCTCCGTCAGAAGGGAGAGCCTGTCGCGGCGGTGAAGGTCTATCTCGGTGTGAAGGACGCCATCGCCAACAATTGGCGCGCGCTCGGCAATCAGGCCCTGCTGTTGCAAGACCTCTCATTATACAGCGAATCCGAGTCTTTGTTCCGCCGGGCTTTGTCTTTGAAGCCTGACTACGCGTTGGCTCACGCGAACCTGTTGTTCTGCCTGAACTACCATCCGGACCGGAGCGCTGAGGAGATCTTCGCGGAGTACGAGCGGTTCGACGTGGCCCATGCCCGTCCGCATATGCCGCGTGAGGTGACCTTTTCGAACGACCGGACGCCAGACCGCAAGCTGCGGGTCGGCTTCCTCTCACCCGACTTCCGCGAGCATGCCGCCCGTCACTTCCTCGATCCCCTGTTGCGGCACCTGGACCGGGAGAAGCTCGAGATCGTCTGCTACGCCGAGGTGACCAACGAGGACCACGTCACCCAGAGCTTCAAGGCCATGTCGAACGCCTGGCGCTCGACGGTGGGTCTCACGGACGACGAGGTGGCAGCCCAGATTCGCGCAGACAAGATCGACATCCTGGTGGACTTCGGCGGCCACACGTCGTCGAGCCGCATCCTGGCGATGGCGCGGAAGCCGGCCCCGATCCAGGTGGCCCATCATCTTGGGCATGGTTACACGTCGGGCATGTCGGCGATCGACGTGTTCCTGTCGGATGGCGAGATGGCACCGGTCGGCAGCGAGCACCTGTTCTCGGAGAAGATCGTCCGCCTGTCCCGCATCCCGGTGGCCTATCAGCCGCCCGAGGGAATGCCGGAGGTGGGGCCACTGCCTGCGTTGCGGAACGGGTTCGTGACGTTCGGCTACTTCGGCCGTCCTGAGCGGATCAACGACCGGGTTGTGAAGGCATGGTCGGAGATCCTGCTGCGGGTTCCGAACAGCCGCCTGATGCTGAACTCGAAGACGTTCTCGGAGGCTGCGTTCTCGGATCTGATGGCGTCGCGGTTCGCGGTGCACGGAGTGGGCCGGGATCGTCTTGTGCTTGTTTACACGAGCCCACAGCCCAAAACGTGGGCGGCGTACGGAGAGGTGGACATCGCGCTGGATCCGTTCCCGCACAATGCGGGGACGACGACGATCGAGGCGCTGTGGCTGGGTGTTCCGGTTGTGTCGGTTGCGGACCGTCCTTCGGTTGGCCGGTTCGGGGCGAGCAACCTAGGCGCGGTGGGCCTTCGCGACTGGGTTGCGGGAGACGTCGCGTCGTACGTTGCGCTGGCGGCTGCGAAGGCGTCCGACGTCGCGTCGCTGGCGGCGCTGCGAGCGGGCCTGCGGGCGCGCGTGGAAGCCTCTCCGCTCGCCGACGGCCCCGGCCTCGCCCGGGACCTCGAGACCGCATTCCGTAAACTCTGGAAAGAATGGTGCGGGGAACATCGCAAGCGCGATATGAAGACCATCCGCGCGGCGTTCGAGCATGCGGTGCACGCGTTCCAATCTCGCGATTTCGAGCGCTCTCTTGCACTCGCGAGCGCGGTCCTGTTTGCGACGCCGGAAGACGTGGAAGCCCGCCACCTGCGCGGCATCGCGGCCTTCAAGCTCGGGCGCTTGAGCGAGGCTGTAGAGGATCTTGCGGACGCGATTCGCGCCATGCCGGAGCGCGCGGATTTCCGCTGGAACATCACGCCGATGCTGCGCATGCTCGGCCGGCTTCCGGAAGCAGAGGTGCAAGGCCGCGAGGCCGTTCGCCTGGCACCCACGTCACCGGAGGCGCACAACAATCTGGCGACAGTCTACAAAGATATGGGCCGCGCCGCGGAGGCAGAAGCCCATTTGCGCCACGCCCTCACGCTGAAGCCTGACTATTCGGATGCCTGGTCCAATCTGTCCTGGACGCTCTCGCTGGCGGGCAACGCCCGCGAGGCGGAAGCGGCGGCACGGCGAGCCTTCGAGCTAAACCCACGCGATTCGAACGCCCTGAACAACATCGGCACGGCGTTGATGCAGCAGGATCGCCTGCCCGAGGCGGCCGACTGCTTCGCCCAGGCCGTGGCACTCAAGCCCGATTTCGCCATCGCTCATTCGAACTATTTGTTCTGTTTGAACTACAGGACCGATCTCTCGCCGGAGAAGATCTTTGAGGCTTATCAGGCCTGGGACCGCGCTCATGCCGCTCCGCTGCGCCCCGCCAATCCCTCCTATCTCGGATCGCGCGATCCAGGTCGCCCGCTGCGCATCGGCTACGTCTCGCCGGACTTCCGCTACCATGCCGTGAGCTTCTTCATCGAGTCTTTGCTGGCCTCTCACGATCAGTCGCGCTACGAGGTCACCTGTTATGCCGAGGTCGCCAATCCCGATGCGGTGACGGAAAGGTTCAAGCGCCACGCCACCCGCTGGCGTTCGACGGTTGGCCTCTCAGATGCGGATCTGGCCGAGCTCATCCGCAACGACGGCATCGACATCCTGGTCGATCTCGCGGGGCACACCTCGGGCAATCGCCTGCTCACCTTCGCCCGCAAGCCCGCGCCGATACAAGTCGCCCACATGGTGGGCTCAGGCACCACGACGGGCCTTACCGCGATCGATGCCTTCCTCATCAACGAGGCACTTCTGCCGATGGGCGCAGAGCGCTACTTCTCGGAACGTCCGATCCGCCTGTCGCGCATGCCCCATGTCTATGTGCCGCCCGAAGGGATGCCGGACGTGGCGCCGCTGCCGGCCCTCAAGAATGGCTTCGTCACCTTTGGCTGCTTCAGCCGCCCGGCGCGCATCAACGAGGACGTCATCAAGGCCTGGGTGCGCATCCTGAAGTCGGTGCCGAACTCACGCCTGGTGCTGAACAGCAAGCCCTTCCGCGAGGAAGAGAACTGCATCGCCTGGCATGCGCGCTTCGCGGATCTCGGGCTAGAGCCCGGCCGCGTGAAGCTGGTCTACACTTCGCCTCAGCCGCGCACGTGGGAGGCCTACAGCACCATCGACATCGCGCTCGATCCGTTCCCGCACAACGCGGGCACCACCACCATCGAGGCGTTGTGGCTCGGCGTGCCCGTGGTCTCGCTGGCGGGACGTCCTCCGGTCGGCCGGTTCGGCGCGTCTATCCTCGGCAGCGTCGGCCTCGACGATTGGGTGACGCACGACATCGACTCCTATGTCGCACGCGCGGCCACGGCGGCCAGCAATGTCACGGCGCTCGCCCGTCTGCGGGCAAGCTTGCGCGACAAGTTCAAGGCCTCCCCCATCGGCGCCGACAGCATCGGTCTCGCGCGTGAGGTCGAGGCGGCCTATCGCGGACTGTGGAAGGCATATTGCACACACTGAGGCGTCGCCGCGCGTTGTCAGAGGCGCGCAACAGCTTCGGATAAGGTGCCTTAGCCAATTTATTCCGAACAGAGTTCTGTGAGTCTGATTGGGTGCGTAGAAGATAATGACCAAGGGGCGCGACGGGTGACGACACTTCAAGAGGAAATTTCAGCATCGATCCCGAAGCGCCGCGATATCCTCACGAGACGAGAGCGCGATTGCCTCGTTCTCAGCGGGCGAGGGCACTCCGAGAAGGAAGTAGCCCAGCAGCTCGACATCAGCCCCAATACGGTTCGCGTGCACATCGAGAACATCAAGCGAAAGCTCGGTGCCTCGAACAAGAGCCACGCCCTAATCCTCTCGCTGCTGACCGGCGAGACGGAGCTCAGCGATTTCGAGGACGAGGACGTCCACGCGCCGCTCTAGGAGCGCTCTCGCGAACCCTCCAATTGACAGTGTGTCGAGCGAGCGATCGGCTCAGCAGCCGAGAGCCGAGCGAATGCGCATGCCGATTTGATCGAGCGGCAGCACCTCGTCCGCACCGCCCGATTCCACGAGTGAGCGCGGCATGCCGTACACCACGCAGGAGGCCTGATCCTGCGAGATGTTATAGCCGCCGAGCTTGCGCAGCTTGGCGAACTCCATCGCGCCGTCTGCGCCCATGCCGGTGAGCATCACGCCCAGCACGTTCTTGCCGAACGCGCCGCGCGCGCTTTCCGCGAGCACGTCCACCGAGGGCTTGTAAAGGCTCTCGCCCTGATCGGGGCTGACCTTGATCTCGCCCGCGGTGACGCGGGTCTGCATGCCGCCGGGCGAGATGTAGACGGTGCCCTTGCTGAGCGTCATGCCATCCGTCGCTTCCACCACCTTCGGCTTGCACGTATCGTTGAGGCGTTGGGCCAGCGCCTTCGTGAAGTTGGGCGGCATGTGCTGCGCGACGACGACCGGAACCGGAAGATTGTCGGGGAGCTGCGAGAGCACCGTCTGCAGGGCCTGAGGCCCGCCGGTGCTGGAGCCGATGACGCAGATCTTGGCGTTGACGCGCGCTCCGCCCGCCGCCCGCGGCGGCGCCGTCTGGCGGATGGCCGCGGCAGGGCGCGCCGTAGCGAGGCGGCTCTTCTGCGTGCGGGCCTCGACGGCGGCCAGAAGCTTTTCGTGAATGCGGTCTACGCCGCGAGATTTCGGAATGAAGTCGACGGCGCCGAGCGACAGCGCTTCGAGAGTGATCGCGGCGCCCTGTTCCGTTCTGGCGCTCAGCATGATCACGGAGGCCGTGCTCTGCTTGACGATCTCCTTCAGGGCATCGATGCCGTTCATGTTCGGCATGTCGATGTCGAGCGTTACGACATCGGGCGAGAGAGCGAGGGTCTTCTCGATCGCATCGCGTCCGTCAACAGCCGTTCCAACGACCTTGAAACGCGGATCGGCTTCGATTTTCGCTGGCAGTACGCCCCGCATGAACGGGGAGTCGTCCACGACCAGAACGCGAATGAGAGGTGCGGACATGCGCGTGCTTCCTCGCCAGTGGCCGCACCGAGATCCCGAGCTTCTTGTTGGGCGGCTCAGGCGCGCCTCGGGGCGCCCATGTGTCTTCTTGGAAACACATAGTTAATTGCCATTCCTTTCAATTCCGTTACGCGCCCGACGGATTAATTTTTGAAGGCAATACGGACGGATTCCGAGCCGCCGCAAACATCCCATTAATACTATCGCAAGCAATCTACGTGCATACTTTGACCACATCGGCAGAGCGAGTGGCGCACACGGCCAAAGCGCGGATGTGGCCATGTCGGCACGTGATGGGTTGAAGGGGATAGGGTTATGAGCGTGAATAACATGCCTGTACTCGTCGTAGACGATTACAGCACCATGGTGCGGATCATTCGCAAGCTTCTGAAGCAGATCGGTTTCGAGAACGTCGACGAAGCCTCGAGCGGCGAAGCTGCCCTGCAGAAGATCAAGGCCAAGCAGTACGGTCTCATCATCTCCGACTGGAACATGGAACCGATGACGGGCTACGAGCTTCTCAAGGTCGTGCGCGCGGATCCGGAAATGGGCAAGACGCCGTTCATCCTCGTGACGGCGGAATCCAAGCAGGACAACATCAACGCTGCCAAGAGCGCCGGCGTCAGCGGCTACATCATCAAGCCGTTCAACGAGAAGGTTCTCAAGGAAAAGATCGACGCTGCACTCGCGGCCCCCGTCGCAGCCTAAGCGCGATCCTATATCAGACATGAAAAACCCGGGCTCTGCGGCCCGGGTTTCTTTTTTCATAGGCTCGTTCCAGCAAGGCCTACATGTAGCCGCGCTGCATGAGATCCTTGGTGTGCAGCACGTCGACTACGGTGTCGCCGTCCACCACCACCACGTTGGCAATTCGCCGCTCTTTCATGATCGAGACGGCCGTGCTCATCAGATCCTCGACGCTCACGGTAACGGGCCGCGTCGTCATGATGGCCTGGGCCGTCTTACCGAACATGTCGGGTGAGAAGGCGCGCCTGAGATCGCCCTCAGTGATGAGACCCAGCAGCCGGTTGGTCCCTTCCTCGGCCACCACCACGCATCCGCGCTGCCCTTCGGCCATACGGATGACCACGTGCCCCATGAGCTCTTGCGGCTTCACCGTGGGAACTTTGTCCTGGAACTCTTCCGTATAGCGGCGGACGGAAGACAGCAGCAAGCCAAGCCGCCCTCCCGGATGCAGCTTGCCGAAATCGGCGTCCACGAACGAGCGCTGCTCCATCAGCAGCACCGCCAGAACGTGTCCGGCTGCGAGCGTGATGACAGCCGACGACGTCGGCGCGAGATTGTTTGGGCAAACCTCCTTCACCTTCGGCAGGCGAAGACAGATGTCCGATTGCTGCGCGAGACGGCTGGTCTCGTTGGAGGTCATGCAGATGACCTTGGCGCCGTTGGTGACGCAGAACTCGACGACCGGAAACAGCTCCTTGGTCATGCCGGAGTTGGAGATCGCGAGCACCACGTCCTGGCCCGTGATCATGCCGAGGTCGCCGTGGGAAGCCTCCGCCGCGTGCAGGAAGAACGAGGGCGTTCCGGTCGAGGCGAACGTGGCCGCGAGCTTCGCGCCGATGTGTCCGGACTTGCCGACGCCGGTGACAACGAGGCGCCCGGTGCATGCTTGAATGAGGCTGACGGCCTTGATCAGGCTTTCATCGAAGCTGTCCCGCAGGAGCGCGAGCGCTTCCATTTCCTGGTCGATGATATTGCGAGCGCGCTCGAGGGCCTGCGCTACGTGTTCTGGTCGCATCTAGAACGCCTTTGTCAGGACGATGCCTCGCAGGGAGGGACAACGCGCATGTTCCAGGGGGCGCCCGTTTCAGCGCGCCGAAGCGGAACGCGGCCCAGGCCGTTACTGATCACCCCGCTCCAACCCTGTCAAGGTCGGGTGCGGAGTTGTGAAACACTATCGCAGCGCCCGTGAAATGGGCTCTGCTGCCCCTTCACCGCGATCCCGTCCTACACTTCGTAATATGCTCGGTACCACGTGACGAACTGTTGGATGCCCTGCTCCAAGGGCGTTTCGGGCCGATAGCCGATGTCGCGTTCGAGATCGTCAACGTCGGCCGAGGTCTCGGGCACATCGCCCGGCTGCATAGGAAGCAATCTCTTCTCGGCCTGCCGTCCGAGGGCGGTCTCAAGAACCCGGATCATCTCCAGGAGATCGACAGGCTCGGAACGGCCGATATTGTAGATCCGGTAGGGCGCCGTGCTCGAACCCGGATCGGGTGTCTTTCCGGACCAGGCTGGATTGGGCGCCGCAATGCGCATCGCGACGCGCACCACACCCTCGACCACGTCATCGACATAGGTGAAGTCGCGCCGCATGTGGCCGTTGTTGTAGACGTCGATCGGCTCGCCGTTGAGGATGGCCTTTGTGAATTTGAAGAGCGCCATGTCCGGCCGGCCCCAAGGTCCATACACCGTGAAGAACCGCAGTCCTGTCGTCGGCAGGCGGTAGAGATGGCTGTAGCTGTGCGCCATCAGCTCGTTCGCCTTCTTCGTGGCGGCGTAGAGGCTCACCGGGTGATCCACGTTGTGGTGCACCGAGAAGGGCATCAGGGTGTTGGCGCCGTAGACTGAGCTTGAAGACGCGTAGGTGAGATGGCGCACTCCGCCGTGCCGGCAGCCTTCGAGAATGTTGCCGAACGCGACCAGATTAGAGTCGATATAGGACTGTGGATTTTCGAGCGAGTAGCGCACGCCGGCTTGCGCGGCCAGATGGATGACGAGATCGGGACGCGCATCGCGGAAGAGCTGCGCCGTGCGCTCGCGGTCGGCGAGATCGAACTTGTGAAATGAAAATTTGGGATACCCGCTGAGATGCGAGAGCCTCGCCTCCTTGAGGCCGGGATCGTAATAGGCGTTGAGATTGTCCACGCCCACGACCGTCGCGCCGCGGTCGAGAAGCACGCGCGCCACGTGATAGCCAATGAAACCGGCCACTCCGGTGACGAGGATCGGGCCCTGTACAGGCAGTTCCAAGCGCGCGCCCTTTTTTTCTGAGACAGCGCCAGGACTGTATGGAACCTGCACGCGCGCGCAACTGCAAAGATGATCGTTAAGGGAAGCCGCGGGGCGATCGCGCGGTCTGTCTATAATCGACAAGGAAACCTTCCGGTAATTTCTAGATTTTCCCCGGCTTCCCCCCGACGGGGAAAATTGGAGGCTCTTTCCCTGGTCATGCCCCGCTGATAAGGTCGCGCCGGGGTTCAGCCGCCATCAATAGAGAACACGAATGCAAGTGGATTCGAGCGCGCGTGGCTCTGTTGTTCGGCTGGGGGATCACACGTCTCTGATTACGGCACTCTCCTCTATCGCCGTCGTGACGTGCTTTATTTTCCCGCGCATCGCGCCTCTTGTTCTCGCCGGAGCCGCAGCGGCGCTGAGCATCGTCTATCTGCTTTCGAGCTCCTGGAACGCAGGAAAAGACCGGAGCCCAAGTCGCTACCTGTTGCGGCCCGAGGTTCCCTTCATAGCGTGGGGTCTCGTCGCCTGCCTTTGGGCCGCGAGCCCTTGGGACGGCTTCTTAAAGGCAGCCTTTCTCGCAGCCCTGGTCCTGAGCGCCGTCGTCGCTGCCGATGCTCTGCCAAGCCTGAATGCGAGCACCATCGAGGCGATAGCAAAGGGACTCCTGATCGGGTTTCTGATCGGTGCGATTTTCATATGCATCGAGATCGCGACGCGGGACGGAATTCGCCGCTTCGTTTTGGAATACTTTCCCGATCTTGAACGGGGCCTGGCCAAGCACGGAACCTTTCGAAATGGTGTCATCCAGAAGGTATCCGGCGCTTACATAACGCGGGCGACGACCGTCTACTGTCTCTTGTGGTGTCCCGCTATCCTGGCCGCGACCCTCTACGCCCGTGGCTTTGCCAAGTGGCTGTGCTACGCGGCCATTGCCGGATCCGCGATCGTCATCGTCTTCCATCCCTACACGCAGTCGCAAACTGCCCAGCTTGCCTTGCTCGGCGTAAGCGTCGTGCTCGCCGTTTCGCTTCTGGCGCCTAAGCTTGGGCTGTGGGGTGTGGGCGCTGGATTCGCGGCGCTGGTTTTCTTGATCGTGCCCCTGGCGCTGGCGATGTTCGCGGCGGGCTTACACGAGAAGTCGGATCTCTTCGGGTCCGCGAAAGCGCGGATCATCATATGGAACTACACGGCGCAGCGCATAATGGAGAAGCCGATCCTCGGCGTCGGCACCAACTCCACGCGCTATCTGGACGAGGCGCGTCCGAAGGAAGAGAAAGTCAAGCCGGACAATCTGTTCGTGGTTGCTGAAACGCGCGCCCATCCGCACAACGTCTATCTACAGATCTGGTATGAGCTTGGTCTCATTGGCGCGATCGCGTTCGCGATACTGGGGCTGTCGCTCTTGCGCAGGATAAGCGCGTTGCCTCGCAGGATCATGCCGTACGCCGTCACGCACTTTGCGATGTGCATGGCAATCCTCGCTCCGACATATGGCATGTGGCAGAACTGGTTTCAGTCGATCGTCGTCGTGTCGACGCTGACCCTGATTGGCCTGATGGCGCCACAGATTTCGAGCAGTCGCGCTTAGCTTGGCCCTTGAGCCTGCTAGCCCTGCTTAGAAGCAGGCGCGAAGCTCAGCGACGACGCGGTTCTGATCCGCGTCGGAGAGATCTGGCCCCATCGGAAGGCTCATCACATGGGCGGCGAGCCACGCGCTGACAGGCGTGGGATCTCCGGCTGAAACGTCGCGATAGGCGGGCTGCTCGTTGAGCGGGACAGGATAGTGAACCGCTGTCGGAATGCCTGCCGACTGTAGCTTGGATTGGACATCCGTGCGGTTCGGCACCAGGATCGTATATTGCGCGTGAACGCTGCTACGATCGGCACGCACGGTGAGCGAACGCGGAGCGGACAAAGTCGTGCCCACCTCGTTTGCGGTAACGGGGCCAAATCCCGCGATGGCCTCGCGAAGAAGAGCATCGTAGCGAGCGCCGATGCGAGCCCGCTCACTCACCTCCCACGCAAAGCGCGGCAGCTTCGCCAGCACGATCGCGCATTGAAGCGTGTCCATGCGGCCGCCGACGCCGACGCGGGTGTGGACGTAGCGCTTGCTTTGCCCGTGCACTCGGATTTCGCGTGCCGCCGTCGCGAGCGCATCGTCGTTCGTGAACAGCGCTCCGCCGTCGCCATAGCAGCCGAGAGGCTTCGAAGGGAAAAAGCTGGTGGAGCCGAACGTCGAAAGCCCGCAGCTCTTGCGGTCCTTGTACGAGGCGCCGAAGCTCTGGGCGCCATCCTCGATGACGGGAACATTGCCATTGGCGGCCGCCACGGCGTTGATCTCATCCATGTTGGCAACTTGGCCGTAAAGGCTCACAGGGATGATGGCCTTGGTGCGCGGCGTAATTTTTCCGCTGATGGCGGAAGGGTCGATATTCGCCGTGTCGGGTTCCACATCCACGAACACGGGCGTCGCGCCGAGCAGCACGATGACTTCCACCGTCGCGACGAACGTGAACGGCGTGGTGATGACCTCGTCGCCCGGTCCCACGCCGAGCGCCATCAGGGCGATCAGAAGCGCTTCGGTTCCGCTTGCGACGCTGATGCAGTGTCGCGTACCCACGTAGTCCGAAAGCGCCTTTTCGACCTCGGCGACTTCCGGCCCCATGATGTACTGCCCGTGAGACAGAACCGCGCCAATGCGCTTGTCGAGATCGGCCTTGATGGCGGTCTGTTGGATCTTGAGATCGATGAACTGCATGGGTCTGTCCAAACTTGGCCGATCACGGACGGCCCCGATCATTGAATGCGCCGCGAGCTCGCAAGCCCCTCGGACTAATATTCCAACGGCAACGCCACGCGCTTGCCGTCGCGTGCGGACATGTAGAGCGCGATCAGCAGCTCGAGCGATTTCAGCCCCTCTCGGCCGTCCGTCTCCGGCTCCGCATCGCCTTTGAGCGAGCTGATGACGTTGTCGTAGTAGAGAGGATGGCCGAAGCCGTAGACGCTGGTCGTGGCGTAGTTCGCTTGCTTGATCTCGTCGTCCTCGGGGGTCCGCGTGGCGAATTCCCAGTGCTGGATCTCGTTGACGGCCACGCCGCCCACGCGCACAGAGCCCTGCTCGCCGAGGATCGTGATCGAGCCCTCATAATTCTTGGGATAGGTCAGCATGGTCACGTTGAGCGTGCCCATGGCCCCGCTGCGCCAGCGTAGCGCGGCCACGCCCGTATCTTCCACCTGGATGTCGCGCGCCAAGGTGCCGGTGTAGGCCATCACGCTCTCCACCGGACCGATCAGCCAATCCAGAAGATCGATGTAGTGGCTTGCCTGGTTCATGAAGGCGCCGCCGTCGAACTCCCACGTGCCGCGCCACTTCGCGCTGTCGTAGTAGTCCTGCGGGCGCGACCAGAAGACGTTGATCGCAACGGAGTAGATGCGCCCGAACCGGCGGGCCTCGATGGCCTTCTTGAGAAGCTGCAGCGTCGCGTTGCGGCGGTTCTGTTTGACGACGAACAGCTTCACGCCGGCCTTGTCGCACGCTTCCACCATCGCCAGGCCGTCGTTCCAGCGCGTGGCCATCGGCTTCTCGGTCATCACGTTGAAGCCGGCCTGCGCCGCCTGGATGGCCTGCTGCGGATGGAGACCGCTCGGCGTGGTGATCACGACGCAATCGGCGTTGGTCTTCGCGAGCATGTCGGTGAAGCGCTGATGCGGCTTGGCGCCCGTTGCCTCGGCCGCCGCCTTGAGCGCTTCGGGAGAGACATCGCAGACATCCACGAGCTCGCAGCGATCCGCGTGCGATTTCATCGCCCCGATGTGGTTGTTGGCGATGCGCCCGCACCCGACGAGAGCGAAGCGAACCTTGCGATCCTTGATCGACGTCATCGTGGCCATCCTGTCGGGATTAAAGTCTGAACACCGTAACGCCGAGCTTGGTGAGCGCATGGCGATCGTAGAGGCTCTTGACGTCGGAGATCACGGGATTTGCTCCCCGCAGCCGGCTTTTGAGCTGCTCCGGCGTCATGCTGCGATAACTGTCGTGGCCCACCGCGACGACGAGGGCGTCGACGGGGCGCTCGCTCGAAACGCTGCCGAGCTCGAGACCATACTCGTGCTTCACCTCGGCTGCATCGGCAAGCGGGTCCTCGACGATGACCTCCGCTCCGTGCTCCATGAGCTCGCGCGCGAGATCGACAACCTTTGAGTTGCGCGTGTCGGGGCAGTTTTCCTTGAACGTGATGCCCATGACGCCGATCCGGCTGCGCGGCACGTCGATGCCGTTCTTCAGCATGAGCTTGATGGTGTTGCGGGCAACGTAGCGGCCCATGTTGTCGTTGATCCGGCGTCCGGCCAGCACGACTTGCGGGATATAGCCGAGCTGTTCCGCCTTGTGCGTCAGGTAGTAGGGATCGACGCCGATGCAGTGCCCGCCGACGAGGCCCGGCCGAAAGTTGAGGAAGTTCCACTTCGTGCCGGCGGCGCGCAGCACCTCCGCCGTGTCGATGCCGACGCGCGCGAAAACCACGGACAGCTCGTTCATCAGCGCGATGTTGAGATCGCGCTGCGTGTTCTCGATGACTTTCGAGGCCTCGGCAACCTTGATGCTGCTCGCTTTGTGCGTGCCGGCCGTGATGATGGATTTGTAGAGCGCATCGACGACCTCTGCCACCTCCGGTGTGGAGCCGCTCGTGACCTTCACGATGGTCGGCAGCTTGTGCTGCTTGTCCGCGGGGTTAATGCGCTCGGGGCTGTAGCCGCAGAAAAAGTCCTGGTTGAACGTATACCCCGAAGCCGCCGCCAAGGCTGGAACGCAGACCTCTTCGGTCGCGCCGGGATAGACGGTCGACTCATAGATCACGATCGCGCCCTTCGGCATGACCCGGCCCACGGTCGTCGAGGCATTGACCAGCGGGCTCAGATCGGGGCGGTTCGCGTCGTCGATGGGAGTGGGAACCGTGACGACGAAAAACTTGCACGACTTGAGATCGTCGGGGTTGCTGGTGAAGGTGAGATGCCGGGCGCTGGCCAGCTCCTCGCCGTCAACCTCGAGTGTCCGGTCCATGCCTTTGCGCAGTTCTTCCACGCGGGCGACATTGATGTCGAAGCCGAGGACCTTCCGCTTCTTTCCAAACTCGACCGCAAGGGGCAGGCCGACATAGCCGAGACCAATGAGCGCTACGTCGCCGACATCACTATTGAGCATCATCGAAGATCAAACCCGTTGAGCAGAACGCGAGGTCATCGCGTCTTTGAAAACTGCAAATACACCGGCGAGCAGCCCGAGCCCAAGGCCCGCAAGAAGCGCCAAACCGGCGAAGAACATGCGACTGTGCTCGCCTTCCTGATTCCGCCTAGGCGGCACGACGACGCGCGTAACAAGAATGTTGCCCAGTCGAATATCAGTTTCCTGAAGTTTGGCCTTCTGGACGGCGATTTCATGAAGGCGAGAGGTCTCGGTCTCTCCAAGCTTTGCTAGGATATTGTCAATCGCAACGCGCGCGACAGCAAGCTTCTGTTCTCGTTCCAGCGTAAGCTTGGGGATTTCAGCTTTTGATCTTGCAATCGCTTGTTCCTGGATGGGTTGCTGGCGTCTGTTCTTGAGCAATTCCGCTTCGGCTTTCTCCTGATCCAAGGGGGCGTCCACGACCAGAGCCCGTTCAAGCTTCTGCAGTTCGATCTCCGTTCGTAGATTTTCGGCATCGAAGATCAAAGCTGCAATTGCATTATTGGAATCGTTTGGGCTCGAAGCGAGTTTCGAGCGCTGAGCGCGAGCATCATTCAAAAACTGCTTCAGACGTTCGATCTGATCCGCGTAGTTCTTCACGGAAACATCCGTCTGAGCGCGCATCTGAGCGAGGAGACGTTCCTCATCCTGCAAGTCCTTCAAGGCCTTCTCCGCATCAGAGACTTGGCCTTCCAGCGTCTTTACGGCGACTCCGAAGATTCGCTCGTCCCGTAGGGCCCGTTCCTGCCCGCGCAACTCCTCTAATTGCGCCAACAGCTGGCTCTTCAGCGGGTCAACGGTTGCCCGCTCTTCTAGCTTCTTCAGCACCGCCCGCTGTTCCTCACGCGTAGTCTCGAGCCCGGCGCGAAGAGGTTCAAAGGTACGATTGTGATCTCGGGCGATGTACTCGAATATTTTCGCGTGATAGCTGCGATACAGATCGACCTGCCCAAGAGGCGCGGAGCTTTCGAGCACAATAATATTGCTGTTTCTGGCTATCCGCGGGCGGACGTTCAGACTGATGTTCGAGTTATCTGGAGAGGCAGCGCGAATTTCGTCTTCAGCTGCCACTGAGTAAATGTCGTTGATCTTTTGGCGGACAACATCGATCGTCTCAACGAGACCGCCAGCAGTATACCCAACTTCAACGACAGTCCTTATCTCGGCGGACAAAGGTCGCGAGAGCATAAAAATAGTGCCCAGGATGCTGAACAGTATAGCGACGGCAATAATAATAAAACGCTTGCCCCACAAAAGAACAAGCAGTCGCACGGGATCGGTCTTGCCGGAAATCCCAGTCGACGTGAACAATGCTGTCACGAATTTGTCCGCCTAACAGTTGATCTTTTGGAACGGGACGACCGGCCGTTAACGAACGAGATAGCGCAGTCGCTGTCGGGATTGCAAGCGGTTTGGTCGCGGCGCGCATTTTGCGCGGATCGCACGTTGAGCAGCGCTGCAACAATCAAAAAATTCCCAACCATCCGTTTAATTTACATGGGGATAGGGCGCCCTTTGCGATGGTGCGCCGGGTAGATTTGGGGTTGCGTACGCGTGCGGGGAGAGTTCGGGGGGGTGGAAGTTTAATTCTGAACACTTCCCCCACTGCATTAGGGAAGGCATCAGTACACTGTGCGCACGTTGTTGACGCTTCAGAGCTTCTGCTCGTTACTTGCCTATCCTTCCATCGGTGTGGCGCTAGCTTCACGCAAGCAATGGGTTGCTACTCATGTGTGTGAGGATGCCGTTGCTCGCGCTCAAAGCGGAGATTTGGGCGAGAATCTGGGGACTTCGCGCAGGATGAGGTCGGAAATTATCACTCGGACAAAGGGATATGGTCTCAGGGCGCTGGCTCTTTCAGTGGTGCTAGCTGGCACGAGTAGCGCAGGAAGTCAGCCGATATTCTACGAAGAGGTCCCTTACACTGCTCCAGAGAGCTTCGAAGTCTATCGGCCACCACTTTTTACAAAGAAGGTGGCCAACCTCATTTGCTCCGCCTCGTTTGTTTCGTCCGTGGCGACGCGCATCCCCACTAACGAGAACCAGCTTGAGTTCTGGTGTCGCGACCCATCGAAGCCGATCGATCTGAAATGGGAGCGCATTCCCACCCCCAGTGCAATTTTGAGTCAAGCGCAGATCGCGAATTTCAAGGGCACTTTGATCGAAGAGCGATCTCGACAGGCCTTCGTCAACGGCAGATGGATTCCTCTTGCCGAGGCGTTTCCCAGGTTGGCCAACTCGCCAATTCAGTGGCAGCGGTTTGGTGCTGAGGGAAAGCTCGCGACTGTTACCTATCGCGAGGAGTGTCGGGCTTATGTCCTTTCGTCGGCAAAGTATGACTTTGGCGCCTTTCCCGCACTCCCCAGCTACGCGCGGATCGACAACGGTCATGTCTATTTTGTCGACCGAAGCGGACTATCTATTGCGCCTCTGACCCCAGTGCAGAATGCCTGCGAACCCCTTTCGGCAAGCCTTTTGAAGGAAGGCGTGGGGCAGGCCTACGGAGGGATAAACTGGGGAGGTGGTGTCGTTCTGGGGGGATCGAACAATCGAGGGAATGCAAACCTGTACCTTCTGAAAGGCAATGAAGTCACCGAGATTAGCTATTCAAATAGCGAGAGCGTTGCCAACGAGCACTATGCCTATACTTATCAAGACGGAAGCCTGCTCGTAGGCCTCTACCCTTCGGGTAACTTCATGCGTCTGGATGAGGGAGGGCAATTTACTTATCACGGGGACATGACCCCCACCCTGCCTACGGATTGGCGATCGGACAATGGGATGCTTTACCGAGAGGCGCAGGCGGCAGTGTCATCCTATGGAATTCTGTTCACTGGGCTCTATCCGTGGGGCGAGATTGTCCAGCACGATACGCTTGCCGGCCGAACGTCGCGTGATCGCTTGTTCACTCATCCGGAGCGTAAGGACAGGCTGCCGTATCTCTATGAATCAGGAAATCTCTTCCGTCGCCTTCAAGCAGGTGATTTCGATGAGGATATCAAGGCGGGAAGAATTGTCCTCGACAAGGAACAGGGCGGTTTCAAATTCGCCGCTCGCAAGTACGGTTTGTTCGAGAGCGCGTGGGCGCAGAGAATTACCACGCTCGCGGTCTTTAGCGGCCGCGTCTGCGCCGCCACAGGGAGCATGGGCGGCACTGTGTACAATCCTGATCTCCACAACTTCATGACGCGGGCGCAGGCCGACGACTACGGCACGATCTACTGCGCGGAGCTTCCAAACCATACGATGTATTCAGACGTGCTCACGGGAACCCATTCACTTAAGTTCACTGTCTCGGAGAGCATCACAATCTCTATGGATGGAAAAGTGGTCGCAGAAACGCCAATCACTGCATGGTGAGGATGTGGTCCGCATTCAAGGATCTTAATCTTTTATAGCGTCAAGCTGCTTAAGCTCTCACCAGCGCCATCGTGAAGACGAGGGGAGCGAGGTCTTTTATCTCGCCGGAAAATGCAAAGCAGACGACGAAAAATATCGACAGAATAATGAGATGATTGTTGGCTGCGTTCGCCCTGTCCCGGCGAGCGATCAAAATAATAAAGGGCGCTAGGAAGAGGACCAATCCGAGCAAGCCATATTCAGCTAGAATCTCGAGAATGAAATTGTGAACATATATCTGGTCGCCCCGCGAGGCGATGAAGGCGTCGGTTCCGGCGCCCCATAGAGGATGACGGAGCCACATTTGCACTGCTTCCGTCCACAGGCTTAGGCGCATTGAGGGATCGGTCGCATCCCAGATCAAGACGTCCTCGAAGCGCCAGATCGCCGTAGCTCGAGTGAGATCAATATCCAAAGCCATCAAGGCGAATGCGGCAGCAATGCCTCCAACTGTGGCGATCAGCAGGGACTTCCAAGCGCCAAGTCTGATCAGAAACGTAAGGAGCAATGCAATCACGGTGGCAACGATCGCACCGCGTCCTCCGACCACGATCTGAATAAAAATGCACCCGGAAATTACGGCTGAGACTAATATAATTCGTAAGAGCGAGCGGTCGAGAAAGAGAGCGGAAATTGACACCGCGAATAATCCGATAAACAGATTTATCGTCTGGTAAGGTGCTCGCTCGTTATCCAGGCTCGAGAAAATATTCTGAAAGGTGTCCGTTCCGAGAGCAATATCGCCTCTAGCCAACGCGATCGCTCCAAACAGAACGAAAGGGGCGGACACGAATGAAACGGCGCGAATCGCCGACTTGTTGTCGGCTGCAAGCAGTCCGCCCAAAACTGCTGCAAGTCCAAACGAGATGGTAATTTTCTCGAGTTTCGCTGCGTCACTATAGGGTGACGGAAGCAGAAGATAGTGAATGATGAGATAGGTGAAGAATGGCAGCCAAAGAAGAAGGGTGAAGGCTGAATTTGCTAACCGTCGGGGTTGGCTTGCAGTGATTGTTGCGAGCAGAATGGCTGCTAACCCAGCATTTGCTACGACAGTGATGTGTTTCGGTAGACCTGATGCATAGACGACATGCAGCGGGTAGTAGATCGAATGCAAGCCGAGTATCATGACAACGCTGAAAGCGTAGATAATCGGGAGATGCCAGCGTTCGCGGTAGATCGTGCCCGCTTCGTTTGACATCTAAAAATCCTCTGCTTCACGTCATCTATTTGCAATCACCGCAACGACATTCCGTAGCAGTCCTGCTGGGCATCGAGGGATCCCTGACTAGGTCGGCGGTTCGCCCTTTGGACTATTCCCGATCGCAGGCATGATGCAAGGCCTGCGAGAGCACGGGAGCTGCCGTTAGGGGACCTCGTAGGTAGCGTCCGAAGACATTATCTTCGCCGCAGGCCCAGAAAGTTGCGCACTTTCCTGGTCACGTTGAAGATCCACTCGTCGTTCGCAAACTCGGAGTAGTGGCGCGGCGGGGCGGCCATGATGCTGCGGAACTCGTTTTCGCTGATGCCGAGCTTCTTGATGACGAAATCTTCGTCCACCTTGAGTTGCTGCGGATCGTAGAGGGGCTCGGTCATCCGCTTGAGCGCCTCTTCGCGTGTAAGCTCGCCTGCCACCACCATGCTCGCGAGGTGAGCGCGCCGCTTGTCGAAGCCGAACTTCGTGGGAAGGTAGTGCGCCTGGAACCAGCGCGTCCAACGGGATTCGTGGTGCTTGTCGCCGTAGTTCTTCCAGCCGAGCTCGCGCTCGATGAAGGCAATGGCCGTATCGCGCTCGTAGGGAAGATAGTCGAGCGGCCGGATGCGCTGCAGCTTATGCACGTAGGTATTCAGCACGTAGTTCTTGATGAAGCTCATCCTCTTGTACGTGGCGAGAGGACGCTCTCCGAACGCGCGGTGTATCGCGTTGAGGTTGGTCGCATCCGAGGCATTGTAGCCCCACGCCGACGGAAGGATCGACTCGGTCGCGAAGTTGCCGCCCGTAAGGAAGTACCCGATATCCTTGCGGATGGTGAGCTCGTAGAGGACCGCGAAGAAGACGTGATCCTGCGGCACGTCTTGGTTCGCGACGCCGGCCCTGAAATAGGCGCGCTGGAGATCCTGAACCTCTTCCCAGTCGACCACTTCAGTATAGAGATCGATGTCGAGCTTCCGGACGATCTGTTCGATGTTGTGAACGGCGATTTCCGAGTTCCAGCCCGCGTCCACATGAACGGCGAGTGGCCGCAGACCCAGCTCTCGAACCACCACGTACGCGAGATAGGAGCTGTCCACACCGCCGCTCAGGCCGATGAGGCAGTCATAATCCTTATGCGCGCCGTCGCGCTTGATCTGAGCGACGATCGCATCGAGCTTGGCTCGGCCGTCGTGAGGAAACCAGCGCTTGCCGACGATCTGCTCGGTCACGCGCCGGCAATGATTGCACTCGCCCTTCTCGTCGAAGGTGATCTCGGGATCGCTCGTATCCATGATGCAGCGGGTGCAAATCTGATACGGGCGCGGCGCTTCGGCGTTCATGCGAAAACCCCCGAGCCAGCGTAGAGTTTTTCGAGTTCGGCTTGCGGAGGATAGGAGATGAGCACGGCGTCGAGCCGGCCGATCAGGACAAATAGCGAGCCCGCCGCAACGGCATGAGCGCCAGCCGAGATGGCTTCGCTGAGATGCTCGAGGCGCCCGGCGCCGCCGCAGGCGATGACGGGAATGTCGACCGCATCGGAAACGGCTTTGATCAGCTCGAGATTGTATCCGTTTTTCATTCCGTCGCGGTCGATGTCGTACAGCATGATCTCGCCGGCGCCGAGGTTCTTGGCCTGAACGGCGAATGCGACGGGATCGATGCCGCGGTCTTTCCGGCCGCAATTGGAGAAGACGGAATAGCGTCCGTCCGCGTTGCGCCGCACGTCGATCGAAACCACGATGCTTTGCGAGCCGAAGTCGCGAGCGGCCTTCTCCACGAGGCTCGGCGTGGTGTGCACGGCGGTATTCAGCGACACCTTCTCGATGCCCTCGCTCAGCAACCGCTTGATCTGCTCAAGGTCGGTGATCCCGCCGCCGTAGCACATCGGCATGAAGCATTCGCCGGCAAGCTCGACGATCTCTTTGATGCGCGGACCAAAGCCCTCACGTGAAGCGTCGATGTCGAGCACGATCAGCTCGTCGACTTCCTTCTCGTTGAAGATACGGACGGCGTTGACCGGATCGCCGAGGTACTTCCAGTAGTCGAATTTCCGGGTCTTGTTCAGTCCGTGCCCGTGCAGCAGCAGGACCGGAATGGTGCGGGTCAGCAGCATGTGTCAGAGCTCCGCGAATGCCTTCAGGAGCCCGAGGCCGAAGCGGTGGCTCTTTTCCGGATGGAACTGCACGCCAAAAATATTGCCCTTCTGGAATGATGCGCAGAAATCGGCCCCGTAGGAGCAGGTTGCGGCGTTCAAGGACTTGTCGTCGAGGGCCACATAGTAGGAGTGAACGAAATAGTACTTCGCTTCCTTGCCGAAGGCCGCGAACAGCTTGGCATCGGGCGCGATTGCGACTTTGTTCCAGCCCATGTGGGGTACGCGCAGCTTGGCTTCCGCCGGCGGCCTGAAGCGCCGGCATTCTCCCTCGATCCAGCCGAGACCCGCAGCCTCGCCTTCCTCGCTACGCCGCGTCATGATCTGCATACCCACGCAGATCCCGAGGATCGGACGTTGGCGCACGATCGCATGTTCATGGAGCGCGTCGATGAAGCCGAGCTCGCGCAGGCGGCGCATTGGTCCGTCGAAAGCGCCGATGCCGGGCAGGATGATTTTACTTGCGCGCTTGAGGTCGGAAGGGCGCTCGGCAACGACGGGAATCTGGTTGAGGCGCCGGAGCATTCGGTCGACCGACCGTATGTTCGCATAGCCATGGTCGACAATTGCAATCATGCGCGGTTTCCGATACCTCTCCCGCCTGCACATCGACGGTAAAATCAACCAAGTCAAGTAGGATATGTCTCGACTCAGGGCCGCCCTGCCTAAGCTTAGCGATTTCCAGCGCCATCTGCTGGTGCAGTCGAGCGGAACCGTGCTGTCGCAATTGGTGCCAATAATTGCGTCACCTCTGCTGACGCGAATTTATGCACCGGCAGATTTCGGCCTGTACGGAGTGGTGGTCTCCATCGCCACGTTGCTGGCGATTTTCATCACGTTACGGGTGGACCACGGGATCATCGTATCGCCGAGCGATGACGAGGCCAAAAAAGTTGCAGTTCTGTCCCTATGGCTTGCCGTCGCAGGCGCAGCCTTCTTTGCTTTGGCCGCTGCGGTGACGATTGCCGTGATAGGCGCGTCCGATTGGACACACTTTTTCACGTGGGTCGTATTCGGACCGCTCGCCGCAGTGCTGGCGGCCGCCACGCGAACGCTGACTCTGTTCAACAATCGGCTGAAGCACTTTGCCCTCGTTTCGCGGGCCCGATTTGCCCAGGCCATTGTTGCTGCGGCAGCTTCTGTCCTCCTGGGGTTTTTAACATTTCAAGCATATGGGCTGGTGGTGGCGCTTCTGATCGGCAATCTGCTCTATGTCGTGATGCTGGGCGGGCGGCTCTATCCCTTCACGCCGGGCGATGTGGCGTCGTCGCTCTCGATCGTGAAAGCGAACGCCAAGTTTATCCGGTTCAGCCTGCCGGCCGATCTCGTCAATTCGCTCACGGCCCGCATGCCCTTCATTGTCTTTCCGGCGCTGTACGGACTCGAGCAAACCGGGTATCTGGCTCTGGCCTATCGCGTCGTCGCAACGCCCGCGCGCTTTGTCGGCACGGCGATCGGAGAGGTGTTCTATTCGCATGCCGCCAGGGACTACGAGCGCACGGGCAACTGCCTGTCCTCGGCCCGCAACGTCGCTGTCATTCTCGGCGGGATCGGATTGATCGGCTTTGCGATCCTGTTCGTGACGGCAGAGCCTCTCTTTGCCTTCGCATTCGGAGAGGAGTGGCGCCCGGCGGCTTTGTTCACGCAGATCCTGACGCCCATGCTCTTCGTCAGCTTCGTTGTCTCGCCGCTCAGCGTGGTTTTCTATATCGCATCACGACAGAAGGATGACTTTCTCTGGCAGATCGTTTTCCTTGTCGCGACGACAGCGGCCAGTTTCGCCGGTCTCCTTATGGGAGGGATGGCTGGTTCTCTCATGGCTGTCAGCGCAGTCGGCGTTGCCCTTTACCTGGTCTATCTGGCTCTGATCTGGAGATACGCGGCCGGCTCGACAACTGCTCGGAGTTGAGATGACCATCGCGCGCGCTCGTCGGTATGAGATCTGCCATCTCTTTGCATCTCCCCTCGAAGGGGAGAGCCGCATGTTCAAGGAGCTGGCGACTGCGGAGAAGATCTTTCCGGCTGACGCACTGTTGGCGATCGGCCTCGACAAGGGCACGGGCGAGCTTACAGGCAAGCTGCAGGGCCGCTATCCCTATGAGCGGATCCGCCTTTCAACGCAAAACCTTCCGAAATCTCTTCCCTTCCAGCTCGTGAAGTATGTGGAATGGACGCTGCGCGCGGCGTCTCGGGCCCGTGCGAGCGGAGCGAAGATCCTGCATTGCCATAGCCTGCCGGCATTGCCGGCCGCGGTCCTGGCCGCGCGTTTCGGCCGCGCACGCATACTCTACGATGCCCACGAGCTCGAAAGCAAAAGAGCGAATATGTCGAAAGCGCGCCAGCAGGGCGCGGCCACGCTCGAGCGGCTTCTGATGCATTTTGTGGACGAAGTCCTGGTGGTCAGTCCCTCCATCAAAGATCACTATGAGAGGGCGTATCCGCAAAAGACTATCTCCCTCTTCATGAACCTGCCCTCCGAGAGAGGGCTGGGACCTGGGGTGAACGTGAGGGAAAGGTTTGGAATACCTCCTGAGCACAAGACATTGATCTACGTCGGTGCTTTGGCGCCGATGCGCGGGATAGATCATGCAGTTGAAGCCGTGAGATCGTTGGAGGATTGGCACTGCGTTTTTCTGGGATCAGGCTCTCTTGAAGCCGAGATAAGGAACGCGGCCATCTCGAATACGAGGATCCACTATCATCCTCCTGTTGCGGAGAAAGATATCGTCCACACGGTCGCTACGGCGGATCTGTCTTACAGTGTCATTGACTGTTCGGCCGAAAGCTATCGCCTGGCGCTCCCGAACAAGCTCTTCCAGTCTCTGGCTGCTGGAGTTCCGGTGCTCGTCAACGAGGCGAATGTCGACATGCTCCAAGCCGGAAAGCGATCGGGGATGGTCTTTGGCATCCCCTATTCGGTGGATGCGATCCGGAACTTCCTCTCGTCATTCTCCGCATTGAAGGTTCCGCGCAGCAAAGAAACCTACTCCTGGGAAAGCCAAGAGGACGTCCTCATCTCCGCCTGCTGCCGTTTGGAGGGGAGTATAGGAACGAGCAGGAAGACAGCCTAGAATTTCCGCAGCAGGAAAAGTCCAAGGACCTGTGGGCTTGCTAGCCAGCATAGGATGATGCTTCGGAAGGCGAATTCCGGACGCAGATCGGAGGTATCGCAAGTGGTTAGTGTTGCCCATCTCACATCTGCTCACCCTCGGTTTGATACCCGAATTTTTGTGAAGCAATGCAGAAGCCTTGCTGCGGCCGGCTACAGGGTTTCGCTTGTCGTGGCCGACGGGGAAGGGGATGCGGAGCGTGAGGGCGTCTCTATCTATGATGTTGGCAAGCCCAAAGACCGCGTCGATCGAATGCTTGGCGCGACCCGGCGGGTTCTGAAGCAAGCTCTCAAGATCGATGCGGATATCTACCAGTTTCACGATCCGGAGCTGCTTCCAGCGGGGCTGGCGCTGAAGCGCAAAGGCAAGCGCGTCATCTTCGACTCTCATGAGGACGTGCCGGTTCAAATTCTCTCGAAGCCCTATCTTCATCCTCTCCTTCGGCGTTCGATCTCGGGGTCGATGTCAGCGTTCGAAAGCCTTGCGTGCCGCCGGCTGGATTCCGTTATCGCTGCTACTCCGGTGATCCGCGACAAGTTCGTAGCGAAGGGAATTGAGACGATAGACGTCAATAATTTTCCCATTCTCGGAGAACTCCAGGGAGAAAGCCCATGGGCCGGAAAACAAAGAGAAGTCTGCTACATCGGTGGCATCTCGGCGATCCGCGGCATTAAGGAGGTGGTGGCTGCGATGGGGCTGTCCAGATCCGGTGCGCGGCTCAATCTGGGAGGGAAGTTCGAGGCGAGTGCGACGAAGGCTGAGCTCGAAAAATTGCCAGCTTGGCAGAAGGTCAATGAGCTGGGCTTCCTCTCTCGCTCGGAGGTCAAAGCTGTCCTGGGTCGTTCGATGGCGGGCATCGTGACGCTTCATCCAACGCGCGCGTATCTAGATTCCCTTCCAGTCAAAATGTTCGAATACATGTCGGCCGGCCTGCCGGTCATCGCGTCAGACTTTCCTCCGTGGCGCGAAGTTGTGCGGGGCAACGACTGTGGTGTGTGTGTCGATCCGCTCGACCCGCAGGCGATCGCCGATGCAATCGATCAACTTGTGGAAAAACCGGATCTTGCAAGGCGCATGGGGGAGAACGGCCGCCGCGCCGTGCAAGAACGCTACAATTGGAACGTCGAGGAGAAAAAGCTCCTTGCGCTCTATGCGGCCCTTTCATCCGCTGGCTGACAGGCGAGACATCTATGGTATTGGGATCGGAGTGCGTGGGCAGGATGAAATGGACGGCTGTGTTGATAGGCGATTGCCCGCCGTCTAAAGAACCTGCGCCGGCCAGCCGTGCAGCAGGAGCGCCGACGCCATGACTAAGCCGCCCTTTGTGCACGAAAGTGCCTATGTCGACGACGGCGTCGAAGTGGGTGCTGGGACGAAGATCTGGCATTTCGCGCACATCCTGCCCGGCAGCCGCATCGGCGCGAACTGCTCGATCGGCCAGAATGTCATGATCGGCCCGGATGTACCGGTGGGGGACAATTGCAAGATCCAGAATAACGTCGCCTTGTACAAGGGCGTCGAGCTGGAGGATGGCGTGTTCTGCGGGCCGTCCTGCGTTTTCACCAACGTTTTGAACCCGCGTGCCGAGGTCGAGCGCAAGGATGAGTTCCGCCCCACACGCGTTCGCCGCGGTGCGACGATCGGGGCCAACGCAACGATCGTGTGCGGCAATGAGCTGGGCCGCTATTGTTTGATTGCGGCCGGCGCTGTGGTGACGAAACCCGTTCCGGCCTTCGCGCTCATGGCGGGGGTGCCGGCGCGTCGCATCGGCTGGGTGTCGCGAGCCGGCGAAATTCTCGACGAGACACTGATTTGCCCAAGAACGGGCGAAAAGTACCGTGTCGTCGATGGGAGCACGCTCGTGTTGGTGGAAACGGACGAGCACAGGAACTGAATGAACGGGGGAGCGTCCACAGCCACGATCCAGCACCCGGCTGAAGGTGGCCTGTCCCACCGCAGACGCAGCGATCTGCAAGGTCTGCGCGCGGTCGCCGTCCTCGCTGTGATCGCTTTCCATTTCGGCGTCGCCGGCGTGCCTGGAGGTTTCGTCGGCGTCGACATCTTTTTCGTGCTTTCCGGCTTCTTCATTTGCCGCCTCCTCATGCGCGACCTTGAAGAGCATGGCCGGCTGAACCTGCTCACGTTCTGGGCCAACCGCGCGAAGCGTTTGTTGCCGAACGCTCTGCTGGTCATTCTCGCCGTTCAGATAGCGGCCGTTCTTCTCCTGCCGTCGTATCGGTTGAACGCACTGTTCAGTGATGGGTATTCGGCGGCCGCCTTCTTCGCGAACTTCCATTTCGCGGCCCGGTCCATCGACTATTTCCACCTCGACGATCCGCCCAGTCCCTTGCTCCACTATTGGTCACTCTCGGTGGAGGAGCAGTTCTATCTGGCTCTTCCCCTACTGGTGACTGCCGTGGTCTGGTGGCGCCCTCGCAATCCGCGCGCGGCCATGCTGGGGCTTCTCGCACTCATAGCGGTGGTGTCTCTGGCGGCCGCCCTGATTGTCATCGAGTACTCCCAGCCACGGGCGTTCTTTCATCCGCAATATCGCGCATGGCAGCTTGCCGTTGGCGGCGTGACAGGCCTGCTTTTCGAGCGTCGCGCGGCGATCCCGGAAAATCTCCGCGCCGCTTGCGCCCTGCTCGGAACCATAGCGGTCGCTATCAGCTTCGCGTTTCTCAGCGAGGATATGAGCTATCCCGGCGTATGGGCCCTCGCTCCGACGCTCGGAACCGTCGCACTCATCGCGGGGGTCGATGCGCGGCCCTTTGCTGCAACGATCGGCCGTCTTCTGACGCTCCCGCCGATGGTTCGCATCGGCGACATCTCCTACAGCCTCTATCTCTGGCATTGGCCCGTTGCGGTGTTTCTCTCGGCGCTCTATCCCGCGTCGGAAAGCTTGAAAATTCTGGTCGGCCTGCCGCTGACGTTCCTCTTGGCGTGGGCCGCTTACGTGGGCGTCGAGAGACCGATCCATCGTCTCGAGCTACGCCGCGCCAATGTGCTCCGCACGCTTGCGGCTGGACTCGCCGGTATCGCCCTGGTCGTTGGCGTCGGCTTCGGCGCAAAGGCGCTCCCGGGCCGCTCCAACCCCGCCATCACAGCGCAGATCGCCGAGGCGACCGCCGATTTGGGGCCGAACTATCGCAATGGCTGCCACCGAGACTACAAGGACATCGAGCATCCCGATTGTCGCTTTGGACGCTTGGGCGGGCCGCGGGTCGTGCTGTTCGGTGACAGCCATGCGGCGCAATGGTTCACGCCGCTCGTCAAGGCGGCCGAGACTGCCGGCTGGCAGATCGACGCGTGGTCGAAGACGGGATGTCCGTCCGCTGCCGTGACGATCTGGTATCCGCCGAAGCGCGTTGTTTACGAGGAATGCACGGCGTGGCGAGAGAAGCGTCTCGGCGAACTGATCGCAAACCCGCCCGATCTGTTGATACTGGCGCATTCCTCGCGCTACTACGGCTGGATCTACGATGCGCGACAGAAAGGCGCCGCGGATCGCAAGACGGCCGAGAAGCTCTGGCACGATGGGTTCGTCGCGACCACCAATCGCCTCGTCAAGGCCGGAATTCCGATCGTGGAATTGCGTGACACCCCCCAGATGTACACGAGCTACAAGGATTGCTTGAGCGGCGGGCGCTGGGCGTCATGCGTCCGCGCGCGCGGCGAGGCCCTGGCGGGCATGAGCAGCCCTGTTTTGGATGAGACGACGGAACGTTATTCGATCCTCGATCTTTCCGACGCGCTTTGCACGCGAGACAATTGCCCCGCCGCAATCGACGGAAAGATCGTGTATCGGGATAGCGAGCATCTCGCGGCGGGCTACGCGGTTCTGCTGCACGAGCATTTCGCCTCCGTGCTCAAGGCAAGGGCTACTGGGAGCCTTCCCGAAGGCCGCGACAGGAATTGACCGCGCCGCTTCGGTGCGATCGGCGTTGCCTCCGCATGCGGCACGCCTCAAGAGTGCCTTGCGCTGGTGCGGGCCGTCATTGTAGGGGGTGAGGGAAACGCGCCCTTTCCTGCCACGTGGCATCCGCGTGTCCACCCGTATTCAGGACTGGCATGAAGCACGTCTGGATTCTCAATCATTATGCGCTGGAGCCAGGCGGTGCGGGCGGCACACGTCATTTCTCGCTTGCCAAACACCTTCCCGCCCATGGCTGGAAGGCCACCATTCTCGCCGCCAGCACCGAGCACGGCACAGGCCGGCAAAGGCTAGCCGATGGCGAAGCGAAGAAAATTGAGCGGATCGGGGAGGTGTCATTCCTCTGGCTGCGTACGGGCGGATATTCTGGCAACGGCGCGGACCGTATCCGGAACATGCTGGACTATACGCGTGCCGTGCTGGCGCGAGAAAATCTTGCTGGCTTGGCGCCCCCAGATGCGATCATCGGTTCGAGCGTCCATCCTCTCGCCGCCTGGGCCGGCCGCAAGCTGGCTAGGCGCTATGGCGTGCCATTCATTTTCGAGGTTCGCGATCTTTGGCCACAGACGCTGATCGACATGGGACGCATTTCATCCACCCATCCTGCGGCCTTCGCGCTTCGCTGGCTGGAGCGGTCGCTCTATCGGAGCGCCAAGCGCATCATCGTCCTGCTCCCCAAAGCGGGCGACTATATCGAGCCGCTCGGTATCCCGTCCGAGAGGATTGTATGGATCCCGAACGGGGTCGATCTCGATCAGTTTCCAAGTCCGGTCCCGCCCACGGCTTCGCAGTCGTTCACCCTGATGTATCTGGGCGCCCACGGTGGAGCCAACGGGCTCGACAATCTGCTCGCTGCGATGCGGATCGTTCAGGCTGATCCAAGAGGCCGCAACGTCGCGCTTCGCCTCATCGGTCACGGTCCGTTGAAGCCGTCGCTGATGGCAATGGCAAAGGATCTCGCGCTAGGAAACGTGATTTTCGAGGATCCGGTCGCCAAGTCCGAGATCCCGGCACGCGCGGCTCAGGCCGACGCATTCGTCATTTGCGTAAGAGATTTGCCGCTTCTCTATCGGTTCGGCGTGAGCATGAACAAGATTTTCGACTACATGGCAGCGGGACGGCCGACGATCATCAGCATCGACGCGGCCAACAATCCCATAGCCGAGGCAGGTGCGGGCTTCACGGTTCCGCCAGAAAATCCGGAGGCGCTCGCCGCGGCCATCCTGGAGATGGCCTCGCTTGCGCCGGAGCGCCGCGCTGAGATGGGCCAACGCGCGCGCGACCATCTTGAGGCCAACTATGATATGAGCCTGCTGGCGAAGCGGCTGGCTTCGGCTTTGGACGAATGTGGAAACGCTGCATGAAACGTCTGCTCGACATCGTTGTGTCGGCGAGCATGCTCGTCCTCCTGGCGCCGTTCCTGATCCTGCTGGCCGCGCTGGTTCGGTCCCGGCTCGGCAGTCCCGTCCTCTTTCGCCAGATCCGGCCCGGTCGGGATGGCCGGCCCTTCATGATGGTGAAGTTCCGGACCATGCGAGACGCGCGCGATGCCGCGGGAAATCCGCTGCCGGACAGCGAGCGGCTCACACCCTTTGGCGGCTTTCTGCGCTCGACCAGCCTCGATGAGCTTCCTGAGCTGTTCAACGTTCTTAAGGGAGACATGAGCCTCGTAGGCCCACGCCCCCTGCTGATGGAGTATCTGCCCCTCTACTCGCCCGAACAGGCGCGCCGTCACGAGGTTCGCCCCGGCGTCACGGGGTGGGCGCAGGTCAACGGTAGAAATGCGCTGTCGTGGGACGAGAAGTTTGCGCTGGACGTATGGTACGTGGACAATAGATCGATCTGGCTCGATGTTAAGATCCTAGTGCTGACGGCTTATAAAGTGTTGAAGCGATCGGGCATATCGGCTGAGGGCGAAGCGACCATGCCGCGCTTCACCGGCGCGCCGGGCAATTCCGGGGAGCGGCCATGACGAAGTCGCTCCTCGTTTTGGCTTGCGGCGGCCACGGCCGCGTCGTCGCTGACGCTGCGACGGAGTGCGGCTACGAAGAGATCGCATTCTTGGATGACGCGCACGACACGCTGACACCTGTCATCGGCTTTCCTGTCTTAGGTCCGCTGTCGCTGATCGAGCAGTTGGCCGCGAGCTGGCCGAACGCGATTGCTGCCGTGGGCAACGGAGCAAAACGTCAGCAGTTGTTCCGGCGGCTTCGGGAGGCCGGATACCGGACCTGCTCGATCGTTCATCCTTCTGCTGTCGTCAGCCGCAGAGCGAGCGTCGGCGAAGGCGTGCTCGTCGCAGCCGGCGCTGTCATCAACGTGGGAGCAAAGATCGGCGACGCTGCCATCGTCAACACCGGGGCCCGTATCGACCACGACTGTATCATCGGCTCCGCCGCCCATATCGCCCCCGGCACGACGCTCTCGGGTGGCGTGACGGTTGGGGAAAGAGCCTGGCTTGGAACGGGCTGCTCGGTGCGGCAGGGCATCACCATCGGCGATGATGTGATGGTGGGCGTCGGCGCGGCCGTCGTCGCGGATCTGACGGTCGCGGGCACTTATGCCGGTGTGCCCGCGCGTCGTCTTGAAAAACACGCTTAGCGGATAAAAGAACGTGCTCAACACATCCTTCGCACCTTGGCCATCCTTCTCCGAAGAGGAAGTTGAGGCCGTATCGCGCGTGCTGCGCTCCAACCGCGTCAACTACTGGACGGGAGAGGAGGGGCGTCTTTTCGAGCGCGAGTTTGCTGCATGGTCTGGAACGGAGTTCTCGATCGCGCTGGCCAATGGCACGGTAGCGCTCGAGATCGCTCTGAGAGCGCTCGAAGTAGGTCCCGGCGACGAGGTGATCGTTACGCCACGCTCGTTTATGGCCTCGGCCTCGTGCGTGGTCGCCCTTGGGGCGACGCCTGTCTTTGCCGAGATCGATCGGGAGACGCAGAACCTCACCGCGGCCACGATTGCCGAGCGCATCACGTCTCGCACGAAAGCGATCATTCCCGTCCACCTCGGTGGATTGCCGTGTGACATGGATCCGATCATGGCCCTCGCGGGCCAGCATGGCATTTTTGTCATCGAGGACTGCGCGCAGGCCCACGGAGCCCGCTACAAAGGGCGCCCGGTGGGCTCCATCGGGCATATCGGGTCGTGGTCGTTCTGCCAGGACAAGATCATCACCACCGGCGGCGAAGGTGGAATGATCACCACTAGCGACGAGGACCTCTGGAACCGGATGTGGTCCTACAAGGATCACGGAAAGAACCAGGCGGCGATGAAGGTGCACGAGCCGCAGGCCACCTTTCGCTGGGTGCATGACACGTTCGGCACCAATGCCCGCATGCTTGAGATGCAAGCCGTCATTGGGCGCCTGCAACTCAAGAGGATGCCCGAGTGGAGCGCCGCGCGGCGGCGCAACTCGGAGACCATTTGGAGAGCGGCGCGCGGGCTCAATGGATTGAGAGTCCCCGACGTTCCGCAGTGGGCGGAGCACGCATGCTACCGGTGCTATGTATTCGTGGAGCCGCAGGCGCTCGCTGCCGGCTGGACGCGCGACCGCATCATCCACGAGATCCGCGCAAAGGATGTGCCCTGCTTCGTAGGGTCGTGCAGCGAGATCTATCTCGAAAAGGCCTTCGACGGCACGCCGTGGCGTCCCGCTGAACGGCTACCCATCGCCCGGGAGCTGGGCGAGACCAGCTTGGCGTTCCTCGTGCATCCTTCGCTCGCGCCCGAGCATGTCGAGAAAACGTGCGAGGTTCTGCGTGAAGTCATGCGCCAAGCAACAACCTAAGAGAGAGCTGCTAACTTACGCAACAATATCTTGGGGTCAGGCAAGGTTAATCTATGAATGATTTTCCACGCTGCAGCGCGATACAGGGTAGTTCCTGAAGTATGTGGCGAGAATACATGCAAGTATCGGATGTGCTCCGCATGATGCTATATTTTTAGGTCATCTCGGCAAATTCCGACAACTCACGCCCTTTTTTCTAATTGTAGCATCATCGCAATTGCCATCTGGTCCGATTACCCTAAAGTGCGGGTTTAGGCGTCGGTATATTTCGGCGCGGTGGAGCGGGTAGCGGAGGGTTCAGCCCCACTCCAGGCACGTGTTTTACCTAGTTGTTTTCGATAAGAGTGCGGGGATTGCGAATTGGAAATCGAGCGTAGCATGGGGGAGCTTCCATCCCGCTTCCGGGCTTGGCTGCTTGATAAGCCGCGATACCACAAGCGGGCTGTGCTTGTGGCGATTGACCTGTCCGTCCTGAGCCTGGCGCTTTGGACCTCCTTGTCGCTGCGCTTTGGCGCGCTTTATGTGCCCCCGACCGGGGTCGCCTGGGCCCTCGTCGTCGCCGCACCTCTCATCACGCTCGGCACGCTCTGGTGGCTGGGCATCTATCGGCTCGTAACCCGCTACATTGGCTATCGCGGCGTCTCGCAGGTCACCCTTGCGGTTGGTCTTGCGACGCTGTTGTGGGCGCTGCTCGTCTTCATGACGGGTCAGAACGGCATCCCGAGGACGGTGATCATCTGGTACGCGCTCTTCAGCGCGTTGCTTCTCAATCTGGTGCGCTACGCGATCAAGCTGCTGCTCGACAGCGTCGACATGCGCCTGCCGCGGCTTCATCCCAATGTGCCCCTTAAGCCCACGTTTATCTACGGCGCGGGCCATATGGGCATCGAGCTTCTGGCCAACGTCCGCAGAGCGCGCGATCGAGATGTGATCGGATTCGTCGATTCCTCTCCGACCCTGTGGCGCCAGTACGTGCACGGCGTGAAGGTCTTTGATCCCAATCGCTTGCCGCGGCTGATCGAACGCGAGGGTGTTTGTGAGGTGCTGGTCGCGATCCCCGACCGCCGGGAGCGCCGGGATGTGCTGAGGCAGCTCGAGCCCCTTCCCGTTGTCGTCAAGGTTCTTCCCGCATACGCAGATATCGACTCGGGCCACGCCAGCATCAACGATCTGCGCGACGTCGAGGTCGGAGATTTGCTCGGCCGCGATCCGGTCCGTCCCAACTCGGAGCTGATGACGCGCAACACGCGCGGCAAGTCGATCCTCGTCACCGGGGCGGGCGGTTCGATCGGGTCCGAGCTGGTGAGGCAGTTGGTGAACCAGCAGCCGCGCTTGCTGGTTCTTTTCGATATTTCCGAGCCCGCGCTCTACAAGATTGAGCTCGAAGTCAACGAGATGCTGTCCAAGCTGCAAAGCCCAGCCAAGCGTCCGATCATAAAATCGGTTCTGGGCTCCGTGCTGGACGCCAGGCTTGTCAGCGATGTCATTGAGCAGAATGCCATCGAGACCATCTATCACGCTGCCGCCTACAAGCACGTTCCGATCGTGGAGCACAATCCGATCGCCGGATTGGACAACAACGTCTTCGGAACGAGAATTGTTGCGGAATGCGCCCGCAATGCCGGAGTCGAGCGTTTCGTCTTGGTTTCGACGGACAAGGCAGTCCGTCCCACCAACACGATGGGCGCCAGCAAGCGGCTCGCGGAGCTGGTTCTCCAGGCCATGGCATCCGACCAGACTGGGACCGTGTTCACCGTCGTTCGGTTCGGCAATGTGCTCGACAGCTCGGGCTCCGTCGTGCCGCGCTTCCGTCAGCAGATCCGCGCTGGCGGCCCTATCACGGTGACGCACCCCGAAGTCACGCGTTATTTCATGTCGATACCCGAGGCGGCCGAGCTCGTGATCCAGGCCGGAGCCATGGCGAAGGGCGGAGAGGTGTTTGTTCTCCAGATGGGGGACCCCGTTCGCATCGACGACCTCGCGCGTCTGATGGTGCGCCTCTCCAACCTCGAAGTTCGTGACGCCAACAATCCTGACGGCGATATCGCTATCACCTACACGGGCCTGAGGCCTGGTGAGAAGCTCTACGAGGAGCTGCTGATCGGCGCACATACCGAGGCGACCGAGCATCAGCGCATTTTCAAGTCCGACGAGCCGTTTCTGACGCCGCCGGAGTTGAAGGCTGAGCTGGATCAGCTTCGCAAGGCCATGGACGCGCGCGATATGACGACGGCCCGCGCGGTCCTGCTGCGGACGGTGGAAGGCTATCGCTATTCCCCGGCCCCTTCCGCCGTGGGGGATCGTCAGGAAGCCTCGGCCGACAAGACTTGGGAAGACCGGGTCTCTCAGACCCTCCATTAGTTAATCGAGAAGAGTGTTTGCAGCATCGCTGATTGTGGGCGAATATAACGAGCCCGCCGAAGGCGGGCTGCGCCCCGTCGGCCGCAAACGTCTGAGCAAGCTTGCAATTGCAGTCGAGTATGTGGTCGATCACGCCGGAAGAGCTTACTGCGATCAAGCTGTCGCTGCGCGTGGCAGCTGTTGCGATGCTCTTCAGTCTCCCGGTTGGCGTGCTCACGGCCTACATCCTGTCGCGAGGCAGCTTCCGCGGAAAAATCCTGCTCGATGGGTTCGTTCACATGCCCCTCGTGCTGCCGCCCGTCGTGACCGGCTACGTCCTGTTGATGCTCTTCGGCCGCCGCGGACCTCTCGGATCCCTTCTGGAGCAGACGTTCGGCATCGTGTTGTCGTTCCGATGGACGGGCGCTGCACTCGCAGCCGCCGTCATGGGCTTCCCGCTCATGGTCCGGGCCATACGCTTGGCGATGGACGCCATCGACCGGCGGAGCGAGGAGGCTGCCGCGACGCTTGGGGCCTCGCCTGTTTGGGTGTTCCTGACAGTCACCTTGCCGCTCTCCCTCCCAGGCATTATTGCGGGAGCCATGCTCTGCTTCGCCAAGGCCCTTGGAGAGTTTGGCGCCACGATCACCTTCGTCTCGAATATCCCGGGTGAAACCCAAACCATTCCCGCGGCTATCTATGCCTATACGCAGACGCCCGGCGGAGACGGCGGCGCTTTCCGTTTGTCTGTCGTCGCCGTCGTGCTGTCGTTTGCCGCTCTCATAGCCTCCGAGCTTCTGAGCCGCCGCACGGGACAGCGCAGGGCGGGCTTCGAATGATACGGTTCTCGTGCCGTCTCGCTCGGCCGCGCTTCGTTCTCGATGCGGATTTTACCTGCACTGACGGCTGTGTGGCGTTGTTTGGTCCCTCCGGCTCCGGCAAGACGACCGTCGCCAAGCTGATCGCGGGGCTGGAGCATCCCGATAGCGGCCGCATCGCCGTGGACGACCATGTGCTTGTCGATACGGCGGCCGGCATAAGAAAGCCCGTACACCAAAGGCGCGTCGGGCTCGTCTTCCAGGATGGCCAGCTTCTGCCGCATCTTTCCGTGCAGCAGAACCTGGCCTACGGGCGCTACTTCGCGCCCAAGGAAGCGCAGGCCATACCGTTTGACGCCGTCGTGGAGCTCCTGGGGATCGGTCACTTGCTCGCCGCGCGCCCGGCGACGTTGTCGGGCGGCGAGCGCCAGCGTGTCGCGATCGGCCGAGCGCTCCTTGCTGCGCCAAGGCTCCTCGTCATGGACGAGCCGCTGGCCTCGCTGGACGCGGCACGCAAGCTTGAAATCCTGCCGTTCATAGAGCGGCTACGCGACGAGCTGTCCTTGCCGATCGTCTATGTGTCCCACGCCCTGGAGGAGGTGGCGCGACTGGCCACGATAGTCGTCAGGATGGCCAACGGGAAGGTCGCCGCCCAAGGCCCGCCGAGCGAGGTGTTCGCCTCCCCCTTGCCGGACAACGCCATGGACCGCTTCGAAGCGGTTTCGTTTTTGTCGGGTACCGCGCTCCGCGAGCTGCCCGAGTACGCGACGACGATCCTCGATCACCCGGCCGGCGAGATCACGCTTCCCGGCCGCTTCGGCCCGAAGGGGAAGACCGTGCGTATCGCCATTCGAGCCACCAATGTCACCCTGGCGACGGAAAAGCCCCACGGACTGAGCGTGCGAACCGCGCTCAAGGGGCGCGTGCACGCTATTGCCGGAGGCGATGGACCGCTGACGCTCGTGACGGTCGAATTGGAAGGCGGAGATCACGTCTCGGCGTCACTGACGCGTCTGGCCGTTGCCGACCTCGGCCTCGAGCGCGGGCGGGAGGTCTACGCCCTGGTCAAGGCCGTCTCGATCGACGAGCGCAGCATCGCGACGCTCGGTGGCGAGTGAGACACCAATCCGCACATCAGAGATAAAAATGGGGGAATGGTGCCCAGGGGGTGAATTGAACACCCGACACTGCGATTTTCAGTCGCATGCTCTACCAACTGAGCTACCTGGGCTTTTTCGTTCGAGGCGCTCGCCTTGGGAAGGCCTGCCATCGAAGCTCGCGCTTTATAGGGGGTCGGACGGGGGCTGTCTAGCCTTCAAGAAAGCCTCACCCCGGTTTGTTGAGAAGGCTGCCTTTGGCGGCTAGCCGCGGCCGATGGACCGATCGGAGCTGTGGGCGCCCTACTCCGCGTCATCGGTTCCTTTCCCGCGATCCAGAACGCCAGCCTCCTTGGCAAACCCCTCGTCGCCATCCTCATCCGCGTCGGATTGTCCCCCGGCGATCACATAGGCTCCCGAAACCCACCGGCCGAGATCGATGTCCGCGCAATGCGCCGAGCAGAAGGGGCGTATTGCGTGGACGGTCGGCTTGCCGCAGATGGGGCAACGGCCGCCAACGGTGCCGGGTGGGGCCTTCGATGCGGTCATTCCGCGTCCACCTCCGCAGCTCGAAGCCAGTTGAAGTGCACCGGAAACCCTTCGCCGATCAGGAGGCTGACGACCTCGGTCAGCGGCAGGCCGACGACGTTGGTGTAGGAGCCTGTGATCGTGCGCACGAAACACCCGGCAAGCCCCTGGATGGCATAGCCGCCGGCCTTTCCGCGCCATTCGCGCGAGGCGATGTAGGCTTCGATTTCCGATTTCGAGAGGTGTTTGAAGCGCACCCGTGTGTCTACGATTTTGGTGCGAACACGATCGTCGGGCGTGATCAGGCAAACCCCGGTCAACACACGGTGCGAGCGTCCCGAAAGGCGCTCCAGCGTAGCCACCGCTTCCTCGATGTGTTCGGGCTTGCCGAAGACGCGCCGCCCCACGGAGACGACCGTATCGGCCGCCAGCACATACGCGCCCGCGATGTCCGTGTCGTTGGCGATCTGGTCGCGCGCCGTTTCCGCCTTCGAGCGAGCCAGACGCGAGGCGAGGGCGCGCGGCATCTCGGCGAGCCGCGCCGTCTCGTCGATGCTGGAGGGGCGAAGCGCATCAGGCACGATGCCCGCTTGCGCGAGAAGCATCAGGCGGCGAGGACTGGCGCTCGCGAGCACGAGCTTGGGAGCCTCGGGCGGCCCGCCCTCCCGGGCGCGCTCCCGCGCAAGTTCGCGGCGTAGCGTTTCGCGGCGGGGGCTATCGGTGCGCTTGAAGTGGGTGAGGAAGGCGGCCTTCACGGAGCTCATGTCTGTTAGCCGATGGTTCGAGACAGGTGAGGGGACGAACGCGTTAGGCCGATCAAGTGCGGCAACTGTGACGGCAAGAGGGCTCCAGCCCCAGGGGCATATGGAGCCGTCGAAAACTCGGCCGGAGAATGCAGAGAGCCTCCCTGAAATGCAAGGTGCATGTTGGTGCCCTTGTTTCTCTGGCCGTTTAAGGGAGACGCCGGAGCGTGACTGCCGCTGACTGGGCTTTGACGGAGCGATCACATCAGGATGGTTGCGCGAGTTGGAGCATGCCGTTTATGCATGAGCCCAGATTTTCAGCCTTTGGCCTGAGGGTTCGCCAGAAACTCTAGCGACGAGTGTCGATGTATCGAATCGATTTCCTGCTCGCCTTGTGTGCGCTCCTGATCGTCGCCGTTGTGGTGGCCCTTCCTGCGGCGTTCGAACGGCAAACGCGGATCTCGTCAGACGCGAACATCCTCTTCTACAACGGACCCGCTGCCGTGAGCCTTGGCGACTGCGGACCGGTTGCAGTCGGCTATTTGACCAGCCGGGGCTTGGTCCGCGCCCAAATCCGCGACCGCAAGCGGATTCTTCACGACACCGTCGTCCATGACTTCGCGACGAGTATCAACCCGGTACACGGGGCAACGGCGGACGATCACGCCCCACCCGCTCTCTACTTCGACAAGCCGAGCAAAACGCTCTATCTCGCTACCGCCTATCACGGCACGGATCTGTTCATTTACAAAAGCAGTGTTGAGCGTCCGTCGTGGCTCCTGCATCGCAAGATTGTGGGCAACTTCACCTATCCGCGCTTCGTTGGCGACGGAATGAGCCCGCTGCTTTTCGTGCGAGAGATAGTCCGAGACGCCAAAGGACGCCCATTTGGTCATTTGGCAACGCTGGATCCGCATTCAGGAACGAAGACCACAATCGCCAAGGCCCCGGACAGAGGGCACCGCGAGGAGGTAATCTACGCATCGACCCCTCACGTTCACGGCGGCAAGGTCTACTTCGCCTACACGCTCTTCGATGGCACCCGGAACAAGGGAGCGTTCCTGGGAGTGTTCGACCTGAAAGCAAAAACGTGGACGGATCGGAAGCTGCTGAAGGACGAAATCGTCCCCTCCCCAGTGACGACAGGAGTATGGGCTGACGGCAAGAGAGTTCGTGTTGGGCTGTCGCAGACGTCGGCCGAAGACGGCGAGGACATCATCCGTATCGTAGAGATGTCTTTGAACGGCCTCTATGAGCGAGAAATCTACCGAACGAAACGTCCGGTGCTCTACTATCAGAATACGGTGGCGTTTCACCCGTCCGGAACTTGGCTGATCAGCAATCCATCGTTCCTACACCCTCAATATGTCGAAGGCGGTCGCGGCTCCTATCTCAGCGTATCGAGCAACATCGAGCGCTACAGCATAAGAGATTTCAATACGAGTTTGATACTTACATCACCCATGTTCTCAAATTGGTGTAGCCGCTAGGATGAGGATAAATTCGCAATCTTGAGTGGCGCCGCATGGCTCAAGGGGCGCGTCGGAAAACGAAACGCCACCATGAGAAACGCTGCCGGAGCCTCCCTGATAATCAAGAACCACGTTGCCATTCCCGGCCGTTCCCGCGAAAATCGGGTCCGGTCTCTCGATGGCTGGAGAACGAGATGGTAGCCAAAGATTCGCTGCTCGAAATGCTCGCGCGAACCGCTCTGTTCGGCGCCCTTGAGGAGGCCGACCGGAAAGCGGTGGCTCAGGAGATGCGGGAAGCCTCCTTCGACGGCGGTCAGGCCATTTTTGCGCGTGGCGATGCGGGGCGGGAGATCTATCTGGTCACGGGCGGCCGCGTGAGGCTTTCGGTGCTCACCTCCGAAGGCCGCGAGCTGTCTTTCGCCCACGCCGAGCCGGGCCAGATTTTCGGGGAGATCGCTGTCCTCGATGGAGGCGTCCGCACCGCCGATGCAACGGCTGTCACAAAGGTGGGCGCTCTGACGTTGTCCAAGGGCGCGCTCGCCCGCCTGATCGAGCAGCGCGCCGTGGTACGCGAGGCCGTCATCAAGTTTCTATGCAACCGCGTCCGCGAGGCCGACCATCAGCTCGAAGGCATCGCCCTTTATCCGATCGAGGTCCGGCTTGCCCGGTTCTTCCTGGCCGCCGCCCGCCAGAAAAGCGAGTTCAAGCCCGGCGCCAAGGTCATCCTCGACCTTCCGATCTCTCAGAGCGAGCTGGCCCTGCTGATCGGCGCGAGCCGCCCTAAGGTAAACGCGGCCCTGGCGATGCTCGAGGACGGGGGCGCGATCGAGCGCAAGGAGAGCCGTTTCACGTGCGACATCGACGAGCTCGAGGGCATCGCCGGCGCCTGAGCGGCGGTATCCCGTCCTGTTTCCTGCGGCACTTCCCCGGATAAGGCGTCCCTGTTAGAGCGGCAGGATGCGGTCCCGGCTTCCTGCTATCTTCGGAATCCAGGACCTCGTCCTCATTGGGGAGACTGCTGACCGTGTCGGGGCCGAAAGAGCCTGGGACTGATCCCGCCTTCAGGCGCATGCTCGCTGACCTCGGTGCGTCGCACCGGCTCGCGGCGCTGGGAGGGTGGCTTACGCGCCTTGCCGAGGCCGGAACCGACGGCTATCCGCCGGAAACCAAGCGTAGGCTCATGATCCTCAACATGATCGCCTACCTCATCGCGGTCTCGACACTCGTCTACTTCGTTCAGCAGACTTTTCTCGACTACGACCGCTATTGGCCGATCGTCTATATCAACCTGGCGATCGTGATCGTGATGCTGGCCGTGCCGTTCGTGCACCGGTTTGGCGCCGTCGCGGCGGCGCTGCTGATGCTGGTGACGGAGTGCGCGGCCCTGCTCGCCTTCACGGCGTTTCTCGGACGCAACTCGGGTGTACATCTCCAGTACTTCGTCATCGCGGCTGCGGCGTTCGTCGTCTACGGGCTCCAGCGGATGTCGCTCATCATTCCGTCGATCACCGCCGCGGTCATCCTTCACCTCGTGTGCTGGTTCTGGTATCCGGGCTCCGAGTCCCTGCTCCAGGCTGAGCAGGAGGTGCTCGATTCCATGTACATTCAGGCCACCATCACCACCTTCGGCCTGATCGCGGCGTCCGTGTATTACGCCTTCCGGCTGGCGGAAAACGCCAAGGCAGAGACCGACGCACTCCTGCGCAACATCCTGCCGGACAATGTGGTCGAGCGCCTGAAGGCGAAGCCCGCCGAGCCTGTCGCCGATACCTTCGCGGACGCCTCGATCCTGTTTGCCGACATCTCGGGCTTCGTTCCGCTCGCGCGCCGCCTGGGCGCCAGCGAGACCGTCGCTCTCCTGAACAGGCTCGTCTCCATGTTCGATGCGCTGGCCGAGCAACACGGCGTCGAGAAGATCAAGACGATCGGCGACGCCTACATGGTGGCCTCGGGCGTGCCGGAGCCTACGGCAGATTTCGCAGTTCGCCTCGCGCACATGGCGCTTGCCATGCAGCAAGCCGTGCGCAGGCTGCGGGCCGAGACCGGCTACGAGATCGACATGCGGATGGGGCTGGCGACGGGACCGGTCATGGCGGGCGTCATCGGCCGGCAAAAATTCAGCTACGATATCTGGGGCGACGCGGTGAATTTGGCGGCGCGTCTGGAAAGCACGTCCGTTCCGGGGCGCATCCACATCTGTCCGATGACGCGCGACAGGCTCGGCACGGCGTTCGAGGTGGAGCCACGCGGCCCCATCGACATCAAGGGCGTTGGCCAGAAGAGCACTTGGTTCCTCGTTGCCGCCAGACCATGATCGCTTCGGACCCTACCAGTCCGAAGCGTGAATCATCGGTCTCATTAAAGTCCATGATCGCTTCGGACCCTACCAGTCCGAAGCGTGACTCATCGGTCTCGCTAAAAGCTCCATGATCGCTTCGGACCCCATCAGTCCGAAGCGTGACTCATCGGTCTCGCAAAGGCGCCGCCGGCTTCCCCTCGCCGCCGCAGACTGATCACACGGTCGGGCCGCCTGCCGTGGGAAGGAAACGCTGCTTGATTTTCCGGAACAGCGTGTCGCGCACGGAGCGATAGGCGGCCAGGATCTCGTCCCGGTTCCCGCATTCGAGAACCACCGTCGCGTCAGGCGTCGGCCAGTACTCGATCTCCGCTGGCACCACGCGGGTGAGTTCCAGGCCGTGGTGGTGGGCCTCCGGAGATAGGGTGACGATGAGATCGTATTTCTCGACCTCCGCGTCCTTGAAAGCCGTGGGCTCGTGGTCCGAGATGTCGATGCCGATCTCGTCCATCACCGCCACGGCGTAGGGATCTTGCAGGCCCGGCCGCACCCCGGCCGAGGCAACCTGCACGTGGGGCCCCATCAAATGCTGAAGGATCGCGGCGGCCATGGGGCTGCGCACGGCGTTCATGGCGCATGCGAACAGCACGGTCTGATGCCCGTCCCCCTCGCCTGACACGAGATTTACCCCTTCCAGTGGAGGGCGGAGATGAGAGTGAACAAGCGCCGCGCGGTATCGAAGTCGATGGAGATCTTCCCTTCGAGACGTTCGACGAGCACGCGGCTGCCTTCGTCGTGCAGGCCGCGCCGCCCCATGTCGATGGCCTGGATGCGGGAGGGCTGCGCCGTGCGGATGGCCTGATAGTAGCTATCGAGCACCAGGAAGTAGTCCTTCATGATGCGCTTGAAGGGTGTAAGAGAAAGATGGTGGGCGACAATCGGCTCCTCGGAGGGCTTTGAGGCGCTGTAGACCGTCAGCGCCAGTCGATCGTCGACGAGCCCGATGGTGAGCTTATAGGGGCCATCGTCGCGGCCTTCGAGCTTGAACGAATTTCCGTCGAGCAGATCGTAGATCGCGACTTCCCGCTCGTGCTCGATGTTGGCGTTGCCCCGGCCGATCGATGCGGGGTCGAGCACGACCTCGCTCAAGCGGTCGTTGGTCTGTACCGTCTCTGTCGAAACCTGGTCCATAACCTAGCCTTTCCCGGAAAGTCGGATCTCGACCGAACGCCTGTGCGCTTCGAGGCCCTCGGCCCGCGCGAGCGTCATGGCCGCCGGCGCGAGCTTGGAGAGCGCCTCGTCGTCCAGCTTCAGGATCGAGGTGCGCTTGAGAAAGTCCAGCACCCCGAGGCCCGAGGAGAAACGCGCGCTGCGTGCGGTTGGCAGCACGTGGTTGGAGCCCGCGACGTAGTCCCCGATCACCTCCGGCGTGTAGGCGCCGAGGAACAGAGCACCCGCATTGCGGATGCGCGACCCGAGATCGTCGGGATCGCGGGTGGCGATCTCGAGATGCTCGGCCGCGATGCGGTCCGCGATGGCCGGCGCTTCGTCGAGCGAACGCACCAGAATGACGGCGCCGAAATCGCGCCAGCTCGCGCCCGCGATGTCGGCCTTCGGCAGTTGCTGCACCTGGCGCAGAACGGCGGCCTCCACCGCTTCGGCGAACGCTTCGTCGTCGGTGAGCAGGATCGACTGCGCGGCCGTGTCATGCTCGGCCTGCGCCAGAAGATCCGCCGCGATCCAATCCGGATCGTTGTACTTGTCCGCGATCACCAGCACCTCGGAGGGACCCGCGATGCTGTCGATGCCGACGGTGCCGAACACCTGCCGCTTGGCGGCCGCCACATAGGCATTGCCAGGCCCCACGATCTTGGCAACCGGCCGGATGGTTTCGGTGCCGTAGGCGAGGGCGGCGATGCTCTGCGCGCCGCCCACGCGGTAGATCTCCTCGACGCCCGCGAGCTTGGCAGCCGCCAGCACCAGCGGGTTCAACGCGCCGCGCGGCGCGGGCACCACGATGACGAGGCGCTCGACGCCCGCCACCTTGGCCGGCACGGCATTCATCAGCACAGAGCTCGGATAGGACGCGAGCCCGCCGGGCACGTAGAGGCCGGCCGACTCCACCGCCGTCCAGCGGTGGCCGAGCGTCACGCCGAGCTGATCGCGATAGGTCTCGCTCGCCGGCAGATGGCGAAGATGGTGGTCCGAGATGCGGTCGCGCGCGAACGCCAGCGCCTCCAGCGTCTCGGGGCTGCAGGCGCGCACGGCCGCCTCCACCTCGTCCGGCGTGACGCGAATCCCGATGGCGCCGAGATCCACGTTGTCGAACTTCTGCGACAGCGCGATGAGCGCCTTGTCGCCGTGTGCCCGCACGTCCGAGATGATCGCGCGCACGGCCTGATCGACATCCTCCGACGCTTCCCGCTTGGTGGCGAGAAAGGCTTCGAAGCGGGATGCGAACCCCGGGTCGGATGAGGTCAGCCGCACAGGCATGGAAAGCTCCGGTATTGCAAGCCCTTCTCTGGGGCTCCGATGATCCTGGCCGTTATAGGCGAGGGGGGGCGAAGGCGAAAGCGCGCAGGCGTCACAGGAGGTTCCCATTTGCCCCGGGAACGGCGAGCATCAGTCGCCCGCATGCTCGGGCTTGCTGCGGGTTTCCCAGGCTGCGCCGAGGTCGCTCAAAGCCGCCTCGATGCACTCGACCTCGAGCCGCACCGCCCCGCCGCCCGCAAAGGTCAGCGTGATCGTTCCATAGGGCGCCTCGCGCGGCTCGAACGTGAGCGTTAAGAGCGAGAGCACCTGATCCTTGTTGGTGAGGTCGATGCCCGACACCTTCGCGCCGGTCACGTGCTCGATCCGCGCGCCCGCCCGCCGGCGCACGAAGCGCTCTCCGTTGGCCGGCGGCTTGGCGGATTGCGCCCAATCGAAGCGATTGGCAACGATGGCGAAACGCCGGTCGGCCTTGATGTAGGCCATGTCTTCCACACGCAACACGGCGTCCTGGAGGTGTGCCGCGATAACGGCAAGATCCTCAGCATCGAAGGCGATGAGCTTGAGGTCTGGCATGGAGTGACGTCCCGTTCGAGGTGGCGGTCTCCGCGAGTGATAGCGGGAGCGGCCGGGCCACGCAACCGAGGCCCGCCGTCCGGCAAACGCACCGCTCCGGTAACTTTTCGGCGTCGTTACCGAATGGACAACTCCGCGACGCCGACGGCAAGGTTAAGGCCCGTCTGGCCCTGAACGCTGAGCGGCTGAAGCACGATGGAGTTGTTGGAGCCGCCGACCAGCACCTTCGCGCCACCGCCGATGCCGAGCGCCACGTCTGCCGTCGCACCGGCATAATTTCCGGTGAGCCCGCGCTCCACGATGGCGTCGGTGGAGGCGAGCACCGTCCACACCATCACGCTCTCGCTGGTCACGCCGATGTCGAGGCCGATCTTGGTGATCGAGGCCGAGTAGTCCTCGCTGTGCCTGCCGGAAGCGGATTTGTAGGTGCAGGCGTAGGTCTTCTTGGAGCCGAGCACGAGACCGATGCCTGCTCCGCCCGTGCAGGTCAGAGTGCCGGCGTTGATCTTCGCCTGCGCGAGCGCAGGAGCGGCCGCCAGCAGCGACACGGCAGCGGCGGCGATGAGGGTGAGGCCGGTTTTTTTCACGCGTGGTCTCCAGGTGGTTGAGCGCATGCGGGGTGCGGGAGCCCGCTATCCGATCGAATGCGCGGCGATGGGATCGTTGCCCCGACAGGGGAGAAGCTGAGCCCGATCCCCCAAACGGGTCCTTGACGCTCGTCAATGCCGGAAAAGTATGACGGTAGGCGGGCAGGCGGACAACACCCCGCCCCCTCCGGCAACTCCGCGCAGAAGGCGCTTAACGGTTGCGTGCGATCTCGCGGACAGGCCCCGGCGCCCACGTTATACTGGCCTTTTTCACGGCGGGCCTGACACCAGCGAGGCTTCATCATGATGAGCGCCCCTTTTGACTTCGATTTTCTCGAGCGCTTCCGGATTCCTCTCAAGCGGTTTGGCGCCGGAGAGAAGATCTTCCTGGAGGAGGATCCGGGCGACTACATGTATCTGGTGATCGAAGGCAAGGTCAGCATCGTGACCTTCGGCACCGTTCTTGAGAACGTCGGCCTGCACGGCATCTTCGGCGAGCTGGCGCTGATCGACAATTCGCCCCGCTCCGCCGCCGCCATCGCCGCAGAGCCGTCCGAGGTCGCCCTCATCAATCGCGAGACTTTCCTCGAGCTCGTGCGCCACAACCCCGCGTTCTCCCTCTACGTCATGCGCCAGCTCGCAGCCCGCATCCGCCGCATGAACAAGAGCCTCTGAGAACGGGCATCAGCCCGCCGTCAGGCGCTCGATCTTGGCTCCGCAACGCGAGAGCTTCTCCTCGAGGCGCTCGAAGCCGCGGTCGAGGTGATAGACGCGGTTGATCATGGTCTCGCCTTCGGCCATCAGCCCGGCGATGACGAGGGAGACCGAGGCGCGCAGGTCAGTGGCCATCACCGGCGCCCCCGTCAGGCTCTTCACGCCTTTGATGGTCGCGGTATCGCCGTGCAGTTTGATGTCGGCGCCGAGGCGGGCAAGCTCCTGCACGTGCATGAAGCGGTTCTCGAAAATTGTCTCGCGGATCACGCTGGTTCCATGCGCGCGAGTCATAAGCGCCATAAGTTGGGCCTGAAGATCGGTCGGGAACCCTGGGAACGGCTGCGTCTCCACATCCACCGGCTGGAGGCCGTTGCCGTTGCGGGCGATGCGCACGCCGGTGTCCGTGTCCGTCACGGTCGCGCCCGTTTGCGCAAGTGTATCGAGGGCGTTCTTCAGGAGATCGCGCCGCGTGCCTTCCAGCACCACATCGCCTCCCGTCGCCGCCACCGCGAACGCGAACGTGCCGGTCTCGATACGGTCCGGAAGGACCGTATGCACCGCGCCTTCGAGGCGAGGTTTGCCCTGGATGCGCAGCGTGGAGGTGCCGATGCCCTCGATCTGCGCGCCCATCTTCACGAGGCAGGCAGCCACGTCGCCCACCTCGGGCTCCCGCGCCGCGTTCTCGATCAGCGTCTCGCCCTTGGCCAGCGTCGCTGCCAGGAGAACGTTGTGCGTCGCGCCCACGGAGACCGTCGGAAACAGCACATGCCCGCCCACGAGCCCGTTCGGCGCATTGGCGATCACATATCCGCCGTCGATCTGGATGTCGGCGCCGAGCGCCTTGAGGCCCATCAGGTGGAGGTCGACGGGCCGCGTGCCGATGGCGCAGCCGCCGGGCAGCGACACCTTTGCCTTGCGCATGCGCGCGACGAGTGGCCCGAGCACCCAGAAGCTCGCCCGCATGCGCGACACCAGCTCGTAAGGCGCGGTGGTATCCGAGATGTCGCGTGCCGTGAGATGGAAGGTCTCGCCGAGATGCGGCGTGCCGCCGGAGCGCTTTCCATCGACGGCAAGATCGACGCCGTGATTGCGCAGGATGCGCGCCAGCAGATTGACGTCGGCCAGGTTCGGAACGTTCTTCAGCGTCAGCCGGTCGTCGGTGAGCAGCGACGCGATCATCAGGGGGAGAGCCGCGTTCTTCGCGCCGGAAATCGGGATGGATCCCTGAAGCCGTTCGCCGCCGATGATCTTGATGCGATCCATGGAGTGACCAGAGCCTTTCGCCGAAATGGGGTCGCGAGCCTTCGAGGACTGGAGACGCGAGGCCGCCGACGCAATCTCAGAAATGATTAAGCGTTGAGAGGCCCCGAGAGCAATGGAATCCCACTAACCGCCGTGCTTCCCACATGATTTTGGACCGGCTGCGTGTTTCGGGAGTGCCTCAGTCGCCAGCGTCCCCGTGATCGGCGGTCTGGCCGTCATCCGCGGCGGGGGCGCCCGCGTCAGCGCTCTCGCGCCCCTGTTTGCTCCGCGCCAGCGCTTTGCGGCGCGCCAGGTTTTCCCTGAGCGCCTTGGCCAGCCGTTCCTCTCTGGAAGGCGGCGAAGGGGGCCTGGGATGATCTTTGGAGCTCATGGATGAGGATCTCGCCACGGAAGCGTCTGAACGAGCTAGCTAGCGCGCCCGTGCGCCCGTGCCAAGTGCGGGCAAACCTTCCCTGTTTGCATCTTTGGATTGCGGTGCCGAGAGAGGATCTGCAACCAAAGATAGATATTGAGCAGTATGCAGACAATCTTGGTTGACACGATCATGGTTAAAACGTTGTCTGATGTAAGTCATTTTATGTGTGTTGCGTTCAGATGCCGGTGCGGTGGCGTTCAGTTCATCGTGTTCACCGAGCCCCGCGCCCTTACGGCGCCAGGCACTTGGCTTTTGCGTCCCTCGCGATCCTCGCTCCTTTTCTCACCACTTCGGTTTCAGCTGATCCCTCGAAGCCCTCGAGCGGGCGGGAGGTTTGGGCGGGCGCCGACGTTTCGAGCAACGTCTGGCTCGTCTATTCCGGCGTGACCTTCGCTCCCTGGAGCGGCATCCACGACAACGGCGTTCGCTTCCGCGCAGCGGGCGGATACGGCGAATACAGCTATGCCGATCGCATTCCGAGCATCGATCCCAGCACATTGCGGCCGATCTCGTTTCACGCCGAAACCTACTTTGCCGATATTCTCGTGGGTTATCTTCAGCGCTTTGGCGAGCTGACGGCCAAGGCGTTCGTGGGCGCCTCGATCATCAGCCATGACATTGCGCCGCTCGACGAGGAGACTGTCGCCATCGGCGAGGAGGTCGGCATCAAAGGCGTGCTGGAGTTGTGGCTGAACATGGGCGACCGCGGCTGGGGCTCGCTCGATCTGTCCTGGTCGTCGGCCCACAATTCACGTGCCGCGCGGTGTCGGGTCGGCTACCGCTTCTGGCCGAAACTGTCGCTTGGCCTCGAAGCCGGTATCAACGTGGATGCGCAAGGTGAGTGCCGCATGGACGGCAGCGGCACCAAGGGTTGCCGGACTTTGGCCGACCAGACCGTGGAGGCCGCCGAGTTGCTCGACTACGCACGGGGCGGCGCCTTCGCGCGCTACGAATGGGGCACCGGTGAGGTCTCGGTTTCCGCTGGCGTTCTCGGTGACAGCTTCGGGCACGAAGGCCCCGCCGAAATCGCGCCCTACGTTACCGTGAACTGGCTCACTCAGTTCTGATTTCCCCTCCGAAGCGCCCCCAAAACTGTGCCGCTGCCGTCAGCCGGGTGTGCGGGATCCTACCGCATCGGAAACAAAAAAACTTTGGGAATTCAAAGATATCAGCTGTTTAACCTCACACCTTCGGACGCCTTGACAGGGTCACAATTCTCTCTCACAAACAAAACGGACATTCGTTTTGTTTCAAGGGGAACAGCCTGTCGTCGCCAACCAGGCGAGGGTGGCGCAGTGCGGAAAGCCACCCGTCATGCCAAAGCTCACACCCAAAACGCAGCACGCCCGCCGCGAGCGCATCCTCGATGCCGCCGAGCGCAGTTTTGCGCGGGCGGGCTTTCACCGCTGCACCATGCAGGAGATCTGCAGAGAGGCGGGCATCAGCCCCGGCGCGCTCTATGTCTATTTTTCCTCGAAGGAGGAGCTGATCGCCGGCATCGTGGAGCGCGATCGAAACAAGCTGGCCTCCGAGCTGGCGGAGCTGAAGAACGCGCCGGATCTTCTCTCTGCACTCGCCAAGCTCGGCGAGCACTACACCATCGAGGAGCCGCTCTATAAGCGCGTGCTCTGCATCGAGATCGGCTGCGAGGCGACGCGCAACCCCGCCGTCGGCGAGATCTACCGCTCGGTCGACACCTTCTGCCGCCAGAATTTCGAGCAGGTGTTCGAGCGCGCGCGCGAGGACGGAAAGATCGAGCCTCAAGATGACTCCCGCACGCTCGCAGAGGTGGTCTCCCTGATCGGCGACGGCCTGTTCTGGCGCCGCGCCGTCAATCCCGATTTAGACGTGCAGGCGATCCTTCCGATCATCGTGCGGCTTGTCAGCACGCTTTTGAATCCCGTCGAGCCGAGTGTTCAACCGGCATCGAAAGCCGCCAAAACCGAGGCTGCCGTATGAGAACGCGTCTTCTGGTCATTCTCGCGGGGCTTGGCGGCTTGGCCGTTGCCGCCTATCACTCGGGCTTCGTCGAGCCTTATCTCGCGACCTTCGCGGCGAAACACGCCGAGGCGGAGGAGCGGGCCGCCGCGAAGTCTGAGGCCCCTGTTCCGGCCGTCTCCGTCGTGCAGGCCACCAAGTCCAATTTCGTGGAAACCGTTCTCGTCACCGGCTCCTTCGTCGCGCGCGAGGAGATTCTCGTTGCGCCCGAGGTCGATGGCCTGCGCGTGCTGGAGCTCAAGGCCGAGGAGGGCGACCGCGTGAAGAAGGGCGACGTCCTCGCCATTCTCGTCACCGAGCAGATCGAAGCCCAGCTCGCCGCCAATGAAGGCGCCCTCGTCAGCGCCACTGCGGCGATCGAGCGTGCGAAAAGCCAGATCGCCGAGATGGAAGCCCGCGTCGCCGAAGCGGACGCGCAGCTCGAGCGCGCGCGTCCCCTCGTCAAGGACAAGTTCCTGTCCGAAAGCGTGTTCGATCAGCGCCAGGCTGCGGCGCGCGCGGCTCACTCCCAGCTTGCTTTCGCAAAGGGTAGCTTCGCCCAGGCCGAGGCGGAGAAGGTCCAGGTGGAAGCTCAGCGCCGGGAGCTGCTCTGGCGGCGCGGCCGCGCAGAGGTCCGCGCCCCCGCGGACGGCCTCATCAGCCGCCGCAGCGCGCGCATTGGCGGTCTCGCTCTCGCCAACGCCCTGGCAGGCGGCGACACCATGTTCCGCATCATCGAGAACGGCGAGGTCGAGCTCGACGCGGAAGTCGCCGAAACGCATCTGCACAAGGTGAAGGTGGGCCAGCCTGCCCGCGTCGTCTCCTCCGGCGGCACCGAGGTTTCGGGCACCGTTCGCCTTGTTTCGCCCGAGGTGGACAAGACTACGCGCCTCGGCCACGTCCGCATTTTCCTCGGAGCCAATCCTGATCTCAAGATCGGCTCCTTCGGCCGCGGCACCATCGAGACCTCGCGCGGGCGCACCATCGCCGTTCCGCTCTCCGCCGTTCTCTATTCCGAAGACGGCGCAAGCGTTCAGGCCGTGGTGGAGGGCAAGGTCGTGACCCGCAAGGTCAAGACCGGTCTCGAAACGGCGGGCATGATCGCGATCGAAAGCGGCCTTTCGGAAGGCGATGTCGTCGTCGCCAAGGCCGGAACCTTCCTCCGCGATGGCGACGCCGTGCGTGCGGTCCAGCCCGCTGCGAAGATCAGCGAGGCCGGCCAATGAACATATCGGCATGGTCGATCCGCCATCCGGTCCCGTCGCTGGTGCTGTTCATGGTGTTGCTCGTCCTGGGGCTCACCAGCTTCCAGACGCTGCCGGTCACGCGCTTTCCGAACATCGACGTGCCGATCATCCAGGTGCGCATCTATCAGTCGGGTGCCGCGCCTTCCGAGCTCGAAATGCAGGTCACCAAGCGCGTCGAGGACGCGATTGCCGGCATCAACGGTGTGAAGCACGTCACCTCCGCCGTCAACGAAGGTGCGTCTGTCTCGACCGTCGAGTTCCGTCTCGAGACCGATCCCGACCGCGCCCTCAATGACGTGAAGGACGCAGTCCAGCGCATTCGCACCGATCTGCCGCGCACCATCGAGGAACCTGTCGTCACGCGCATCGAGATCGAAGGTTTGCCGATCGTCACCTACGCCGCGCGCGCGCCCGCGATGACGCCGGAACAGTTGTCCTGGTTCGTCGACGATACGCTGGTGCGCCTGCTGCAAGGCGTGAAGGGCGTCTCGGAGGTTCGCCGCACGGGCGGTGTCGTGCGCGAGATCCGCGTCAATCTGGATCCCGATCGCCTGCTCGCCTTCGGTGCGACGGCAGGCGACGTCAATCGCCAGGTGCGTGCCTCGAACGTCAACCTGGCGGGCGGCCGCGGCGAGATCGCGGGGCGCGAGCAGGCCATCCGCACCCTTGCCAGCAAGCAGACCGTGGCCGAGCTGGCTGAGACGATGATCGCGCTGCCCGGCGGCCGCAAGGTTCGCCTGGATCAACTGGGAACCGTTACCGACGAGGTGGAGGAACCCCGCACATTCGCCAAGCTCAATGGCGAGAGCATCGTCGCCTTCTCGATCTCGCGCGCCAAGGGCGCGAGCGACACCGAGGTCGCCGACGCGGCCTCGAAGAAGATCGAGGAGATCCAGAAACTCTATCCCGACGTCATTCTCCAGCGCATCGACAACACGGTCGACTACACCTACGGCGTCTATCAGTCGACGATGAAGACGCTGCTCGAAGGCGCCGTTCTGGCCATCGTGGTCGTGTTCATCTTTCTACGCGACATGCGCGCGACCATCATCGCCGCTATCGCGCTTCCGCTCTCCATCATCCCGGCCTTCTGGGCCATGTCCGCGATGGGGTTCTCGCTCAATCTCGTAAGTCTGCTCGCCATTACCATCGTGACCGGCATTCTCGTGGACGACGCCATCGTCGAGATCGAGAACATTGTGCGCCACATCCAGATGGGGAAATCGCCCTACAGGGCCGCGCTCGAAGCAGCCGACGAGATCGGTCTCGCGGTCATCGCCATCACCACGACGATCATTGCCGTCTTCACGCCCGTATCGTTTATGGGCGGGATCGCCGGACAGTATTTCAAGCAGTTCGGCCTGGTCGTGGCCGCCGCCGTATTCTTCTCGCTGCTGGTGGCACGCCTCATCACGCCCCTGCTCGCGGCCTACTTCATGCGCGGCCACCATCATTCGGCCGAGGAAGGCCGCTTGATGCGCCTCTACACGCGCATCGTCGGCTGGTCCGTGCGCCATCACTTCGCGGCGGTCGGCCTCGGCGTCCTCATCTTCATGGGCTCCATCGGCAGCTTCTATCTGCTGCCCTCCGGCTTCCTTCCGCAGGAGGATACCGGCCGTATGCTGCTCGGCGTGGAGCTTCCCCCTGGAACGAAGCTCGCCGACACGGAAGCCACGACCGACCTCGTCACCCGCCACATCAAGGCACGCTCCGACATCGAGAGCGTGTTCGTCATCGGCGGAACGCTGCTCGGCAGCGGCGAGGAGGTGCGCAAGGCTACCCTCATCGTGACGCTCGTTCCGAAGGATAAGCGCAAGCTGCCGCAAAGCCGTATCCAGGAGGAGATCGGCCGCGATCTGGCCGACATCCCGGACATTCGCTACTTCTTCTTGCAGGACGACGGTCAGCGCGAGCTTCAGCTGGTCGTGACCGGCCGCGACGGCGAAGCCGTGAACAGGGTTGCCGCCGAGCTGACCAGCCAGGCCAAGCGCATCCCGACCCTGGTCAACGTCGTCTCGACCGCTGAGCTGGACCGTCCGGAGCTGCGGGTCTATCCGAGGTCCGAGGTCGCAGCCGAGCTCGGTATCACGACGGAGGTCATCTCCGAGGCCGTTCGCATCGCGACCATCGGCGACATCGGCGCCAATCTCGCCAAGTTCGACGTCGGCGACCGCCAGGTCCCCATTCGCGTCCAGTTGAGGCAGAGCGCGCGAGAGAGCCGCCAGCTTCTCGAAGGCTTGCGCGTCACGACGACGAGCGGAGCCTCCGTGCCGCTCTCGGCCGTCGCGACGTTCGACTACGGCCAGGGCCCCACCGCGATCGATCGCTACGACCGCACGCGGCGCATCGTGCTCGGCGCGGATCTCGTGACAGGAACGCCGCTGGGTGATGCGGTGAACGCGGTCATGGCGCTGCCCGCAGCCAAGAATCTGCCCGCAGGCGTCGAGATCAAGCAGTTCGGCGCCGCCGAGGTCATGGGCGAGGTGTTCGAAAGCTTCGAGCAGGCCATGGGCGCGGGCCTGATGATGGTCTACGCGGTGCTCGTCCTCTTGTTTGCGAGCTTCCTGCAGCCGATCACCATTCTGTTCTCTCTGCCGCTTTCCATCGGCGGCGCCATCACCGCGCTCGCCATGACCGGCAACGCCATCAGCCTTCCGGTTGTCATCGGTGTTCTGATGCTCATGGGCATCGTCACCAAGAACGCGATCATGCTCGTGGATTTCGCGGTGGAGGAGATCCGCCGCGGCGTGCCGCGCGACGAGGCGATCATCGATGCGGGCCGCAAGCGCGCCCGCCCCATCATCATGACCACGATCGCCATGGTGGGCGGCATGCTGCCCTCCGCCCTAGCCCTCGACTCGGGCGGCGAGTTCCGCGCGCCCATGGCGATCGCAGTGATCGGCGGCCTGATCTCGTCGACGGTCCTGAGCTTGCTGTTCGTGCCTGCCGTCTTCGCCGTGATGGACGACGTGGGGAGTGCGATCTGGCGCCTGTTCAGCCGCCACGTGGGCGCGGTGGACGAGCCCGCCGAGCCGAAGCCACCTCTTCTGGCCCCGCCCTCCCAGCACCCTGCCGAATAGGCGAGCCCTTCGGTCTTAGAAAGCAAAGAAGCCAAGTCCTCGATGGAGGGCCTGGCTTCGTCGTGTTTCCCGTGAATCGCAGATTGATCGCGCTCTAGCGTGCCGGCGCGGCCGAAGCGGACGCCTCATGGCGGAAGAAGGCGTCCACCCGCATGCCCGTCAGTAGCGGCGGCGTGCCGTCCAGCCCGATCAGAACCTCGAGTACTTCCACGTCGTTGGGACGGCGCGGCCCGCGCGTGGTGATACGGGGCGAGCCGAGTGCGGGCGCGAGCTGTGTCACGACACCCTCGAAATCCTTGTCGGGGAAGGCATCGGCCCGAACGACGACGCGCTGCCCCACGCGGATGCGGGTCACGTCCCGTTCTTCCACTTCCGCCCGCACGCGCAGGCTGGAGATATCGCCGAACAGAACCAGCGCTGCGTCGGGAGAGGGCGCCGCCATCTCGCCGGCACGCGCCCAGACGTTCAGCACCGTGCCGTCGCTCGGCGCGCGAACGCGCGTGCGCTCGATAGCGTTCTCCACCTGGGCCACGTCGGTGCGCGCGGCGATGAGTGCGGATTCGAGGCGCGTCGGCAGCGGCAAATCGGGCTTGGCAAGGATGGTGTCGAGCGCCGCGCGATCCTCAGCAACTTTCTTGTCGGCTTCCGCGAGCTTCTCGCGTGCGGCCGTCACGGCATTGGCGTCGCCGCCGTTCTTGCTCTGGCGCACGGCCTCGTCGAGATCGCCCTGCGCACGGAAGCGGGCACGCTCGGAGTCGTTGAGCGCATCCTCGGCCTTGCGCCGTTCGAGTGCGACGCCGGTGGCTTCCTCCTCGTCGCGCTCGCGGATGCGGACCTCGGCTTCGGATTCGGCTGCGATCAGCTTCGGGATCAGGTCATCACTGTCGAGTTTGACGAGCACATCGCCCGCCGCCACGCGATCGTTTGTCTTTGCAATCACCTCGACGATGCGCGCGGGAACCTCCGAGGAGATGCGGATCTCGCCCTCCTTGGGTTCCACGCGGCCGGTGGCGGAAGCAGCCCAGACGGGCCGTGTGAGGAGTGAGTCGGCCGCATGCGCATCGCCGCTGGTGATCTGCTGGGCGTTCTGGCTGAGCTGCGGCGTGAGCTGGTTCAGCATCACGCTCGTCGCAATCGCCGCGACGGCAGCGGCCGCCACGGCCGAGAAGGTGGGATCGAGCTTAAGCATTTGCCTTACGCCTCTTTGTCAGGTCGGTGATCTCGGGAGCGTCGAGACCCTGCGGTCTGCGCTCCTCGCCGACGATAAGTCCGTCCTCGATCCGCACGACGCGGTCGGCGTAACCGAGGGTTCTGGGATCGTGGGTAACCGCAAGCACGCTGCGGTTCTGCTCCTTGGCGATCCGTGCGAGCAGCGCCATCACTGCGTGCCCGTTCTCGCTGTCGAGCGCTGCCGTCGGCTCGTCAGCAAGCACGACAGAAGGCGAAGCGGCGATTGCGCGGGCGACCGCCACGCGCTGCTGCTCGCCGCCCGAGAGATTGGACGGATAGTTTTTCAGCCGGTTGCCGAGGCCCACCTCGCGCAGAACCTCCTCGGCGCGCAGTGCAGCCTGGTAGCCCTTGCGCCCGATCACGTCGAGCGCGATGCGCACGTTCTCGAGCGCCGAAAGCGTGGGGAAGAGATTGTAGGACTGGAAGATGAAACCGATGTGCTTGCGACGCAGCTCGGCAAGCTCTTCCGCGTTCTTGCCCGCGACCTCCTCGCCCTCCACCCGCACGATGCCGGAGGTTGGCGTCAGGATGCAGCCGAGGATGGAGAGCAGAGTCGTCTTTCCGCTGCCGGAAGGCCCCATGAGCAGCGTCAGCTCGCCTTTGACGAGAGCCAGGTTCACGCCCTTGAGCGCCTGAACCTTGCCGGCGCCTTTGCCCAGCTCCTTGACCACGTTGACTGCTTCGAGCACGGGTGTCGTCATCTGTTGAACACCATGGCTGGATCGATCCGGGTGACCTTGATGATCGCCGAGATCGCGGAAACCGCCGACATGAAGAGGGTCAGTCCGAACAGCGCGCCCGCAAGACCCGGGGTCATCACAAGCGGCAGCGGCGTGTTGCGGCTTATGTAGAGGATCCCGAGGGAGATCAGAATGCCGAGGATGTAGCCGATGACGGCCGACAGCCCCGCCTGCGCGAGAATAACCTTATAGATGTAGCCGGACGACGAGCCGAGCGCGCGCAGCGTCGCGAACTCGTTCAAGTGGTCCTTGGTGCTCGAATAGAGCGTCTGAGCCACGATCACCGTGCCGACCAGGATGCCGAGCAGCGCGCCGCCGATGAGGGCAAGTCCCGCGCCCGTGCGGAACAGCCACTGCCGCAGGCTGCGGTCGCGGAACTCGTCCTTGGTCAGCACCTCAGCGCCTTCGAGGCGCGTGCGCAGCTCATGGCGCACGGCTTCCACGTTGGCGCCGGGCTCGAGCTGCACGAGATAGAACGTCGCCTTGTCGCTATCCGCGCCGAGCAGGCTGCGGGCACGCGAGAGCGTCGTGAAAACGTAGGGCGATTGCGTGAAGGAGCGGATGCGATGCGTCAGCGCCTTCACCTTCACGCGGCCCATGGCGATCTGGGCCGTATCTCCGATGCCGTTGATGCCGAGCTCGCGGAAATAGGTGTCGTCCGCCGAGATCGCGTCCGGCGACTTGATGTCCTGCCAGGTTCCCGCGACCAGCGACCACGGTTCGAGCGCGCCATCCTCCGCATCGGTCCCGACGAGAACCACCCGCGTCGAGCCGCCTTCCGGCTTGCGCCATTCGGCGAACGCGACGACAAGGGGAACCACGGCCTTGACGCCCGGGGTGGCGAGCGCCTGGTGCCGCTCGCGCGACGTGAGCAGGATGCCGCCTTCCTCGAAGCTCTTCGCGCCGAAGGCCGTAATCCAGAGATCGCTCTTCGAGCGCTCGATCATGGACGTGATCATCTGGCTGGAGCCGAGGTACATTCCGAGCTGAATGGCGACGAGCACGATCGAGAACAGAATGCCGACCAGCGTCACCGCCAGTCGGATCCGGTCATGGAAGAGATTGCGGAACGCAAGAGTGAGGATCATCGTCTCGAGAGCCGATCGGGTTGCCAGGGTTGGAGCGCGCCTTGAAGTACGTCGGACTTGGATCGGGCGTGCTGCAAGCGCCGAAGTCTAATAATGCCCGCCCGCCGCTTATCATTCTGACGTAGGCCGTCTAATGAGACGGTATATAGGTTTTGGACGTGGCACACACTACCCTTGTAGCGTCAAAGGTTTCAAATCAAAGCGTTAGGGCAGAAAGATGGTAAGTCTTTTCTCTGCCCTCTTGATGAGCCTCGGCACTTGATCAATAACGGTTTACTCCGTGTTTTTGCCGTTTTTGATTGCAGAGTCGACGTCCTGCGACGAACCGACACCGTTCGGCGCGGGTGCTTTTTGGCAAGCAGCATAAACAAGCTATTAGGTCCCTCATGAAAGAGAGAATTCTGGCCCTTGCGGGTCTTACTGCGCGGCTCGTCCCGGCGTTCGTCGTGGGTCTGGTTGCACTCGCCTCCGAAAGCGCTGCAGCCCGCCCCGAGCTTGGAGTCTGGATCGATGACAGCGGCCAGGGCGCCGTCGAGATCTACATCTGCACGGACAACCCCAATCGCCTCTGCGGCCGTATCGTCTGGCTTAAGGAGCCCTTGAATGCCGAGGGCGTACCGAAGCACGATCGCTACAACCCCAACGCCCAGATGCAAGGCCGTCCGATCTGCGGCCTTCCGATCCTGTGGGGGCTCGGATTGATGTCGGATGGCACTTTCGACGGCGGCCAGATCTACGATCCGAAGACCGGCAAAACCTACAGCTCCGCTCTCAAGCTGGCGCAGGCCGACAAACTGGTCGTGACCGGCTATCTCGGCGTGAAGATGCTCGGGAAGTCGTTCACCTGGACCAAAGCCCCGGACGATCTTCAGCGTTGTGAAGGTGCGCCTCCTCCTCCCGCTTGAGCCGGCCCGGGATGACGGCGGCATGTCCGCCGCAACGTCCCGGTGAAGGCCCCAAAAGAACGCGGGATGTTTTGGCAAAAGAAACAGAAAAGGCCGGATGCGTGATGCACCCGGCCTTTTTCGTTTGAAGGTCTTTTTATTCGAACGTGCGTCGGCTTATTCAGCGACGCCCTTGTTCTGGACCAGGCGCGCAACGGCGGCCTTTTCTTCGATCTTCTGCGTCAGGCGCTGCACGAACTCCACCGTGCGATCGACCACGATCGAGCGCTGACGGTCGAGCGTGACCATGTGATAGCTGTCGTCGAGAACGGTCATCTCCACCACGCCGCCGAGCTTGCGCTGCAGCTTGAAGGCGTTCGAGATGTCGCTCTGGTCGTCCTCGCGCGGATGGAAGATCGCCGCGTGATGCGGGATCTCGCTGAGCCGGCGCCGCACGTCGCGGGCAAGCGCCTTGAATTCCCAGACGAGGCCGCCGCCGCGTCCGAAAAGATCTTCCATCGGGCGTCCCTCGCTCTTGAAGGACTCGATGACGAAATTCCGGATCCGCTCGTCCTTGATGCCGTAAGGCGCGCGCTGCTGCAGACGCATCAGCGATGCTACCCACTTGTGATAGACGAGGCCGAACAGGTTGAAATGAAGCGGAATGGCCCAGCCGTTGGGCCAGATGGTCGGAGCGAACAGCAGAAGACCGTGCACCTCGTCCTTGCGCTCGCGGGCAAGCCTCAGCGAAAGCATGGAGCCGGCAGAAATGCCGCCGACGATGATCACGTCGCAATGGGCCTTGAGCTCGTCGTGCGCAGCTTCGAGCGCCGCATACCAATCCTGCCAGGACGAAAGACCGGACGTATCAGTGCCACCGCCGAGACCGGGGATGAGAGGGCAATAAACAGTGTAACCCTGGCGCGCAAGTCCTTGAGCAACAAACCGCAATTCGATTGGATTGCCACCGAGGCTATGCACCAAAAGCACGCCCACCTTACCGCCCGGGATCACCAGGCTGTCGCGGTAGGCATTGATTTTTTCTTTCTTGATCATGCAGTTAGGTTAACTCGCTGTTGCACTCCAAAAGGAAATAAAGCCGATTAATTCGAAATTGCCAAGCACAGAGTCGGCCTACCGAATTAATACAGACGAGATAGAGATCCTCCGGTTTCCTCGCCGTGCCGCATTTAATGGCGTGATGCACGCTAATTAAACGGCCATGTTTCCTGAGCTCGGGCCTAAAGAACTTCTATAGCCTCTCCAATCGGAAATATTCCGCTAATCCAGCCGCGGCGCGGAGCCCGGTGGGACACATCGAAATATGACGGTCGGTCCGCGTTCCCGCACAGGCTGGCCGTTCATGGCCCTTACCTGCAACTCTCAGACCTAGCTTGCCTATGGGGCTATCGGTCGCAAGGTAAATAAGAGCCGTCACAATCGGAGCTTGCTGATCAGACTTCGAGTGAAATATCACGCGAGGCCGGATCGGCAAGGCCGCCTGTGAGGCGTGGCCGCTGCCCTACTCTGCGCTGGGTACGGCAGAAATGTGACGCGGCGTGTGTCGTTAACGGATGATCGGCTCGCCTCCCATCGCAATTGTTTTCATATTACGGAGCATGGGATTGTCTTTCAGCCGGAAATGGCCGGGGATATCAAAGGAGAAAGATGGAGCCTGCCAGATTGTCGCACCAGCGTTATCGACCAAAGTTATAGTGCGCGTATTGGGGTGTTTTGGCCGCTCGGTGTGGCGTTCCAGACGCGCGTGAATGGCGCATCGGCCTCACCCAGCATTGCCGAAATGTCACTAGCGGGTGAGGGTTCGCCGCGTATAGTGAACGCGGGTCGGCACGCGGAGCGTGAAACGCCTCCAGGAGGCGGGCTGAACGCCGCTCGGGGAGCACGGGCCGCCCCGGCACTTCGTGGAGTTTGCCGTTGTCTGCTTTTTTGCGTCCTGCTGTCTCTGCGCTGCTTGTGGTGGCGATGACAGCGCACGCCGCGTCCCCGGTTTTAGCCGCTCCTCCGATGACGCGCGCCGATTATGAGGCGTGTCAGGCGGCCGACGAGGCCGGCTTTCGCAGCTCAATCGAAACTCTGTCGCTGAAGGCGCTCGAAGCCGGCGTGAAATCGTTCGACTATCGCGCGTCCGTCGATGGCCAGTGGCGCCGTCTCGGCATGGATGAGCTGCTCGCCAAGCGCGTCGATCTCGCGATTGAGGAAGTGCGCAGCGAAACGAGCTGGGCGGGGCTCGCTCAGTCGTTGATCAATTCCGAGAAGGCGCAAGAGATCTCGACCGCCGTCGCTGAGCGCGTCTATCGCTCGGACGCCATGAAATCCGCCATCGAAAGTCTTGCGACCGGTGTCGGCAACGAGGTGGGCCGCACGCTGGAGCTGGCGAGCCAGGATGCCGTCGGCCCGTCGCTCGAATGCCTGCGCGCGTTCCTGGGTAAGCGCTACGGCGCGACCGTTGCGGGAGTGGTCACGACCGACGTGGAGCGGGATTTCGGCCTCGAGAGCGTCGCCGGCCGCGCGACCATATCGTCCGGCTCTGTCATTCAGCAGTCGAGCCAGGGCATCGCCGGCGCCGCAATTCTTCTCGTCCGCCGTCAGCTCGCGAATATCGCCGCGCGTGTCGGCCAGCGGCTCGCCGGCAGCATCCTCGCCCGCCTCGTCTCCGTCGCGGCAGGCGGCGTCGGCCTCGTTCTCGTCGCCAAGGACATCTGGGAGCTGCGCAATGGCGTGCTTCCCATCATTTCCGACGAGATGAAGTCCGACGCCACGAAGGACATGGTGAAAGCAGAGCTCGCGAAGACCATCGGCGAGCAGATCAACGCGCACCTGCACGAGATCGCCGCCAAGTCCGCCGACCGCGTCGTCGAGATCTGGCAGGGTTTCCGCAGGGCGCACCAGAAAGCCCTCGAGATCGCGGAGAAGAACGAGGGGTTCCGCACGTTCCTCGATACCGTGAAGCCCGAGCAATTGGCGCGTCTGGACGAGGTCGTCGCGTTGGTGCTCGCTTCGGACGGCGAGCAGGGCGTCCTGAAGCGCCTCTCCGATGGCACCCTGAACGAGGCGGTCCGTTTCCTGCCCGAGCCCGCCATGGCCATTGCGCGCGACACGCGATCCATCGATGCGGCGCTCGGATGGTCGGCCCTCGCCGGAGACCAGCTTCCCAAGGTTCTGGAGCATGAGATCTACCGCCGCGCCGCGCCCTCGGGCTTCACCCGCACCACTCTATCCACGCTCTTGAAGCTCGACGATCACGTCGCGATCACCCGCCTCGCTGGCCTCCAGCCGGAAGCCAGGGATCGCCTGTTCGGTCTTGGCACCGAGGATTTGAAGCGTCTCGCCCGCAGCTTTTCGGAATCGGAGCTGGAGACGCTCGCGCGCTACCTGGACGGCCTCGAGCCGGAGCCGCGCGCACGCGTGCTGTCCGCCGTCGCGGCAACGCCCGCCAAGATGCAGAGCCTCGCCTCGCCGCGCGTGCGAGAAGCCGTACTGGCGAGCAAGGATCAGGCACGCGCCGTGGATATGATGTTGCGGGATGGCGGGGGCAATCCGGAGCTCATCCTGGACGACGCCAAAGCCGCCTGGGACGGGCGCATCTCTCCCGTGCTCATCTGGGAGAAGCACCCCCTCCTGGTCGGCGCGCTGGGTGTCGCGTTTCTGTTCGTGCTGCTGATGATACGGCGCCTGTTCCGGCCGCGCCGCCCGGCAGGCCCCGCCCAGACGCCGGCCTGATCCGCCGCCCGGCAATTGACGCGGTTTCCCGCGCCCCATAGGTTGCGGCCTCGCCGTTTTGATTTGCCGCACCTGTCGTCCAATTCCGAAAGCTCCCGTTCATGTCAGAAGCTCTTCTCGATCCCACCCTTGCCGCCGCCCTGGGCGACGCGAAGGCCTGGCCGTTCGAGGAGGCGCGCCGGCTGATCAAGCGGATCGAGAAGCGCAAGGCTGGCGCGGACAAGGCGGTGCTTTTCGAGACCGGCTACGGCCCCTCCGGCCTGCCGCATATCGGTACCTTTGGCGAGGTGGCGCGCACCACCATGGTGCGCCGCGCATTCGAGGCGCTGACTGGCGGTAAGATCAAGACGCGGCTTCTCTGCTTCTCCGACGACATGGACGGCATGCGCAAGATTCCGGACAACGTTCCGGATCGCGCGTTCCTCGAGCCCTATCTGCAGATGCCGCTGACCTCGGTGCCCAATCCATTCGGCGGCGACTACGCGAGCTTCGGCGACCACAACAACGCCATGCTCCGCCGCTTCCTCGACACCTTCGGCTTCGACTACGAGTTCGCGAGCGCGACCGACTACTACAAGTCCGGCCGCTTCGATGAGGTCCTGCTCAGAGCTGTCGAGCGCTACGACGACATCATGGCCGTGATGCTGCCGACGCTCGGGGCGGAGCGGCGCGAGACCTACAGCCCCTTCCTGCCGATTTCGCCCACCAGCGGCCGCGTGCTCTATGTGCCGATGAAGGAGGTGAATGCGAAGGCGGGCACCGTCACCTTCGCCGACGAGGACGGCCGCGACGTCACCGTGCCCGTGACGGGCGGGCACGTGAAGCTTCAGTGGAAGCCGGATTTCGGCATGCGCTGGGCGGCCCTCGACGTCGATTTCGAGATGTTCGGCAAGGACCACCAGACCAACGCGCCGATCTACGATCGCATCTGCGAGATTCTGGGCGGCGTCGCGCCCGAGCACTACGTCTACGAGCTGTTCCTAGACGAGAACGGCGAGAAGATCTCGAAGTCCAAGGGCAACGGGATCACCATCGATCAGTGGCTCACCTACGCCTCGCCCGAGAGCCTCGCGCTCTTCATGTTCCAGAAGCCGCGCAGCGCCAAGAAGCTCTACTTCGACGTCATCCCGCGCGCCGTGGACGAATACCTTCAACTGCTCGCCGCCTATCCGCGGCAGGACGCCAAGGCGCGCCTCGATAACGCCGTCTGGCACATTCACGGCGGCCAGCCGCCGAAGGGAGACACCCCCGTCACGTTCGCGCTGCTGCTCAACCTGGTCGCGGTGTCGAATACCTCCGAAAAATCGGTTCTGTGGGGCTTCATCAAGCGCCATTTCCCCGATGCGACGCCGGAAGCCTATCCCTTGCTGGATAAGCTCGTCGGCTATGCCGTGAGCTACTACGCGGACTTCGTGAAGCCCCGGAAGCGCTACCGCGCCGCCGACGAGGAGGAGCGCGTGGCGCTCCAGGCCCTGTCGGACGCACTCGCCAAGGCGCCCGCGGACGCGAGCGCCGAGGATCTCCAGACCCTTCTCTACGACGTGGGCCGCGCAGTACCCCGCTATCAGGATTTCGCCGCCAAGGGCGCGACGCCCGAAAGGCCCGGCGTGTCGAATGCCTGGTTCAACACCATCTACGAAATCCTGCTTGGCGAAAGCCGGGGTCCGCGCTTCGGCTCGTTCATCGCGCTCTACGGCATCCCCGAGACGCGCGCGCTCATCGCCTCGGCGCTGAACGGCGAACTGGTCGCGAGCGAGAAGGTGTGAGCGGCCGGCTCTAGAACTTGATGTCCCAGTCCTTGAACAGGATGCCGATCAGCTCCTCGGTGCGCCCGAGGATCTGCGCAGGCGTCCAGTCCGCCGCCTCCGCGAGCCGCTTGGAGAGCACATAGGGCGACCGCGACAGGATCGAGCGCTTGGTCTCCCACTCGAGCGTATCTGCCTTCTGATTGTCCTCGGGCGAGAGCAGCGTGAGATTGCCGAGCCGGTGGGAATAGTCCTTGACCGAGCGTGCGGATGGGAAGTGCTTCCGCCAGCCGCTCTTTACGGCGAAGCCGCGTGGCAGGACGTGCTCGATGGTGAGCGCGCTGCGATCGATGGGCCCCGGGTCCTGTCCGAGCGCGATGCTGATGCGCCGCAGCACGCGCCCGCTGTAATGCTTGGCATCGAACGACGTGCTGCGCAGGTTGGAGATCGCCATGTCGCGCAGGGTCGACGTCATGTCAAGCTCGCGCATCTGCGAGACCGTCGGCACACGCTCGATTTCGCCGAGGAGCTGCAGGATGCGGTTGTGCTGTTTCGTGGGATCGAAGCCCGCGATCTTCATCATCCAGACCAGCCGCTCGAGCCGTTTGAAGAAGAGCAGCGTCTCTTCCTGATCGCGCGGCCGTTCGAGCCAGAGCAGCGCCGCCGGAACCCAGAGCTGCGGATCGATCCAGCCGAGCCGCTCTGAAAGCGCCGGCAGCTTTCGTGCATCCTTGCGGTCGCTGGTCCGTCGCAGCACCGCGAGCCGTTCCGCGGCGGGCTTCAGCGTACCTTCGAGGAACGTGCGGCCGGCGCCTGCGACGTTGAACGTATAAGCCTCCGCGATGTCGATCTCGATCGGCTTGCCGCTGCTCTTTCTCCTTTTGAGCGTGCGCAGGTGGCCGAGCAGCGCGTGCATGTCGTTCGCGCTGAGGATGGATTCGCAGCTTTCCCAGATTTTCTGACAGTCTGCGCGCTCGGGCGGCGGCACGATGGAAAGCAGGCTGAACTTCGCGCGATCGGACTTGCTGAAATCGACGCGCGTCTCCTCCTCCGTGCGAAGGAACGACCAGGCTTCCTCCTCGTCCTCGACCGAGGCGACGATGACACAGCATCTCTCCGCCAGGTAGGTGACGAGCGCGCGCCTGACTTCCGGCGTGTACTCCAAGCTCGAAAGCTCGGCGCGAAGATAGTTGCGGTTCTCGATGACGTTCCGCTCGGTCTCCGACAGCGCGTCGAAGTCGTCCTCGGGGTCCACCGTCGTGGAGCCAGGCGTCTGCACGAAGCGCTCGCAGGAGAGCGCCATGGCGTCCTGCGGACTGAGGCGCACGTCTTTGCCGCGGATGAAACCGTTGAGCTTGCTCTGCAGAACCGGATCGCTTTCGAGATCGCGCAGCACGGCAAACAGCAGGGTGAGCGACATCACGCGTTGGTGCCCGTCGACGAGCGCCGTCTCAGGCTGCCCCTGTTTTTTCGCCACCATCAGCTTGCCGAGGAAGTAGCCGCGCTGGCCCTGGTTGGCGCGCATGGCGCCCGTAATGTCGGACAGAAGACGGCCGATCTCGGCGGTCTGCCACGCGTAGGCACGCTGGAAGTACGGGAGCCTGAAGTGGTAGGCGTCGGAAAAAAGATCCTGGAGCGATACGACGCCGACAGAAATAACCTCGTGCACGCAGAACGTCCTCGCCTTCCCGTATCGTGAAAAACAAACCTCTCCATCCCGTGACGCGCGCACCACGGGCAGGACTGGAAAATGTCCCTCGGATCGCCGTTCGCAATGAATTTTGAGGTTGCGCAGAACCCCCGCAGCACGTGCTATGACCCCGCTCCGCAACCCTCCGCCAAGCCGGGACCGCTACCACGTTTCTGCCGGTGAATTGTACACGAGATCGATGGCCGGAGACGAGCGGATAAATGTAGCGTATTGCCACGTGAAGGATAGGAACATTACCGCGCCCCTTCGCATCCGCGACCGGTGCGGCGCGCGTCATCAACACCGGACGGGATCATGATTTTCAAGATTGTCGGGCAGGAAGCGTGGGCGCAGGCCTGCCGCGAAGGCGTGTACCGTGGCTCCCCCGACGACATGCGCGACGGCTTCATCCATTTTTCTGCGCCAGAGCAGCTTCAAGGCACGGCCGCCAAGCATTTCAGAGGCGTCGCTGATCTTCTGCTCGTTGCATTCGATGAGAAAGCTCTGGGTGCGGCGCTCGTCTGGGAGCCGTCCCGCGGGGGCGCGCTGTTTCCGCATCTCTATGGAGAGCTGGCGACAGCGCTCGCGCTGTGGCAGCGCCCCTTGCCTCTGAACGGCGAAGGCGTGCCGCAGATACCTCAGGAGCTCGTATCATGATCGGCGCGCTCGCGGGCCTCGCTCGTCCCGTTTTGTTCGCACTCGAGCCCGAGGTTGCGCACGAGGTGACCCTGCGAGCGCTCGAGCTGGGAGTCTACCCGCGCTGCCCGGGTACTGAAGCCCCCGCCCTCAGATGCAGCCTATGGGGGCTCGACCTTCCCAATCCCATCGGCATTGCCGCGGGGTTCGATAAGGATGCGCGCGTGGCGAATGCCGTGCTCGGCCTCGGATGCGGCTTCGCGGAGGTCGGTACCACGACGCCTCGCCCGCAGAGCGGAAATCCGGCCCCGCGCGTCTTCCGTCTTATCCCCGAGCGGGCTGTCATAAATCGGCTCGGCTTCAACAATGCCGGACACGCCGCCGCCCTGAAGCGCCTCACCGCGCGCGCCCGCCGTGGCGTGGTCGGCGTCAACATCGGCGCCAACAAGGACAGCACCGACCGTGCCGCCGACTACGTGGCCGGCATCGAGGCCTTCTACGGCGTCGCCAGCTATTTCACGGTGAACATTTCCTCGCCCAACACGCCCGGCCTCCGAGACCTTCAGGCCCCCGATGCGCTCGACGAGCTGCTGGGCCGCATCATGGCCGCCCGCGCGGCGAAGGTGGCATTGGGCGCACCAAGCCGCCCCATCGTCGTCAAGCTCGCCCCGGATCTCGCGGAGGACGCGGTGGAGCCGGTCGTGGCGGCCTTGCTGCGGCACGGCGCCGACGGCATCGCCCTCTCCAACACCACGCTTGCCCGGCCCGGGCTGACCGATCCGGCCGCCCGTGAGGCGGGCGGACTCTCCGGCCGCCCTTTGTTCCATCGTTCCACGGTCGTGCTTGCGCGCGTCTACGAGGCGACGGCCGGAAAGGTGCCGCTGATCGGCATCGGCGGCATCGATAGCGGAGAGACGGCGCTCGCCAAGATCGAGGCCGGCGCCACGCTGCTGCAGCTCTACACGGGCCTGATCTACGAAGGCCCCGGCCTCATCGGCCGCATCACGAGCTATCTTGCGAAGGCGTGCGCCGAGCGCGGCGTGCGGACGCTCTCGGAGCTGACCGGCACGCGCTCCGCCGAATGGGCCGCCAAGCAAATCTGAGGCGCGTTATTCCGTCTTGGAGCGCGAAGCCCCGACCACGCGGGCAATCAGCCAGATCGGGATCACCACCAGCGCGCCGAGCAGCATGTACTCGAGCACCCATTCCACGGCGCCAAAGCCAAGATCATAGATGTTGCGCAAAAGCTCGTTGATGCGCTGGAAGAAATTGCCGAGGTCGATCCCGAGCGCCTTCATCACGATGCCGACGGCGAGCGAGATCAGGGCGAGGCGGATCAGCACCCCGAGCGGGTTTCCGCCAAAAATCGTGTTACGGTCCATGAGGCGAAATCCCTTTGCGAGCGGGCCGGAAAACCGGCTCCCATGTAGCATAACCATCGGCGGGAGCGAAGGAAGTCTCAACGCGTGACGGGCGTATCCGAGAAGGCGGGCAGGCGGCGGGCAGCGAAGGGCGTAAAGGCTGAGGAGGCCAAAGCGGCCGGGATGGTCCTTCCCGATCCGTTCGCGGCCTGGTTTGCCCGCCGCGGGTGGAGCCCCCGTGAGCATCAGCTCGCCCTGATCGCCCAATCCAAGGCCCGCCGCTCGACCCTGCTGATCGCTCCCACCGGCGCCGGAAAGACGCTTGCTGGCTTCCTTCCGAGCTTGATCGCGCTTTCCGAGGCGCCAAAGCGGCCGAAGCAGGGGGCGGGCCTCCGCACGCTCTACATTTCTCCGCTGAAGGCGCTCGCCGAGGACATATCCCGTAACCTCGTCGCGCCTGTCTCGGAGATGGGTCTCAAGGTCGCGATCGAGACACGCACGGGGGATACCTCCGTCGCGCGCCGCGCCCGCCAGCGGGTGAAGCCGCCGCACATCCTGCTCACCACGCCCGAGCAGGTTGCGCTGATGTTGTCCAGCTCGGACGCGGGCTACGTGTTCGGCGACCTCGACACCATTATCCTGGACGAGCTGCACGCCCTCGCCCCCTCGAAGCGCGGAGACCTGCTCTCACTCGGCCTCTCCCGCCTTCACACGCTCGCCCCCGGCCTCATGACGCTCGGCCTCTCGGCGACCGTCGCCCGGCCGTCGGAGCTGAGAAGCTATCTCGTACCTCAGGCTGCGCCGGATCTCATGCGCACGATGGCCGATGTCGTCGTCGCGAAGGGAGGCGCAGCGCCAGAAATCGCGATCCTGGAAATCGAGGAGCCCGTGCCGTGGGGCGGTCACTCGGCGCGCTACGCCATGGCCGACATTTACCGCGCCATCGAAGCGCACCGGACGACGCTCGTCTTCGTCAACACGCGCATGCAGGCGGAGATGGTGTTTCAGGAGCTGTGGCGCATCAACGAATCCAACCTGCCGATCGCGCTGCATCATGGCTCGCTCGACAAGGCGCGCCGCATCAAGGTGGAGAAGGCGATGGCGGAGGGGCAGTTGCGCGCCGTCGTCGCAACGTCCACGCTCGATCTCGGCATCGACTGGGGCGATGTGGATCTCGTGGTGAACGTCGGCGCGCCGAAGGGCGCGTCCCGCCTCGCGCAGCGCATCGGCCGCGCCAATCATCGTCTCGACGAGCCGTCCGAAGCGCTCCTCGTGCCCGCAAACCGCTTCGAGGTTCTCGAATGCCGCGCCGCTCTCGAAGCCGCGAAGGCCGGGGAGCAGGACACCTACATCGCCCGCAGCGGCGCCCTCGATGTCCTGGCTCAGCATGTGCTCGGAATGGCCTGCAGCGGTCCGTTCCGGCCTGAAGATCTGTACGAGGAGGTGCGCGCCGCCGCGCCCTATTCCGCCCTTACGCGCGACCGCTTCGACCGCGTGGTGGACTTCGTGGCGACCGGCGGCTACGCGCTCAAGGCCTACGAGCGTTTCGCGCGCCTGCGCCCCACCGGTGACGGCCACCTGCGCCTCGCCCATCCCTCGCTCATACGCCAATACCGCATGAACGCGGGCACCATCGTCGAAGCGCCGATGATCAAGATCCGCCTGGTCGGGCAGCGCCGCCGGAAGACGACCGGCCAGCCCGGCGCGCGTCCCCTCATGGGTGGCCGCGTTCTGGGCGAGGTGGAGGAATACTTCGTCGAGCAGCTTTCGCCGGGCATGACCTTCGTGTTCGCCGGAGAGATCCTGCGCTTCGAGGGCATGGAGGAGACGGAGGCTTACGTCACCCGTGCGCCGGGCGCGGATGCCATGATCCCGAGCTATGCCGGCGGCAAGTTCCCGCTCTCCACGCATCTCGCGAAACGCGTGCGCGCCATGCTGGCCGATAGGAAGCAATGGAAAGGCCTTCCGCTTCCGGTTGCGGAATGGCTGCGCCTTCAGGATGGCTATTCGCAGCTCCCCGGCATCGACGACGTTCTGGTGGAGACGTTTCCGCGCGGCAATCGCCACTTCATGGTCGCCTATCCGTTCGAAGGGCGTCTCGCCCACCAGACGCTCGGCATGCTGCTGACGCGGCGGCTCGAACGGGATGGCGCGCGCCCCATGGGCTTCGTCGCCAACGACTATGGCCTTGCCATCTGGGGGCTGGGCGATCTCTCCCAACGCATCGCCGACGGCACGTTAAAACTCGATAGGCTGTTCGCCGAGGACATGCTCGGCGACGATCTCGAAGCCTGGCTTGCGGAATCGAGCCTCATGCGCCGCACCTTCCGCACCGTGGCGGTCATCGCCGGGCTCATCGAGCGCCGCCATCCGGGGCGCGAGAAGAGTGGCCGCCAGGTCACGATGTCGACCGATCTCGTCTACAACGTGCTGAGGCGCCATGATCCCGGCCATATTCTGCTGGAAGCCGCCTGGGAGGATGCGGCCACGGGGTTGTTGGATATTGCTCGGTTGGGGCAATTCCTGGCCCGCACGCGCGGGCGAATCAGGCATCAAGCTCTAGATCGGGTCTCGCCGCTATCGGTTCCGATCCTGATCGAGATTGGTGTCGAGCCCGTCGCGCGCATCGCGCGGGAGGATCTCCTGAGGGAAGCGGCCCAGGAGCTGATCGCCGAAGCGATGCGGCTCGATGGCAGCGGCAAGAAGAGGACGTGACGTGAGAAACACGACACAACTGCTCGAGCTCAAGCCGGAGCGGCTCGACGTCGGCGAGTTCAGCCAGCAGCCGATCTCCATCTCGGGCCGCTCGTTCCTGGCGGATGTATCGGGCGCTCTCTACTGGCCGGCCGAGGACGTGCTGATCGTCGCCGACCTCCATCTCGAAAAGGGCTCCTCCTTCGCCGCTCGTGGCGTTCTGCTCCCGCCCTACGACACTGCCGCTACCTTGGAGCGCTTGGCTGCCACGCTAGATGCCTATCAGGCCGCGACCGTCATCTGCCTGGGCGACAGCTTCCACGACCGCAATGCCGGCGAGCGCATGTGCGACAAGGATCGCGAGACGCTGGCCATCCTCCAGGAGGATCGCGAGTGGCTTTGGCTGAACGGCAATCATGACCCGGTGATCGCGGAGTGCTTCGGGGGCCAAGTGCTGCCTGAGATCACGGTGTCCGGCATCACCTTCCGTCATGAGCCGGCGGCAAGCCCCGTCACCCATGAGATCGCGGGCCACCTTCATCCCGCAGCGCGCGTCTCCTTCCACGGCCACGTCATCCGCCGTCCCTGCTTCGTCGGAAACGGCAATCGCCTCGTGCTGCCGGCCTTCGGCACCTACGCGGGCGGATTGAACGTGCTCGACGACGCGTTCGCGCCCCTCTTCGGCAACGACGGGTTGTCCGTGCTCGTCATGGGCCAGGAAGGCCTCTACCCGATCGCCGCACGTCTTCTGAAGGAAGACTAGACCATGATCGCTTCGGACCCTATCAGTCCGAAGCGTGAATCATCGGTCTCACTGAA